>Ga0209153_1000690_pt1 | contig 14243 bp, 14 predicted proteins | sample GraSoiAngelo_120_FD_185877 | JGI IMG/M metagenome (GOLD analysis project Ga0209153, IMG submission 185877) | Grasslands soil microbial communities from the Angelo Coastal Reserve, California, USA - 14_0919_09_20cm (SPAdes) (version 2) | ecosystem: Environmental > Terrestrial > Soil > Grasslands ...
CGTCACGGGCGGCCGTGACGTCGGACGGGTTCGCTTCGCTCCGCGAAGCGCCCCGCCGGCCGCGCGGGGGCGAGTCCTGGCGCTGCTCCGGCGGCGCTTGGCGCCGGCGTCGCTGCGCAAGGCTCGCCCTGGGCGGAACAAAAAAAGAACTTTCCTACACCCCCTTCTCTATGTTTTAAACTGCTCGGTTGCCTGTCGCGGGATTCGCGGCGGGTGCGAGCGGGAGAAGGGGCATGGGACGGATGCAGGTGCCGCGGGTGGAGCGGGATTGGGGGGCGGTTGAGGCCCAGGTGGTGGCGGAGATGCGGGCGCTTGGGTTGCCGGAGGCGGAGGCGCTGCGGGAAGCGCGGCGGAAGGTGGAGCGGGTGCGGCTTCGGTTTTGCTGGGCGCAGGAGCGGTTCGATGCATTTTACGAGATGCAGGACCGGGTGATGGAGATTTGCGACCGGCAGATCGAGGAGAATCCCGACGTCGACTGGGAGGAGGTGGAGCCGGATGAGTTTCCGGATCCGCCCGAGGAGGCGATCGCTCAGGCGATCTATGCGGAGGTGATGGAGGCGGTCGAGAAGGACCGGTGGCCTCGGCATCTTCATTTTCATTGGATTTGAAAGGCGGGAGCGGAAGGGAGATTGGGCGATGGCGCATCGGGGTTGGAGGAGGGACGGCTTTACGCCGGAGAAGCGACGCAAGGCGGTGAAGGCGCTGGCGAAATACGGCACCGTCGTCGACGCGGCGCGGGCGGTGGGGGTGTCGGATACGACCTTCTACCGGCATCTGAACAAGGATCCGGATTTCCTTCGCATGTGCCTGCTGGCGCGGGAGCAGGCGGCGAAACCGATCGAGACGCTCGCCTGGGAGCGGGCGACGATCGGGGCGGAGGAGGTGGTGATCCGCGACGGCAAAATCGTCCAGGTGAAGCGCAAGCCTTCGGACGCGATGCTGCGCATGCTGCTGATGGCGTCGAACCCCAAGAAGCACGGGCGGATGGCGGCGGAGCGGCGCAAGGCGATCGAGAAGGAGGTGCGCGCGCGGATCGAGAAGGAGGTGCGCGAGGAGTTCCTCAAGAAGCAGGTGGCGACCCCGGACGAGGTGCGGAGGCAGCTGCTCAAGGGGCTGGTGGCGTTGCGGGACCGGGTCCGGGCCGGGCAGGTGGTTGGGAATGTGTGGGGACCGGGGGATGGCGACGAGCGGGATGAGGATTGTTTGTAGGGGGGTGTTGAAAGAGGAGTAAGGACGTCACGGGCGGCCGTGACGTCGGACGGGCTCGGCTGGCGGTGGGCCAGCCGCCCCGCCGGCCGGTGGCGCGAGTCCGTTCGCTGCTGCAGGGGCCGCTTCGCGTCCGCTTCGCTGCTCTCGGCCGCTAAGCCAGCTCTTCAAACAGCCAGTCGTGAAACAACCTCACCGGCCTTCGCGTCAGGGCCGAGCGGCGGCAGGCGAACCAGTAGCTGTAGGGGCTCTCGACCGCGGTATCGAACAGCTTGACGAGGCGCGGGTCCTGGGACTGCTTCAAATGGCTTTCGAGCATGAAGGCGACCCCAAGCCCCTGGGCGGCGGCGTCGAGGATCAGCTGGCCGCTGTCGAAATGGTCGATCGCCTGCGGCTCGAGCCCGGGCAGGCCGACCGCGTCGCGCCAGTAAGCGAAGGTCTCGGGCATGTCGCGGTGGAGGAAGATGGTGGCGCCGGCGAGCTGGGCGGGGGAAGTGAGGGCGTTCGGGCCCTGCTGGACCTCGCGAGAGCCGATCGCGATCACGCAATTGCTGTCGATCCGCCGCGAATAGAGGGCCGGGTCGACCTCGGTGACGATGGCGATCGCGGCGTCCAGCCCCTCGTCGAGCCGTGCGATGCGGTTGGCGCCGGTGTCGATGTCGATGTGGAGGTCCGGGTGGCGGGCGCGAAGGGTCGGCAGGTTGGGCATCAGCCGCTGCGACGCGAACAGCGAGGGGACCGCGAGGCGAAGCCGCATCATCTCGGAATTGCCCGCCGCCCGCTCCATCGCCCGGGCCAGCGCGTCTATGGAGGGCCCGATCTCGGCCAGCATCCGCTCGCCGTCCGGGTTCAAATGGATCGCCTGGTGGCGCCGTTCGAACAGAGGATGGCCGACGAACCGCTCAAGCGCCTGAATCCGGCGGGTGAGCGCGGGGGAGGACAGCGCCAAGGCTTCGGCCGCCGACTTGAGCGAGCCCAGGCGCGCGACCTGGACGAAGGCTTCGATTGCGGTGAGGGGCGGCAGTCGGCGCATCGTCTTCCCTGGTCGGAACCCTCACTTTGTGTTGCAGTGCAACCGGGCCGGTCAAGCCGTTCGCTCTCGTGAATTCCTCACCGGCTGGATGCACTTTGTGCACCTGTAGCATGTTTCTTCGCACTTGCACAATTTTGGTGCAGCGCGGAAAAAGACCGTGCCTTTCAGGCATCCTCTCCTAAAAACTTTCATGGGCTGGTCCTCACGGACCGGCCCTTTTTTTGTCCCGCTCGGACCCTCCCCGGTGGAAGCGCCGTTACGTCACCCTATCTGCAGTGCCGTAACGAATGCCGCCGCGAGGAGTGACGAGACCATGGCCGACGACGACAGAGCCCCGCGGCGCCTTCAGGTGGCGACGATGCGGCCCGAGGACAGCGGCCGCGGCCTCGCCCGGCTTCCCCGCGCGGTGATGTCCGCACTGGAGCTCGCCGACGGCGACGTGATCGAGATCGGCGGCAAGCGCGCCACCGCCGCCCGCGCGGTCGGCCCCTATCCCGAGGACGAGGGGCTTGAGATCATCCGCCTGGACGGCCTCCAGCGCGCCAATGCCGAGATCGGCTCGGGCGATTTCGTCACCATCCGCAAGGTCGACTCGAAGCCCGCCCAGCGCATCGTCTTCGCCCCCGCCCAGCGAAACCTCCGCCTCCACGGCTCCGCCCAGGCGCTGAAGCGCAATTTCGGGATGAAGCCGATCATGGCCGGCGACGTCGTCGCGACCGCGGGCCAGCAGCAGGTCCAGCGCGGCGACATCCCGCCCGAGCTGCGCCAGATGCTGAGCGTCCCGGCCTACGCGCTCCAGGAGGTGCGCCTCTCGGTCGTCTCCACCGTGCCCAAGGGCATCGTCCATATCGACGCGAACACCGAGGTCGAGCTCCGCCCCGAATATACCGAGGCGCAGGACGTCCGCCGCGCCGACGTCACCTATGACGATCTCGGCGGCATGGGCACGACCCTCGACCAGCTGCGCGAAATGGTCGAGCTGCCGCTCCGCTACCCCGAAATCTTCGAGCGCCTCGGAGTCGACCCGCCCAAGGGCGTCCTCCTCCACGGCCCGCCCGGAACCGGCAAGACCCGGCTCGCCCGCGCCGTCGCCAATGAAAGCGACGCCAATTTCTTCCACATCGCCGGCCCCGAGATCATGGGCTCGGCCTATGGCGAGAGCGAGAAGAAGCTCCGCGAGATTTTCGAGGAAGCCGCCAAGGCCGCCCCCTCGATCATCTTCATCGACGAGATCGACTCGATCGCCCCCAAGCGCGGCCAGGTGTCGGGCGAGGCCGAGAAGCGCCTCGTCGCCCAGCTCCTCACTTTGCTCGACGGGCTCGAACCGCGCCAGAACGTCGTCGTCATCGCCGCCACCAACCGCCCCGAGGCGATCGACGAGGCCCTTCGCCGCCCCGGCCGCTTCGACCGCGAGATCGTCATCGGAGTCCCCGACGAAAGCGGCCGCCGCGAGATCCTGGCGATCCACACCCGCGGCATGCCCTTGGGCCCGGGCGTCGACTTGAACGACTTGGCGCGCAAGACCTACGGCTTCGTCGGCGCCGATCTTGCCGCTTTGACCCGCGAGGCGGCGATCGAGGCGGTCCGCCTGATCATGCCCAAGATCAACCTGGAAGACGGCACCATTCCGCCCGAGGTGCTCGATCACCTCTCGGTTACCCGCAAGGATTTCGACGAGGCCCTGAAGCGCGTCCAGCCCTCGGCGATGCGCGAGGTGATGGTGCAGGTGCCGAACATCGGCTGGGACGATATCGGCGGCCTGGACGACGCCCGCGAACGCCTCCGAGAAGGCGTCGAGCTCCCGCTCCGCAACCCCGAGGCGTTCCGCCGGATGGGCATCCGCCCGGCCAAGGGCTTTCTGCTGTATGGCCCCCCCGGCACCGGCAAGACCCTGCTCGCCAAGGCGACCGCGCGCGAGGCGGAGGCGAATTTCATCGCCACCAAATCGTCCGATCTCCTCTCCAAATGGTATGGCGAGTCCGAGCAGCAGATCGCCCGCCTGTTCGCCCGGGCGCGCCAGGTCGCGCCGACCGTCATCTTCATCGACGAGCTCGATAGCCTGGTGCCCGCCCGCGGCGGCGGCCTCGGCGAGCCGCAGGTCACCGAGCGGGTGGTCAACACCATCCTCGCCGAGATGGACGGCCTCGAGGAATTGCAGTCCGTCGTCGTCATCGGAGCGACGAATCGTCCGAATCTCATCGACCCGGCCCTCCTCCGCCCAGGCCGTTTCGACGAGCTCATCTACGTGCCTGTTCCCGACCGAGAAGGCCGCCGCCGGATCCTCGCCATCCACACCGGCAAGATGCCGCTCGCCAAGGACGTCGACCTCGACGACCTGGCGGCGCGCACCGAGCGCTTCACCGGGGCCGACATGGAGGACCTCGTCCGCCGAGCCGGCCTGTTCGCGCTAAGGAAGTCCCTCGGCGCCACCGAAGTCACCGCCGCCGACTTCGACGCCGCCCTCGAAGAGACCCGCGCCTCGGTCACCCCCGAGATGGAAAAGGATTACGAAAAGATCCGCGACAGCCTGAAGCAGGATGCCATGAGCAGCGGCGCCGGCGGCATCGGCTTCATCTCCCCGGGGATGCTGACGCCGAGGGGACCGAAGGGTGTAGGATAGGCCCTCGGCTGACCGATAGGGCTCCATCGGTCGGCAGCGTCTCAGGTTTAGTCTAAGCCACGCCTAGGGCGCTCCGCCGCGAGAGGGTCGTCAGGACTCGAGCACGATATCTGCGTGGTGCCGCAGCTCCGGGCGGACGTTGTGGCCCATTGGGTCCAGAATGACCTTCACGCCCTCGCGTCGCACATATTTGAAAGCGGGTACGAAGTCGGAATCGCCGGTGACGACCACTACGGCACGAACCATGTCGCGAAGCGCCAGCCGCGCCATGTCGAGGCCGATGCGCAGGTCCACGCCCTTCTGCTGGATATCCAGGACGAAATCGTCGTCCTGCAGCGGCCGCGCCTCGCGCCGCAGTTTTCGCGCGGCCGACGGCTTCATCCGCCACTTCTCGGGAGACAGGTTGAGCTGTCCCATCCGGAGCGCAAAGTTCGGCTTGAGGACGAGGTTCGCAAGGAGGCTCTGAGCTGCAAGGGACCTCGGCGTGACGGAGAGATTCACACGTTCCTTGCTGACAGGTTTCTGGATGGTGTCGGAGAGCGGCGCGGCGTCATAGTAATAGATCCGGAGCAGCTCGTAATCTGCAACGGCTGCTAAAGCCTGGATACGGGCGCTCTCGACACAGATGTCGTCTGCCGTGACGTGCCGGTCTAAGCGCCCTTGCAGCTTCTTGGTCATGAAGCCGCCGTCGATCAGAATGGCGTAGAGAGGTTTCAGCAACCGACCCCCTAAACGAGTGGAGCCGGCCCCCCCCAAGCGCCGAAGCGCCCCCGCATCGCGGGTTGTCGGAATGAGCCGGCTCGCTCGTCTATCTCGTGCATCCGGAATGAACCGAATGGCTGAACATCAAACTAATGCACCGAAACGGTGGTTGCAAGCTAACTCCGCTACATCCGCTTGGCTTGCCGGCCACGGCGATCCCCGCGCTTTCGCCGCTTAAGCGGTCTGTTTCGATTTACCGCATTCGCGTTGTTCGTCTCACAAGAAGTGGGCGCCTGTGTGGTTGGGCGGATGCTGGAGGCGTCCCTGCGCGATCTTCGCTGCCCCCCGCCCCCCTCAGTCGCGCATTCGCAGCCGGGACCAGAGGGCTAGACCCACCATCAGCGCGCCCGTTGCGATGAAGGGGAGGGGCATGGAGAGTTCGTAGAGGCCCACGCCGATGGCGGGGGCGGCGATGTAGGCTACTCCGTTGACCGAGGTGACCATGCCGGCGACGGCGTTCTGCTCGGCGCGGGAGACGGCGAGGGAGGCGCCGCTGGTGAAGCCTGGGCGGAACAGGCCGTAGCCGAGCGAGGAGAGCGCGAAGCCCAAGGTGATTCCGTAGATCGAGCCGGCGAGGCCGCAGAGGGCGGTGCCGATGCCGGCGAGGAGGGAGCCCCAGATCACCAATTGCCTGGGCGTAAGGCCGAGATAGGGGATGAGACCCCATTGGGCGAGGAGGCTGGTGCCGGCGCCCGACATCAGCACGAGGGCGATCGACTGCTGCGCCTCGGCGATGGGGAGCGACAGCCGGTCGATGATCAGGAATCCGATCGTCCCGAGCAAGGCGGCCTGGCCGTGGCCGCCGGCGATTCCGACGATGTGCCAGGGCAGCACCCGCGGGTCCCGCCACGCCAGCCGCGAGGACGGCGCCGCTTCCTCCTCCGCCTCGTTGCCGCCGCCGCCGCTCATCGCGCCGATGGAAGGATAGGTCACCACCCGCCCCCTTGCCGCGGAGCGCGGCGTGTCGTCGGGGAGGCGGGTCACCACTGCGAGGAGCACGATCACGCCCACCCCTGCGAAGACAATCAGCGGCCCCGACAGCCCCAGCGGCCGGAAGATGAACAGAGGCGCGATCGCCGGGCCGATGATCGTGCCCAACCCGAAGGAGGAGGCCAAAGCGGCGAGATGGGTCGTCCTTTGCTCCCCCTCGGTCCGCGCGGCGATATAGGCCTGCACCGCGGGCGGCGAGGCCGAGCCCCAGGTGCCGTAGATCGCGCGCCCGAAGACGAAGATCAGGAACACCATCTCGCCCGGCAGAAGCCCGTCCAGCCCGACCGCCAATATCCCGCCGCAGATCAGCATCGAGACGATGAAGCCGTAGAGCCCGAGCCGCATCAGCGCCCGCCGCCCTCTATGGTCGGCCCGCCGCGCCCAATGCGGCGCCGCCACCACCCAGGCGACCGCGGAGAGGCTGAAGGCGACCGCAACCCACAAATCGCGGACGTGAAGCTGCCTCCCGATCGCCGGCATCAGCGACTGCATCGCGGTGTTTCCGGACGCCGCGACCAGCATCACCGCGAACAGCAAAGCGAAGCGTTCGCGCGACAATCCGCTCTGGCCGCTGTGGCTCGCCATGGAGAAGGTCCCGGAAAAGATGCGTCCCGTCCCGAAAAGCGCGGAATCGCTCCCGAAACGTGCCCCGCCCTTGCCATCGGCGCGTTGATTTGCCAACGCACTCTGCTCAGCAGACTTTTCGGGACGACAGATGACCCTATCCGGAGAACAGGTACAGCGCGCCCGCGCCTTCGCGCGCCGGGGCAGCGGCGGCCCCTTATGGTATTTCCTGCGCGGGTTCGTGAAGCATCCGGTGATGGTCGGATCGATCATCCCGTCTTCGAAAGTGCTGATCGACAAGATGCTGGCGCCGGTCGATTGGGCCAATTGCAAGCTGTTCGTCGAATACGGCCCCGGGGTCGGCACCTTCACCCAGCACATCCTCGACCGGCTTGCGCCCGACGCGATCCTGCTGACGATCGACACCAATGCCGATTTCACCCAGTATCTGAACGGCAAGTTCCGCGATTCCCGCCTGCGGGCGGTGACCGGATCGGCCGCGGACGTGCGGGAGATCATGGGCAATTTCGGCTTCGACCATGCCGATTACATCCTCTCGGGCCTGCCCTTCTCGACCCTTCCCGCCGGAATCGGCCCCAAGATCGCCGAGGAAACCGCCGCTGCGATCCGCCCGGGCGGCGCCTTTCTGGTCTACCAATTCTCCCCCAAGGTCCGCGAATTCATCGCCCCGCATTTCGAGCGGATCGACAAGGGCTTCGAGTGGATCAACATTCCCCCGGCGACCCTCTTCTGGGCCTGGAAGGACTGACGCGGAGGGGGGGCAACCCACCCACGTCATCCCGGGCTTGACGCGGGATCCATGAACACAGGTCTACGCGAACTGGACTCGATCCGTGTTCATGGATGCCGGATCAAGTCCGGCATGACGGTGTTGAGGCGCCGCCCGCCTTCGCCCCCTACGAACCCAGATACAACCGCCGTGAAATCCGGAAATCCGCGACCGCGATGACGAACCAGCCGAGCGCCCAGCGCAGCCGGTTGAGCAAAGTCCGCTGTTTGCGGTGGGTCTCCAAAGTCACTCTCTCGCTCGCCGCCACCTCTCCATCCACGAACTTCCGCATGGCAGCAGCGAAGCCCTTGTCCTCGATCCGGACCATCATCTCGAGGTTGAGGAACAGGCTCCTCATGTCGAAATTGGCCGAGCCGATATGGACGACGTCGTCAATCACCAGCAGCTTGGTGTGGAGCTTGGTCGGCTGATATTCGTAGACCTCGACCTTGCGCTTCAGAAGCCACCAATAGGTCGACCGGGCGGCGCTCACCGTGGCGTTGTTGTCGGACTTGGCCGCCGTCACCAGCCGGGCGCAGCCGCGCTTGCCCACCTTGGCGATCCGCCGGAGCATTCCGGGACTCGGGGCGAAATAGGCGGCGACGATGTCGAGGCGGGTGGCGCTGAGCAGGTCGCGGCGCACCGCCCGGGCCCAGGGGCTGAGGCGGCGCGCCGGGCCTCCGAACAGCCAGTCGAGCGGCCCCTCGGTGACGCTGTGCTGCTGGAGCAGCCGGCGAAGGTCGCGGACCCGGCCGTGCGGCTTGCTCGCCCAGGTGAACAGATCGTCGAAATAGCCCTTGAGGCAGGCGACGCTGTCCCCCTCCACTTCGAGCCCCAGATCGCGCCAGGCGCCGGTCTCCGGGGTGCCGAAATAATCGTCGGAAATGTTGAATCCGCCGACGATCACCCGCCGCCCGTCGGCCAGCGCGAGCTTCTGGTGGTTGCGAAGCATGTAGCGCCGCCCGAAGCGCGGGCTGAACCGGCAGAAGGTGGCGGGGCTGTCGATCAGCGGCTGGAAGAAGGCCATGTTGCCGGTCGAGCCGAAACCGTCGACCAGCAGCGACACCTTGATCCCCCGCTCGGCCGCGGCGACGAGGGCGTCGCGCACACGGGTCCCCGAAGCGTCGTCCATGAACATGTAGTAGAGGAAGCGAAGGCTCTCCTTGGCGCCGTCGATGAGGGCGATGAGGGCGTCGAGGCGCTCCGGGCCGTCGGGGAGCGGGGTCAGCCGGTTGCCGCCGACGCTCGTCGCGGCCGGAAGGACAGCTTCGGCTGGGTTTCGATCGGCCATCGCACCCGGCAATGGGGGCCGTTTAGCCTCAGGGCAACCCCTCCCCGGACATTGACTTTTGGGGCCCCCGAGGCTACCTGCCCCCCTTTCCCGATAGCTTGAAACCAAGCGGAGTGCTTCATGGCGCGCGTTACCGTCGAAGATTGCGTCGACAAGATCCCGAACCGGTTCGATCTGGTGCTGCTCGCGGCCCAGCGGGCGCGGCAGATTTCCGGCGGCGCCGAGCTGACCATCGACCGCGACCGCGACAAAAATCCGGTCGTGGCGCTGCGCGAGATCGCCGAGCAGAGCGTCAAGCCGAAGCATCTCGAAGAGGCCCTGGTCTCCAACCTGCAGCGCGTCCAGATCGACGAAGACGACGCTCCGGACGAGGTCGGCTCGATCAGCGCTTCGGCCGAGGCGCTCCGCCTCACCGCCGCCGCGCCGCCGCGCAACACCAATCTCGGCCCCGATTACGAGTGATCGGATGGCGGAGGCCCTCGCCTTCGCTTTGTTCGACACCGCGATCGGCCGCTGCGCCATCGGCTGGCGCGGCGCCCGAATCGTTGGGCGAGCGAGGGGCGCCTGCGAAGCGTGGTGGCCGAGCAATGGCCTTCGGCTGAGGAGGAGGCTGAGCCTCCACCCGTAGTTGCCGAGGCCATTGCCCTAGTCCGCCGCCTGCTCGCCGGGGAGAAGCTCCTCCTCCACGAAATCGACGTCGATCTCTCCCGCGCCCCCGCCTTCGAGCGCTCGGTCTGGGAAGCCGCCCGGCGAATCCCGCCCGGCGAAGTCCGCACCTACGGCGAGATCGCCCGCGAACTCGGCCAACCCGGCGCCGCTCGCGCCGTCGGAGTCGCCTTGGGCCGCAACCCGGTCCCGATCATCGTCCCCTGCCACCGCGTCCTCGCCGGCGGCGGCAAGAGCGGCGGCTTCTCCGCGCCGGGGGGCGTGGCGACGAAGTTCAGGATTCTGGAGATCGAAGGCGCTCAGCGGGCGGGCGAGGGAGGTTTGTTCGACACCCTGCCCTTGGCGGTAAAGCCGTAGCTAATCGTCATGCCGGACTTGATCCGGCATCCATGAACACCGCGGTACGAAACTACGAACAACCATGTTCATGGATCCCGGGTCGAGCCCGGGATGACGCGGTGGGCCTCAGGCCGCCGCGTCCTTGAGTCCGACCTCTTTGCGGTCGATCCATTCCAGCTCGTCCATCGACAGCGGGCGGCCGTCGGCGGCCTGGACGGTCATCGGGGCGATCGGGCGGCGGCTGTAGCGGTCGACCAGCACCGCGTTGCTCGGCACGCCCGACACCCAGCGCTCGCCCCACTGGCGCAGCGCGATCAGCACCGGCAGCAACTCCCGGCCTTTCTCGGTCAGGTGATAAGCGACCTTGCGGCGGTCGGCCGGATCCGGCTCGCGGCGGAGCATGCCGTGCTCGACCAAGCGCGCGAGTCGATTGGAGAGGATGTTGCGCGCGATCCCGAGCGTCGATTGGAATTCCTCGAAATGCTGCAGCCGGTTGAACGCGCCGCGCAGGATCAGGAACGACCAGCGCTCGCCGACCACTTCGAGCGCGGCGGCGATTCCGCACTCGGAAAACAGCTGCTTCAAATGTTCGGCGCGCGTCATCTTCCTACACCTACTCGATTTTTTTGGTTTCAGATAGGGTGTGCATTTTCCAGTTGCATTATGCAACTATACGAGCGTACAAAGTTTCACATCGAAACCTAATAAGGACGGTGACATGCTGAAGCTGCTCGCACTCGCAAGTCTTTCCCTCGCCGCCGCGGCCCCCGCAGCCGCCGCAGGTCCGGCGCATTACCGGGCCATCCCCGCCTCCGCGCCGGCCTCCGCCCGCCTCATCGCCCACGGCCTCATCTGGAACTGCACCGGCGGCGTATGCGTCGCTCCGAAGAGCGACAGCCGCCCGGCAATCGACTGCTCGGCGCTCGTGCGCGAGGTCGGAGCGCTGAAGAGCTTCGCCGTCCAGGGCCGCGATCTGGAGGCGCAGGACCTCGAAAAGTGCAACGCCCGCGCCCGCTGAGGCGCTTTTGACATTGCAACGCAGCAGCACCGCACCCCATGTTGGTGCGGTGCTGCGGCAATATGAACTCCTCGAGAAGGTGCGGGCTTACGATCCCGACGCCGACGAAGCCCTGATCAACCGCGCCTACGTCTTCTCGATGAAGGCGCACGGCTCGCAGAAGCGCGCCTCGGGCGACCCCTATTACAGCCATCCGATCGAGGTCGCCGGCATATTGACCGACCTCCATCTCGACGAAGAGACGATCGTCACCGCAATCCTTCACGACACGATCGAGGACACGGTCGCGACTCCCGAGGAGATCGAGCGGCTGTTCGGAGAGAATGTCGCGCGGCTGGTCGACGGGGTGACCAAGCTCTCCAAGATCGAGGCGCAGAGCGAGAATCAGCGCGCCGCCGAGAACCTCCGCAAATTCCTGCTGGCCATGTCCGGGGACATCCGCGTCCTCCTGGTCAAGCTCGCCGACCGGCTGCACAACATGCGCACCCTCCACTTCATCAAGTCGGAGGAGAAGCGCCGGCGGATCGCCCGCGAGACGATGGACATCTACGCGCCGCTCGCCGAGCGGATCGGCATGTACGAGTTCATGACCGAGATGCAGACCCTCGCCTTCCGCGAGCTCGAGCCCGACGCCTACGCCTCGATCGCCAAAAGGCTGGAGCAACTCCACCGCGGCGAAGGGGATTTGATCGAACGGATCGGCCGCGGCCTCAAGGCGCATCTCGAGGCGAACGGGATCGAGGCCGAGGTCCAGGGCCGCGAGAAGCATCCCTACTCGATCTGGCGCAAGATGGCCGAGCGCCATGTCAGCTTCGAGCAATTGTCCGACGTGATGGCCTTCCGAGCCGTCGTCGGAAGCACCGAGGATTGCTATCGCACGCTCGGCCTCATCCATCAGCGCTGGCCGATGGTGCCCGGGCGGTTCAAGGACTTCATCTCGACGCCGAAGCGCAACGGCTACCGCTCGATCCACACCACGGTGATCCATGACGAGCAGATGCGGATCGAGATCCAGATCCGCACCTCCGACATGCACGCCACCGCGGAGCAGGGCGTCGCCGCGCACTGGGCGTATAAGGTGGGCGTGCCCGAGGAGGCGACCGACGCCCATCCCTGGATCAGCGACCTGGTCGAGATCCTCGACCATGCGGCCTCCGCCGAGGAGCTGCTCGAGCACACCCGCATGGCGATGTACCAGGACCGGATCTTCGCCTTCACGCCGAAGGGCGAGCTGATCCAGCTCCCCAAGGGCGCGACCCCGGTCGACTTCGCCTACGCCGTCCACACCGATCTCGGCGACCAGACCGTGGGCGCCAAGATCAACGGCAGGGTGATGCCGCTCCGCACCCCGCTCGAAAATGGCGACCAGGTCGAGATCCTCGTTTCCAAGGCCCAGCACCCGCAGCCGACCTGGCTCTCCTTCGTCGTCACCGGCAAGGCGCGCGCCAAGATCCGCCGCTTCGTCAAATCCAAGGAGCGCGAGGAGACGGTGGCCTTGGGGCGCAAGATCTTCGACGAGATCGTCCAGCGCCTGCCCGCGCCGCTCGGCTGGGAAGCGATGGCCGAGGCGCTTCGCCGACTCCACCTCCACGAGGATGCCGAGCTGATGGAGGCGATCGCCTTGAAGCGCGTGTCCGACGTCGCGGTGATGGAGGCGCTGATGCCCGGCTCCACCACCCGCGACGGCGTGAAGCCCCCGCCGCAGCGCCGCGCCATCTCGATCAAGGGCCTGACGCCGGGAGTCGCCTTCCAGCTCGCCGAATGCTGCCATCCGATCCCGGGCGACCGGATCGTCGGCCTTCGCCGGGAGGGGGAAGGGATCGAGGTCCACACCATCGGCTGCGACGGCCTTGCCGACGGAATCGACGCCGACTGGGTCGATCTCGCCTGGGGCGACGAATCGGACGGGGGCACCGCTCGGCTGTGCGTCGTCATCAGGAACGAGCCGGGCGCCCTCGCCACGATGGCCGGGATCATGGGCAGTCACGGCGCCAACATCGTCTCGATGGAGCAGACCGCCCGCGACGGCAGCTTCCACACCTTCCACCTCGACATCGAGGTGCATGACGTTCAGCATCTGATGCGCATCATCGCCGCGCTCCGGGCGACCGAAATCGTCTCCAGCGCCGAGCGGCTCTAAGGAGAATGGCTTTGCAAGACATCGATCGGAGGCAGGCGATCGGCCTCATCGGGGCGGCAGCGGCCGCCGTCGCGATCACGCCTGGCACCGCCGCCGCAGCAGCGCCCACTCCGCCCCAGATGGCGATGTGGCGCGATCCCGGCTGCGGCTGCTGCAGCGCCTGGGCGCAGCGGGTCGAGGCCGCGTTCGGCACCAAGCTCCCGGTCACCGATTCGAACGACATGCCCGCGCTCAAGACCAAGCACGGCGTTCCCGAAGACCTGCGCTCCTGCCACACCGCGCTGATCGGCGGCTATGTCATCGAAGGCCATGTCCCGCCGGCCGACATCTGGCGCCTGATCGCCACCCGTCCGGCCGGAGTGAAGGGCCTCGCCGTCCCCGGAATGCCGATGGGCTCGCCCGGCATGGACTTCGCCCATGCGCCGAACCAGCCGTTCAAGGTGTTCGCGTTCGGCGCGTCCCGCTCCGTCTTTGCCGCGCACGGATGACCGACACCCCCGCCTCGATGACCTATGGCGGCTACCTCGCGCTCGGCCAGCTGCTCAGCGCCCAGCACCCGATCTCCGCCCAGCATGACGAGATGCTGTTCGTCATCATCCACCAGACCAAGGAGCTGTGGCTGAAGCAGGCGCTGATCGAGCTGGACCTGTCCAAGCGCCTGGTCCGCGGCGGCCGGCTGGTCGAGGTCCATAAGAGCCTGTCGCGGGTCTCCCGCATCCAGGCGGTGATGACTCTGAGCTGGGACGTGCTCGCGACGATGACGCCCAGCGATTACACCAGCTTCCGGGAAGTGCTGGGCGGAAGCTCGGGCTTCCAGTCGGCCC
>Ga0209153_1000691_pt1 | contig 14238 bp, 12 predicted proteins | sample GraSoiAngelo_120_FD_185877 | JGI IMG/M metagenome (GOLD analysis project Ga0209153, IMG submission 185877) | Grasslands soil microbial communities from the Angelo Coastal Reserve, California, USA - 14_0919_09_20cm (SPAdes) (version 2) | ecosystem: Environmental > Terrestrial > Soil > Grasslands ...
GGCGAACTCGCGCGGACGCTCGACCTGATTCCGGATCCGTTCGCCATTCTTTGGGTCCGCCCGGTCGACGCGGCCGGCCCGCGGTGCTAGGCGGCGCACGACGGCCGTCGACGACCGCTCCGGCTCGGCCGCCGGCCGATCAAACGTATTCCGACCGAAGGCGAAAGACGGTATCGGAATCCATCGTCCGCGATGGCCGCCAACTCCGTCCCCGGATCGAGAAATCGCAAGCACGCCCCCCCGAAGGGTCCGGCTCGAGCTTAGGAGGGAGACGAGCCCCAGCGCTATCAGCAGCACGCCGAGCCAGGCTGGCGTCCACCCTGGCCCGTCGTCGCCCGCCTTGGTGATGGGAACGGCGACCGGGGTCGCCGGAGGCACGGAGGCGGCAACCGCATCGCTCGCGGCCGGCGCGGTCGCCAGAAGCGTCTCCACGTCGACCTGGCGCGGCGTGGGATGGTCGGGCGTGAGCTGATCGTTCGACGGCTCGGCGACGACGGGTGCCGGCGGCACGAGCGCCGCGGCCCCGGTAGTCGGGACGGGAGCGGCATCGACCACCTTGAGCTCGGGCGCGGGCGGCGTCGGCTGGGGCGTTTCCGCCGGCGCAGACCGCAGCAGCTCCGCACGCACATCCACGACTGACTTCCGCTTGCGCAGCGCCGGCTCCTTCTCCTTGGGAGCGGCGGCACGCTGCTTCGCGGCGCGATGATGTACTGGCTTCTTCACCGTCGCGATCCCCTCGGCGGTCTGGAACCAGCATTTGCGGTGGCCGTCGTAACGATAGACCCAGTGCTGGCCATCGGCCGTCGACTTGCCGGGTTGCAGCAAGCACTCTTCTTCGGCGGGAGCCGGCGCAGTGGCTTCCCCGGGAGCGGCATTGAACAAGGCTGCAAAGGGATTCGAAGATGCAGGCGACGCCGAGAGACCTGCGAGAAGGAGAAAAGCGGCGAAGCAAGATCGCAAAGGACCGGACATGGAAATCCCCGGTGCTGCGCCCCTCCCGGGCACGACCTTTGGCCGCGACCTGGGTCGCAATGCGACTCAAATCCGGCAAAGCGGGGGATTCATTCTGGCCCGGAGCCAGGATCCGGGCCCGAATTCAGCGCCAATCCTGCAACCGTGCGCGTTTCGCGGTCACGTGCCGACGTGAGCGCAATTTCGACCCGACAAACCAAGCCGACGGCTTCTAAGTTTGTGCCCGGCAGCGAAACGGAAATTCCCGGTTCACTACACGAAAAAGCGATCGCATTTCCATGGACCAATTGTGCGTCTCGACCGACCAACTAGGTAAGTGACCTTTTCCATTTCGGGGGCCCCTTTGAAAATGCTTCGGAAGGCACCATCGCGATGCCTGGACCAGCTTGCTGTTTTTGAGGTGGTTTTGAAGAAGCGCGGCCGAAAATGGAGGTGGTGCCTCTGCACGACCGAGGGGGAAATCGTCATGCAGGGTTCGGAGCGCAGCCGACCAAGTGCCAAATACAAAGCCCACAGCGCGCTCTTTTTGCTGCTTTTGTCCGCGCCGTATCGATCGATTCAGCTGAGCACGTCAGGGCGCTCTGAAGAAACTATTTGAAACTTAAAATATTTGGACGTAGACCGATTTCAATTCGGAAGCCCGGATGCCCTGGGTCAAATCGCAGTATCCAGACGATTTGGGCTAAACGTTTAAGTTGCGCTTTTTTGCCTTCACTCGCTCGCATTTATTTGCGACACTCTAATTCAACTTGCAGTTTGATTGTCGAGCGTTGCTTGGGAGCCGCGTCAATCGCGACCTTGGCTTCGCCAATATCCAAGCAGTTTGAATTAGCCGGCCTCGCCTGCGGTATTTTTTTAAAGAAGGTCAGCATCTGAAATGCCATCTTCCTCCAATAGGATTGCGCTCTTTATCGACGGCGCCAACCTTTATGCAACAGCCAAGACGCTCGGCTTCGATATCGACTACAAGCGCCTGCTCAAGGAATTTCAGAGCCGTGGCACGCTGTTGCGCGCGTTCTATTACACCGCGATCATCGAAGATCAGGAATACTCGTCAATCCGCCCCTTGATCGACTGGCTCGATTACAACGGCTACACGGTCGTCACCAAGGCGACCAAGGAATTCATCGACGCGAGCGGCCGCCGCAAGGTGAAGGGCAATATGGATATCGAGCTCGCCGTCGATGCCATGGAGCTCGCCAAACATATCGATCAAATGGTGCTGTTTTCCGGTGACGGTGACTTCCGCTCTCTGGTGGAAGCGGTGCAGCGCCGCGGCGTCGGCGTCACGGTGGTTTCGACGGTTTCGTGCCAGCCGCCGATGATCGCCGACGAGCTGCGGCGCCAGGCCGATGTCTTCACCGATCTATTAGAATTGAAGTCCAAGATTGGCCGCGATCCGTCCGAACGGTCAGCTCCGCGCGAACCTCGTCATCACCGCCCACAATTCCATCAGCGTGCGACAACGATGGCGTTGAGGGGCGCTGACGACGATTTCAACGATTGATACCTCGCCGTGTCCGGCGACCGGTGCAGTAGCTAACTTCAGCTTTCCCGTGACAAGTGATTGCTGAGGATCTGCCCGCTCACTGCGTCGGAAGGACAAAAATCTGGCCGGGATAGATCAGGTTAGGATTGCGGATCCGCTCTCGGTTCGCGCTGTAAATGACGGCGTAACGCGGGCCCGCGCCGTAGGTGAGGCGACTGATGCGCCAGAGGCTGTCGCCGCGGGAAACGGTGGTAGTCGCGATCTTCGGCACAACAACTGCGGAGGGCGAGCCTCCGTCTGGCGCACCGGTGGAGGCGGTGGCCGCCAGTCGCGCCTGCCGTGCAGCGGCAGTCTCTGACCGGTTCGGCGCCGTGAGCTGCACCGGTACGGATGCAGTGACCGCCGTGTCCGGAACATCGAACGGCACCTCGGCGCGCGCGCGGACCGTGCCCGAACTCGCCTCCGTTTCGTCCAGCCTGACGCGGTAGCTGCCGGGCGCAACGCCTTGATTGATCGTGACTTCAAAACGCTCATCCGCGCCTGCTGATACGGACGCAACAAAGCTGTCGTTGAGATAGAGCCTCACCGCGGCGCCAGGGTGAGCACGGCCGGTCACATGGAATTTGCCGCCCGGCTTGATTTCAACCGTCTCCACGACCACCGTCTCGACCATCGGCTTTGGCGCGGCCGGCTGGGACAGCAGGACGGTAGGTTTGTCCGGCGTCATCAGCGCCACGACCGGCCGGTCGTTCGGATTGCCCTCAAGCGCTACCGCCACGCTCTGTTTGGAAGTCGTCTGCTTGCCGTCCGAATTCGTGGAGCGCAAGGTCAGGTCGTAGGTGCCCGGAGGAAGCCGGGGCGGGACCATTGCAAATTCTCCCGATGGATTCGCGACCACGCGATCATGTAGCTCGCCGTTCCGTAGCAGTTCCACCGTTGTGCCCGGCGGCGCCCGGCCCGCGATCACAGCGTCCCCCGTCGGCTCAACGCGCGCGATGTCGAAACTCGGCGCGCCATCTCCACTAACGGCCGCCGGGAGCGATCCTGCCAGCTCTGCCGTCAAAGCGTTTGCTTCCGCTTGCGCCGCTCCGAGCGCGGCTGGAGCTTGATCTCGCGCGCCTGATGCCAGCTTGGAGACTGCGGCGGGCACTCCGGTGGCGGCCCTGGTGTCAGCGGGCGGCTCGCGGCCGACGTGCTGGATGGCGAAGGCGAGCGCCATACCACTGGCTGCAACCAGCGCCAGGAACGGCACGACCATTCGGCTCATCGATGTGGTAATCATGACGTTCATCCGTCGGCGGATCGGTTGCTCGTCACCAGTATACAGCGTTTTCAAGCGAAGTGGAGACGGTTCGAATCCAGTTCCTCTCGCTCCGCCAGCAAGTCTCTGATATTACAAGAGAAAATATTCGCCAGGCAATTGTGCGGTGACTTCCGAAGGTTAGCCGTCGTAGTCGTGCGAGTTGGCCGCTGAGAGAGCGAATTCCTCGGGCTTTGCACGTTCAGCGTCGGTCGTTTCTCAGAAGGCGACTTTGCCAGCGGCTTTCTCTGCGAATGATGGTGCCGATAACTGCAACAACAGACTCGTTGTTCAAACTAGTCGCGGTACTCCCACGACGTAAAGCTCCCGTCACCATAAAGGCATGCAAGAAATGCCATCGAGTCAAATCATCGGCCGAGTTTTTCACAGACCGAAGCAAGACAGGACGGCATGACAACCGGCTTGCTTTCGGATCTCCGCCAACGCCCGCCGTCGCAGATCCGGTATCGAAAGTAGGATCTTTGCCATTCAGGTTCGCGGTCTTACTTCGAAGTTTTGGCGATCTTGTGCTCCAAGTGGCCGGTCTCATGATCACGGCGGAGCTGGCTCAGCGACGTCTCGTTCAGTTTAAGCAAAACTTCGCTCAGCTTCTCGGTTTCGGGATAGCCGGCTGCGAAACTCTATCCGTAAACCTTTCGCAACGTGCGGATGAGGGTGTTTCCATGTTTGCCGCTGATTTCGCCATCCTTGTTGCAGTGGCGGTCGTCGAGACCTGCCTTGCTCATGCTGCTCTCCATTGTGCCCGCAGCCGACAGCATCCTCTCGCCGGGACCTACTGGCAACTAGGCGGGTTTCGAAATCAGGCTCGTCGTAGGGCTGCATGATTGCAGATGCTGGCTCAAATTCGTTCACGCGCCTAATCGATCTGTCCGGTCTTGTTCACAACCTCAACGTCGTGACCGTCGGGGTCGAGTACCCAGGTTGCGTAATAGTCAGGATGATATTGGAGCTGGGGCCGGTGCAGTTTTCTCCCATCCGCCTGCTGCAATTGCAGCTATAAAGAAGGCATTCACCTCCGCATGGCTTTTGGCGACAAAACCGAAGTGAACGGCATCCGGATAGGGCCTCCCAACCAGAAGAAGAAGCGTCCGTTATTTCCGAAGCCTTGTCTGGGTGACCATCCTGGCCTTTATAGTCCAGAAAATCTGTGATCCCGAGCGGCTTGAGAGCCTGCGCGTAAAACGCGATCGAACGCGTAAAATCACTCACGGTCACGATGACGTGGTCGAGCATCGAATCCTCCTTGTAGCGTTGGAAAGGGGAGTTACCAGGGGCCACTGACAGTTTCCGTCAGTGGTCTCGCTGATCAAGCTTTTTCAGATATACCTAGGGGTCGAGCAGAAGGTCAGCCTTGAATCAAGCCATTCGGCAACGTCAACCAATTCGTCCACGCCGCCTAGAAGCTGGTCCATGCTGGCAATCCAACTCAATCAGTTGGCGGCCATTGATGAAGATGAAAGGAAGCAAGGCTGCCTTCAGTCGGCGGCTTCTATTCAGTGCTGTCCCCTTTCGTTTGCCGCTCACGGATGGGAGCACCACTCACAACCTGTGCGCACTACCGAGTGGCCGTATGACTACGGTGAACGAACCGTTTTCGTTGAATCTTAACACGCCTCGTGCAAACAGAATCACGCCGGGGATTTTGAGGGCTCGGCACCTAAACCAACGCCGCCTCCGCGATCATATTCCGCTCGGGCGGCGTTGTGCGTTTCCGCTCGCCGCAGCTATCCGATCGAGTCATTTCACCGACCGTTCAGCCGCTTTGTGAATCTATTTTCCCCAGCATCGCCGAGCGGTCCCCTGGAGGGAGGGATGCTGTTCCGGGATGTTAGGGACCGGCGCAAACCCCTCTCCCGATCCCCGCGTGGAGCAGGCGCAAGCATTCAAGCGGATGCCGAGCCCTGCGAACGGCGACGTGCGGGTGAATCGGGTCGGCGCGTGCGTGGAAATCTTAGCCGACGAATGGCTACGCGAACATATTCGGCCCAATTTCCCCGCCAATTTCAATGATCGCATCGGCAGGGACGTTGTTTCTTCGAGCCGCGGACCGAATAGCTTCAGGATTAGGCGCGTCGTAGAGGCAATAGGTCTTTTTCTTGTCAGCGCTAAGAAAAGAGAAGATCCACTGCACGCCTTCCTGATCATTGATCAAATTGACCTTTTCCACCCCCTCCTTTGTGAGGTCGAGCTGTTCCGCAAAATTTCTTTCGATAACGTAGCGTGGCATGAGGAGTCTCCCTTCTCAACGTGTTGACGCCGCGAAGTACGAGCCAAACCTAATGTAGGGTCGGCTGCAACCTCGTTTTCAAGCGGACCATATCCAGTTCGGCCGCAATTGCCCAAGCTTGCTCCGACAGCGACATTGCTCTCTCGAGCGCGTTCTTGCCACCGATTTTCAGAAGCAGATTCGCATACTCAGCTTGTGCATGCGCGAGCCACGGTCGCGAGCCGCTTGCTGCGTTCATCTCAACTGCATGCTCAAAGTGCTCGGCGGCCTTCTCAAAATCGCCCAGCGCGGCTGACAACATTCCCAGATAGCGGCTAGCCGCTCCAAAGCAGACAGTTGCGACACCTGCCGTGATGGTCATGTCCTTGTAGGCGAGCATAAGGTCGTAGATCGTTTGTGCCGCCTCTGTGTCGCCGAGGCTGACGGCGACTTCCGATATGAACGAGAGGGACGCGCTTCGCTTCGCATCAAGCGGCATTGCGAAACCGGTGCGCGCCAGCTCGCTCAACCTGCGCTGCGCTGCGTCCCGATAGCCCAAATCAGCCGCGATTAATGCAAAACCTGGCAACCAGGTGGTTTCGTCCGGATTCTCCTCGATGAAATGCTTGATAACCGGTGCGACCTCCGAGAGGCGGCTCTGTTCTCGTCGGATCGTGAACATCTGCATGCCGTAGACGCCCTCGACTTCTGTGCCATGCGTCTGTCTGCCTAGGCTTAGCGCTTCTCTAGCAAGTGCCTCTGCTGTCGTGAATCTTCCATCGAGGATGGCCATCATGGCCCGCGCGGTCCGAGCGAGCCATAGGGCATTGAGACGCTGGCGCAGCGTCCCAAGTTCTTCCAACTCGTCAACCGCTCGATCGGCTCGCGCGCGCTTGCCCAGTTCGGTGGAGACGTAGACATCGACTGCAATGGCTCGGCTCCGCGCGTCGTCATCGTTGATGCCGGCTGAGAGGCGCTTTAGTTCATCTACGCGAGCGGTCCGATCATTTGCCTCCGTGTCGAACTTGAGTGTCGTCTGGGTCAAAAAAGGCAGGACAGAAAGTTCGAAAAGCGAAGTCTTGTCACCAAGCCGCCGAGCCAGATTGATACCTTCCCTATGGCATTTTGTGCTGTTCTTGCTGTCGCCAACGAGCGAATGTGCGCGCGCAAGGCGGCTGAGAAGCTGGCACCGCGACCTCTGATCGCTTGAGTCGATTTTGCCCATCGCTTCCGTGAGAAGCTGAAGCGATTCGGCGAGCGGCTTCGCGGAAAGGAATTGGGCGACATCAAAACCGAGCGCAGAGCGGATGAAGGCCTTCGTATCGTCGGCTTCGCGAGCCAATTGCGCGGCTAGCTTATATTTTATCGCGGAGTCCGACACGCGGCCTGCGGCGCCCAGCGCCTCGCCGAGCTTTAGGGTCGCCTCGAGCACTTCTTTTTGCCGGGCCGGTCCTTCCGGCAGGTGCTGCGCGATGGCCAGAGCGTTCTGAAAATGATCGACCGCCTCGTAGTTGGCTGATCGTCCTAGCGCGCGTTCGCCGGCCATCACCCAGTAGGGGAACGCAAGCTCGGTTTTCTGTGCCTTGACGTAGTGCTGGGCGATGAGCTCGGGCTGTGTGACGACGAGATCGGGATATGCCTCGATGAGGACCTTAGCTATGGTTTCATGATAATGCCGGCGCCGCCGGCTGAGGAGCGATTGGTACGCCGTATCCTGGATAAGCGCATGGCGGAAAATGAGCGCGTCCCGCACCACGCCACCGACGACGACGAGTTGGGTGGACATGAGCTGATGTAGCGCTCCGTCGAGCGCCCCGTCGTCGAGACCGGCAACTTTCGAAAGAAGGCCGCGATCGAATTCCCTGCCTATCACCGAGGCAATTTGCGCCACTTCCTTGGCTGCCGCTGTCAAACGATCAAGCCGGGCCATCAGAGAGCCCTGCAGACTATCCGGGATCTCGACGCTTAGCGACGCCGCCTTTCCGCTCTCCAGGATTGAGCGAGTTAGCTCTTCTACGAACAGCGGCACCCCGTCCGTTCGCTCGGCGATCGTGTCGGCAAGCTGATCCGGAACATCGGCGAGCATCGATTCGATCAGCTCGCGCATCTGCTGTTTCGTCAGACGCCCAATGGCGAGCGTCGTCGCTTGCGCCAGTCCGGTTGCCCAGCCCGCAGTCCATTCCGGCCGGTGCGTCACAACGACAAGTATGGCCGCGCCGTGCATGCGGCTCACAACCTCTTTTAGCACTTCACTGGTCGACGGATCGATCCAGTGCGCATCCTCAACGACAAAGAGCACCGGCGCGATCTTCGCCGCGAGCAGCAATCGGTTCGCCAGCGTACGGACGATAAGTTCCTTGCGCTGTTGGGCTGAGAGGTCGAGCGGCTTGAACTCGTCGCCGACATCGAGCGAGAGGAGCTCGGCGTAGATCGATCCGACATCCGAGGGATTTTCCCCGTAGCGCCGAAGAATCATGCTGAATTTCTCAGCGCGCGTGGATTGATCGTCCGCGGGTGAAAAGCCTGCGAGCCGGCTAAGGCGCTGGATGATGGGGTAGAAGGCCGAGGTAACGTGATAGGGCGAACACTGCAGCCGGATCAGCTCATGCTGGTTCTCATGCAGCCGTTCCTCGAGCGCATCGACGAGGCGCGATTTCCCGATCCCAGCCTCTCCTGACATGAAGACCGCTTGGCCCTGGCCGCCCTTTACCAGTTCCCAGCGCTCGAGCAGCATGCCGATTTCGCTGGTTCGGCCGACAAATTTCGACAGCGCGCTGGCGTGCGCCGCGTCGAAGCGGCTCTCCACCTCTCGTTCGCCGCGGACCGCGAACAAGGCAACGCGTGACTTGAAGCCTTTCAACTCCTGCGTACCGAGGCTCTCGATTTCGAATGACTGCCCGGCAAGCCGGCGCGTGCTGTCGGCCACCACGATCTGGCCAGGCGCGGCAGCGCTTTGCAGGCGAGCTGCGAGATTGGGGGTGTCGCCTGCGATCGAGGCGCGTTCGTTCGCGCTGCTGCCGGCAATGTCGCCGACGACCACGTGCCCCGATGCGATGCCGATACGCACCTTCAATTGCTCGCCGTACGGCGACTGAAAGTCCTCGACTGCAGCGAGCGCCTGGAGGCCTGCGCGAATAGAACGCTCGGCATGGTCCTCGTAAGCCATGGGCCACCCGAAATATGCAAGCACGCCGTCTCCGAGATATTTGGCGACGTAGCCGCCAAAGCGCGTGATCGCGCCGGCGACGCTATCCTGATAGCGGCGGGTCAGATCGTGCATGTCTTCCGGGTCGAGTTGCGCAGATAGCGCGGTCGAGCCGACCAAGTCACAGAAGAGCACACTGAGAAGCCGTCGGTCGGCAGTCGGTTCCTGCGGGACCTCGGTGGTCTGAGGCTCCGACTCCTCGAGGGGAAGTGAAGCAAGAGGGGATCCATCGAGACTGGGCTGCGCAAGTCCATTGATCGCAGCCAAAATGATTCTCCGGTGCCCGAGCGAGACACCCAGCTCCTGGAGGTCGGCTTCCGTGATATGCGGAAGCGCTCGAAGGTCGACGTCGTTCTGGACGAACGCCTCCATATATTTGCTAAGGCCGAGCTGGCTCAGCCAATCCTCAAGCGTCTGCATCGGGCGGCCTAACCCCGCTTCACTCTTCTAAACTACCGCGAACACAAGTTCCGCGCCACGTCTCAAATTAGAAGATCAAGCGCGTTGCGATCGGGATTGGTCCATTTCTCAACGCCTTGAGGTCAATGGCCTGCGACCATATTGCGCATGGACCACACGCAATTTTCGGCCAAGGTAAGAGGCATTCAGAAACGACCGCCGCGGATCGGAATTTGGCCGATCGGCGGAACAGGGAGACGAAAGCGGCATCGCGTTGTAGCGGACCAGGCAAAAAAGAAACTCGGAATTCTTAGGCTGGCCTTCTCGGGAGGGTGCAATGAATAACGAGGAAATTGCGAAGTTAGCGCAGAGTCTCCGGGGCACCCTAATTGGTCGTGATCATGTCGACTACAATGAAGTCCGCAAGCTCTACAACGGTATGATCGACAAGCGGCCGCTGTTGATTGCACGCTGCGCAAATGTCGCCGACGTGATTGCCGCTGTAAACTTTGGCCGTGACAGCAAGCTTGCCATCGCCATCCGCGGCGGCGGCCATAACGGACCCGGCTTCGGCAGCGTTGACGAGGGCCTCGTCATCGACCTGTCGATGATGAAGGGCGTGCGCGTTGATCCGGCAAACCGGACCGTGCGGGTGGGGGCCGGTTGCACGACGGGCGATGTTGACCACGCCACTCATGCCTTCGGTCTTGCAATCCCTTTCGGCATCGTCTCGACAACAGGCGTTGCCGGCCTGACTCTCGGCGGCGGCCACGGCTATCTTAGCCGCCAATACGGGCTCGCCATCGATAACTTGATCGAGGCCGATGTGGTTCTAGCGGACGGCACATTTGTTATCGCGAACAAGACGGACAGCCCCGATCTCCTCTGGGGATTGCGCGGCGGCGGTGGAAATTTTGGCGTCGTCACCAGTTTCCTTTTCGAGGCGCACCCCGCGAGCACGGTCTATGGCGGCCCGATCCTCTGGGAGTTGAAAGACGCGGCCAGGATCATGCGCTGGTACCGGGACTTTCAGGCAAGCGCACCGGACGAGTTCTACGTCTTCCTCGGGCTGCAGACGGTTCCGTCCGGCGATCCCTTCCCGAAGGTCCATTGGGGCAAAAAGATCTGTGTTCTCCTCATCTCGCACAACGGGCCGGCAACGGACGGCGAGAAGGCCGTCAACGCCGTCCGCGCGGCACTTCCCAAGCCGATCATCGATTTTGCGGGCCCGATGCCTTACACGGCGTTGCAGGGGATGTTCGACGGGCTTTATCCGAAAGGCATGCAGTGGTACTGGAAGGGCGACTTCGTGAAGACGCTGCCCGACGCTGCGATCGATGCCCATATCGAGCAGGCTGCGAAGGTGCCTAGCGAAGCCTCCTGCATGCATCTCTATCCGATCGATGGCGCGGTCCATCGCAAGGCGGAAGACGAAACGGCATGGAACTGCCGCGATGCGACCTGGTCGATGGTGATAGCCGGAGTCGGCCCCGATCCGGGCCAGGCGCCGGCCTTGAAGAAATGGGCAAACAACTATTGGGAGGCGGTTCACCCGTTCAATCTCGGCGGCGCCTACCCGAACTTCATGATGGACAACGAAGGCGAGGCACGCCTCAAGGCGACCTACGGCGATAATTACAAACGTCTAGGCACGCTGAAGAAGAAATACGACCCGGTAAACCTGTTTCGGGTGAACCAGAACATCCGCCCGACGGCCTGAAGCCGGGTGGCTAACGGCACCAATTTTAGAATCGGCGCAAAAGTGAAAATGGGCTCGAGTGCTGCCGCACATTACCGCGCCATCAACATAAGACCGAGACCTTCGATATCGGGTGGCCGGGCTCACCCCGGCCACCATCGTTTTTCGGATATGCACCATGCGGTTGGCGTGCGAAAGCCAGACGACAGCCTGCGATTATCGCCGCTGTACAATCGAAGTTGCGAAGCGCCTAGCGTTCGGCTCGGCTGCGTGCGCGGTTAGGCTGTTCTGAACACTGACGGAAGAAAGTGGCTGTAGGTACACACGGTCAGTCAGAGATATTTTTTCTTGAGAAATCTTAAATCGCCGAGCGCGACCTTGAGCACACCCGCTGCCGGATTAATCGATCCACCTTGTAGACGACAATGACGTCTACCTTCCGAGCGTGGATATCGTTCAGCAATTTCTGCAGATCGGGACGGTCAGTAGATCCGCCGGAATATCCACCATCGTCATAACGAGACCGGATCGGGGTCCAGCCCGCATGGGCCTGACTTTTGATATACGCGAAAGCTGCCTCATATTGTGCATCCAGCGAGTTGAACTCCTGATCAAGGCCCTGCTCAGTGGACACCCGGGTATAGATCGCGCAGCGGACGGGTTTGACCGTGGGCGCCTTCATGGCCGGATCGCTATCTTGGATCGGCTGGCTTTATCCCGCAGACCAAAAAAGCGTGGGCCGTTCCATTTGGTCCCTGTGATAGCAAAAGCGACCTTGGAGAGACTGTCATAGGTCTGACCGTTCCAGGCAAACCCATCTGCCATCACCATCACCCGTTGCGACTGTCGATACCATTCGCGGACCAGTACGGTACCGGGCGTAAGCTCCGCTCGCTTCTGGTCGAAGCTAGCGAGGCGGGAGGACATTTCCGACCTTTCCTCCTTCGCAACTGTTCGATCGAGCACCTGTCGGGTTGTGTGGTCGAGATCGCCGAAACGGTCTGCCTGAAGGCGATGGGCGATGACTGAGAAGAGCAGGTGCCGGGTCAAATGAGCGGGCGCTTCCCTCTGAAAGACGCTCTGCCAGCGGGCACGCAATCCCCGGAGGTCGAGACCGCGCAGATGCGCGATCTCAATCTCAATGGGGCTTTTGGTTGGGGCGTCGAGCCGCTTACCTTTTTGCTGCATCGTTGTCACGACGCCTGCTGGATCCGGTCTACAGCAGCTGGGGAATCTTGCCATCCTTGATGCGATAGATCCGTTCTTTGTCTGTTTGATCGGAAACGAGACTCAGCCCAAGCTTTTTGCGGACGACCCGGCAAAAAATCCCCGCACCGAATGCTGCTGCCAATCAGTTGCTGCCATAATCGCTGCGGTCGTGGCGCCGGCGGGCTTTCGCAGCATCTGGATGACGCGGGCGTGCTTCGTATCCGTCCGCGCGGGCTTTGATGATACTGCGGCTCGCTTGCGTGAGGAGGTCGAGGTGGCGGTCTTTCGGGCGTGTGAGCGGGGCTCGGCCTTTGGCTTCGATTTGGACTTGGTCATGGGATCCTCTGAGGTTCGAGCGGCGCCATCCGCCGCACCACCTCAGCCCCGCTCGGGTAAAACACCAGGCAGGGCCAGATCCCGAAGCCGACTGCAGGCGCTTCAGGTCCACATCCATGCTCTGTTCAAGCACCAAAGCCAGTCATTTCTGAGCAAGATTATTGCTCGTGTTCCGCGATCCGGCTTAAACGCGCAGCATGGTTTGGAGGTAAGTTCACTCGACGTTGTTCGCCTGCAACCTCAAGACCAGAGGGGCTTGCGTTTTTGCCGCTCGATGACGATAGGGTGTTGGTTAATCGGTTCGACGGGATTATGAGCTATCCGAACGTTGGCTGTATTTAGGGCTTCGGCTTCATCGCCTCGACCGCTTTATTGTACGCATTAGGGCCTGATATTTTGGCGATTTCAGCGTCCAGCATCTCGATATGAGCAAACTTGATTTTTTCCATCTCGTTCACCAAGGCCGCGAGCTCCTTTGCTACGTCGGTAACTGTGATGATGAACTGCCCGATTTCGAGGGGTGAGATGGGTTTGTACCGCATAGACTTGGCCCGCACGTCGTAGGGACTGGGTGCGATCGTGGTCAGCTTGAAAAATTTGGCAGGAATCTCAGATTTAAAAGCGCTGTGGTGAGCTAGCCGATCGCGAACGTCTTTTAGAGCGCGTAGTCTGCTTGTGAGCTTGTCCCAATTTGGTTTCAGATGCGCATAAAGTTCGTCGTGGGGGAATAGTTCGGAAATGATGCTTAGCCATATCCCAAAATTGATAATCGAATACATGACTACGCCAGCCTTGTTGACAGAATTAGTGAGCAAGAGAGAAACGATGCACACCATAATCTCTTCGAGATATGCCCAGGTTGAAAGTGCGCGTCCTACTTCCATAAAGAGGTTCTGTTCGATCGCTTTGGTAGTCGCTTCTCCAGCGAAAGCATCTTCGGCTTGGAATCGAGTCATGTGCGCGGGCTTATCGTCCACCTCCGAGTTGTCGAGAACTACGTTGCGAAGTATGCGGAAGGCTTTCACCCATGCGTCGAACTTCTTTTGTTCGAGCTTTATTAGCCAAAACGCAAAGGTAAGTTTTAAGCGTCGGGTATATGACATGTAATCGCGTCAATCTCTGCGTTGATTTTAGAGATGATTTCCAAACCCAACCAAGTGCCAGGCATTCCGGGCGACTCGAAGGGCAATCTTGACTGCGATTCTTACGACGGGACGAGGGCGCAACTCGACGCCGAATGGGCGTCCTAACCGGCGATGACCCCCTTCCGTAACGAAAAAAAATCGACCGCATAAGTCTTGCTGGTCAACCCGCTTCGCGATCGGCCCATGGATTGCTTTTTGTTGCGGGCAATGCAGGCGGCGTGTCGATGAAACCGCACAATGGAGGTGTCGCAGATCCC
>Ga0209153_1000693_pt1 | contig 14226 bp, 14 predicted proteins | sample GraSoiAngelo_120_FD_185877 | JGI IMG/M metagenome (GOLD analysis project Ga0209153, IMG submission 185877) | Grasslands soil microbial communities from the Angelo Coastal Reserve, California, USA - 14_0919_09_20cm (SPAdes) (version 2) | ecosystem: Environmental > Terrestrial > Soil > Grasslands ...
TTCAAGACCGCCGCCAACACGCGCTATCTCATTCGCGCCAAGCTCGGCGTCACCTCCGACATCGAGCTGGTCCGCCTTGCGCTTCGCCAGCGGATCATCGCAGCGGAGGATATCGGGAGCTAGGGGGCTGCGGTCCGGCCTATCAAGAGAAAACTATATCGGGGAGAAACACATGCCGACCATTCTCGGCTCGGGCGAGCATCAGTACCGCGTGGTGGAGAATTGGGCGAAGCTGCCCAAGCGATGGAGTCTCACCGACGTCGCTTCCGTTGCGGTCGACAGCAAGGACCGCGTCTACGCCTTCAACCGCGGTGCCCATCCGATGGTGGTGCTCGACCGCGACGGTAATTTCATCACAAGCTGGGGTGAAGGGCTGTTTGCCCGCGCGCATGGCTTGCACATCGACGCCGAGGACAATCTCTATTGCACAGACGACGGCGACCACACCGTGCGCAAGTGCACGCCCGAGGGCAAGGTGCTGCTGACCATCGGCATCCCGAAACAGCCGGCCCCGTTCATGAGCGGCAATCCCTTCCATCGCTGCACCCATACCGCGCTGTCGCCGAAGGGCGAGATTTACGTCTCGGACGGCTACGGCAACGCCTGCGTCCACAAATACACACCGGGCGGCAAACGTATGATGACGTGGGGCGCGCCTGGCACCGATCCGGGCCAGTTCAACATCGTCCACAACATCGCAACCGACGCCGATGGCTTCGTCTATGTCGCCGATCGCGAGAACCACCGCGTGCAGGTGTTCAACGGCGACGGCAAATACGAGACGCAGTGGAATAATCTGCACCGGCCCTGCGCGCTGTTTTGCTGCGGCGGCAAGAACCCGAACTTTATCGTAGGCGAACTCGGCCCGGGCATGCCGGTCAATCTCAAGGTCCCCAATCTCGGGCCGCGCCTGACCATCGTGGATTCAAAGGGCAAGCGCGTCGCGCGCCTCGGTGGACAAAGTGGCCCGGGGATTGAGACGGGAAAATTCCTCGCGCCGCACGGCATCGCGCTGGATTCCAAAGGCGACATCTATGTCGGCGAGGTCGGCGTCACCAACTGGAAGACCAGCTTTCCGGATAAGCCGATGCCGGCGGCGGTCAAGGTGGCCCGCTGCCTGCAGAAGCTGGAACGCGTTCGCGAATAATTCGTCATTGCGACGAAAGCGGAAGCAATCCAGAAGCCGCAAGTTAAGAACCGGATTGCTTTCGCTGCGCTCGATTTAATCGTTACCCTCTTCGCGCCAGTCAGATATGGCCAATGGCCTCACGCCGGCGTTGCTCGGATTCTTCCGCGTAGCGTCGCATCGCGTGGGCTTCGCTCAAAATCCCGATCGGGCGCCATTCCTCGCCGCTTTCGACCACGACAAACGATTCGGCTTCCGCCTGGTCAAACACGGCGATGGCTTCCTGGACGTTCATGGCGGGATAGAGCACGACGTCGCGATGATGCAAAATATCGACAAGGCCGTGCTTCGCCTCGATATCCACCGCGTGCGCGTCGGCCACCAGCGTCAGCCCGGCGTAGCGGCCCGCATCGTCGACCGCGACCACTTGCGTCTTCGACCCCAGCGGAAATTTTTCGCGGAATTCGTCGATTGTCATGTCGACGTTCACGGTGGAGACATCCGAGCGCATCAGCCGCCGTACCGTGAGGTCCCGCAGCCAACCGACGTCGGCGGCGCTGCGGATGGTCTCGCCGCGCAGATGCAATCGCCACGTCGCGAACGAGTAGCCGAACAGTTCGCGGGTGATCAGGGTCGAGAGGATGACGGCCACCAGCACAGCGGTCGAGAGCCAGAGGTCGCCGGTCGATTCCAGCGCGATGAACGACATGGTCAGCGGCCCGCCGATCACGGAGGCCGACAACGCGCTCATGCCGACGATCGCGTAGACATTCGGATTGAGCTTGAGACCAGGCAAGATCGAATCGACGCCGGCCGCAAACAGGTGGCCGCCGAGCGCGCCCAGAAACAGTGTGGCGAAGAACAACCCACCGCGGAAGCCGGTTCCCAGCGATACCACCGACGCAATGATTTTCAGGGCGAACATCATCGCGACCACCGTCAATGGAATCGTGACAAATCCGGCAAAATGCACCGCCCCGTGGCCCGACGACATCACTTGCGGCGTCACCAATGCGAGCAGGCCGACCATCAAACCGCCCAGCGCGTGACGCAGCGCCGGCCACAGTCTACTGTTCGACAAGAGCGTCTCGCACAGCGCCACGCCACGCATGATGGCGATGCCAACCAGCGCGGCAATGATCCCGAGCAGGCAAGCAATGACAAGATCGCGCCCGAGGACCACACCGACCGGGGCGACGCCGACGCCGAGCGACAGTTCGCCAAATGCATGGGCGACGAAATAGCCGGAGACCGCAGCGACGCCAACCGGCGTCAGGCTGGCCGGCGTATATCCGCCGATCACGAGTTCGAACGCATAGAAGGCGCCGGCCAGCGGCGCCCCGAACGCGCCCGCGATCGCGGCGGCGGCGCCGCAGCCGACCATGATGCGCTGATCGCCACGGCGCAGATGAAAGGCGCGGCCGAGCGAGGCGGCGAGGCCGCTCGCCAACTGGGTGTAGCCCGCCTCCAGTCCGACCGAGGCGCCGACGCCGCTGGACCACACGGTCTGCAACGCCACGATCAGGCTGCCGCGAAACGACATCCGCCCGCCATGCAGGGCATTGGCCTCGATCGGATCGATCTCGCGCGCCGGCCGCCAGCGCGACAGCAACAGGAACGCGACCCCCAGCAACAACCCGCCGAGGCTCGGCACCAGAATCGCGCGCAGCGGTTCGATCCGAAACTGGCTCGAAAGGCGGTCCCCCCATTCAAGGTTGAACAGCACCACGTGCAGCCCCTCGACGAGGGCGCTCATCGCCGCCACCACCAGTCCGCCGATGATCCCGATCAACAGCGCCAGGACCACCAGGTTCGTTTCATGCGCGCGAACAAAGGCCCGCAGCCGGCGCGGCGCTTCAAGATATCGCGATGAGGTGAGCATTGGCGGCGTCCGTGCGCGGCAAAAAACAGCCGCCCGCCCTCGTTTAGCCGTCTTTAAGCCCACCTTGCAATCGGGCGAGGTCGGACGTGACCATCGGATAAGCCCCTCATCGCTCTTCACAATCCCGTCACGCTGCCTGTAGTATGTCAACTCATGCTGCTTCGCAGCTTATATGGGGGCCAGGAGCGTTACTTGAACGCACATGTCTCGCAAGGCGGTTGGCCGGTACTGGTGCTGAATGCGGATTTCCGGCCGCTGAGTTACTACCCGCTCTCGCTGTGGTCGTGGCAGGACGCGATCAAGGCGGTGTTTCTCGACCGCGTCAACATCGTCGAGCATTACGACCGCGCGGTGCGCAGCCCGTCGTTCGAAATCCAGCTTCCGAGCGTGGTTTCGCTGAAATCCTTCGTCAAGCCGACCACGCATCCCGCCTTCACCCGGTTCAACGTGTTCCTGCGTGATCGCTTCGTCTGCCAATACTGTTCGGCCAACGACGATCTCACCTTCGATCACATCATTCCGCGCAGCAAAGGCGGCCAGACCACCTGGGAGAATGTGGTGGCGGCCTGTTCGCCGTGTAACTTGCGCAAGGGCAATTTGACGCCGCAGCAGGCGCGGATGTTCCCGCGCCAGGCGCCGTTCGCGCCGACGGTGCATCAACTCCACCGCAACGGCCGGCTGTTTCCGCCGAACTATCTGCACGACAGCTGGCTCGATTATCTCTATTGGGACACCGAACTCGATCCGTAGGTCGGGGAGATTTGCCAGAACGATATCGTTGTTGGCATCGTTCTTGGCGCCTGCCGCACGACGGCACAAAAGCCGGAACCAATTCTGGGAATGCCGGTTACCACCTTCTCCCCGCTGACACGACCGGACCGAAGATCAGGCCAAGGTTCGCGAAAGCTTGCATTTTGACGCCACTGAGCAAGGGTGCGCATGAACTCGCGACCTGCATCGCCGGCCCGTCTTTGGCCTTTGCTCGCCTTGAATTTCTTTATGGCCGACATGCAGTCCGGCATCGGGCCCTTTGTCGGCGTGTTCCTGCTGGAGCGCGGCTGGACCAGCGGGTTGATTGGAACAGCGCTGACAATCGGCAACGTCGCCGGCATGTCGATCACCACCCCGATCGGCGGCTTTATCGATGCTACAAGCCACAAGCGCGCCTGGGTCGCGATCCCCGGCATCGCCGTGGTCGTGGCCTCGGCCGTCATCCTGATCTGGCAGAATTTCTGGGCGGTCGCCACATCGCAAATCGCGACGTCGGTTGCCGGTGCGGCGATCATTCCGGCGGTGACCGGCATTACGCTCGGCCTCGTCGGGCAGCGGGGTTTCAACCGCCAGATCGGCCGCAACCAGGCCTTCAATCACGCGGGCAACATGGTCGGCGCGGCCGCATCGGGCTATCTCGGCTGGCGCTACGGTTATGTGGCGGTGTTTCTGCTGGCGGGACTGTTCGGCGCGATTTCGATTGCCTGCGTCCTGCTGATCCCGGACAACGCGATCGATCACCGCGTCGCGCGCGGCACGAAAGAGGACGACCCCGAAAGCCGGCCGAGCGGCTTCACCGTGCTGCTCAAACACAAGCCGCTACTGGTGCTCGCGCTCGCGCTGGCCGTCTTTCATCTCGGCAATGCCGCCATCGTGCCGCTCTATGGATTGGCGGCGGTCGCCGAAACCGAGGCCAACGGGCCGAGCTTTGTCGCAACCACCATTGTGGTGGCGCAAGGAGTGATGATCGCAGCGTCGATTGTCGCCATGCACGCGGCGGAGAAGAAGAACTATTGGCCCGTTCTGCTGGCGTCATTTCTGGCGCTGCCGCTGCGCGGGGTTTTGGCGTACGCGCTGACAGGGTGGTGGGGCGTGCTTCCTGTGCAAATTCTCGACGGCGTAGGCGCGGGCCTGCAAAGCGTGGCGGTGCCGGGAATGGTCGCACGCTCACTGAATGGCACCGGCCGCATCAACCTGGGGCAAGGCGCCGTCATCACCGTCCAGGGCATTGGCGCATCGTTGAGTCCTGCCTTCGGCGGCTGGATTGCGCAGTGGATCGGATATCAATCGACGTTCCTGCTCCTCGGCGCCTTCGGACTGATCGCGGCGGCGTTGTGGATAGGATTGCAATCCCACGTGAAAGGCTACTAGAGCATGATCCGGAAAAGTGGATACCGGTTTTCCGAAAAAGATCATGCTCAAACAAAAAGATAGAGTGGGATGACGATTCGAAGGAAAGTCATCGCGCTCTAGCCGAGCGCTAGCGCCCAAGCAGTTCCAGCGTCTTTCGGTCGGGCGTCGCGCCATAGTATTTGGCGATGGCATCGGCGAATTGCGGATCGGTAGACACCGCGCCGAACAAGGTCATTGACGAACGGAATTTGAGGTCGTCCGGACTACCGAGAATTTCGCCGATGGCGCGGCCCTCGATGGCGTTGACGAGCGCCGTGCACTCGCGGAGCCTCGGTCCCAAAACGCCATGCCCGAGATAGGCCACGGCCTCATCGCGCGAGCGAAGCGCAAAGCGCTGGGCCATCGGGCTAAAGCCGAGCCCGGCAAGCTGGGGAAAAATGAACCACATCCAGTGACTTTGTTTTTGACCATGGCGCAGTTCGGCGACTACGCGCGGATAGACCGGTGCCTGCGCATCGATAAAGCGCTGGAGGTCGAAGGGATCGCTCATGCCCGCCTCCTCTCCGCGCGGCCCGCCAGTTCGGCGAGCCTGTCGAGCAGCGGCCGTTGGCCATCGAGGATTTTCGCGTGGGCAGCCGCGAGATCGAACCATTGCGCGCGATCGATCTCCGGGAAGATCTGCATTTTGCCGCTTCCGCGCGGCCATTCGATCTCGAAGCTGTTGCTGATGATGGCGGCGGCGTCGAGATCACCTTCCACCGCGAAACCAACGACGCGCTTGCCGCCACGCTGGCGGATCTCGCCAAGCGGTTCCAGCCGCCCGCTGAGGGCAACTCCCGTCTCCTCCGCGAACTCCCTCACGGCAACGACCGCGGCATCCTCGCCTGCTGCATCCGCTTCGCCTTTCGGGATCGACCATGCGCCCTCGTCCTTGCGGCGCCAGTAAGGTCCGCCCGGATGCACCAGCAGGACTTCCAGTCGCGAACCGACGCGCCGGTACAGCAGGATTCCCGCGCTGAAACCCGATCGGCGTGCTGAATTCACCAGACGTTCCTTTGGCTGCCGTTCGGTTTGATGGGCAATCGAATCTCGCGTGACTGGCGGTCCGCAATGAGACGCCAATCACGCCGCGATCTATCTAGTAGTCCATGTCCCCCATCCCCGCGCCGGGACCGGCAGCCGCCGGCGCGGCCTTCTTCTTGGGAAGCTCGGCGACCATGGCCTCAGTAGTGACGAGCAGGCCCGCCACTGACCCTGCGTCCTGGAGCGCTGCGCGCACCACCTTGGTGGGATCGATGATGCCCTTCGAGATCAAGTTGCCGAACTCGCCGGTCTGGGCATCATAGCCGTGAGCGTAGTTCTCCTTGTCCAGGATCCTGCCGACCACGAGCGAGCCGTCCTCGCCCGCGTTGATGGCGATCTGCCGGGTCGGCCAGGACAGCGCCCGCTTCACGATCTCGATGCCGTGGCGCTCGTCCTCGTTCTCCCCTTTCAGCTTTTCGAGCGCCTTGGCAGCGCGGAGCAGGGGAACGCCGCCGCCTGGCAAGATGCCTTCTTCGACGGCAGCGCGCGTGGCATGCAGCGCGTCGTCGACGCGGTCCTTGCGCTCCTTGACCTCGACCTCGGTGGCGCCGCCGACGCGGATCACCGCAACGCCGCCCGCGAGCTTGGCAAGCCGCTCCTGCAATTTCTCGCGATCATAGTCGGAGGTGGTCTCCTCGATCTCGGTCTTGATCTGGGCAATGCGCGCTTGGATGTCAGCCTTCTTGCCAGCACCGTTGACGATCGTCGTCGTCTCCTTTTCGATCCGCGCGTTCTTGGCGCGGCCGAGCATGCTGATGGTCACGTTCTCCAGCTTGATGCCGAGATCCGCTGATATCATCTGGGCGCCGGTCAGGATGGCGATGTCCTGCAGCATCGCCTTGCGGCGATCGCCGAAGCCCGGCGCTTTCACCGCCGCGACTTTCAGTCCGCCGCGGAGGCGGTTGACGACGAGGGTAGCAAGCGCCTCGCCCTCGACATCCTCGGCGATGATGAGCAGCGGTTTGCCTGATTGCACCACGGATTCGAGCAGCGGCAGCAGAGGCTGCAGTCCCGACAGCTTCTGTTCATGAACCAGGACATAGGGGTCTTCGAACTCGACCCGCATCTTGTCGGCGTTGGTGACGAAGTACGGCGAGATGTAGCCGCGGTCGAACTGCATGCCCTCGACGACTTCGAGTTCGGTCAGCAGCGATTTCGCCTCCTCGACCGTGATCACGCCGTCGTTGCCGACCTTCTTCATGGCATCGGCCAGGAAACGGCCGATCTCGGCGTCGCCGTTGGCCGAAATGGTCGCGACCTGGGCGATCTCGTCGTTCGACGTGATTTTTTTCGAATTCTTCTCGAGATCCGCGACCAGCGCCTCAATTGCGCGGTCGATACCGCGCTTGAGGTCCATCGGGTTCACGCCGGCGGCGACGGCTTTCGCGCCCTCTTTCACGATCGCCTGCGCCAGCACGGTGGCGGTGGTGGTGCCGTCGCCAACCCGGTCGGAGGTCCTCGATGCCACCTCGCGCACCATCTGGGCGCCCATGTTCTCGAACTTGTCGTCGAGTTCGATCTCCTTGGCGACGGTCACGCCGTCCTTGGTGATGCGCGGCGCGCCGAACGACTTTTCGAGCACGACGTTGCGTCCCTTCGGACCAAGCGTGACTTTCACCGCATTGGCGAGAAGGTCGACGCCGCGCAGCATCTTCTCGCGGGCATCGACCGAGAATTTGACTTCCTTGGCAGCCATGGTCTTGCTCCCTTACGACACCATTCTTGTTCACATTGGGCAGGTCTTCCTTGGGCGGGTCTTCCTCGTAACGATTGGCGAAACGGTTGGAGGAATCGCAGCCTTCGGCGGATCGCCTTCCGGCTGCAGTATGCGACCTAGGTGGGTCAGAATTGCGCTTCAAGGGGCTTGTCGAAAAAATGGCGAGTTGGGCCGTCGCCGTGGCGGTTAGGAACGAACGGCCGCCCCCGAAGTTGTGCTGATGCCTGCCGACAAGGACTGCCGCCCGAACTTGCGGCCCTTCGGTGACAGGCTTTTCACGCACCCGACGGTCTTGAGGCGCAGCCGTGCTTACCGCGCCCGCACATCAATGGCGCTCTTCGCCGCATGTTATCGTGGTGGGAAACGAGAAGGGAGGCTCGGGAAAAACCACGATCGCGATGCACATCGTCGTTGCGCTGATGAAGGTCGGCCAGCGCGTCGCCACCATCGACCTCGACAGCCGACAGCAAACCCTCACCCACTACATCGAAAGCCGGCGCGGCTGGGGGCGCAGGAGCCAGGGCGATCTCGAGCTACCGACCCATTTCTGCATCGCGCGCGCCGAAAGCGCCCGAATGGACGAAAACGAGGCCGCCGAATTCGCCGAGTTCGAGCGAGCCATCGCCGCAATGCAGGATCGCCATGACTTTGTGGTGATCGATACGCCCCCGCACGACAGCTACTTGATGCGGCTTGCTCATTCGATCGCCGATACGTTGGTGACCCCACTCAACGACAGTTTTCTTGACCTCGATGTGTTGGCGAGGCTCGATCCCGTAACGTTCGACGTCATTGGGATCAGTCACTATGGGGAGCTGGTGCGCGAGACGCGTCGCCACCGGCGGCCGGTCGACGGCGCTCTCATCGATTGGATGGTGGCGCGCAACCGGGTCTCGCTGCTCGGCTCACATAGCAACTCGGTGGTCTCCGCGGGCTTGGACGAACTTGCCTCCAGGCTCGGGTTCCGTGTTGCGCTTGGTTTCCATGAAAGACAGGTCTACCGGAATCTTTTCCCCCGCGGTCTCACCGCGCTGGACGAACTGTCTGAGACCATGCCCGGGATAGGCGCAGGCGCGCTTCCGGCGCGACGCGAGGTTCAAGCCCTGCTCGAGGCCCTGAAGCTGCCGATCGACGAGCGCGGCCGACGCCGCGCCGCGCTTCGCGCCGAGTGGTTTGCCTCGCACGACAGCCCGCTCGATACCGATGATCTCCTGGCCGGTCCGAGTGACGAGCCCGCCACGACAAAATGAGCGATCCGAAACCCGGGGGAACCGGAACTACCAAGCACGCTGTTGGTTCGATTGAGTGGCGTAACAGTAGTGAAGGAGGCACGGAATATGACTGCGAGACCGAGCAAGCTCTGGATAGCTGGCCTGGCGATAGTCGGCGCGTTGGGCGTCACCGCCACCGGCGCGTCCGCGCAGGCCATCTACGTAGACCCTTATGTCCAGCCCTACCCGGTGGTCGTAGCCCCGGGCGGCGCTTACGTCGCGCCGGCGCCTATCGTGCGCGAGCGCACCGTCGTGGTGGGCCGTCCGGCCTATGTGCCGGCCCCGGTGTATGCGTATCGCACGCCGATAGCACCCTACGGCTACGCAGGGTACGCCTACGGCGGGTACGATTACGCGGCGGATGTCGTAGGCCCCGACTGGTAAGGCGGATCGCGCAACCGCGCAGACAAATGGCCGCGCGGAAAAGCGCGGCCATTTTCTTTTCGCATGGCCGGTATTGATCCGTTTCAGCTCCCGGCGGTCAGTCGCGGCGGGTTCTGATACCGCAGCCACAGCTCGACCGCTGCCAGCACCGCAACAATGATGCCGATCACCACATGGACGGTCATCGCGGTTTTTCCCTGGAACCCAAGCGCCCAGGGCGACACGATCGTCCAGAGCCCCGCGACTAGGTTCAGCCATTCCTCCCATACCGCAAATGCTGCGAGGGCGGCGATGGAAAGGATCGCGATGACGATGCCGGTAATCCAGGCGTTCTGCGATTCATGCCCGGCCGCAAATCCGAACATCCACGGCGACAAAAACAGGATCGCACCGAGGATCAGGTTTGCCAGATCGCAGTATTTCTCGTTCGACCACACGTTCACGGACATCCTCCTTTCTTCGAACGACACCGATGTCGACACCGCCTGTTCCCTATATTGAGATCAGGAAAATTCGCTTTCCGACGTTTCAGCGATGAATCGGATCAGAACGTGCTGTTCCAGCCCGGCTGCTTCAATGTTGGCTGGGCGGACTCGCTTTCGGGCGACTGGCTTATGCCATCGGGCGACGGCTCCTGCGTTCCCCGGTGTGCAAAGCCTGGCCGCGGGCCAGCCTGTCGAGAAACCACCGCCGCCCACCGGCGTTCGGCGCGCTCGAGAACATGCCGTGGCAAGTTGGGTTCATCCATTTGTGCCTTCCGAAAAACCATGTGTGCTCTCCGCAAAAAGGAAGACTCGCTGGCGCATTAACCGGACAAAGCGTCGCCGGTTCCAAGTCAAAAATTTCAACTAAAGGATTGAAACCAGACGCAAGTTCGCTGGTTTTCTTGCGCGGCACGCTATGCGTCCTACCAGGCTCATTCCAGGCGATGGAGGGTGACCGGGGCAGATGTTGGTATCAAGCAAGAAACCCGCAGATGCCGCGGACGAGGGACTGGATTTCGATCGTGCGCTGGCCGATCCGGCCGCGGCATTCGAAGAGCCCGAACGGGTCGTGCGTCATCCGCAACTATCGCCCAAACAGAAACGCGAAATTCTGCGCCGCTGGGCGCTCGAACTGTACCGCACCGATTGCGCAAAGACGCGGGCAATTGCGCAAGAGGATTTGGCACGGCTTGACAAGGTGATCGACGCCTTGATCGACCTCGATGAGCCCCCACGCGCACTCTTCAAGCACAAGCGAACACCGACGGGCGGAGCGCGCGTGGCATGAGGCAGGCAGGGGGCCGAATTGGGGGTGCCGGGCACGGCCAGTAATCTGCGTTGGTTGAGCATGCCCTCACCCGTGGCCAAACACTCCGTTATTTCCGCGAGGTCATCGCGCCGCTCCTGGATGGCCCCGGCGTCGAGTATATCGGCGAGATCAACGAAGGCGCCAAAACCGCGTTCCTGGGTGAGGCTGCTGCGTTGCTGTTTCCGATCGATTGGCCGGAGCCCTTCGGCCTTGTCATGATCGAGGCGATGGCGTGCGGAACGCCGGTGCTGGCGTTTGATTGCGGCTCGGTTCGGGAAATCGTCGACCCAGGAACGACCGGCTTCATCGTCCGCACTGTTGATGAGGCCGTGAAGGCGCTGCCGCATGTGATCGCGCTGGATCGTCGCGCCGTGCGTGGGCGCTTCGAGCGACGCTTTTCGGTCGCCCGGATGGCGCGGGACTATGTCGATGTGTACCGATCGTTGCTCAAGAAGGACGTCGCGGACGAACTCGACGGACGGGAGATCGTGCTCCCGGTCAGGTCGGACCCGATGGTCGTCCCAAGAATCGAGCCAAGAATCGAACCAAGAATCGAGAAGCTCAGTACTTTTCCGAATCGCTGGAGGGCAGCGAGCGAGCGGACATTGGAATCGGGGCGAGTCCTGGCGCCCTCGCGAGCATGACGAGTCCGGCTCAAAAATTTAAGCCAGAAGCTTGAAACCAGGTGCAAGTTCACTAGTTTTTTGCTCGCCGCGATACGCGGCGCGGGGCGCCTTTGGGGCCCCGGTTGAGACGGGCGCCGGCCGCGTCCGGCGCCTTGCTCGTATCCATCTTGCTCAACGGAGGATTTGGCTATGAGGACCTACGACTTTAACCCGCTCTGGCGGTCAACCATCGGCTTTGACCGGCTGTTGGATCTTGTTGACGCTGCCCAGCACGCCAACGAGGATTCCTATCCACCCTACAACATTGAGCGCCTGGGCGAGGACCGTTACCAGATTTCCCTGGCGCTTGCGGGCTTTGCACCGGACGACATCTCGCTCACGGTCGAGCAGAATGTGCTCACGGTCGAGGGCCGCAAGGACAACGGGAACCGCGACTATCTCCATCAAGGGATCTCGGCGCGGCCGTTCAAACGCGAGTTCAACCTGGCGGAGTACGTCGAGGTGAAGAACGCGACGTCCGATAACGGTCTGCTGAGCATCGAGCTCGTGCGTGAGATTCCCGAGGCGATGAAGCCGCGGCATATCGCCATCAGCCGAGGCGGGCCGACCAAGGTTCAGCAATCGCAACCGACGGCGGCCTGAAGAGGTCGTTATCAATCGGAAATGCGCTTCCACGCGCGGCCCGTCGCGCCCGCGGAAGCCCTGCCCAATGGAGGAATGCAATGGCAATGAGAGACTTGATTCCGTGGAACAAGAATCGTGACATCGACGTGCGGCGTGACAACGACATCCATCCGTTTCTCGCGCTGCATCGCGAGATGAACCGGATGTTTGACGACGTGTTTCGCAGCTTCGACGTGGCGTCGTTCGGGCTCGGCCGCGGTTTCGCAAGCATGCAATGGCCGAGCGTCGGCGTCGACGGCATCACACCGGGGTTCTTCCTGTCGGCCGCCCGTCTCATGCCGTACAAGAACCTCGACGCCGTCATCGCCGCCTTTGCCGAGCTTCCCGCCGCGCGCCTGGTTGTCGCCGGTGCAGGGCCGGACGGCCGCCGCCTTCGGGCTTCGGCGCCCGGCAACGTTCGGTTCCTCGGCGCCGTCGACGACGCCCACCTGCGGTGGCTGTATGCCAACTGCCGTGCGCTCGTCTGCGCAGGCTTCGAGTCCTACGGCCTGACGCCCCTCGAGGGGGCGGCCTTCGGCAAGCCGACGGTCGCCCTGCGCCTTGGCGGCCTTGCCGACGTCGTCGCCGAAGGTCGGACCGGCGAGTTCTTCGAGCGGGCCGACGCCGACGCCATCGCCGACGCCGTGCGTCGTCTCGACCCGAACCGGTACGAAGACGCTGCCCGCCGTCGTCGGCCAGGAGCTCGCCCGGGCCGGGAAGCCCGTTGCCCGGTGACGCGCGCCCTGTGGGTGACGACCGAGCCCCCCGACCGCAACCTCGGGGGCGGCAGCATCCGCGAGGCCTACCTGCTCGAGGCGCTGGCGAAAAAGGCGGAGACCCACCTGCTGTTGGCAGGGACCCTCGAGGACACCCAGACGCGAGCCGTGCTGGCGGGCGTGACCGAGGTCGACGTGCCGGCCCGCCGGCCACCGGTCACCCGGGCCCAGCGCCGGCTGGACGACCTTCGGCGCGTCTTGGTGGAACGCCAGCCGGCGGCCGTGGTGGAGAACAGGCCCCGCGCGCGCGGCCTGGCCGATCGGCTGCCCGCCCTCGGAGCGTTCGACCTGGTGTGCGTGGAGCACGACCGGCTCGGCCCTCTCATCCGCCATCGGCGGCCGGGACCGACGCGGTGGACGCTCACCCTGCACAACCTTCCATCGCAGCGGAAGCGCCACGAGCTGGCGCTGGCCGCTACCCGGCGCCAGCGGTGGCTGTACCGGCGTGAGCTGGCCGACGCCCGCCGCTTCGAAGCGGCCATGGTCGCGGCCTACGACTTGGTCGTCGTGCCGTCTGACGGCGACGCGTCCCTGTTGAGCGGTGACGTCGTGGTCGTGCCGAACGGAGTGGACACCGCCCGTTTCTGTCCCACGCCGCTGCCGTCGGAACCCGCCTTGATCTTCACCGGCACATTGAGCTGGGGTCCCAACATCGACGGGCTGAGGTGGTTCTGTCGCCAGGTGCTGCCGCTCGTGTGGGCGCAGGTGCCCGCCGTCCGGCTCGACGTCGTCGGCCGCGAGCCCCTGTCCGAAGTGGAGGACCTGGCGCGGCTGCCCGGCGTGCGTCTCCACGCCGACGTGCCGGCGGTCGTCCCGTGGCTCGAGCGGGCGCGCGTTGCCGTGGTCCCCCTGCGCATCGGGTCCGGCACCAGGATCAAGGCCCTCGAAGCCATGGCCGCCGGGCGCCCCGTGGTCGGTACGACCGTCGGTCTCGAAGGGCTCGGGATCGAGTCGGGCGTCCACGCCCTGGTCGCCGACGAGCCGTTTCGGTTCGCGGCGGCCGTCATCGACCTCCTCGGAAACGACGAGCTCGCCGGAAGCGTGGCCGCTGCCGGTGCCGAGCACACACGGACGCGGTTCGGCTGGGACGGCATCGGCCGCCACTTCGTCGAGACCCTGCTCGACCTGGGTCAGACGCAGGCGCGGTAGACGGCGACCGTCTCCTTGGCGGCCCGATCCCACGTGAAGCGCTCCGACCACGCCCGGCCCCGGTCGACCATGGACCGCCTCATGGCGTCGTCCTCGGTGAGTTGGGTCATGGCCCCGGCCCACGCGTCGACG
>Ga0209153_1000696_pt1 | contig 14216 bp, 17 predicted proteins | sample GraSoiAngelo_120_FD_185877 | JGI IMG/M metagenome (GOLD analysis project Ga0209153, IMG submission 185877) | Grasslands soil microbial communities from the Angelo Coastal Reserve, California, USA - 14_0919_09_20cm (SPAdes) (version 2) | ecosystem: Environmental > Terrestrial > Soil > Grasslands ...
CCTCGGCGACGCCGCCGCTTTCCTCCAGGACGGCATGGACGTGGTCATGGAGCTTTGGGAGGAGCGGCCGATCTCCGTCCAGCTCCCCGACACGATCGAAGCGACCATCGTCGAGGCCGACGCCGTCGTGAAGGGCCAGACCGCCTCGTCGAGTTACAAGCCCGCCCTTCTCGAGAACGGCGTCCGGGTGATGGTGCCGCCGCACATCGGCGCCGGCACCCGCATCGTTGTCGACGTCTACGAGCAGACCTATGTGAGGCGCGCGGACTAAAAAACCCCTCTCCCTGAAGGGGAGAGGGAGGGGCCCAAGCGAAGCTTGGGAGGGTGAGGGCAAGCTCATCCCCTCACCCTGCCGCTTCGGGACCCCACGAAAGTACTACTTTCGTGGGACCCCTTCGCGGCTTTCCCTCTCCCCTGAAGGGAGAGGGGTTAAGGAGAAGACATGGTTTCCCATTCCGGCCTGATCACCGTCATGCAGCGGGCCGCGCGCAAGGCGGCGCCGCGGCTGAGGCGCGACTTCAACGAGGTCGAGCACCTCCAGGTGAGCCGCAAGGGCCCCGCCGACTTCGTCTCGATGGCCGACGAGCAGGCCGAGAAGACGATCGTCGAGGAGCTCCGCCACGCCCGCCCCGACTGGCGGCTGACGCTGGAGGAAGGCGGCACGATCGACGGCGATCCGGACAAGCCGCGCTGGATCGTCGATCCGTTGGACGGGACCACCAACTTCCTCCACGGAATCCCCCATTTCGCGATCTCGATCGCGGTCGAGGACCCGCGCGGGCCCGGCGGCAAGCCGGAGATCACCCAGGCCCTCATCTACCAGCCGATCACCGACGAAAGCTATTGGGCCGAAAAGGGCAGGGGAAGCTGGCATAATGAGCGCCGCCTTCGCGTCTCCGCCCGCCGCGACCTCGCCGACGCGCTGATCGCCACCGGCGTGCCGTTCAAGGGCCACGGCCATCACGAGCGCTTCCACCGCATTCTCGGGGCAGTGGCACCCGAAGTCGCCGGAATCCGCCGCTTCGGCTCGGCCGCGCTCGATCTCGCCTGGGTCGCGGCCGGCCGCTATGACGGCTTCTGGGAGGAGGACCTCCAATATTGGGACCTCGCCGCCGGCCTGCTGCTGGTCCGCGAGGCGGGCGGCTTCGTCACCGATTTCCGCGGCGGCGACGCCGGAATCGCCAAGGGCCAGGTGCTCGCCGCGAACGGCGACCTCCACTCGCGCCTCCACAAGCTGGTCGCGGGGGCGCTCAGGGCCTGAGCGCTATTTGCGGTAGCCGATCTGCTTTTCGAAGTCGGCGAGGATGCTGGCCCAGAACTCCATATTGTCGATGAACAGCAGCGGCGACACGCCGCCATCGTCAAGATCGACGTCCATCTCGAGGATCGGGTCGTCTTCCTTGTCGAGATAGGCGCGGCCGAACCGCTTGCCCCGGTTCCATTCATTGATCAGCTCGAGGCCGGGCGATGCTTTGAGATCGTAGCCCGAATGGAAGGTGACGGTCGCGCACGCCTTATGCTCGGTGCAATTGTAGAAGAAGATCTGGAAGGTGGTCCCGGCGACGCCGCTGGTGATCATCGGATCGCCGACCTTGTCGACCTCCAGCTTGGCCGCATAGCCGCCCCCCTGGAGCGCCTTCACCAGGCTGTCCGGGTCCTGCGCCTTTACCATCTGGGCGCCCGCGGGCATTGCGAAAGCGGCAATTGCCGCGGCGACTGCAAAGCGTGTGAAGCGCATCCGATCCCCCCTTTGTTCGGGCGTCGTAACGATGCCGCCGCCTCGGCCCCCCGTCAACTCCCCGCTGGGCCGCCGAGTGGCCGCGACTCGACACTCCAAATCGATTCGAGGGGGGATGCGGCGGCGGCTCTCCGCCCTTGCGGGCCGACTGCCGGCGCCTTAAGCCCGCGCTTTCGAATAATAAATATCGCTGTCGGCTGGCCTACCCGAAGGTGTATCATAGTCGTTTACGAGCAACCGGGGAGGGCATCATGGGAGAGGAAGCGGACAAGGCGCTGATGGGGGCCAAGCTGTCGGGATTTCTTCTTGGGAAAATCACCGGCGTCGATCCCTTTAATGAGGTTATGAAGGCATTTTCGGGAGGGCAAGGCGCGGATTTTGAGGGCTTCTTTCACGATGTCATTGCACGTCTCGACGCTATCAAGGGCGAGCTGGACCAGGTTCAGGACGCGATCGCCGGGGTGGCGGCCACAGAGACCAAGATCCTCCTCTCCATCGAGGACGTGAAGTTTCAGGACGCGCTCTCCGATTACAACCTGGCCGCCAACCTGCTGAAGCAATTCTATGCGGACTGGCGATCGGCGGCGGCGGCGCTGAGATCCGATGACGACCAGACGCGGCGCAAGGGAGCGCAGCTCCTGCGCAAGACCCTCGGCGACGACAGCAGCGACAAGGTCGGCGAAGCGATACGCAACATCGGCACCTTCCTGATCGGCGAGGGACCGTTCCGCGGAGCTCTCTCCTACCTTCCGGGGCTTCTGGAGAGCGGCCTTCGGGACCTGGCGTTGAACCAGCCGGTGAAGATGACGATCCAGGGCGAGCCCTGCTACGATTCCTTCTACACGTGTCAGAACATGGCGTCTCGATACGCGACGATCATCGACAGCGATATCTCGCCGCTCTTTGAAGCGGCCCTCGCTTCGCTGCACATGGGTATTACGCTGCTCGAAATGACCTATGTGGGAACGATCCAGGAGAACCAGCTCGATGAGCCCCGCGCGCTCATCCAGAAGACGTGCAACTATATTCACGACTTCTGGTTCAAGCTGGCCACGACCCCGGGGCTGGAGGACGGCATGGCCAAGGCCTTCCAAATCGGAAAGAAGACGCTCTCCCGCCCGCTGAGGGAGGCCCAATGGTCGAGCTGGGACAGCATCCACGAAAGCCCCGAACCGGGCGAGAGCGGCTTTCCCGCCCCGCCGGAAGCGGCCGGCTGGGCCGTCGTGGCCGCCGACCCGTACGTCAAGCTGGACTTTCCTCTCAGCGAACGGCTGATGGCGCTGATCCCACCCGACTTGGAGTTCAAACCCGACCAGCGGCCTGTCAGCCAGGTGATGTTCACCAATGGCAACGGCTACGTCCTCTTCGGCAGCTGCAAGGGCAGGACGCCGATCGACTTCGCGGTCCCGTCGGCAGTCTCGTTATTCGGCATTCAATCCAAGGCACCGAGCCTGGTCGACATTTGCCAACGCCTGGAAGATGCCGGGCTCGTCGCCCCCAGGCAGGACCCCGCGGTCACAGTGCTGGCCGTCGAGGCGGGGCCGGCGGAAACGGAGGTGATGCGGCTGCCGCTCGCCTAGAGCCGCGCCGCGTGATTGCGGCGGGCGTGCGGCGTCTGCGGGACCGCTCGATCCGGGGGGATTATCTCCCGCCTTAACCTGTTGCGATGGCGGGTGCGCTGCCCTAGAAGCCGCGCAACTTCATACCCCTGGAGAGTCTCGATGGCGTCGTCCGCCGCCGAATATCTGCCGATCCTGCTGTTCCTGGCCGTGGCCCTGGCCCTGTCCTTGTCCTTCGTGATGCTTCCGATGCTGGTCTCCAAGCTGACCGGCTCGGCCAATCCCTATCCGGACAAGCTCGCGGAATATGAATGCGGCTTCCCCGCCTTCGAGGACAGCCGCGCCCAGTTCGACGTCCGCTTCTACCTGGTCGCGATCCTGTTCATCGTCTTCGACCTCGAAGCCGCCTTCCTCTTCCCCTGGTCGGTGTCGCTGGGCCAGATCGGCATCGCCGGCTGGGCCGCGATGATGATCTTCCTGATCGAGCTGACGCTGGGCTACGCCTACGCCTGGAAGAAGGGAGCGCTCGAATGGGAGTGATCCTCGACCCTCGTCACGAGAATCTGCGTCCCGCGGACCTGCAGCAGCCGGACCCGAAATTCTTCACCGAGCTTCAGTCGGAAGTCTCGGACAAGGGCTTCCTCGTCACCTCGACCGAAGATTTGTTCCAATGGGCGCGGACCGGCAGCCTGTGGTGGATGACCTTCGGCCTCGCCTGCTGCGCGGTGGAGATGATCCACGCCAACATGCCGCGTTACGACCTCGAGCGGTTCGGCGTCGCGCCCCGCGCCTCCCCGCGCCAGTCGGACGTGATGATCGTCGCCGGAACCCTCTGCAACAAGATGGCCCCGGCGCTCCGCCGCGTCTACGACCAGATGTCGGAGCCGCGCTACGTCATCTCGATGGGCAGCTGCGCGAACGGCGGCGGCTATTATCATTACAGCTATTCGGTGGTCCGCGGCTGCGACAGGATCGTGCCCGTAGACATCTACGTCCCCGGCTGCCCCCCGACCGCCGAGGCCCTGCTCTACGGCGTCATGCAGCTGCAGCGTAAGATCCGCCGCAGCGGCACGATCGAGCGCTGACACCATGACCAATAGCGCTCCCCGCATCGCTGCCCGCGAAGGGTTGATCGACGAACTCCGCTCCGCTCTGGGCGAGTCCCTGACCGACTCCAAGGACGCGGTCGGCGAGCTCTCGCTGACCGTTCGCCGCGAGGCGATCGTCGATGTCTGCCGCACCCTTCGCGACCAGTTCGAATATCAGCAGCTGATGGAGATCGCCGGGGTCGACTATCCCCAGCGTGCCGAGCGGTTCGAGGTGGTCTATCACCTGCTCTCGCTGACCAGGAACCACCGCATCCGGGTCCGCGTCTCGACGGACGAGGACCAGGCCGTCCCCTCCGTCACCGGCCTCTGGCCCGTCGCCGGCTGGCTCGAGCGCGAGGTGTTCGACCTCTACGGGGTCGTCTTCGACGGAAACGACGACCTGCGCCGGATCCTCACCGATTACGGCTTCCGCGGCTATCCTTTCCGCAAGGACTTCCCGCTCTCGGGCTATGTCGAGCTGCGTTACTCCGAGGAGCAGAAGCGCGTGGTCTACGAGCCCGTCCGGCTCCCGCAGGACTTCCGCGCCTTCGATTTCCTCAGCCCTTGGGAAGGCGCGCAGTACATCCTTCCGGGCGACGAGAAGGCCTCGCCCGAGGCCCCCGGCGCTCCGACCCCGCTCAAGGCGGAGGAGATCAAGAAGTGACCATCGCGTCGCCTGACATGACCCGCGAGCAACAGGTCGCCCGCTCCGGCGCGACCGAGGCAAAGATCGCGAACTACACGATCAACTTCGGCCCGCAGCATCCGGCCGCCCACGGCGTGCTGCGCCTCGTCCTCGAATTGGACGGCGAGATCGTCGAGCGGGTCGACCCGCATGTCGGCCTGCTCCACCGCGGCACCGAAAAACTGTGCGAGTATAAGACCTACATCCAGTCCGTCCCCTATATGGATCGGCTGGACTACGTCTCGCCCATGTCGATGGAGCATAGCTACGTCCTCGCCATCGAGAAATTGCTCGACCTCGAGGTTCCGCTCCGCGCCCAATACCTCCGAGTCTTCTTCGCCGAGCTCACCCGGATCTCGAACCATCTGCTGAACATCGGCAGCCACATCATGGACGTCGGGGCGATGACCCCGAACCTCTGGCTGTTCGAGCCGCGCGAAGACATCATGAACTTCTACGAGCGCGCCTCCGGGGCCCGGATGCACGCCAATTACTTCCGCCCCGGCGGAGTCCACCAGGACGTGCCGGCCGGCTATCTCGAGGAAGTCGGCCGCTGGTGCGACGAGAAGCTTCTGCCGATGTTCGAGGACAGCTTGAGCCTCGTCGTCGACAACCGCATCTTCAAGCAGCGCAACGTCGACATCAGCATCGTGTCGAAGGAAGACGCGATCGCCTGGGGCTTCTCCGGCCCGATGATCCGCGCCGCGGGCATTCCCTGGGACATCCGCAAGGCGCAGCCCTACGACGTCTATGACCGCATGGAGTTCGACGTCCCCATCGGCACCAAGGGCGACTGCTACGACCGGATGATGGTCCGCGCCGAGGAGGTCCGCCAGTCGGTCCGGATCATCAAGCAGTGCATCCGCGACATGCCCGAAGGCCCGATCGCCTCGCTCGACCGCAAGGTGGTACCGCCCAAGCGCGCCGAGATGAAGCAGTCGATGGAAGCCTTGATCCACCACTTCAAGCTCTACACCGAGGGCTTCCACGTCCCCGCCGGCGAAGTCTATGTCGCGACCGAGAGCCCCAAGGGCGAGTTCGGAATCTACATCGTCGCCGACGGCACCAACAAGCCCTACCGGGTCAAGATCCGCCCGACCGGCTTCTCCCACCTCCAGGCGATGGACTTCATGACCAAGGGCCACATGCTCGCCGACGTCACCGCCATCCTCGGCTCCCTCGACATCGTCTTCGGGGAGATCGACCGCTGATGGCCGACATCCTTCCCAATTCGATCCCCGATCTCGGCGAGCTTCGTGCCCGCTGGGGCGCCTTCGCCTGGACGAAGGAGAATGAGAAGCAGGCCAAGGTGGTGGTCGGCCGCTATCCGCCCGGGCGCCAGCACAGCGCGATCATTCCCTTGCTCGATCTCGCCCAGCGGCAGGTCGGTGCCGAGACGAACACCCAGGGCTGGCTGCCGGTGCCGGTGATCGAGTTCGTCGCCGCCTATCTCGATATGCCCTATATCCGGGCCTACGAGGTCGCGACCTTCTACACGATGTTCAACCTCGCGCCGGTCGGCCGCTTCCACGTCCAGGTCTGCGGCACCACGCCCTGCATGCTGGCCGGCTCGGACGACGTCTTCGCCGCCTGCAAGGCGAAGGGGCTCCTTAAAGGCCGCACCACGCCGGACGGCCTGTTCACCTTGAATGAGGTCGAATGCCTCGGCGCCTGCGCCAACGCGCCGATGGTCCAGATCAACGACGACAATTACGAGGATTTGACCTTCGAGAGCACCACCGCTCTTCTGGAGGCGCTCGCCCGCGGCGAGACTCCGAAGCCCGGCCCGCAGGGTGTCGCGCGCCGCACCAGCGAGCCCGAAGGCGGCCCGACCAGCCTCGTCGAGATGGTCTCCGAAAATCACGATTACCGCAGCCGCTGGAATAGTGAGGCGCAGGCATGAAGGCGCTCGGTTCGCTCGCCGTCGCGATCCTGATCGGGGTCGTTGTGCTCTGGGTGATGGTGAAGGTCGTCTTCTTCACCTTCAAGCTGGTCGGCATCGCCATCGCGGTGGCGGTCGCCGCGGCCGTCTTCTTCGGCGTGCGCAAGATGATCGAGGGTCCGCGCTGATGCTTGACGACAAGGACCGCATCTTCACCAACCTCTACGGCTTCCAGGATTGGGGCCTGAAGGGCGCGAAGGGGCGCGGCGACTGGGACGACACGAAGGCGTTGATGGCGCTCGGCCAGGACGCGATCATCGACATCGTCAAGGCGTCCGGCCTTCGCGGCCGCGGCGGCGCCGGCTTCCCGACCGGCATGAAGTGGAGCTTCATGCCCAAGGAGCCCAAGCCCGGCAAACCCAATTTCCTCGTCATCAACGCCGACGAATCCGAGCCCGGATCGTGCAAGGACCGCGAGATCATCCGCCACGATCCGCACAAGCTGATCGAGGGCGCTCTCCTCGCCGGCTTCGCGATGAGAGCCCGGGCGGGCTATATCTACATCCGCGGCGAGTTCATCCGCGAGGCGGAGACGCTCTTCGCCGCGGTCCAGCAGGCCTATGACGCGGGCCTCCTCGGCAAGAACGCCGCCGGCTCGGGCTACGATTTCGACCTCTTCGTCCACCGCGGCGCCGGCGCCTATATCTGCGGCGAAGAGACGGCGATGCTCAACAGCCTGGAGGGCAAGAAGGGCCTTCCGCGCCTCAAGCCTCCGTTCCCGGCCGGCGCCGGCCTCTACGGCTGCCCGACCACCGTGAACAACGTCGAGTCGATCGCCGTCGTCCCGACCATCCTTCGCCGTGGAGCGCCGTGGTTTAAGAGCTTCGGCCGGGAGAAGAACGAGGGCACCAAGCTTTTCCAGATCTCCGGACACGTCAACAAGCCCTGTGTGGTGGAAGAATCCATGTCGATCCCCTTCCGCGAGCTGATCGACCGCCACGCCGGCGGAATCCGCGGCGGCTGGGACAATCTCCTCGCGGTGATCCCGGGCGGCTCCTCGGTTCCTCTCGTCCCGGCCGAGCAGATCATGGACTGCCCGATGGATTTCGACGCTCTGCGCGATCTCCAATCCGGCCTCGGCACCGCCGCGATCATCGTCATGGACAAGTCGACCGACGTCGTCCGGGCGATCGCGCGCCTCAGCTATTTCTACAAGCATGAGAGCTGCGGCCAGTGCACCCCGTGCCGCGAAGGCACCGGCTGGATGTGGCGCGTCATGGAGCGCCTGCGCGAAGGCAATGCCGAGATGCACGAGATCGACATGCTGTGGGACGTTACCAAGCAGGTCGAAGGCCACACCATCTGCGCCCTGGGCGACGCCGCCGCCTGGCCGATCCAGGGCCTCATCCGCCACTACCGCCCCGAGCTCGAGCGCCGGATCGCCGAGCGCCAGGCCGGTGCGCTGGAGGCGGCGGAGTGAGAAGGGTGCTCGTTTTGGGAGGGGTTGCCCTCGCGATCGGCCTCTGGTCGACCGGCGCGGCCGCCAAGCCCGGCGATGCCGGGTGGGCCAAGTGCGTTTGGACATCGGCTCCCGCTTCGGCCGAGGCGTGGCTGGGGATGAAGATGCCGACGGCGCAGACGCCGTTTACGGATCCCGCGAGCCTTCTGGGCCATAAGCTGATTGCGCTCTGCGAGGCCGGGGCCGCCGATCCGCTCAAACCCAATCGAACGCCCAAATGGGACTCGCTTGCCGCAGCGCTGCGAAGCGCAAAGTCCGGCGCTGCGGCCCCGGCGTCCGCCCCCGGTGTGACCGTCGCTTTCTGCGAGTCGTCGACGCAGGGGGGAGAGCAGCCAGGGATATTCCTGCACGAGGTCGTGCGACGCCAGGGCGAGCGCGAAACCGTGTCGTTCCGCCAATATTATATCGAACATGAGGGCAAGCTTGTGAAGCTTCCGCAGGATCTGCGCAAAGTCGTGGGCGATGGCACGCCGGTCCAGCGCAGTTGCCGCACGATCGGCGCGCAAGGGGAGCTGGCCGATGCCTAAGGTCAAAGTAGACGGCGTCGAAATCGAGGTTCCGCAGGGGGCGACCGTGCTCCAGGCGTGCGAGCTCGCCGGCAAGGAAGTGCCGCGCTTCTGCTATCATGAGCGCCTGTCGATCGCCGGCAATTGCCGGATGTGCCTGGTCGAGGTGAAGCCGGGGCCGCCCAAGCCGCAGGCGAGCTGCGCACTTCCGGCCGCCGACGGCCAGGAAATCCTCACCATGACTCCGATGGTGAAGAAGGCGCGCGAAGGCGTGATGGAGTTCCTGCTCATCAACCACCCGCTCGATTGCCCGATCTGCGACCAGGGCGGCGAGTGCGACCTTCAGGACCAGGCCGTCGCCTACGGCCGCGGCCACAGCCGCTTCCACGAGAATAAGCGCGCGGTCACCGAGAAATATATGGGCCCCGTCGTCAAGACGATCATGACCCGGTGCATCCAGTGCACGCGCTGCGTCCGCTTCGCCGAAGAGGTTGCGGGCGTCGAGGAGATCGGGGCGATCGGCCGCGGCGAGAGCATGGAGATCACCTCCTATCTCGAAGGCGCGGTGACGTCGGAGCTCTCCGGCAACGTCGTCGATCTCTGCCCGGTGGGCGCGCTCGTCTCCAAGCCCTACAGCTTCGAGGCGCGCCCCTGGGAGCTGAGAAAGATCCCTGCCATCGACGTGATGGACGCGGTCGGCACCAACATCCGGCTCGACCACCGCTTCCGCGAAGTCATGCGTGCGCTTCCCCGCCTCAATGAGGACGTCAACGAGGAGTGGGCGCACGACAAGACCCGGCACGCGGTGGACGGGCTGGTCCGCAACCGGCTCGACCGGCCCTGGGTGCGCAAGGACGGCAAGCTCCAGCCGGCGAGCTGGGCCGAGGCGCTGGGCGTGGTCGCGGAGCGGCTGAACGGCGCTTCGGGAGACGCGGTGGCCGCGATCGCCGGGGACCTTCAGGACCTCGAATCCGTCTACGCGATGAAGGCGCTGCTCGGAGCGCTCGGCTCGAGCCTCCACGAATGCCGTCAGGACGGCGCGATGTTCGACGTGTCGAGCCCCGCCGCCTACCGCTTCAACTCGACCATCGCCGGCATCGAGACCGCGCCGGCGATCCTCCTCATCGGCACCAACCCGCGCTGGGAAGCGCCTCTGGTCAACACGCGCATCCGCAAGGCGGTGAAGGCCGGCGGCAAGGTGTTCCGGATCGGCCCGCCGGTCGACCTGACCTACCCGGTCGTCGATCTCGGCGGCGACCTGTCGCTGCTCGGCGACCTGCCGAAGGAGGTCCGCGAGGCGTTCGACGGCCAGGCCAATGCGGCGGTGATCGTCGGCATGGGCGCCCTCGTGGTGCCCGGGGCCTATGAAGCCGCGCGCGCCGCCGCGGCCGTGCTCGGTGCGACGTTCAACGTCCTCCACACCGCCGCCTCGCGCGTCGGTGCGCTCGACATGGGCTTCAGCACAGAGGGCGGCGTCGAAGCGATCCGGGCGAGGGCAGGGGCCTTGAAGGCGCTCTTCCTCCTCGGCGCTGACGAGATGGACACCAGCGCCTTCGCCGACACCTTCACCGTGTACATCGGCACCCATGGCGACCGGGGCGTCCGCCACGCCGACGTCATTCTCCCCGCCGCAGCTTATTCCGAGAAGCACGGCACCTATGTGAACCTCGAGGGCCGGGTGCAGCTCAGCGAGTTCGCAGTCCACGCCCCCGGCGAGGCGCGCGACGATTGGACGATCCTTCGCGCCCTCTCCGACCTCGTCGGCAAGACGCTGCCCTTCGACGATCTCGGCCAGCTCCGCGCCGCGATGCGCGCCGACCATCCGCACCTTGCCGAGCCGGGCCTGACCCAATTCGGCCCGCTCGCTCCGACCTTCGCACCGGCGGCGCCCGTCAGCGGTTCGGTCGTCTATCCGATCGAGGACTTCTACCTCACCAACCCCATCGCGCGCGCGTCGCCGACGCTGCAGCGCTGCTCGGCCGAAATCCTCCACGGCCAGACCTTCCAGGAGGCCGCGGAATGACCGCATGGTTCCAGAGCTGGGCCGGCTTCGGCGCCGGCTGGTTCATCTCCACCCTGATCCTCGTCCTGCTCATCGCGCTTCCGCTGATGCTTGCGGTGGCGATGATCATCTATGCCGACCGCAAGATCTGGGCTGCGATGGCGCTCCGCCGCGGGCCGAACGTAGTCGGCCCTTGGGGCCTGCTGCAGAGCTTCGCCGACGGTTTGAAGGTGTTCCTCAAGGAGACCATCATCCCCTCGGGCGCCAATCGCGGCCTGTTCATCATCGCCCCGATCCTGACCTTCACCGTCGCTTTGGTCGGCTGGGCGGTGGTTCCGTTCGGCCATGGCCCCGGCGGAGCGCCCCTGGTGCTCGCCAACATCAATGTCGGCCTGCTCTACATGCTCGCGGTCTCGTCGATCGGAGTCTACGGCGTGATCATCGCCGGCTGGGCGTCCAACTCCAAATATCCCTTCTACTCGGCGCTGCGCGCAGCCGCGCAGATGGTGAGCTATGAGGTCTCGGTCGGCTTCGTCCTCGTCCCCATCGTGATGTGGGCGAACACCTTCAACCTCTCCGGGATCATCGAGGCGCAGCGCAGCCACGTCTGGATTCTGAACGGCTTCGGCTTCAATCCGCTCTTCTTCCCGCTGGCGGTGATCTTCCTCATCTCCGCCATGGCCGAGACCGCCCGCGCTCCCTTCGACCTGACCGAGGCCGAGTCCGAGCTCGTCGCCGGTTACCAGACCGAGTACAGCTCGATGAGCTTCGCGCTCTTCTGGCTGGGCGAATATGGCAACGTCCTCCTGATGTGCGGCATGACCGCGGTCCTCTTCTGGGGCGGCTGGCTCCCGCCGGTGGACTGGGCGCCGCTTTATTACGTCCCGGGCATCATCTGGTTTTTCGCGAAGATCTTCTTCTTCTTCTTCGTGTTCAGCTGGGTGAAGGCCACCGTCCCCCGCTTCCGCTACGACCAGCTGATGCGCCTCGGCTGGAAGATATTCCTCCCAATCTCGCTCATCTGGGTCGCCCTCATCTCCGGCATCCTGATGGTCTACCGTTACGGAGCGCTGTCGTGATGATGGTCGCGGCCGCGCTCTTGATGGCTCAGGCCGGCGCACCCCCGCCTGGCCCGCCGATCCTCGTTGGACGAGCGAAGACGTCGACCGAGGTCGCGATGACCAGAGACGCATTCGATCTCGACTGTTCGTTGATCGATCCGTCGATGAAGCGTTTTGCGCTGGCCGTCGAACAACGGGGCGGACGCGGCTATGTCGATCCGCGATCCGATGATCCGGACACGCGCTTTCGAAGCACCGCATTGAGCTTCCGCATTCTGAGAGATGAGACGCGCCTCTTTCGGGATGGAAAGCTGAACGGGCAAGACATCGGGGGGCCAGTCGACAGGTTGGAAACTCGCGACCCAAAATTTGGTGTTGTTCGGCTTGAAACCTTTCCGATCGGTCGCGGCTGGGACGTGGCAGCGGTCGTTTACGTCAACGGTTCGAGTCCCGGACATAAGGGCTTTGTGAAATATACGGGGTTCTGCAGCGTCGCGAGGCACGCGCAGCTACCCCTGACCGAAGCCGAAGCTGCAAAGGTTGTTAGGCAATGAGCGCGGTCTCCCATTTCATCAAGTCCTTCACCCTCTGGGAGTTCGTGAAGGCGCACTGGTTGACCTTGAAGTATTTCTTCAAGCCCAAGGCGACGATCAACTATCCGTTCGAGAAGAACCCGATTTCGCCCCGCTTCCGCGGCGAGCATGCGCTTCGCCGCTATCCCAATGGCGAAGAGCGCTGCATCGCGTGCAAATTGTGCGAGGCGGTGTGCCCGGCGGTGTGCATCACCATCGAAGCCGAGCCGCGCGAGGACGGCAGCCGCCGCACGACCCGCTACGACATCGACATGACCAAGTGCATCTATTGCGGTCTTTGCCAGGAAGCATGTCCCGTCGACGCGATCGTGGAAGGCCCGAACTTCGAGTTCGCTACCGAGACCAGAGAGGAGCTGATGTACGACAAGCAGAAGCTCCTCGATAACGGCGACAGGTGGGAGCGCGCGCTCGCCGCGAACCTTGCCGCCGACGCCCCCTATCGCTAATCCGCCCCCCGAATCCACGGCCCTCCATCTAAAGGCCTCCCAGCGACGTGATCCAAGCCTTCGCCTTTTACCTGTTCGCGGCGATCGTCATTGCCAGCGGGGTGATGACTATCGCCTCGCGCAATCCCGTGCACAGCGTGCTGTGGCTGATCCTCGCCTTCTTCAACGCCGCCGGCCTGATGCTGATCCTGGGCGCCGAGTTCATCGCGATGCTGCTCGTCATCGTCTACGTGGGCGCGGTGGCGGTGCTGTTCCTGTTCGTGGTGATGATGCTCGACGTCGACTTCGCCGAGCTGAGGGCAGGCGTCGCGCGCTACTGGCCGCTGGGCTTCATCCTCGCATTGATCCTGCTCGCCGAGATCGTCTTCGCGGTTGCCGCGTGGAGCGCTGGCGGCATCCGCCCGGGCGTCAGCGCGGCCCCGGTCGACGGAGCGATGCCCAACATCCAGGCGCTCGGCACCGTCCTCTACACCCGCTACCTCTACATCTTCGAAGGCGCCGGCCTGGTGCTGCTGGTGGCGATGATCGGCGCGATCGTCCTCACCCACCGCGTCCGCAGCGACGTACGCCCCCAGCGCGTCTCCGACCAGGTCCGCCGCCGTCCCGAGGATGCCGTTGTCAACATGCAGCCGGGCGTCGGCGAGGGGATGAAGCTGTGATGGCTCGCACTGGCGTCGGCGCCGCCTCGGCCGTCACCCCGGACTTGATCCGGGGTCCATGGACACTGTTCAGCGAGAACCGACACGGACGGTGTTCATGGATGCCGGATCAAGTCCGGCATGCCGAGTTCTGCAAAGGAGCCGGCGCATGATAGGCCTGGGCCACTACCTCGCCGTAGGTGCCGTGCTGTTCGTGCTCGGCGTGTTCGGCATCCTTTTGAACCGCAAGAACATCATCGTCATCCTGATGGCGATCGAGCTCATCCTGCTTGCGGTGAACATCAACCTCGTCGCCTTCTCGGCCTTCCTCCATGACATGGTCGGCCAGATTTTCGCGATGTTCGTTCTGACCGTCGCCGCCGGCGAAGCCGCGATCGGCCTCGCCATCCTGGTCATCTACTTCCGCGGCCGCGGCACCATCGCGGTCGACGAGATCAACGAGATGAAGGGCTGATTTTCAAGTGACCGTCCAGCTCAT
>Ga0209153_1000699_pt1 | contig 14172 bp, 9 predicted proteins | sample GraSoiAngelo_120_FD_185877 | JGI IMG/M metagenome (GOLD analysis project Ga0209153, IMG submission 185877) | Grasslands soil microbial communities from the Angelo Coastal Reserve, California, USA - 14_0919_09_20cm (SPAdes) (version 2) | ecosystem: Environmental > Terrestrial > Soil > Grasslands ...
GGGTCAGCGGCGGATTGGCGTCGGGATAATTGCCGTTGCCGATCACCAGCGCGATGCGCGAGGGGCGCTTTGCGGCCTCGAGATCCTGCTCGGTCGCGACCGCCTTGGCAGCATCCAGCGCCCGCAGGTTGAGCGCGGCATGGGCGCCGATCGCGAGCGACACCGTTCCAGCCAGCGCGGCGGCGATGGCGAGCGAGCGGCGGGAGATGCAAAGCTTAAAATTCATCACTGGTCACATTCCTGATCACTGAAAAGGGCGCGCGGCTGATCGTAGTCGCTGCCAAAGTCGCTTCGGTTTGTGGGGTGGCTCGTTTGAGTGTCGCTCGATTGCGCTCAATTTGCGGCACCGCAACAAACAGACCCTTAACCTCCCCGGCCGGTTCCAGCAACCCATAAGCTTGCATGACATTCAACATACTGAAATTATTAGATAATTCTTCCAAGCTCGGCCATTAACACTGACCTGAAAAGCCTTGGATAGGGCAAATATATGATCGGCCAAAGCGGCTGCGGCGGCTGTGACGTTGGTCACATTTGTGTTTCCCCACCGGCCGTGTAGCTTTTGTTAAGGGATTTGCAAGCTGGTCGTCTCCCTCGCCCCGCTCTTCGCGGGGAGAGGGTGGGGTGAGGGGCACTCTCCAGGAATTCAACTTGTGGAGAGTCCCCCCTCACCCGGATTGCTGCGCAATCCGACCTCTCCCCGCAAGCGGGGCGAGGTAAGGGACAATCGCGCGGAAAGAACCCCATGAGCTTTCAGCATTTCGCCGGCGCCGCCGGGGCCGCTTATCGCGCGCTGACCGCCTCGAAGGAGGGTCCGTCGCTGTACGACGTCTGCGACCCCCTGCTGCTGCACCACCGCGGCGGCGATCCCCACCTGGCCAAATTCTACCGGACCGCGCTGGGCAATCCGGCGCTGCGGGCAATTTTGCGACGGGCGGGATTGCCCGAACTGGCCGATCGCGCACGCCTGCAGTCGCTGCGCGACGCCGTGCGGAGGGCCCGCGACGATCATGCCCCGGACTGGGAGACGATCGGCCAGCCGATCGCCGACCTGCTCGATACCATCGCGCTCGATCACCCGAAGCCGGAGGCAGCAGTGCGCGGCGGACCGGCGCCTAGTCCGGCTAAAATCGAAAGCGCGATTCGCATTTGCGGCGCGCATCTGCTGCGCTCGTATGCGAGATGCGGCTTCATCCCGACCTATGCGGCGTTCAACCTGATTGGCGATGCCGACGTGCGCGGCCGAGAATTGCTGATGGCGCTGCGCGGTCTCAATTCGCGCGGCTACAAGAACTCGACGCTGTTGTTCAACCTGGCACGGGTCTTCATCGCCCGCTCCCAGGCCGCCGCGTTGATCAACCCACCCTGGCGGGGGATTGCCGAGCCGATGTGGGAGCCGATGCAGATCCGCCATCGCTCCGCCTATTACGATGCGTTCTTCACCGAGGCGCTGCTGAGCTTTATCGAGACCGGCCTGGCCTCGTCCGACGAGGCCGGCGCGGCGCGAACGGCGATCTCGGAGATGATCGATTTCTGCCTCAAGACCAGCCGCGAGGAGGTGCGCGCGCATGACGGCTCGACGGTCAGTGTCGTCACCGCGCTGGCGCCGCTGCCGCATCCGCGATTCTCGCGGTTCTTCGCCCAGATCAAGCAGGATTTGGGCTTTGGCGTCTACGTGCCGGATTGCGACACCACGGCCTGCGCCTTCTCGGCCGCAACCCAGGCAGGTTCGACCGACCCGATCCTCGATCAGCCGCTGTTGGATTTTTACGCCGGCTACCAGGTGCGCGAGGGCGACAACGAGCCTCGCGTGACGGTGCCGCTCAACGATCACATCGACTATGAAGGCGGCGTCGCCACCTGGATCGACAACCTCAAGGGCGAACGTCCCTTTGGCAATGATCTCGATCCGACGCTCAATCTCGATATCCTCGAAGTCAGCTTCCGCAACTTGAGCCGCTGGAAGATCCTGGAGACACCGCAGCGGCTCGAAACGCTCCGGCGCATTATCGGTTTCCAGAAACGTCTCACTGAGAGCGGCGCGTTCACCAATCCGCGCTCGCACATCTATTATCTGCCGGAACTTTACTGCGCCTATTTTGGCCGCTGCTATGCTGCCTTCATGGCGCTGCCGGCGGCCGCCCAACGCGTAATCGATACCGACGGCGCGTTCGATTTCATCCGCAGCCGCGTGCTCGCCTATGTCGAGAGCGAGCTGATCGCGGGCGAGATGAACGTATTCGATGCGGCGCTGGCACTGATCGCGCTCGGACACCTTGGGGCGGATCCAGCTTGCTTTACGCCGGCCCTGGTCTGCATTCTGAGCCATCTCGGCGAAGGCGGCCGCCATGGACCATTCAAGGCCTATGAATGGAACAAGATGAAGACGCCGACGCGCATTCTCGTGGGCGGCCCCGAGGTCACCTCGGCCTTCGTGCTGATGGGCCTCGCGCTGGCGCGGAAAGCGATGACGCGGGCGGTGGGCGGAGCGTAAATTCGCCGGCGTCATTGCGAGGAGCGCACGCGACGAAGCAATCCGGACCCTCCTTGCTGCCCTCTGGATTGCTTCGCTTTCGCTCGCAATGACGGTAGCGTATAATGTTTCTCCGCCGTCCCGGGACCACCGATGAAAATCACCAACCTTCTCGTTGCCACCTCGATCCTGCTGCTGCCGTCGATCGCGCAAGCGGCCGACCTCACCGGCGTAGCGAAGATCCGCGACGGCGATCAAATCCAGATCGGCTCCAGCCGCATTCGCCTCGGCGGCATCGACGCGCCGTCGGCCGACCAGCTCTGCCTCAACACCAATGGCGAACGCTGGACCTGCGGCGCGGCCGCGCGCGACGAACTTGCCAAGCACGTCGAGAACAAGAGCTGGACCTGCCATGTCGAGCGCACCGATCGCCGCGGCCGCATCGTGGCTCGTTGCGAGGTCGACGGCGAGGACATCCAGAAATGGTTGGTGAGAAGCGGCTGGGCCTTGTCCTATGCGCGCTTCTCCCATGACTACGATGCCGACGAGGCCGCCGCGCGCGAGGCCAAGGCCGGCATGTGGCAAGGCGCCTTCATCGCGCCGTGGGACTGGCGCGTCCGCAACAAGAAGACCGCGATATTAGGCGCCGCCAAGCCGCCGCCGAATGCTCATGCGACCCTGCTGGCTTCGGCCTCCGGTCCGGTCGCGCCCTCGCCCGATTGCACGATCAAGGGCAACGTCAACAGTGCCGGCGAGTGCATCTATCACCGGCCCACCAGCCGCTGGTACGCGCAGATCAAGATGCAGATCAACAAGGGCACGCGCTGGTTCTGTTCGGTCGAAGATGCCGAGGCCGCGGGCTGCCGCGAGACCAAACGCTAGGCGCTTTCACTTTCCGCTAGGGAAGAAATGCAACTCCATCCGCACTCGGATCATGCGCGACTGGAGCGCATTCTGCTGCTCGCGCTCTCGCTCGTCGCTATCTATGGCGTGCTCGCCTATTTCGTGCTGCCGGCGCTCTGGAGCCATTATGAGCACCAGAAGGGACTTGCCAATCTGCCGATGGTGACACGGACCGCGCAGGGCATTCCCGGCGACCCCATCAATGTCGGGTTGATCGGCGACGAAAGGGACGTGCTGTGCGCCATGAATGAAGCGGGCTGGTTTCCCGCCGATCCGGTGACGTTCCGCTCCTCGATCGAAATTGCCGGCAGCGTATTATTGGATCGCGCCTACAAGGACGCGCCGGTCAGCAACCTTTATTATCTCGGCCGCCACGAGGATCTCGCGTTCGAAAAGCCGGCCGGCAACAGCGCCGATCGCCGCCATCATGTGCGGTTCTGGAAGGTGCTCGACAAGGGCCAGGAACAACGGCCGGTCTGGCTTGGCGATGCCGCCTTCGATCGCGGCGTCGGCGTCAGCCGCTATACCGGCGCCATCACCCACCACATCGATGCCGATGTCGATCTCGAAAGAAAAGCGCTCGCCGCCGACCTGGAGAACGCGGGAATGGTGGACGCCAAATATCAGGTGACCGGCATTGGACCGACCGTCGACGGCCGCAACGGCGGCGGCGATCTCTATTACACCGATGGCGAGGTGTGGGTGCTGCGGCTGGTTACGGCTTGTCACAAGCGAAGCGGACCCACAACCATCATTCCGAGTCCGCCCGCGACCGCGATCAAGGATGAAATCTGGCAGGCGGTTGCCAATACGCTTAGAAATTAGAGGCTGGATGCCGTCATTGCGAGGAGCAACGCGACGAAGCAATCCACCCCTTCTTTGCGGCCCTGGATTGCTTCGCTCGCGCTCGCAATGACGGCTTCAATACATTATCCTCGTGTTCTAGCTTGAAATCCCCCTCGTTCCCCTGCATCCCTTCCCTCACGCAATACCCAAAGGAAAAAACAAAAATGACTGTTCGCGCGGGCCGGGAGTTTTTGGCGATCCCGGGGCCCACCACGATGCCCGACGAAGTTTTGCAGGCGATGCATCGTCCTGCGCTCGACATCTATTCCAATCAGATGGTCGACCTGACCGACAGCCTGATGGCCGATCTTTCAAGGCTGTTCGCCACCAAGGGCCGCTCCTACATCTACATCTCCAACGGCCATGGCGCGTGGGAAGCGGTGCTCTCCAACGTGCTGTCGCGCGGCGACAAGGTGTTGGTGCTCGAAAGCGGGCGGTTTGCGATCGGCTGGGGCAATGCCGCCGCCGCCATGGGCGCCGAGGTCGAGGTGTTAAAGGGCGACTGGCGCCGCGCGATACGCCCCGACGAGGTCGAGGCGCGTCTGCGCGTCGACAAGAGCCACAGCATCAAGGCGATCCTGGCGGTGCAGGTCGATACGGCCTCAGGCGCCTACAACGATATCGAGGCGATCGGCAAGGCGATCAAGGCATCAGGGCATCCCGCGCTGTTCATGGTGGATGCGGTGGCCTCGCTCGGCTGCATGCCGTTCGAGATGGACAAATGGGGCATCGATGTCGCGATGTCGGGTTCGCAAAAAGGATTGATGACCCCGCCGGGCTTAGGCTTCGTCGCCGCCAACGACCGCGCCAGGGAAGTACACGCCAACGCCGGGCTGCGAACGCCCTATTGGGATTGGACCGAGCGCGAAGGCAGCGAGCACTACCGCAAATATGCCGGCACCGCGCCGGTGCATCTGTTGTTCGCGCTGCGCCAGGCCGTCGATATGATCTTCGAGGAGGGACTTGAGAACGTGTTCCTGCGCCATCGCCTGTTGGCCGGCGCGGTTCGTCGCGCGGTTGCCGTGTGGGCCGAGGGCCAGGTGCTCGGCTTCAACGTCGCGGAGGCGGCCGAGCGTTCGGACACCGTCACGACCGTAGTCATGGGAGGCGGTCACGATCCGGTCGCGCTGCATCGCTATTGCAAGGAAAAATGCGGTGTGGTGCTGGGGGTCGGGATCGGCGAACTGCAGGGGCAGGCGTTCCGGATCGCCCATATGGGCCACATCAACGCCCCGATGGTGCTGGGGACGCTTGGCGTCATCGAGGTCGGCCTCAACGCGCTGCAAATTCCGCATGGCAAGGGCGGCACCGAGGCCGCGATCGAATGGCTCGGCGAAAGTGTAAGTCCGTAATGGGCCGTCATTGCGAGGAGCAACGCGACGAGGCAATCCATTCCGCCTATTAATGGGTCATGGATTGCTTCGCTTGCGCTCGCAATGACGACAAATTAAGTGCGTCCAAACGCTTCCCGCCAACCCTCACTTCGTGCTTATATTGATCTACCGATAAATAACAGGCCGACAACGGCGCTGCTGCGCGGGGAACGCGCGCAAGAAGACAGGGAGTGATGCGATTGGCGTCCGTTGAATTGCGCGGCCTGACCAAGCGATTTGGACCGCTTAGGGTGGTCGACCAGGTCTCGCTGCGGATCGACCACGGGCAGCTCATCTGCCTCCTGGGCCCTTCCGGCTGCGGCAAAACCACGACGCTGCGGCTGATTGCCGGGTTCCTGGAACCGTCGGACGGCGAAATCCATGTCGGCGATCGCGTGATGTCTTCGAAGGCCAAGACATTGCCGCCCGAGAGCCGCAAGATGTCGATGATCTTCCAGAGCTATGCCTTGTGGCCGCATATGACGGTCGCGGAAAATATCGTCTACGGCTTGCGCCTGCGCAAAATGGACCGCGACAGCATCGCGAAAAAACTCGGCGCGATCCTTTCGACCACCAAACTGGAAATCCTCGCCCAGCGCTACCCCGGGGAATTGTCCGGCGGGCAGCAGCAGCGGGTAGCACTGGCCCGCGCGCTGATCGTCGAGCCGGAAACATTGCTGCTCGACGAGCCGTTGTCCAATCTCGACGCCAATTTGCGCGAGGAGATGCGATTCGAGATCCGCCGGCTGCATGACGAATATCGCTACACGACGGTTTACGTCACCCACGACCAGTCCGAGGCGATGACGACAGCCGATCTGATCGCGGTGATGAATGCGGGAAAGATCGACCAGCTCGGCACCCCCGAACAAATCTACGCCCGCCCGGAATCAGAGTTCGTGGCGCGCTTCATCGGCGCCAGCAACGTGATCAAAGGCGTCGCGCGCGACGACAATCACATCGCATTCGCAGGCGCCACCTTGCAGGTGGTCGGCGCGAAACTTAAAGCCGGCCAGGATGCTGCCGTCGCGATCCGCCAGCACGACATCCAGCTTTCCACGCAAATACCGCAAGGTCAGACCAACGCGGTCAAGGCCACCGTGACGCGCCAGGTGTTTCTCGGCGCCAGCCGCGACTACATGGTCGAGACCTCCGACGGTAGCTCCTTGCGCGTCGTCACCTCGACGGAAAACGCCGTTGCCAAAGGCATCGAGGTCTGGCTCACGCTGCCACCTGAGCGCTGCCGCGCGCTCACCCGATGACTTTGGCAGAGCACGCGATGAAGAAAGTAAAAGTTTCGCGACGCGACATTCTCAAAGGCTCGAGCGCGCTTGCGCTCTCGTCGGTATTTGCAAGTCCTGCCCGCGCCGCGGCGCCGCCGGCGATAGCGATCACGCCGCAACTGATCGAGGCCGCCAAGCAAGAAGGCAAGGTGGTGCTGTATTCCTCGATGGACTTGCCGGTCGGGGAAAAGCTCGGCAAGGCTTTCGAGGCGGCCTATCCCGGCATGGCCGTGCAGATCGAGCGCTCCGGCTCCGAGCGGCTGTTTCAGCGGATCGACCAGGAATTTGCATCCGGCATCCACGCCGCCGACGTGATCAACTCTTCAGACGCCTCGCACTTCATCCCCTGGAAAAAGAACGGCTGGCTCGAGCCGTTCGTGTCGGAGGACGTCGCGAAATATTTCCCGCCAGAATATCGCGACCCCGACGGTCTTTTCGTGACGACGCGGCTATACCTGTCGTCGATCGCCTACAATACGAACCTGGTGAAGGCCGACGACGCGCCGAACAGCTTTGCCGACCTGCTCGATACGAAATGGGCCGGCAAGATGGTCAAGGGCCATCCTGCCTATAGCGGCACGATCATGACCGCGACCTTCCAGATGGTGCGCGAGCTCGGCTGGGATTATTTCGAAAAGCTGTCGAAGCAGCGCGTGATGCAGGTGCAGTCGTCGACGGATCCGCCGAAGAAGCTGTCGCTCGGCGAACGCGCCGTGATGGCCGACGGCAACGAATACGGCATCGTGCTGCTCAAGGAAGCGGGCCAGCCGGTCGAGCCGGTGTATCCGACCGAGGGCGCGCCGACGATCTCGGGACCGACCGGGATTTTTGCCGGCGCGCCGCATCCCAATGCCGCAAAACTGTTCCAGGCCTGGCTGCACACAAGACAGACCCAGCAATTCTTCAGCGATTTCACCGCGCAATATTCGGCTCATGCGCAGGTGCAATCCAAGCCCGGACGCCGCAGGCTTTCCGACATCAAGCTGATGAAGGAAGATCCCGCCGGCGTCGAGGCGATGGCCGAAGAGATCAAGACGCGCTATGCGAAACTGTTTCGGGTGTGAGATGATGCGTCCTCTCCACGTTCGTCATTCCGGGGCGCGCGCGAGCGCGAGCCCGGAATCCATAACCACAGCGCGCTTGGCCCTTGGGTCATTCGCGCGATACACAATGAGACAAGCGCGCCTCTTTTGTGTTTCGCGAATGCAGCAGGCCGCACGCGCGGTCGTGAGTATGGATTCCGGGCCGGCGCCAAGAGGCGCATCCACGATGTGCAATTGCACATCGGGGAATGACGGGGAGAGAGTCTTCGTATGAACCTCACCTCGACCGTCGAGATTGCGAAACCCCGCATCGACTGGACCAAGCCGGTGCTGTGGCCGTTTGCGGCGTGCCTGGTTGTGCTGATCGTGCTGCCGATGTCGTGGCTCGCGGTGTTCAGCTTCACCGACAAGGCCAGACATCCGACGCTGCAAAATTTCGTCACGCTGTTCACCGACCCCGACTTCCTCGATCCGCTTTTGACCACCGCCATCATCGCGATCACGTCCGCCACCATCTGCTGCGTGGTCGCCGCGCCGATCAGCTGGCTGGTGTCGCGCACCGACATGCCGGGACGGCAGACCATCCGTGCGCTGGTGACGGCATCGTTCGTCACGCCGCCGTTCCTCGGCGCGGTGGCCTGGGAACTGCTGGCCGCGCCCAACAGCGGACTGCTCAACCAGCTCTATCGCGCGGTGACCGGCGCAGAGTCCGGCGAGTATCTGTTCAACATCTATTCGATGGCCGGAATCATCTTCGTGATTTCCTGCTACACGTTTCCGTTCGTATTCGTGCTGGTGGCAAACGCGCTCGATACCATGCCGGGCGAACTGGAAGATGCTTCCGCGATCCTCGGCGGCAGGGCCTGGACCACGGCGCGGCGGGTGACGATTCCGTTGGCGCTGCCGGCGCTGGTGGCAGGCGCGCTGATTGCGTTTCTGCAGGCGATGACGCTGTTCGGCTCGCCCGCGATTTTGGCGCTGCCGGCCGGATTTCACACCATGACCACGAAAATATGGAGCCTGTTCCAGTATCCGCCAAAACTCGAACTCGCCGCCGCCGCCGCGGTGCCGCTGTTGCTGCTAACGATCCTCTTGTTGCAGGCGCAAAAATTCATCCTGGGGCGCCGCGGCTACTCGGTAGTCGGCGGCAAATACGGCAGCCCCCGTCGCGTTGAGATGAAGGGGTGGCGCTGGGCGGCGCTGGCCTTCTGCCTGGTGATGCTGCTCAACCCGGTTTTCCTGCCGTATCTGGCGCTGCTCAACGCGGCGTTCTCGCCGAACGCGACGACATTGGTGACGCCCGCGACCTTCACGCTGCACAACATCGTGTTCGTTTTCACCGAACTATCGTCGACACAGTTGGCGCTGAAGAACACCGTGATCCTGGGGACCGCGACTGCGACCATCGGAACGATGCTGGCACTGGTGATCGCCTATGTCACGACGCGCCGGATCATCGCGGGCTCGCGCGTGCTCGGCTTTCTCGCCACCGCTCCCGTTGCGGTGCCCGGCATCGTGCTCGGGGTCGGCTTGTTCCTGAGCTACACGCGGCCGCCGTTTGTCCTGTACGGGACGCTGTGGATCCTCCTGCTCGCGTTTCTCACCATCAATCTGCCGTCGGCGTATCAGCAATTGCAGGCGGCGTTCGCCACCATCCATCCCGAGCTCGAGGACGCGAGCCGCATCCTCGGCGCGAGCCGGCTGCGATCGCTGCTGCAGATCACCGCGCCGTTGCTGCGCACGGGCGTGATCGCGACCTGGTGCTTCATCTTTATCGGCGTGATGCGCGAATTGTCGGCGGCGATCGTTTTGTTCACGTCGCAAACAAAAGTGATCTCGGTCTTGATCTACGACCTCAATGAAAGCGGCGATCTCGCCGCGATCGCGGTGTTGGGGATTGCGATGCTGGTGATCACCTTCGCGGTGGTCCTCGCCGTCAACCGAATTCCGATGTTCGGCGCCAACGCCGGCACTCGCTTGAGAAACAGCTAGCCGGGTTATGGCAATCGGCCGGGCACATCCCATATATCGGGCGCCGATATTGTCCCGACCGCACGAGGATTGAGTGACAAAAGTCCTGGAAAAAGCAACCTTGGCACCGGTCGCCCCGCGCCGGCCTCATTCCTTCACAAAACACGGCATCACGGTTGTCGACGACTACGCTTGGCTCAAGGACGCCGATTGGCAGGAAGTGCTGCACGATCCCTCCGCGCTGAACACGGACATCCGCAATTATCTCGAAGCGGAAAACAACTACACCGAGAGCCTGCTCGGCCATACCGCGCACCTGCAGAAGAAGCTGGTTGCTGAAATGCGCGGGCGGATCAAGGAAGACGATTCCAGCGTGCCGTCGCCGGACGGTCCCTTCGCCTATTTCCGCAAATTCCGCGAGGGCGGCCAGCATGAAATGTTCGGGCGCATGCCACGCGATGGGGGCGAGACCACCATCGTGCTCGACGGCGATGCGCTTGCCGAATCCCACGAATATTTCAAGTTCGGCGGCGCGCGGCATTCGCCCGACCACAGGTTGGAAGCCTGGAGCGCCGACACCAAGGGCTCGGAATACTTTTCAATTCGCGTGCGCGACTGGACGAGCTTGGCCGACCGCGACGACCTCGTCGAAGAGACCGACGGCGGCGTGGTGTGGAGCGCGGACTGCAACGGCTTCTTTTACGTCAAGCTCGACGACAACCATCGCCCGAGGCAGGTCTGGCGTCATCGCCTGGGGACATCGCAGGCGGACGACATTCTGATTTACCAGGAACAGGACCCCGGCTGGTTCATCCATCTGCATGAGTCGACCTCCGGGCGCTTCTGCGTGATCGCCGGCGGCGACCATGAGACCTCCGAGCAGCGCTTGATCGATCTCGCAAAACCCGATGCGCCGCCGCGGCTGATCGCGCCGCGCGAGAGCAGTGTGCAATATTCGATCGCCGACCGCGGCGACGAATTGTTTATCCTCACCAATGCGGACAACGCGATCGACTTCAAGATCGTCACCGCGCCGCTGGCTTCGCCCGATCGCGCCAACTGGCGCGACCTGATCGGCCATCGGGAAGGCGTCTATATCCTCGACCACGATCTCTATTCCGGCCATCTGGTGCGGCTGGAGCGCGCCAATGCGCTGCCCGCGATCGTCATTCGCGACCTGAAGAACGGCGAAGAGCACGCCATCGCCTTCGATGAGGCCGCCTATTCGCTCGACACCATGGGTTCTTACGAATTCGACACCACGAATTTGCGGATCTCCTATTCATCGATGACGACGCCCTCGGAAGTCTATGACTACGACATGGCAAGCCGCGCACGAACTTTGCGCAAGCGGCAGGAAATTCCATCCGGCCACAATCCCGCCGATTACGTCACCACCCGCATCATGGCGACCTCGCATGACGGCGCGCAGGTGCCGGTGTCGCTGTTGCACCGGCGCGATTTTGTCCGCGACGCAAGCGCGCCGCTGCTGCTCTACGGTTACGGCTCCTATGGCATGGCGATGCCGGCATCGTTTTCGGCGAACCGGTTGTCGCTGGTCGACCGCGGCTTCGTCTATGCCATCGCGCATATCCGAGGCGGCACGGACAAAGGCTGGGGCTGGTATCTCGACGGCAAGCGCGAGAAGAAGACAAACAGCTTTGACGATTTCGCGGCTTGCGCGCGCGCGCTGTGTGATGCGAAGTACACCAGCCCAAGGCGCATCGTCGCCCATGGCGGCAGCGCCGGCGGCATGCTGATGGGCGCGGTGGCCAACCGGACCAGTGAATTGTTTGCCGGCATCGTCGCCGAAGTGCCGTTCGTCGACGTGCTCAACACCATGCTCGACGACAGCTTGCCGCTGACGCCGCCGGAATGGCCGGAATGGGGCAATCCGATCGAAAGCGAACAGGATTTCCGCACCATCCTGTCCTATTCGCCTTACGACAATGTCGCGGCTAAGGAATATCCGGCGGTTCTCGCGATGGCCGGCCTGACCGATCCGCGCGTCACCTATTGGGAGCCGGCAAAATGGATCGCGCGATTGCGCGCGACCATGACCGGGGGCGGCCCCGTTCTGTTACGCACCAACATGGGCGCCGGCCATGGCGGCGCGTCGGGCCGCTTCCACCGCCTCGACGAGGTCGCGATCGCCTATGCGTTCGCGTTATGGGCGGTGGGATTGGCGGAGCGCGGTGAGGTGTGAACCAACGTCCCGGACGCGGCGCAGCGTCTCCTGAATCCTCATGGCATCGTATATGCAGTCTTGACGGCCGTATAGAACTCCGCGGCGTATTTTCCCTGTTCGCGCGGTCCGAAGCTCGAACCCTTTCGGCCACCGAACGGCACGTGATAGTCGACCCCGGCGATCGGCAAATTGACCATCACCATGCCGGCTTCCGCGTTGCGCTTGAAGTCGCTGGCATATTTCAGGCTGGTAGTGCAGATGCCCGCGGACAGGCCGAACTCGGTATCGTTCGCGGTGGCCAAGCCTTCCGCGTAATCGTTGACGCGAATTACGGCTGCGACCGGTCCAAAGATTTCCTCGCGTGCGATCCGCATTGTGTTGGTCACGTCGGTGAATAGCGCCGGCTGCAAATAGAAGCCGGGCGCATCGCGCTTAAGGCGCTCGCCGCCAAAGCTGAGCTTTGCTCCCTCTTCCTTGCCGATCGTGAGATATTTCAGATCCTGATCGAGCTGGCTTTGATCGACCACCGGACCGATGTCGGTGCCGGCCTTCACGGCGTCGTCGATCTTGAGGCCGCTCAGACGTTCGGTGAGCGCGGCGACGAATCTGTCATGAATGCCCTTGGTGACGATCAGCCGCGAGGCCGCGGTGCAGCGCTGTCCGGTGGAAAAGAACGCGCTGTTGACGGCGCATTCCACTGCCACCTTCAAGTCGGCATCGTCGAGAATAACAAGCGGATTCTTGCCGCCCATCTCAAGCTGAAATTTCTTCATCGGCCGCGACGCAACACAGGCCGCCGCGACCTTATGACCTGTTGCGACCGAACCGGTAAAGCTGATCGCAGCGACGCCCGGATGCTCCAGCAATGCGGCGCCGACCTCCGAGCCACGGCCGATCACGAGATTGAGCACACCCTTCGGCAGGCCGGCGCGATGCAGGATATCGACCAGCGCCCAGGTCGAACCGGGCACCAGATCTGCAGGCTTGATCACCACGGTGTTGCCATAGGCCAGCGCCGGCGCAATCTTCCAGGCCGGAATTGCGATCGGGAAATTCCACGGCGTGATCAGGCCGACGACGCCCAGCGCTTCGCGGGTGATCTCGACGTCGATGCCGGGGCGCACCGAGGCCAGCTTCTCGCCGGCCATACGCAAGCATTCCCCGGCGAAGAACGCAAAGATTTGTCCTGCGCGCGCCGCCTCGCCAATGCCCTCGGGCAGGGTCTTGCCTTCCTCGCGCGACAGCAACCGACCGAGTTCATCCTTACGCGCCAGGATTTCGTCCGAGGCCTTCTTCAATATGTCGTAACGGAACTGCGGCGTCGAGCGCGACCATGCCGGGAATGCCGCTTTGGCGGCAGCGACCGCGGCATCGGCCTGGGCGCGGGTGCCGCGCACGGCTTCGCCGATAACATCATTGGTATCCGACGGATTGACGTTCGGCGAGCGCGCGCCATCGGAAATCCATTCTCCGTCGATCAGATTATTAAACATCAGCATGGCGTGGTCTCCCTGTTGCTCTATTGTGTTGTCGCACCGATTGATCTGCTTAGGACTGGAGCGTCAATTACCGCCCCATCTTCTGCCGCCACACGGCGAAATCCTTTAGCGTTTGCTCGTCGGTCGCCGGGTAGAGGCCGAAGATGCCACGGCCCTTGCGCACCTCCTCCGTGACGAAATCCTCAAACGCCGTCATCTCGAACGTCTCGTCCGCGATCTCGTCTGCCAGATGCGCCGGGATCACGATGACTCCGTCGGCATCGCCCAAAATAACATCGCCGGGAAATACCGGCGCGTCCCCGCAGCCGATCGGCCCATTGATCTCGATCGCCTGATGCAGCGTCAGATTGGTCGGCGCGCTCGGCCGATGATGATAGACCGGAAAGCCGAGTTTGGCGATTTCGGCCGAGTCGCGAAAGCCGCCGTCGGTGACGACGCCGGCGACGCCGCGCTGCATCAGCCGCGTCACCAGGATGGCGCCAGCGGATGCGGCGCGGGCATCTTTACGGCTGTCCATCACCAAGACCGCGCCCACCGGGCAGTCCTCGATCGCCTTGCGCTGCGGATGAGAACGGTCGCGAAACACCTCCAGC
>Ga0209153_1000701_pt1 | contig 14105 bp, 11 predicted proteins | sample GraSoiAngelo_120_FD_185877 | JGI IMG/M metagenome (GOLD analysis project Ga0209153, IMG submission 185877) | Grasslands soil microbial communities from the Angelo Coastal Reserve, California, USA - 14_0919_09_20cm (SPAdes) (version 2) | ecosystem: Environmental > Terrestrial > Soil > Grasslands ...
CAGCTTGAGGACCTCGGACTCACGTGGGGTCAAATTGCCTGCCGAACCACAGCTCTCGACATCGATCATGTCCAGGACGTGGCGGGTCGCCGTACTGGCGAGGACACGGGCACCAGACCTTACCGCGACGATGCTCAACACGATGAGGTCAGGCCGTGCATCCTTCAATATGTACCCACTGGCGCCAGCGCGCAGCGCCCGGAGCACGTCACTCCCGGCCTCAAATGTCGTCAGCATCAGCACCTTGATATCCGGGTTTTCGTCGGTGATCCGGCGGGTGGCCTCGACGCCATCCAGGCGGGGCATCTTCAGGTCCATCAATACGACATCGGGCCTGACCAGGGCGGCCTTTTCGACCGCATCCACGCCATCGACGGCCTCGCCAACGACCTCGACCAGGAGATCCTGTGCGAGGAGTCGTGCCAGGCCCGACCGGAAGAGCGCATGATCGTCGGCGATCAACAGACGAGCAGGCGTTGTCAGCGGACGCACGGCGCCAGCCATTCCCTCTGATCATGATGGCCGCCGGTCGCAGGGCTATAGATGAGTCCAGTCGACGCGGCTGCGCCATCCCGCCACTTCGCCCCAATGTCCCGGCCGGCCAGGCAAGTAGTCCTGCATTGCCGTCGCGAGATTGCGATCGAGCGATTCCCGCGCTAGGCTGGGCGCGATGATCGCTGCCGACGTGCGACTCGGTCAAGGCGTTGCCATCCAGCACCCCGAACTTGTGAACCTTTACGGTTGCACCATCGGCGATGGCACCAAGATTGCGGCCTTCGTCGAGATCCAGCGCGGCGTGATCATCGGGGCGAATGTCAAGATCGAAGCCTTTGCGTTTCTTCCGACCGGGGTTCGAATCGAGGATGGGGCCTTCATCGGTCCGCATGCGTGCTTTACGAACGATCGCTTCCCCCGGGCAGTTGATGATTCCGGGCGGCTTCTGGATGGCTCAGACTGGGAGATCATTCCCACCCTGGTGAAGCGGGGGGCCAGCATCGGCGCGAATGCCACGATCGTCTGCGGTGTGACCATCGGCGAAGGGGCGATGGTGGGGGCTGGGAGTACGGTCACCCGCGATGTCCCGGCGCACGCCACGGTGGTCGGAACGCCCGCCCGGGTCGTGAATCCCGCGCTCGAGCGAGCGGACGGACCGCGGTAGCAGCGGCCTATCGGGCAGCATCCTCGGGCAAATTCACGGAATGCGGTGTATCCGACTTGTGTTCTTTTCTTGGAGTGCTATATTTCGAACACTCACAGCGACCGCATGGGCGCTGCCTTAGAGAAGGAGGCAAAAAGCGGTTGACCCGGGGGGACACGGGAGCGGCCTGCTAACGGCAGGTACGTCCTTGTCTGCTGGACCGCGCGAACTATGGCCGTCACCGTCAAACGTCCTGGCAAGAAAGTAACCCGTCGTAAGACCACCGGTCGCATTCCCGACCAGATGGGAGCCCGGATCCGGAGAGTCCGGTTAGACCTGGGCCTGAGCCTGGCGGACGTCGCCGGGAAGGATTTCAGCCGAGCGTTCCTCAACCAGGTTGAGCTGGGTCGCAGCCGGCCATCGATGAAAACCCTCCAGGTCATCGCCGAGCGCCTGCGCCGTCCGATCGAATACTTTCTTCAGGACCCCACCAATTCGCTCACCGCGTTGGAGTTGACACTCGCCGAGGCAGGCACGCGGCTTCGCCAGGGCGATGCCGAGCGTGCTCGTGCGCTGGCTTCGGAGTTGATCAGCCACACATTCGTTTCGCCCGATATTCGGGCGCGGGGGCAATTGCTGCTGGGCGAGGCGCTGATCCGGCTCGGTGACGGCGAACAAGCCGAGAAAACGCTGGCGGCGGCGATCGAGCTTGGTGATAGCGCTGGCTGGCCGTTACTCATGGTCGAGCTGTATGACCGGATGGGCAGCGCGCTATACCTTCAGCGCCGTCCTAACGACGCCGGTCGTTCGTGGGATCGGGCTCTCTCAGCATACGAGGATGCCGAGTTGGAGGACCCCGTCCTGAAAGCCCGGATCCTGGGCCATCGCGCCAACATCCATTACGTTGCCGGGCAGCCGCAGGAAGCCGTCCGCGGTTACGAGGCGGCCATCGAGGCGGCCGGACATGTGCTGGACATGCAGGGCCTAGGAGGAATCTACGAGGGGTTGGCCCTATCCCTGCGCAAGATGGGTCAGTACGGACGGGCGCTCGACTACGCCCAGCGGAGCCTTCGGTTGTTTCAGACCTTGCATGTCGTGCGCATGAGTGCGTAGCTGCGCAACAACATGGCCGAGATCCTGCTGGAGCAGGGCCGGCCGGAAGACGCAAAGCGTCTCTTCCTTGAAGGTGCCGACGAACTGAGCCGGGTCGGCGATAAGGAGCTGTTACCACATTTGCTCGCCGGCGTGGCCGAGGCCGACCTGGAACTTGGCGCCGTCGAGGAAGCGGAGACGGGGATTGCGATCGCCCTCGAGGCCGCGGAAGTCTCGAAGGATCCGCTGGCAAGGCTGGAGGCCCTGCGTATCGCGGGTCGAATTTCGCACCGGCGTGGCCAACCGGCGCTGGCTCGAGCTCATTTCGAGGCCGCGCTCAAGGTTGCCGATGAGGTCGGCAGTCCAGCCTCAAAGAGCAGGGTCTCTTATGACTATGCGCGGCTTCTGGAGGCGGACGGCGACCGGTCTCAAGCGATTCGTCGCTACCGCGAAGCCTATGAAAGCCGCCTGCGGGCGCCGGGCGCATAGCCCCGGCGTAAAGCCCCAGCTCAACTGGTAAGTAGCGCTTTATTTTTTGGTTTGTTCCTTGTGTCCGACATCCCGCTGCCATCACTTCTGAACCCTGGCGCCAAGGTCTGGGAAATGCCGCAGCTATTCGAATCGCGGTGAGCACTCACTCGATTGCATGACTATCGCGATGTTGCAATTGCAACGGCAGGCGTGAAGCCGAGGACTTTACAACCTAGGCGATCCAAGCAACGGATAGTTACGAACAGGCGCGTGAGGGCCTTGACCGCTTTTTCACGGATGGTATCGTTCCGAACGGATCTCAGTAGGTCCCATACTTCGTCGGAGCAGCGGGTGGACGCTGAGACCAGTGTCGAGGAGGAGGATCGTGGACTATCTGTCCCAAACCGGCGTGCCCGCGCGCCCAATAACTGTCATCAGCAGGCAGGCGGCCCGATCGGACCGTCGCCGACGCTTTGACGGCCAGGGGATACGCACCGAGCTCGATGAGTTACTGTGCTCGGTCTCGCCGGAGCCAAGCAGCGAGGCGAGCCACGTTTATCGACGGCTGAGCCGACTCCTGGGTGCCCGCATTGGCGCCACCTTTTGCCATCTCTTTACCGTGGATGCGAAGGGCCTACTGACGCTGCAGATCTCGGCCGGGCCTCGGCCTTCCGCCGTGCCGTCGCGCCGCGCGCTCCGCTTCGCCGATCTCAGCCCCTGGCATGCCGCCCTCGCGTCCGGCCAGACGGTTGTCATCCCTCTCAATCTCAATCCTGACCATGAGCTGGTCCGCCGGGGCGTTTTTTCTCCAGCGACGACCACCGCCAGCCTGGTCCCATTTCCAGATCGTGCAGGGCGATGGGGCGTGCTGGCGGTCGCCGAAGAGCGCGCCGGCATGCAACCCGACGTTGCGCAGCTCGAATTCATCGCCACGCGCCTTGGCGAGATCATGGAGCGTGAGCGGACCCGCCATGAAGAACGCGTCGCGCTCGCCCGGCACCAGCGGGAACAGGCGGTGCTCGCGGAGCGGCGGCGCTTCTCTCGAGAACTTCACGATGCCGTCGGACAATCGCTGAGCACGCTCCTGGTTCAAATTCGGTTGGCGACAGCACGCGGTGCAGCCGCGCTGGGTGAACTGCAAGTGATCGAGAACATCACGCAACAGGCCCTCGAACAGGCCCGAAGCCTGGCCTATGACCTCCGACAGGTCGATGTCGATCCCCTAGCAGAGGCCCACCGAGCCGGGGAGCGGATGCTGGCGCAACGGGGTTGCGCGTTTGAGTGGCAGGATGATCGGTCGAGCCGCGAGATCGGGTTCCAGGTCGCCCGGGAAGTCGCGGCCGCCATCCGTGAAGCGATCGCGAACATTGCCCGGCATGCGGGCGCAACGCGCGCAAGCGTGCGCCTCGAAAGTGTTGGCCGGCGGGTGCGCGCCACGATCGCAGATAACGGTATTGGCTTTACCGCCGATCGCGTCGAATTGAGCCCGGACGGACGCGGCCTGGGCCTCAAGGGGATGTCCGAACGGCTTCAAGCGGTGGGTGGAAGCGCGACCGTCAGAAGTGCGCCTGGCAGAGGGACGACCATTGTGCTCGAAGCCAGCAACAAGTCACAACGACCGGTCGATCAAACGTTTGCCATGGTGACGCCGCGAATCCTCAAGGAGGCAACGTTCGCTGTTGCGAACGGCAGCGCAGGGTAACGCAGCGTGCCGATCGAGAGCGATATCGAAAGACGAGGGTAAGCCGGGTTGTTTTGCTGGGAATCCGTGCTATAGTCCCGTACGACAAGCGGGTTAGGTGAGGCCTCGTTGAGGGAAGCTGCGAGGCGCCGAAGAGGAGGTCTGTATGCAGTTAGTCATCGACCGGAGAATGCCTGCGATTGTCGTCGTCCTCGCGCTTGTGGCGGCTGTTTGCCTCGCTTTCCTGGTTGCCAATCCGCCCGATAAGCTGGGCGAAATCTGGCCTAACGTCCTGGTTTTCGCCGACTGAGCCTCAACTAAGGCAGAAGACCCGGGACATCTCTATCCGTCTACCGTGAGACCGGGCCTTCCGAACGTATCGTCCTATTGCGGCTGATTCGGTCTCGCTGTATGACAGGCATGAGGTGGCGGTTCGGGACCGCTCATGCGGTTTGTCGCACTTCTCACGGCCGGCGTATGGCTCCCGAACCGCTGCCCGAAGTGGATCCTGCCGTTTTGAGGGCCTGAGCCTGTAAGCTCAAATCGGGACATGGAAGGGTCCGGAGCCGGCGAAAGCGAGCGTCCGGTGCGGGTCAAGCTCTCGGATGCCTATCTTGCACGCGCCGATCTGGCCGGAGCCGATCTGGCCGGGGCTGATCTGTCAGGCGCCGATCTGTCGGGAGCCGATCTGTCGGGCGCCGACCTTGCTGGCGCCAACCTTGCCGGAGCCCACCTGAGCCGAGCCGACCTCTCGGAGGCCACTCTGACGGATGCCAACCTGGCGGAGGCGAACCTGAGCGGGGCGCAACTCACCGACGCGAACCTGGCCGGGGCGGACCTGTCACAGGCACGGTTGGCGAGGGCGGACCTGTCAAATGCTGATTTGTCCACACGCGCGTCATCAACTGAGTCCTCCGGAGATGCTCCAATCGAGCTGGTTCAAGAGCCGCCGGACACGTCCGGAGCGAATCTCGCCGGAGCGGATTTGCGTGGAGCGGACCTTTCCGGTGCCGATCTCTCGGAGGCAACGCTGGTGGGCGCGAACCTGGCAGGCGCCGACCTGTCGGAAGCGGATCTCAGCCAAGCGGACCTCTCTGAGGCAAACCTGGAAAGGGTTGAGCTGGCAAATGCCGACCTGGCCGCGGCGGACCTTTCGGGGGCCAACCTCTCGGAGGCCAACCTCTCGCCAAGCGAGACGCCCGACTAGCTGGTTCTTCGCTCGCTCAGGACGGCGCGCGCCTGGGTGATGTCATCAGCCCCGATCCCTACGCGCGCGTCGGTGGCCAGGTAAAGGAACCGGATGTTGATCTCTGCCGAGGCGGCAAACCACCGGTCCTTCATATTCGCCGCGATTGTAGAGCGACTCACCCATCCGGGCCCTCAGCCAAGGAGGAGGGATTCGCAGGGGTTGGCTATGAACAGAGGATGCCGACGATCGTTCCGGTTCCCGGCTGGCTTGGATCGGGCCCGTAGGTGGGATCGGTCTTGACGACGACGACCTCGAGCGTGTCACCATTGATCTGCGCCTCATTCCTGGTGATTCCGCTCGCCACAAGGACGGCCATATAGCTCGGAATGGTGGCCGGAGGGTTGGCGCTGTTCCCCGGGCGGCTCGACCAGCCCGTGCCACAGCTGGGCGGCGCGTTCGGATTGTCGGCGAAGCCCTTGAACTCGGCGGGGGCGGGCCCTCCGCTCAACGAGTTCGCCGGCGCCCAGCCGGCACCCCAGAAGGTCACGCTCGATGGCACTATCGCGCCGGTGTCTGCAATCACGAAATTGCCGCCGTCGGAAGTGCCGTAGACCAGGAGCGATGACGTGGCGTCAGCACAGCTGCCGCCCACGTCGCAGACGTGGACGTTGACCTGGTAGGGGCCAAGCGCGGCGTACTCGTGGCTGCCGCTGACATCGAATTGCGAACCGTCCGGCGCGATGGTGCCAGCGGATGGGGATGTGCTGTCGCCCCAATCGATGCTCGCTGTGTAGTCGGCGAGCGCTCCGTTGGGGTCGGCGTCGCTGAAGCTGGCGACAACGGTGCTTACCGGGTTGGTGCTCGCGACCGTGCCCGTTCGACCGCTTGCCGCCAGGGCGGCGTCGGACACCGTCGCGGAACCGGTTGCCGACACCTGGTTGTAAGAGGTGTCGAAGTCACGGAGGCCGACCGTAACCGTGTAGGACCCTTCTTCGGCATAGACATGCGAGCCGCTGACCGATGATCCGGAGATATCTCCACCGCTGGCGGTCCCATCACCCCAGTTGATAATGGCCGCATACTGAGACGGCCCGGCCGGGCAGCTATTGGCGCAGACGGCACCGCCATCGTCACCACCGAAACTCTCGGAGTCAGAGAAGGTTGCTACTGTCCCGCTGAATTCCTGGCCCTCGGTCGCCGCCAGGCTCTGCACCTGGAGGTCCGGCGCAGGGTCCGGAGAGATGACCGAGCCGGGTCCGCTCATGCTGGCGCCGGAAGAGTATGACTGCGTGCCTTCGTTTATGCGGGCCGACAGGTGGACCTCGCCGTACGGCGCCGAGGAGAAGGGGGCGCGGAACGACTCCGTCCCGATGATCGCCCCGCCCGTGGCGCCGTTTGGAAAACCGAATGTGCAGGAGTCCGTGCCACTTGACTGGACCACATCGGCTCCGCTCGACCTGCAGCCGATCGGCTGGTAGGAGGGGAAGCCGCCCGTGATCGCCACGAAAATGGCGAACGTAACGCTGGAGTTTGCCGGCATGCTGCCAAACGAGACCATCAGGTCACAGGAGTCCCTCTGGCCGGGAAACACCGCGCCGCCGCTCGCGTAACCCTGACAGAAGCTGCTGAAGCCGAGCGGTCCAGGGGGGCCGCCGATCTGTCCACCACCGCCGCCGCCCGTCTGACCACCGCCACCCGTGGGCGGAGGAGGCGCCCCCTGATCCGCGGCCACCGCGGGAGAACCGAGGATGGCAATGGCCAGCGCCAACAGCAGTGGCGCGATGATCCGCTTCACGCGAGCCCTCCTAGCGAACAGTGACCGCTTGCTTCTAGTAGACCGCGGTTAGCGCGGCCTTGTCAAGAAAAAGGATAGACCGCCTATCACTTCTAGGCGCGATCGCCGACACGCGTCAATAAGACCGCGACGCTCGCCGGAGACGGCTTACGAGGCTGACTGGTCGCAGTAGACGTTAAGGTCGCTGTCGAAGCCGCCGCTATTCCACGTCAAGGTGCCGCTGTAGGTGCCCTTGAGGTTGTACTGGCTTCGACCATTGACGGTCAACGTCGTGGTACAGGTTCCGCTTACGGAGACCTTGCCGCTGTCAGCGCTCACCGTCAACGTCATACCTGTGGTGGGATCGCCCGTTAGGGCGAAGACATATTTCGCGTAGTTGACGTTGCCGTGGCCGGGCACCGGCATGTAGTAGATGAAATTCTGGTCCGGCGCGTTATAGGTGTGGCCGGGGCAGTCGTCGTATTTTGCGGCGTCGCAGCTGGTCGTCAGGTTATCCTTGACCGCTTTACCGGCCGCGGCAACCGCCGCGACGCTGAGCGAGCCTTTTAGCGTGACCGCCGCGGATCCAACCGCATCGACGGTCTGCGACGAAGCGCCGTAAAGGTCGGTCGCGCCCATCATGACCTGGTGGTATGCGCTGATCCCTAGCAACTTGGTCGCGGATGCTCCCGACGGATTCTGAATGCCGTCGAGGAGAACGGGTCCAGCCTGGTTTGGAAGGGTTAGCTGCATGGTGGTCGATGGGATCTCGATACGCCAGGAGGGATAGAGCAGCCAGTGGACGTTGCCGCTGTCCTTGCGCGCCGTGAGCTGGAGTGTCCGCTGCCGGCCGCCCCACCTGAGTGACACGTTGACGGTCGAGGTGTTCGAATCAACGGCCTGGACTGACACCACCTTGACGTTCCGGATATCACGGTTCTGGCTGACCTTCATCATCGAAGCCACGGCGGATTGGCTGAAGAAGTCGCTGTAGGAGCCTTCGCCGCGGACGTATGAGGCATTGGCCCACATGCTGTTGACGTCCCCGCGCTGCTGGGCGGCGAAATAGTCGAGGGTCGCCCGGGTCGGGTTGTAGGTGGCTGAAAGTGCATTGTTGGCCAGGACCAAAAGGGCTGCCAGAACCAATAGGAGCGCCGCGGCGATCGCCGCGATGACGGGAAGCCGACGAGATCGGCGCCTGGCGGGCGGTGCAGGTGCGATCTCCGGCGGTCGCTCGAGCGTGGCGATGCCCGAATCGATAGGCGTCGAAGACGCGCCCCTCTGCTCTTCCACCCCGCCTCCTGGCTGAACCATCACACCACCTCAACGTTCTGTCAAGGGGGAAGGTATTGTTTTGTGGTCGCTCAGGGAAAATGACCGGCCTTAACTGCTCGGCGATTCTGTCCTCTTATGAGAGGAGCAGAGCAAGGATGGTACCCGTCTTGACATCGATCTCGGTCCACATGCGAGGCCGCTTCCGGCTCGGATGGAGGAGGGCCTAACGCAGCTGGCACCCGGATCGAAAGAGAGCACGTTGATGCGCTTCTTCGATCTCAAACCGGGGCCACAGCCGGGAACGCCGGGCGATTATCCGCTGCCGAAAAGGGCAGCAAGTCCGTCTAAGCTGAAGCTCGAGTGCGAAGCAATTCCGGAAAGAAACCGGCCGTCGAAGAGGAAACGCACCGGCTCACCGCTGAGCCTCTAATCCGGATCTATCGCAACGAACGGCAACCTCTTGCTCGGGTCCACTGGATATGCACGTGATCGACGTTGGCCGCATTGCACTCCACCGTGGTACCGCCGTGCTCGCAGATGCCGACCGGATTTCCGGCGTTGGTACCGGCCTGCGTCCGCGTCGACTTACGGGCAGCCCAACAGCGGCTTCACCCACGCTGGGGGACTCGAGGCGCAGCTGTAGCCATCGCCGGCCGTGGTCCCTTCCATCGTTTCGATGGCATCCGCGACGTCGTCGATATGCTCGCTCACCTTCACGGTGTCGCCATCGCCTCGTTTGAGCCCTGCGTGGTCTTCGATGAATCGAATGTAGGCCTCCGTGTCGTTGCCGTCACTCGCGGGCGCGTATTTCTCCATCGCCTTTCGAATCGTTTTGGATGCGTAGTTGTCCTTCAACAGCTTCTCGAGCGCTTTGCGGCCGGTCGCGTAGTCGGGGAAGATGGCGAGCCGGCCGTCCGAGCCGAGCGATCCGCTCTGGCTGTGATAGTCGAGGCTGCCTGGATTATTCGTGCGCCAGGGTCGGGCGCCGCCGGCTCTGACCTCGTCTTGATAGACGACGTATCGAACCCCATCGTGAGTCCCGTGGTCGCCAGCCGGCTTCCGCGCTGGCTTGGCGGGCGCAGTTCCGGCGTCTGGGGCCGTGGTCGTTCCCGCGTCGGTCGGCGCGGCCATGCCAGCGTCAGGGGGTGCCTCGCGCTGTAGCGTGGCAACGCCTGGCAGCTTAGCCCTGGACACGAGCTCGACCACAGCCGCGTTTCCAGCCCTGCGCTGTAGATCGAGCAGAGGATTGGAGTGAATAGTTGGATGACGCTCCGGAGCCTGAGATCGTGGGCGCACATTGTGGAGATCGTCGGTTTCGTACCGTCTGGTCACGGCCTCACGATGGCATCGGTTTCGAGGGCGAGCAAGAATGAAGCGGGTGAAAAAACGGGCAGTTCGACGTACCCAAAAGGGCAATCGTTAAAGGTGTCGGCGTCTAATAACGCATCAACATATCTGGGTCTTAGCTGGTCCTTCTTTGGCTCAGGACGGCCCGGGCCTGGGTAATGTCGTCGACGCCGACCACAACCCGGGTGTCGGTTCCCAGGTACAGGAATTTCACGTTGACTTCCGCCTCGGCGAGCCGCTTCATGATCATGGCGAGCTCGCCGGGGCGATCTGGCATGGGCACCATGAGGACCTCCAGCTCAGCATCGATAGCATAGCCGCCCGATCGAAGCGCCGCCCGAGCTTCTCGTGGGTCACGAGCCAGGATGTGGACGACACCCTCGACCTCGGCCACACCTTCGATGTTCACGCCCGAACCGGTCAGCGCTTGAATTAAACGCGCCAACTCGCCAGGGCGGTCGTTTTCCAGCCGGACAGCTAAATCGCGGGCCACTCGCAGCGAATTGTAGAAGCTAGGCTAAGCGGATTCTCGAATGGGCTGCCGGCCCCAGGTCTGATAGAAGGGTGCCCCAATGGGCAGGACGGTTGCCCTCAAAGCTGGCCCAGGGGACGCTGTGGCCGCCCGCTCAAGCTGAAAGACTGAGTTGCCGTGACTTCCCTGACCAGGGATGATCGTTCGGAATCTGCGCGCCCGGTTCGCAAACCGTCGTCGCCCAGGCTTGCCCGGAGCAACAACGAAACTCGGGAGCTCAACCAAAGGCAGATCCTCTTCCTGCAGCGACTGGCCGGTAATCAGTCGGTCACCGGCCTGCTGCAGACCATGCTCGTCGCCCAACGGGAGACTGCAGCGCCGCCGGCATCCGCGACCGCCACCGCCACGACGCCTCCCGCTGCTCCAGCGAGCTATCCGGAGATCGATGCGCTCGACCTCCAGCCGAAGGCCAAGAACGTGGCGACCGAGCTGAAGAAGAAATATTCACAGATCTCGTTCACCAGCGGCAAGCGCGACGCCGACGCCCAGGCGAGCGCGATGGCCGCCAATGTGGTTCAGGATCGAACCGGATACCTCGGCACCTATAAGGCCACCGACCTGGCGAAGCAGTTGCAGGACTGGGTGGACAAGCACCCGGAAGCCAAAACCCAGGCCGACATCGCCAAGGGCCTCAAGAGCGTGATGGACACCTGGAGCAACAAGGACCTGCTGCAACTGAGCAAGCACCTGACGGGTGAGGCCTTCGACATGCAGCCGATCGAAAGCGACAAGCAAGCGGCCGACATCAAGAAGGACGCGAAGGCCTGGGCTCAGAAAGAGGGTGGGGAGGGCTCCGACTTCCTGGAAAAGGAAGGCAAGCTGACGCGCTGGCACACCCAGGTCTTCGAGTGATCCGCCGTTTCCTGACACAGCCTGCCGCGGGGACCAGGGCAGCTCGGGGCACAAGCGCCACGGAGCAACGTCAGCAGGTTCGAATGATGCTGGCGCTTCAGCGGCTGGCCGGCAACGCCGCGGTCACGGAGGCGATCAAATCGCCCTCCAGCGCCGGTTGGGCGGCGGACGTCATCCAGCGCGTCTGCCCCCCGGTAGCGGAGTCCGCGCCGGCAGCACCGACCAAGGCGCCGGCGCCAGCCAAGGAAAAGGCTGCCGCCGAGCCCAAAATCGATTCGGTCACCGTCAGCGGACTGAGCAGCCTCAAGCTGGAGTCGAGCAAGAAAAGCGGACAGGCGGTTGCCCTGGTCCCCGACGGGCTGGCCACCGCCACCGCCGGGGAGGAGGTGGCCGTACTCCTGCATCTGCACGGGAAGTTCGGTGAGGACCCGAAGGATGACGCCAGTCCACTGAATCCCAAGGCCCTGCTGGAAATGCCGGCTCAGATGGCCGCCTTCCTGCAGTCGCGGCCTGGCACCCGGATGATCGCGATCATGCCGATCGGCGAGACAGTCGAGGTAGGCGGCAAGTACGACACGCGCTTCGGCGGTTTCTCCGCCGACACTCTCATCAACGAGGTTTTCGGCAAGCTCGCCGGCAGCGGACAACTGGCCAAGGGGCTCAAACCCGGCGGGATCGTCATCTCGGTGCACAGCGGCGGTGGGCTCGAGCTGGGGAGGATGTTCGCCAGCGCCGGCCGGCTGCCTTCGAAAGAGAAGTTTCGTGGCGTCTTCGCCTTCGAGAGCATCCACAAGGACCTGACGAGCTACCAGAACTTTGTTCGCGGCAAGCTCAAAGATGACCTGGCAGCCTTGACGACGCTCGCTGAATCGGCCGAGGGCGGCCCGGACCGGGCAGACAAGGTCTTTCGCGACCAGGCCGATTACCTGCAGAACAAGGGGTTTCGCTTCATGGGCTTTGCCGGTTACGGCGGCTATCCAAAGGCGTTCCATGCGCTCCACGACGATATGTGCGCCTGGTTCACCGATAAGGAGGGGGCCCTTCGCAAGGCGGCGGGCGCGCACTATGACGCGGTCCTCAACCTTCTCTGGGCCAACTACCAGGTGACCGACGTTCCGGGTTCGGGGCACTATGACGTGTTGGCGACGAAGAATCGCAATCTCCAGCAGGCGCTCGGGACGCTCCCACCAACCATCGGGCGCATCGCCGCCTCCACGGCAGCGGTCCCGACGGTTCAGCGCGACGATCCAGCCGCGGTCGCAACCAAACCACCCGCCTTCAAGAAGGAGCACTACGCGATGTCGACGACGCCGGTGATCCTCGTGCCCGAGAACGCGAAGCAAGGCATGGCCGAGGTGTCGGTCGATCCCGCAACGTTTTGCGCCGAAATCCTGACGAAGGCGAAGCTCGATCCGGCCGCCTGGTACAACAGCTTCACCTCGGGCGTCTCATTCCTCGGACGCTCGATACCCGACCCGATGCATATCGACCTGGCGACCCATCTGCAAACGGTCGAGAAGGATCTGAAGCACCGTTTCGGAGGGCCGACTGAAGATCCGCAAATCGCTGGCGACACGCTTCGCCTGAGCTCGAAAGAAGGCGACTTTGCGGCGGCCCGGGACCATCCGACGAAAGCCTCGATCTCGATGCACATGTTCGGGCTTGCGATCGATGTCAACTACACCGCCAACCCGATGCTGGGGCACGGGAAAGACGAGGCGGCGGTCTTCGCCAGCGCAGGCCTGCTGGTCAGCGGCACCAAGGCGGCCTTCAGCAATGGCATGAGCTACAAGCAGCTGAGCGAGCTCGATCAGATGCTCACCACCTACTTCAGCTACCTGGACGACGATGCCGCCCTCGAGGCACGGCTTGCAGTGGCCACAGACGCGCCCTGGAAAGGGCTGAAGAAGGGGCCGGCCCGGGTGCAGATCCAGCAGGACCTCAATACCGCGACGAGGCTATGGGCTCGATCGGATGCCGACCAGGTCAGCGTCATCAAGGCCGGCGGCTTCCTTGACCTGACCGAAGATCTCGTTGAGGGTATGAAGATGTCCTGGGGCGGCACCGAGTACGGCGACATGATGCATTTCGACTTGCGTGACCAGGGTGAAGGCCAGACGATCCATCAGCAGATCGTCAGCTACAAGACGGCGAAGGAAGAGGAATCCCAGAGCCGGTGGGCCAAGGCTCACAAAGGCTAGGCAGAAGCGGTGCGGTGGGGTCAGCGCGTCGGGACGAACTCGGTGCCGGCGGCCTCGCTTGCCGCCGCGTCGGAAGCACGACGCGTGACCGCGTCCCGATAGGCTTTTGCTGCCGCCCCCGAGCCGTTGTAGGCGCGAATTGCCTCTTGCCAGGTGGTTGTATGTTTGCGCTTTTGAAACAAATAGCGGATCGTCGTCTGAATCCAGAACTCGTAGTCCAGGTTGCGATTCGGCTTGCCCGGAGCGTGGGTGGCAAAGAACTCGGTGATGGCCTCCGCAAATCCCGTGCTCTGGCCAGTGGCGCGATAGCTCATGAAAAATGGCTGCCAATTGCCTTGCGACAACGCCTGGAGTTCGTCGTGGCGCGGTTGCTCGGCGGCAGTTGGATGGCCGGGCTTGCGTAACTTCTTGAGCTCTGCCTGGGCGCTCGCGAGGTCGGCGTCGATGTTTTCGAGATGATATTTGCCGATCAGCGCCGGCTGGTCGTCGCGGATCATGAGCAGCTGCTGATCGGGCCAGGAATCGATCGTCTGCCCGATATTGAAGCGCGTCC
>Ga0209153_1000706_pt1 | contig 14046 bp, 11 predicted proteins | sample GraSoiAngelo_120_FD_185877 | JGI IMG/M metagenome (GOLD analysis project Ga0209153, IMG submission 185877) | Grasslands soil microbial communities from the Angelo Coastal Reserve, California, USA - 14_0919_09_20cm (SPAdes) (version 2) | ecosystem: Environmental > Terrestrial > Soil > Grasslands ...
CGACTTTTTCATGTACTCATCCCTGGGAAGTTGCAGATATATAGCTGAGTGTTTATATGCTCGTCAAGGCATACTCTGAGAACCAGGTGCACTAGCACTTGGCGCCGTTTGATATCAACCTTGAAATGCAACACCGGCACTCGCATGCAGGATGGTACCTTATGACCAGCCGCCTGACCGAGGCCGTGAAGCTGTACACGCCCCGGCAGGTGGGAATGGCTGCCTTCCTAGGTGCGCCGCTCGGGGGCGCGGTCCTCATCGCAGTAAACTACGCGCGCCTCGGCAATCGGAAGGGTGCCCGCATAGCGATCGTCCTCGGGTTTGCTGCGACCGCTGCGCTCATCGGTCTGGCGCTCTGGCTCCCCATCCCAAAATCGTTCCCGCATGTCGTAATACCGATGCTCGTAGCGTGGGCCACAGCGGGGATCGCCGTGTGGTTGCAGGGTGCTGCCCTTGCGGCCCGAGGGGCGGAAGGGGCGACCGCGCCGCCGACTTGGGCCGCCGCCGCGACCGGGCTCCTGTGCGGCGTCCTCATCGCCGGGATCGTGGTTGTCTCCGCTTTGACGGGGTGGTTCGCAGGGCCGGCGGAGCGTTACAACGATCGCGCCGTAGCGCTTCAGAGCCGCGGCGACATTGACCGCGCGATCAGTTATTACGACTCAGCAATCGCACGAAAGCGAACGTTTGCCGAGGCCTACTACAACCGGGCCCTGGCCTACAAGGCGAAGGGACTCGTCGACCGCGAGATTGCAGACGATGACTCGGCACTGGCGCACGACCCAACGCTCGTCCTCGCGTACGTCAACCGCGGCATCGCGCATCGGAAAAAGGGGCTTATCGATCGGGCCATTGCGGATTATGACTCTGCCATTGCCCGTCGGCCCGACCTGGCCATGGCTTACTACGATCGTGCAATCGCCTTTGGAGCGAAGGGCCTAATCGATCGAGAGATCGCCGGCTACGGCTTGGCGATCGCTCACCGGCCGGGATACCGGGACGCCTACTACAACAGGGGCCATGTTTACGCGGAAGGGGGGCAATGGGATCGAGCCATCGCGGATTATGACACCATCATCGCCCACAACTCCAAGGACGCCGGGGCTTACTACAACAGGGCACTTGCTTACGAGCAACAGGGTGGCACCGCCCGTGCGATCGCTGACTTCAAGACGGTACTAAGTATCGCCAGGCTCGCGCCGGGGAACCTGTCAGACCTGGCGCAACGCGCGGCGCAGCAACTGCGTGCGCTCAACGCCCGGTGATAAAGCAACGAGCGCGCGACGTGCACAGATCGGAATCCCGCCGCAGCGGGTGAGCTTGACCGCGGCTTGACTAGCTCGCGTGAACTTGCACCTCCACGCCCCGATGGAGCAACGATGATTCCCAGCGCCCTAGCACGTCCCCACACCGTGGTCACGCTCGTCCTGGTGAGTTTCGCGGTCGTGTCGCTCCCTGGCTGCCGCAACTTGTTCCAGGTGTGTGGGCCCGCACTCGTGATCACGCCGACCTGGGACTCGACCTCGGTCGGACGAACCGTCACGTTCCAGGCGGTGGTGGAGGGCGGCGGCTGTGGCTTCGCCAAGCCGGAAGCCGCCACCGCAGATGCGGTATGGCGGGTCAAGGACACGACCGTCGCGCGCATCAGCGCGATCACGGCGGATGACGTCGTCACGGTCATGGGGGTGCGTCCTGGTCAAACCCCGATCGGAGCCTTCTGGCAGGGCCAGACGGCTGTCGCGTATTTTCAGGTGAACTAAGGGCCTGGCCGTTCCGTCTAGCCGGCGGCATTGAACGCGAGAATGAGGGCGCGTACTCTCACGGAAGCGAATACCGATGCCCGCTGCGATGGCAAGGGGTAACGCGCCTCGCAACACCCGGCGCGAGCTTGGTGAAGCGAAGTAGCTGAGGCCTCTAAGAGCGCTGGACTGTTCTGCTATGATGAGGCCGAAGGTCATCGGTGGAATGGCGTGCCGTCTAGCGGACCGCGCCTGCGGGCGCGGGCCGACGGCTGCAAGCGCTGGTTAAGCAGCGCCTTCCACACCTGCTCTGTCTCCGGACGCGCGCTGTTTCCCGCGCCAGAACCGGATCACCTCTCGCGGCCGGAAGAAGAGTGTCAATCCAAGCACCGCTCGCACAAGCGCTCCGGCTAGGACCTGAGGCCGGGCCTCTTCCGTTCGTCCGGTCAGTAACACCACAATCGCCATGTCGATGAGATCGGGGAGGGCGCGCGCAAACACGACCACACCCGTTGCAGCAAAGACGAGTAGCGCAAGTTCCTCTGACACCGCGGGTCTGTCGTCAGACCGCGGCCAAATGCGACTGGCGACCCGGGCGGGACTAACGACAAGAACGGTGCCGAGCAACAGCAGGAGCCCGAAGGGGAGAACGGTGACACTTGCAACGAGAAGGAGGCCGTGCCGGCCGACGTCGAGCAAGGCGAGGCTTCGCGTAGCCAGTAACGGGAATAGGACAAGCCCTTGGGCGAGCGCATACACGCCAATCAGACTGAGCCCGACGTTGCCTACGGAGACCGTCTTCATGCGCTCCTCACCACCTCAAGGAGGCGGCTCGTTGGGGCCGGGACGCCTACGGAGCTCCCGAGGCAGGACTCGAACCTGCGACCCGCCGGTTAACAGCCGGCTGCTCTACCAGCTGAGCTACTCGGGAATGAGCGGCGGACCAAATATCGTCAGCAGGGGGAGGTACTTCAACCTTGGCTGGGGTGCGGCGTACCGTGACCTGCCGCGGGGCGACGCCACTGGCGGGGCTCGGACGCCGGTCGCCTCGGTGCGCGCCAGTCCACGGCGTGGCCCAGCACCCAGGCGACATCGTACAACCGCTCGAGCTGCTCCCGCGTCCAGACGCGCGGTCGCGTGTCCATGACGCACAGGGTCCCCAGGGTGCCGCCGCCCGCGTCGAACAGGGGGACGCCGGCGTAGGCGATCACCAGGCCATCCTGCACGGCGGGCGTGTTCGCGCCGAGCGGGTGCGCGCGGGCGTCGTGGATCACGAGCGGCCGGCGCGACGCGGCGACGTGGCGGCTGAACCGGTGCGCCAGCAGCAGCACCAACGGGGCGGGCAGGCCGGCGCTGCTCGTGACGACGCCGTGACGCGGCCCCACCAGGAAAACCGACAAGATCGGCACGCCGAGCACGCGCGCCGCCAGCTCGGTGAAGCGGTCGAACTTTTCCTGGTCCGAGCGTCGCGTCATGCCCATCCTCACGGTGCCGCGCCGGCACCGTGGTCAAGGTGCCCGCGCAGGTCCGCCACAATCGCGGGCAACCGGTCGAACTCCGTCCGCTTATCGAGAAACAGATCGGCGCCCGCCTCGAGGCACGTCGAGCGCAGCTGGTCGTACCCGTAGTTGGTCAGCACCACCACGGCGGGCTGTGGCGTGAGCCGCTTCGCCGCCGCGACCACCTCGAGACCGTCGCCGTCGGGGAGCCGCATGTCCACTACGACCAGGTGGGGCTTGGCGTTGGGGAGCAGCTGCCGGGCCTCGGCCACCGTCGCGGCTTCGAACACTTGTTCCACGTCCCACAGGTCACGCAGCATGCCCGCCAAGCGCAGCCGGACCAGGCTGGAATCCTCCACCAGGAAGACCCGAATCGGCGAGGGGTGCATAGTTTGAGCTGCACAAACTGCACAGCGCCGGCGCAACACGGTATCGGGGCAGGCGGGCACGGCCTGTACGGCCTGGGAGGCGGCGTGTCCGTCGCGTCCGACAGTGGCACCGCGCTTCAGTTCGTGAGGTCGTGCTCGATGACGTAGCGGACCAGATCGGCATTGGTCTTGAGGTCCAGCTTGCGCAGGATACGGCTGCGGTATGTGGAGATGGTCTTGGGGCCGACCCTGAAGGCGGCCGCAATCTGCTTGTTGGTCTTGCCCCCACCGAGCAGACACAACACCTGGTACTCTCGGGGGGAGAGGGCACGGTGCGCCTGGCCCGGCGGACCGGCCGTGAGCGCTTCGGCGAGGCGCTCGGCGAGCGACGGGCTCACGTAACGCCCCCCCGCATGGACCTTGGCCACCGCCGCCAGGAGGTCGGTGGGCGCCTCGGTCTTGGTGACGTACCCGGCGGCTCCGGCGCGCAGGGCCTGAATGGCCAGCTCGCCCTCCGGGTGCATGCTGACGACGAGCACGCGCACTTGCGGGAACCGCTGCTTCAGCTGCGCCAGCAACGCGAGGAACCCAGGCCCGGGCATGCCGATGTCCAGGATCAACACGTCCGCGCCGCTCCCCTCGAGCTTTCGCAGCAGATCGTGCCCCTCGGCCGCCTCGCCCACGACCCGTAGCGTGTGGTCCTCCGCAGCGAGCTGGCGAAAGCCGGCGCGGATCAGGTGATGGTCGTCGGCGATGAAGATCCGGATCATGTGCTCCGCGGCATGGTGAGGGTCAAGGTGGTGCCGGCGCCCGGATTGCCCGCGACCGTGACGTTGCCGTGAAAGTTCTCGGCGCGCTCTCGCATGCCCAGCAGGCCAAGGGAGCGGGAATCGTGCAGGGCGCCCTCCCGGATGCCTCGGCCGTTGTCCTGGACGGTGAGCTCGAGCGCGTTGGGAGTCAGGCCGAGCCGGACGATCACGTGGTTGGCGGCGGCGTGTCGCGCCACGTTGGTGAGGGCTTCCTGGAAGATGCGGAACACCGCGGTGGCCCGGCTCGCGTCCAGGGCCGGTTGTCCCTTGGGGAGCTCCACCCGGCACTCGATGCCGGTGCGCGTGGCGAACTCGCGGGCCTCCCACTCGATCGCGGCGCGCAGCCCGAGCTCGTCCAGAACGCTGGGACGCAGTTCGGCGGCGACCCGCTGGATCCCCTGGGCGGTGCTGTCGATGATCGCCGTCATGTCCTCGAGCTTGCGTGTCAGGTCGGGGGAGGACCCGGGCATACGCTTCTTGAGCCAGAGCAGGTCGATCTTCAGGGCCGTGAGCGCCTGGCCGAGCTCGTCGTGGATCTCGCGGGCGATGCGGGCGCGCTCCGCCTCGCGGGCCGCCTCGAGCCGCGCGGCCAACCCCCGCAACTGCGCGCGGTGACGGTCCAGCTCGGCCTCCGCCGTCTTGCGCTCCGTGACGTCCTCGACCATGCCGACGAACAGCTGCGGCGTGCCGTCCGTCGCGGGGAGCGCCGACACGGTGACGTGGGCCCAGATCATCCGGCCGTCCTTGCGGCAGTAGCGCTTCTCGAACGTGAAGGACGATCGGGCGCCGCGCCCGAGCTCCGCCATCAGCTCGCGATTCTGGGGAAGGTCTTCCGCGTAGCTGATGTCGACGTACGACATGGACCGGAGCTCCGCCGCGTCGTACCCGATCATCTCCTGAAACGCCCGGTTGCTGCGGATGAAGCGGGCGCTGCGATCGGCCACGGCGATGCCGACGGCCGACTGGTCGAACATCGCCCCGAGCAGCGCTTCGCGCTCGCGCAGCGCCTCCGCGGCGCGCTCCCGCTCGATGACGCGACCCAGCTGGGTGCCGATGTGCGTCAGCACCCCGAGCAGGGCGGCGTTGGGCGCGACGGCGTCGCGCGAAAAGAACTCGAGCACGGCCGCCACGTCGGCGCCGACGGGCACGGGAAACGCGAGTCCGGCGCGCAGCCCCGACTCGGCGGCCGCGCCGGCACGGGGGAAGTTGGCGTCGCGTGTGACGTCGAGGACCCACGCCGGCTGCTTGGTGGCGAGCACCCGGCCCGGCAGGCCGACGCCGCGCCGCAACGTGGTCACTTCGGTCACGCGGCGGAACGGCTCCCGCAGCCACGGGCGGTCGTCGTGCCAGATCGTGGTGGGCCGCAACACCTCCGGCTCGTCCGCGGACACCAGGTACACGTGGCCGACCGGCCATCCGGTCACACGACACACCGCGCCGATGGACGTCCGGAGCGCGTGCTCGGCGGTTGGCGCCTCGTTGGCGGCGACGGCGACAGCCTGCAGCAGCTCGACGAACGCCACCTCCCGTCCCAGCGCTCCCTCGGCCGCGCCGCGCTCGGTCACGACCGCCGCCAGCACCAGCCCGGTCACCGCCGTCAGCCCGAGAAAGGTCTGCAGCAGCGCGAGGTTCTCGGTCGGGGTGGAGGCCACGAACGGCCCGAGCCCATGCAGCGTGTACCAGATCGTCAGCGTCGCGACGACGGCCGTCGCCGTGGCCGTGCCGCGGCTCCCGAACCGCAGCGCGGCCCACACGACCACAGGGAAGACGGCGTACACGTACGAGAGCGGGTGGCGGAGCAGCAGCCCCGTGAGCAGCAGCAGCGCGGCGAGCACGCCGCCGGCCTCGAGTCGCCGCCCGGTGGCGCGCGCGGCGCGGACCCACGTGAGCAGCAGGGGTGCGACGAGCACGTCTCCCAGCGCGTCGCCGGACCACCACACGAACCAGAGGCGCCGCAGCGCGTCCGGCGCGACGGCCCCGCTCGCCCACAGGCTCGCGACCCCGAGCGTGGCGCTGAGCGTCGTGCTCGCGAGCGCTCCGACCACGACGAGCGCGATGACGTCGCGCACACGCTCGAGCGAGGGTCGGAAGTCCATCATCCGTCCCAGCAGCCAGGCGCCCGCGACGGCTTCGAGCGTGTTCCCCGTCGCGATCCCGGCGGCGCCCGCCGCGGACACCCCGGCCGTCCAGTTGAGAAGGAACGCGCCCAGCGCGATTCCCGGCCACAGGCGCAAACCCAGCAGGAGCAGGGCGGCGAGCGCGACGCCCGAGGGCGGCCAGGCAGAGGAGACGACCGATTGCGCGACGGCCGCAAGTAGGCCCACGCGAGCCGCGGCGAAGTAGGCCGCCGCGACGGCGGCGATCCGAAGGAGATACTGGGAGCGGTGGGTCATCTGCGTCCGTGCACTTTGCGCAGTTGCGCACCTATCATGCACGACAGGACGTCAGCCGTCCAGTGTCACCGCCCTTCGCTCCGGCGCCGGCTGTAGGGGCAGCTCCGTCCCGAGCATCCCGAGCAGGATGAGCGCCCCCCCGACCCACTGCACCAGCGAGAGCCGCTCCCCCAGCACGAGCCAGGACGTGAACGCGGCGAACAGCGGCTCGAAACAAAAAATCAGCGCCGCCCGGGCCGACGACATGTGTCGCTGTGCGGACATTTGCAGCAGGAAACAGATCGTGCTCGCGAACAGCACCGTGTATCCGAGCGCCTCGAGGAAGCCGGGCGTCCAACGGATGTGAGGGTGCTCGAGCAGCCCGGCCGAAAGAGCGCCCAGCAGCGCCGTCGTGGCGATTTGCCAGAATACGAGGCGGCGCGCGTCGTAGCGGCGGGACAAAACGGTGACCGCCACGATCTGGCCGCCGAAACACCCGGCGCAAATGAGCGTGAGCAGGTCGCCGCGGTTCAAGCCGCCCGCGTCCGGCGCCGTGAGCAGATAGATGCCGAACATCGCCAGCGCCAGCGCTGCCGCCGTGAGCCAGCTGGGACGCTGCCCCAGGAGGGCCAGCGCGATCACCGGTGCCAGGATCGACGACACGGCGACGATGAACGCCGAGCGCGACGGCGTGGTGATCACGAGGCCGGCCGTCTGGGAAATGAATCCCACGGCCACGAGGGCACCCAGCAGCAGGCCGCCCACGAGCTCCGTGCGGTCGGGCGCGGGGCGCAAGCGGGTGCCCGGGACGAGCGCGAGTGCCGCAATCCCGAACCGTACCGCAATGAAGGCAAACGGGGTCGCGTCGCCCAGTGCGCTCTTCACGGCCACGAAGCTCGTCCCCCAGAGGAACGTGGCTACGAGCAGCGCGAGGTCCGCCTGGCGTCGCGTCACGCCAGATCCAACAAATAGCGACCCGTGGGGGACTCGGGCGTCTGCGCGATGACTTCGGGCGGCCCCTGCGCCACGACCCGGCCGCCGGCGTCGCCCGCGCCCGGGCCCATCTCGATCACCCAATCGGCCCGCTTGACGACGTCGAGGTGGTGCTCGATGACGAGGACGGTGTGACCGGAGTCCACCAGCCGATCGAGCACCCGGCACAGGGTGCGCACGTCGTCCAGGTGCAAGCCGGTGGTGGGCTCGTCCAGGATGTAGAGCTTGCGCCCGCGTGCCTTCCCGCGCGCCAGCGCCAGCTCCCGCGCGATCTTGAGGCGTTGTGCTTCGCCTCCCGAGAGCGTGGTGGCCGGCTGTCCGAGCCGCAGGTAGCCCAGTCCGACCTGCTGCAGGTGCCACAGCGCGCGGGCCAGCCGCGGCTGGCGGTGAAACCGGGCGAGCGCCTGGTCCACGGTCCATTCGAGCACGTCGTGGATCGAGCTGCCGCCCAGCTTGACATCCAGTACCTCCTGCTTGAAGCGCTTTCCCGCGCACACCTCGCACGGCACGAACACGTTGGCGAGAAACACCATCTCGATCAGCACGTGACCCGCGCCCTCGCACGCCTCGCAGCGCCCGCCCGCCACGTTGAACGAGAACGTGCTGGGGGTGAAGCGCCGGGCGCGCGCCAGCGGCTCGGCGGCGAACAGCGCGCGCAGCTCGTCGAACGCCTTGATGTAGGTGACCGGGTTGGACCGGGGCGTCCGGCCGATGGGAGCCTGGTCCACGAGGACCACGTCGCTGATCGCCTCCCACCCCTCCAGCGCGCGCACCGCGCCCACCGGCTCGCCCAGGTGCTGCTTGGCGCCGTGCACGCCCCTGAGCCGCGCCGCGAGCTGGCGGAACAGGACGTCGTGGACGAGCGTCGATTTGCCCGATCCGGACACGCCCGTCACCGCCGTGAGTGTTCCCAGTGGAATCCGGGCATCCACATCCCGCACGTTGTGCTGGCGCGCGCCCTTCACGGTCAGCCAGCGCCCGCCCCTGGCGGGGCGGCGCGCCGATGGTACGCCGATGCGCTTCTCCCCCGCGAGGTATTGACCGGTGAGCGTGCCCGCGTCGCGCACGCCCGCCGCGGGCCCCTGGTACACGAGTGCGCCGCCCGCTTCGCCGCTCCCGGGCCCGAGCTCCACCATCCAGTCGGCGGCTCGCATCGCGGCCGGGTCGTGCTCGACGACCACGACCGTGTTGCCCGCGTCCGCGAGCCTGCGCAGCAGGGCGAGCAGCCGGCCCGTGTCCGCCGGGTGCAGTCCGATCGTCGGCTCGTCGAGCACGTACAGCGTATCGACCAGGTGCGCGCCGAGGGCGTTGGAGAGCGCGATGCGCTGCGCTTCGCCGCCCGAGAGCGTGCGCGTGAGCCGGTCCAGCGTGAGATATCCCAGGCCCACGTCGTTCACGAACGAGACGCGCGCGCCGAGCTCGGCCAGGATGTGTACGGCCACGGCGCACTGGAAATCGGTGAGCGTGAGTCCGGCGATCCAGTCGCGGATGGCACCGGTCGTGAGGCCGGCGGTTTCAGCGATCGTCTTGCCCGCCACCTTGACCGCCAGCGCTTCCGGCTTGAGCCGGGCACCGCCGCAGGCGGGGCAGGTCTTGGCGAGCTGGTACTGGCGCAGGAACACCCGGATGTACTGCTTGTAGCGCTTCGCCTCGAGCCGCTCGAGGAACGGGAACATGCCGAGGAATCGTCCCCTCGCGCCGTTGAGCAGAAAGTGCCGAGCCTCGCCGCTCAGGTCGCGCCAGGGTGTGTCGAGCGGGATGCCCTTCGCCCGCGCGGCCTCTCGCAGGATGCGACGCCGGCCCTCGTAGCGCGGCTTGGTCCAGGGATCGAGCGCGCCGCGCGCGAGGCTCTTCCGGGGGTCGGGGACGATGAGCGACTCGTCGTACTCGAGCACCGCGCCGAAGCCGTTGCACCCGGGGCACGCCCCCCGCGGATTGTTGAACGAGAACAGGATGGGCGTGAGCGCCGGCGCCGCCGTGCCGCAGCCGGAGCACGTGGGGTGTGCGGAGAAGCGCCTGCGGTCGCCGTTCTCGAGCGCCACCGCGACGCCCTCGCCTTCGCTGAAGGCCGTCGCCACGGCCTCCGTCAGCCGCCCTCGGTTCGGCTCCGCCGCGGGGAGACGGTCCACCACGATCAGCACGTCCTCCGCCTTCCGTACCCGCTGCTCCGCGTCCGGCTGATCGAGCCGGATGACGGTCCCGTCGAGCTGGGCACGGACGAAGCCGGCGGCCCGCAGCTGGGCGGCGACTTCGACGTCGGGCCGGTGTGCGCTCGCGGGGAGGGGAAACGCGATGACCAAGTCGGAACGCGGAACGCGGAACGCGGAATTGGCGCCGTTGTCTTCCTGTTCCGACTTCCGCGTTCCGACTTCCGCGTTCAACGCATCCACGACCTCCTGCACCGTGTCGACCTTCACCTCCCGGCCGCACTTCACGCAGTACGGCGTCCCGATCCGTGCCCACAACAGCCGCAGGAAATCGTAGATCTCGGTGGCCGTCCCCACGGTGGACCGGCTGCTGGTGGTGGGATTCTTCTGCTCGATCGCCACGGCCGGCGAGATCCCCTCGATGGCGTCCACCAGGGGCTTGGGCATCCGCTCCAGGAATTGCTTGGCATAGGTGGAGAGCGATTCGATGTAGCGCCGCTGCCCTTCGGCGTACAGCGTGTCGAATGCCAGCGTGCTCTTGCCCGACCCCGAGGGGCCGGTGACCACCGTGAGCGCGCGCCGCGGCAGCTCCACCGTGATGCCCTTGAGATTGTGCTGCCGCGCGTTGCGGATGATCACGCGGTCGCGGGATGATGGCATAACCAATTAAGATAACACCCTAGCCCCGAGCCCCGAGCCCCCGTAGTTTCGCCCCACCCATGCCCCTCGCTCTCACCCCGCGACTGCTGCGGCGCGGCCTCGAGCTGTTCGCCGTCATCTCGTTCCTCGGCGTCGTGGTCGTCCTCGTTTTCTTCGGCCAGGATCCCGAAGGCTTTCTCGCCGCCCTGACGCACCTGCGCGGCGGCTGGCTGCTCGTGGGCCTCGCACTCGCCTCGATGGACTGGTTCGGCGGCGGCACGCGGCTCTGGGTCGTAGCGCGGCACGTGCATCCCGGTGTGCGCTGGCGCGACATGGTGATCGCCGGCGGCATGAGCGCCTGGGCGGCGTACCTCACGCCGTTTCAGACCGGCGCCGGTCCCACCATGATGTGGGTGATGCGCCGCGCGGGCGTGCGCCTGCCGGAGGCCATGACCTCCACCTTCATGACCTTCGTGGCGACGGTCGCCTTCTTCGCGCTGGCGGGACCGCTCGCGATTTACATGGGCGCCGGCCGGTCGCTGGCGGAGCACAACGTGGTCCTGGGCATCACCTACTACGGCCTGTTTCGCACCAGCCTCACCATCTTCGGCATCCTCGGCATCCTCATGCTGGTCGCCATGATCTTCCCCGTGTGGCTGCGCGACGCGGTCCACTGGCTGGCGACTCGGGCCGAGCACAGGAGCGGCCGGGTGGCGGCGCGGATCGAGCAGCTGCGGGAAGGGATCGACCGGGCCCACGAGTGCCTGGTGGCGTTCGGGAGCCCGCGCGGGTGGCTCGCGCTGCTTTGGGCCGTGCTCTTGTCCGGGCCGTCGCACGCCAACAAGCTGCTCGCCGGCTATGTCGCCCTGCGAACGCTCGGCCTGCACACCAACTTCGTCGACATCCTGCTGTTGCAGACGTTCATCACGTTTCTGCTCTATTTCGCCCCCACGCCCGGTTCGTCGGGGCTGGCGGAGCTCTTGTCGGCGGCCGTGATGAAGATTTACGTGCAACCCGCCGAGCTCCCGACCTACACCCTCGTCTGGCGCTTCATCAACAGTTATGCGACGGTGATTGTGGGGTCGCTCCTGTTTTGGCACTGGATCAAGCGCGGTCTCGTCGGGCGTGAGGAGGCGGTGATCGCCGAGGGCCCAGAGCCGTGAGGGTCGTGGGCGTAACCCGTGTTTCCTTGCGCGGTTACGCGGCCGGGCGTAGCTTCCGACGCTGCCTCTTTTTGCCTTGAGGACGCTCCCAGATGTCGCTGCTTGAACTCGGTGGCAATACGTTCACCATCCCGGTGGGTGAGGTGGTGCTCGGCAGCGATGCAGGCTGCGCGATCTCGCTCCCGGGGGCGGGTGTGTTGCCCCGGCACGCGGTGTTCCAGGGCCAAGCCGATGGCCAGGTGATCATCCGCAAGGCCACGCCCGCGGCCGACGTGCTCATCAACGGCGTGCGGCTGGGGGCCGAGCCGACGCCGCTGCTGCACGGCGACAAGGTCGAGGTCGGCGACCACGAGCTGACCTTCGTGGACGAGCGCCGCTCGGGGAGCACGCAGTATGTGCAGGCCGTGAGCGTGCCCCAGGGACCGGGGGGAGCCGGGGGACCGGGGGCGGCACCGCCGCGAGCGGGCGCGAGACCGGCGGCGATCGGGACGTCCGGGGGCCGCGTGGTGAGCTTGACCGACGGGCGCGAATACCTGATCACGGGCGCGTCGCTCGTGTTCGGCCGTGAAGCCGGATGCGACGTCGTCGTCGCCGGAAAGGACGTGTCCCGCCGGCACGCGGAGATCGTCCACACGCCTCGGGGCTATCTGGTGGTCGACTCGAGCACCAACGGCACCTTCGTCAATGAAGAGCAGGTACAGGGCCAGCGGATCCTCGCGCGGACCGACGTGATCCGTATCGGGGAAGAGCAGTTCCGGTTCTACGCGGAGGCCGCTGCGCTCACGCCCAGCTCCGCTCCCCCGCCGGGGTCGGCCGTCAGCCCGGAGCAGTTGAAGCATACCGTGCATGGGATCGAGGCCGTGGTGCCGCCGCGGGCCTCGGGCGCGGCGTTCGCGAGCTTTCTGGCGCGGAGCGGCGGACTCATGGGCCAGCGCCTCCCGGTGAAGACGCCGGTCGTGAATCTGGGGCGCGCCGACTACAACGACATCGTGCTTCCGGACCCGTCGGTGTCCACCAGCCACGCCAAGCTGCAGCGCCGCGAAGGCGTGTGGGTACTGGTGGATCTGGACTCGACCAACGGGACGTTCGTCGACGGGGAGCGGGTGCGGGGCGAGGCTCCGCTGGCGCCGGGCGCCACGGTGCGGCTGGGGGACGTGCAGCTGCTGTTCGAGCCGACGGACGAGAAGCAGGGCGTCGCGAAGGGCGGCGGCACCCAGGTGCTGCGGACGCCGCACTCGTCGGCTCTCCCCGGTCCGCCCGCGCCTCCCGCTTCCCCTGCCCGCTCCGTTCCACCCGCCCCGGCCGCCCCGGCTGCGCCTGTCCGCCCCCCTCCGGCCCCTGGGTCGCAGCCGGCGCCGCCCGCCCGCCCCGGCATGAAGCCTGCTCCCCGACGGCCGGTCGGCCAGCAGCCCCCGCCCCCCAAGAAGGGTAAGGGTTGTGGCTCGAGTGCGGCCGTATTGGTGATCGGGGGCGCCACGGTGGTGGTGCTCCTGTACCGGTTGCTGGCTTAACGGAGTCCCGTGCACATCACCTGCGCAGGTCGGTCAGATGTCGGCATCATCCGGTCGGGGAACGAGGACAACTTCCTCATCGTCCCGGACCGGGGCATCTTCGTGGTCGCCGACGGGATGGGCGGGCACGCCGCCGGGGAAGTCGCGAGCGAAATGGCGGTGCGGTTCGTGGCGCGGGAGCTCGGATCCCTCAAGGGTCTCGCCGACGACCAGGTGGCCGACCGCATGCGCACGGCGATCCGGGCTGCGAACGGCGCCATCTTTCAGCGCACTCTCACCGAGCACGACAAGCGCGGCATGGGGACCACGGTGACGGCGCTGGTGCTGTACAGCAGCCGCTTCCTGATCGGGCAGGTGGGCGACAGCCGGGCCTACCTGTACCGTGACGACAAGCTGGTGCAGCTGACGAAAGATCATTCGTACGTGCAGGAGCAGGTCGACGCGGGGTACCTCACCCCCGAGCAGGCGCGCTCGCACCCCTACTCCAACGTGATCACGCGCTGCGTGGGCGCGAACAGCGACGTGATGCCCGATGTGTACCTCGGCACGGTCAAGCCGAGCGATGTGTTCCTGCTCGCCTCGGACGGGCTCACGGGGATGCTGGACGATCCCCAGCTGGCGGAGCTGCTGGGCGGCAAACGCATGCCCGAACAGCAGGTGGACGAATTGATCGGCGAAGCCAACCGCCACGGTGGGTTGGACAATATCACGGCGATCGTGGTCCGGGTGGACGCGGTCGACGCCCCGGGTCGGGGGAGCGGGGGGGGCGGGGGGGGGGACGGGGGGCAGGCCACGACGCAGCCGGGAGG
>Ga0209153_1000708_pt1 | contig 14029 bp, 13 predicted proteins | sample GraSoiAngelo_120_FD_185877 | JGI IMG/M metagenome (GOLD analysis project Ga0209153, IMG submission 185877) | Grasslands soil microbial communities from the Angelo Coastal Reserve, California, USA - 14_0919_09_20cm (SPAdes) (version 2) | ecosystem: Environmental > Terrestrial > Soil > Grasslands ...
TTTTCGCTGAAGCTTCGCGGCGCCGGCGCCGACGAGATCAAGAAGGGTGTCGCCCGCGCCGCCGAAATCCTGGCGCTGACGCCCTTGCTCGACCGCTATCCGCGGCAATTGTCCGGCGGCCAGCGCCAGCGCGTGGCGATGGGCCGGGCCATCGTCCGCGATCCCCAGGTCTTCCTGTTCGACGAGCCCTTGTCCAACCTCGACGCCAAGCTGCGCGTGGCGATGCGCACCGAGATCAAGGAACTGCACCAGCGGCTCAAGACCACCACCGTCTACGTCACCCACGACCAGATCGAGGCCATGACCATGGCCGACAAGATCGTGGTGATGCATGACGGCGTCGTCGAGCAGATCGGCACGCCGCTCGATCTCTATGACCGGCCGGAGAACCAGTTCGTCGCGGGATTCATCGGCTCGCCAGCGATGAACTTCCTCAAGGGCAAGGTGAAGGCCAATGGTAGCGCGGCGTTCGAGGGCCCGAACGGCGTCAGGCTGCCGCTCAAATCGGTACCGGCCAATTCCGACGGCCGGCCGGCGGTCTATGGCATCCGGCCCGAGCATTTCACGATCGCCGATGACGGCACTGAGGCCGAGATCATCGTGGTGGAACCGACGGGCTCGGAGACCCAGGTGTTCGCAAAACTCGGCGGCGAGCAGGTCGTCGCCGTGTTCCGCGAACGTCACCAGTTCAATCCGGGCGAGAAGATCCGGCTGAAACCCGACCCGTCGCTCGTGCATCTATTCGATGAGGCGACGGGCAAGCGACTAAACGGCTGAGCAATAAGAAACACCAAAGGGAGGAAAAGACGATGCACGACTTTACCCGCCGCTCTCTGCTTCAGGGCGGTACCGCGCTGGCAGCAACCGGAGCACTAACCGGACCGGCGCTGTTCGACTTCGCCAAGGCCTGGGCGCAAACGGCGCCATGGAAAGCGGAGTCCGGCGCCAAGCTCACGGTGATGCGCTGGAAGCGCTTCGTGCCCGCCGAGGACGACGCGTTCAACGCGATGGTAGCGGCATTCAAGGCCGCGACCGGAACCGAGATGAACGTGTTCTCAGAATCCTTTGAGGATGTGCAGCCGAAAGCTTCGGTCGCCGCCAATACCGGTTCCGGCCTTGATCTCGCCTGGGGCCTGCACACGCTGCCGCAGTTGTTCCCGACCAAAGTTCTCAAGATGAACGACGTCGCCGACTACCTCGGCAAGAAATATGGCGGGTGGACAGAGGCGGCGGCAAAGACCTGCAAGCATGGTGACGACTGGCTCGGCATTCCCGTCGCGACCATCGGCGGCTACTTTACGTATCGCAAGTCGGCCACCGACAAGGCCGGATTCAAGGAGTTTCCGAAGGATTTCCCGAGCTTCCTTGAGATGTGCAAGGCGCTGAAGGCGAACAATACGCCGGCCGGCATGGCGCTCGGGCACGCCACCGGTGATGCCAATGGCTGGCTGCACTGGATCTTGTGGGGTCACGGCGCCTACACCGTCGACAAGGACGACAAGGTCATCATCAACTCGCCTGAGACGGCCAAGGCATTGGACTATTGCAAGGCGCTGTCGGATACTTTTATCTCCGGCGTCGCCTCCTGGAACGACTCGTCCAACAACAAAGCGTTCCTCGCCGGCGACCTCTACTGCACCATCAACGGCATCTCGATCTATGTCGCCGCCAAGGATGACCCTACGAAGAAGGATCTCGCCGAGGACACCTATCACGCGCTGATGCCAGTCGGTCCGGTCGGAAAACCGACCGAATTGCAGCTCGCGGTCCCGATCCTGGCGTTCAACTTCACCAAATATCCGAACGCGGCAAAAGCCTTCATCGCGTTCATGCTGGAGAAAGAGAACTTCGAGAAGTGGCTGTCGGGCGCGCGGGGCTATCTGACCCACACACTCAACGCCTACGATTCGGCGCCGGTATGGACTGCGGACCCGAAGAATGCGGTGTTTGCGCAAGCCTCAAAGCGCGCGCTGCCGGCCTCCGGAATCGGTACGCCCGGCGAGAAGGCGGCAACCGCGATCGCCGACTTCATCGTGGTCGACATGTTCGCCAATTACTGCACCGGCTCAAAGGATGCCAAGAGCGCGATGGCGGATGCCGAGCGGCAATTAAAGCGGATCTATCGCTGACAAGCGGAAGCGGGCGGTGGCGACGCTGCCCGCTCCCTCCAACTGATACGGGATATCGCCGATGGCTGACATTGCACTCGCGCCGAGAAGCGCCAAGACGCAAATCCGCGAAGCGACCACGTGGGATCAGCTCAAGCACAACCGCAACTGGCTCGGCTTCTGGTTCATGCTGCCGGCGATGGCGTTCCTGATCTTCTTCCTCGCCTATCCGCTGGGCCTGGGAATCTGGCTGTCGTTCACCGACACCCGCATCGGCCGCATCGGTCAATTCATCGGAACCGAAAACTACGAATGGCTGTGGGACGATTCGATCTTCTGGCTGTCGGTCTTCAACACGCTCCTCTACACCTTCATTGCGAGCGCCTTCAAATTCGCCATCGGTCTCTATCTCGCGCTGCTGCTCAACGAGAACATGCCGTTCAAGGCGATGCTGCGCGCGATGGTGCTGATTCCCTTCATCGTGCCGACCGTGCTGTCGGCGCTGGCATTCTGGTGGATCTTCGATTCGCAGTTCTCGATCATCTCGTGGTCGCTCAAACATCTCGGCCTGATCACCCAAAACATCAATTTCCTCGGCGACACCACCTGGGCCCGGATCTGCGTGATCTTCGCCAATATCTGGCGCGGCGTTCCCTTTGTCGCGATCACGCTGCTGGCGGGCCTGCAGACAGTGCAGCCCTCGCTCTATGAGGCCGCGACGCTTGACGGCGCGACGCGCTGGCAGATGTTTCGCCACATCACCTATCCGCTCTTGACCCCGATCATCGCGGTGGTGATGACGTTCTCGGTGCTGTTCACCTTCACCGACTTCCAGTTGATCTGGGCGATGACCCGCGGCGGGCCGGTCAACGCCACCCATCTGATGGCGACCTTGTCGTATCAACGCGCGATCATCGCCGGTCAGCTAGGCGAGGGGGCCGCGATCTCCAGCGCGATGATCCCGTTCCTGCTCGCGGCGATCATGGTTTCCTGGTTTGGATTGCAACGCCGCAAGTGGCAGCAGGGTGAGAACAATGACTGATCTCCACCGCGCTGCGTTATTTTTTGCGCGAACGGGGCAGGCCCCGCGCGCGCTGGCGCAAATGGCAGCAAGGAGAGGCGAATGACTGATCTGCCGACGAGGTCGATCGATCTCAAGGCCGTGCTGTCGGGCTCCTCGCCAACGGTTGCGAAGGACGATCACAGCGAGGGCATGAGCTACCTGCAGTCGTTGCCGCGGAAGTTCGTGACCGTCTATCTGCCGCTGTCGATCATCATCATCATCTTGCTGTTTCCGTTCTACTGGATGGGCCTGACGGCGATCAAGCCGGATGACCAACTGCTCGATCTCGACAAGTTCAATCCGTTCTGGACCTGGAACCCGACTTTCAAGCACATCCATAAGCTATTGTTTGAAAGCTATTATCCGCACTGGCTTTGGAACACGATGTATGTCGCGGTCTGCGCCACCGTGCTGTCGATCATCGCGAGCGTGCTGGCGGCCTATGCCATCGTGCGGTTGCGTTACAAGGGGGCGAACCTGGTTGGCGGATTGATCTTCCTCGCTTACCTGGTGCCGCCGTCGATCCTGTTCATTCCGCTCGCGACGGTCGTGTTCCAGTACGGCCTGTTCGACTCGCCGATGGCGCTGATCCTCACCTATCCGACCATCTTGATCCCGTTCTCGACCTGGCTGTTGATGGGGTACTTCAAGACCATTCCCTTCGAGCTTGAGGAATGCGCGTTGATCGACGGCGCAAGCCGCTGGCAGATCCTGATCAAGATCGTGCTGCCGCTCGCGATCCCGGGCCTGATCTCGGCGTTCATCTTCTGCTTTACGCTGTGCTGGAACGAATTCATCTACGCGCTCACCTTCCTGCAATCGACGCAGAACAAGACGGTGCCGGTCGCGATCGTCAACGAATTCGTCGATGGCGACATCTATCGCTGGGGATCGCTGATGGCCGGCGCGCTGGCGGGCTCGCTGCCGCTGGTCATCCTTTACGCCTTCTTCGTCGAGCATTATGTGTCGGCGATGACCGGAGCCGTGAAAGAGTAAGCGCAGGCCGGCGCCTGATCATCACGACGGGCGTCTGACAACAATCAACAAGAAGGAGATGGCTCTTGCACGTTCTGGTTCTGGGCGCAGCCGGCATGGTCGGCCGCAAATTGTCCGAGCGGCTGCTGCGTGACGGGCGCCTCGGCAAACGCGATATCACCCGGTTGACCCTGCACGATGTCGTGGCGCCGGCCAAGCCTGACCAGCCAGGATTTCCTGTCGATGTGATCGCCTCCGATTTTGCCGTCCCGGGCGCCGCCGAAAAGCTGGTCGCGGGTCGCCCCGACGTGATTTTCCACCTGGCGGCGATCGTTTCGGGCGAGGCGGAACTCGATTTCGACAAGGGTTACCGGATCAATTTCGACGGCACACGGATGCTGCTCGATGCCGTCAGGCTGATCGGTGGCGGCTACAAACCGCGCGTGGTGTTCACGTCCTCGATCGCCGTGTTCGGCGCTCCGTTCCCGGAAGCCATTGGCGATGAGTTCTTTCACACGCCGCTGTTGAGCTACGGCACGCAGAAGGCGATCGGCGAACTCTTGCTGTCGGACTATTCGCGCCGCGGCTTCCTGGACGGCGTTGGCATCCGGTTACCGACGATCTGCATCCGCCCCGGGCTGCCCAACAAGGCGGCCTCCGGCTTCTTTTCCAACATCCTGCGCGAACCGCTGGCGGGCAAGGAAGCGGTCCTGCCGGTGTCCGAAGACGTCCGCCACTGGCATGCCACGCCACGCTCGGCGGTGGGTTTCCTGATTCACGCCGCGACGATCGATAGCGCGGCGGTCGGCGCGCGCCGCAATCTCACCATGCCCGGCCTTTCCGCGACCGTCGGCGAACAGATCGCGGCGCTGAAGCGGGTTGCCGGGGAAAAGGTGGCGGAGCGCATCAAGCGCGAGCCGGATCCCTTCATTATGGGCATAGTCTCCGGCTGGCCACGCAATTTCGAGCCGAAGCGGGCGCTCAGCCTCGGCTTCACGACAGCTGAAAAAACCTTCGACGACATCATCCGGATTCACATCGAGGACGAATTGGGTGGTAAGTTTGTTGCCTGATCTATTTGCCGAATTGACGGGAGAACGACCATGACAGCCAGCATCGTCGGATGGGCGCATACGCCGTTCGGCAAGTTCGACACCGAAACCGTCGAGAGCCTCGTGGTCAAGGTTGCCAACGAGGCGCTGGCGGACGCCGGCATTTCCGCTGCCGACGTCGACGAGATCGTGCTCGGGCATTTCAACGCCGGCTTCTCGCCGCAGGATTTCACGGCCTCGCTGGTGCTGCAGGCCGATCCACAACTGCGTTTCAAGCCGGCAACGCGGGTCGAGAATGCCTGCGCCACCGGTTCGGCAGCCGTGCATCAGGGCCTCCGCGCGATTGCGTCCGGCGCGGCCAAAATCGTGCTGGTGGTCGGTGTCGAGCAGATGACGCGCACGCCAAGTGCCGAGATCGGCCGCAACCTCTTGAAGGCGTCCTATCTGCCGGAAGACGGCGATACGCCCGGCGGTTTTGCCGGCGTGTTCGGCAAGATCGCGCAGGGCTATTTCCAGAAATACGGCGACCAGTCCGATGCGTTGGCAATGATCGCCGCGAAAAACCACAAGAACGGCGTCGCCAATCCCTACGCGCAGATGCGCAAGGATTATGGCTATGAGTTTTGCCGGTCCGAAAGCGAGAAGAACCCGTATGTGGCGGGGCCGCTCAAGCGTACCGATTGCTCGTTGGTGTCCGACGGCGCGGCCGCGCTGGTGCTGACGGATGCGGAGACCGCCAAGACCATGGGCAAGGCGGTCAATTTCCGCGCCACCGCGCATGCGCAGGATTTCCTGCCGATGTCCAAGCGCGACATCCTGCAGTTCGAGGGCTGCACGGTGGCGTGGCAGCGCGCGCTGCAACAGGCGGGCGTGACGCTTTCGGACCTGTCGTTCGTCGAAACCCACGACTGCTTCACCGTCGCCGAATTGATCGAATATGAAGCGATGGGACTGACGCCGAGGGGGCAGGGCGCTCGCGCCATCAAGGAAGGCTGGACCCAAAAGGACGGCCGGCTGCCGGTCAATCCGTCGGGCGGCCTAAAGGCCAAGGGCCATCCGATCGGCGCGACGGGAGTTTCCATGCATGTGATGACGGCGATGCAGCTCGCAGGGCAAGCGCCCGAGGGCATGCAGATCCGAGATGCCAAGCTCGCCGGCATCTTCAACATGGGCGGTGCCGCAGTCGCCAATTACGTCTCGCTACTGGAGCCGATGAAGTAGGATGCGAAATTCGTGGGGTGGGCAAAGGCGCTTGCGCCGCGCCCACCATCAACGCGATGATCTTATCTGGCGGGCACGCTTCGCTTCGCCCACGCTACGAAACCTCGACTCCCAGAGCTTCCTGGAGGATGCATCATGAGCAACGAAAAGACGTTGTCGCTGCCGGAACTCAACAATCGGATCGCGATCCTTCAAGACAACATCAGGCAGCTGGTCGAGCAGGCCGCCGTTGCTTCAGGTGAGCTCAACGAGCAACGGATCGCTGACCGCATCTATCAGCAGAATGAAGAGCTGGAAAGGCTGACGAAAGCGCGCGAGGCCTTGTTGAACAAATAGCCGCCGGATCGCGATCCAGCATCAGTATCGGGTCGGACAGATTGACGATACTGTTCCCGATAGCGTCGCAGCACCATTATGGCAGCTGATAGCACATGTACCGAAGCCACTGACGCTCGTCGTAACCATTCGACCAATTCTCTCTTGGGGTTTCAACAATCCCCGTGACGATCTCATCGCGCCGAACGTCGAGTTCCCGCGTCGACAGGTCAGCGATTTTGCCAAAAAGCTCTCTCTTGGCTCGTGCCCCAAACTTGTCGGCTGCGAGGATGAGAATCGCGATCCGGATTCGGTCTCCTTGGTAACGTTGAGCATCTTCGGTTTCCCTGCTCCCAACGATCACCTGGACGAAAGCTCCATCAGCGTCGCCCCCCAGTGCCTCCCGCATCGCCGCTCGCACTACGCTGGCGATTCCGTTCTCAACTGCCGGGGATTCGCCGGCTCGCAATGCGATCTGAACTAGCATTTTAGGTACCCTGAATCCGGCCGACCTGCTCCGGCGCTTGCATGCCCGCATGCTGCAGCAAAAGCCCGTTTGCACCAAATTCATAATAGTCATAATCTTTATTCCGGAGGCGCACATGCTTGGTGAAATGCGGGCGTTCTCGATCTTTGCGGAGGTGGGGTCCGTGCAGGCTGCCGCCGCGCGGCTCTGCCTGACGCAATCAGCGGTGACGCGGCAGATAAAGCGTCTCGAACAAGAACTCGGCACGCCGCTGCTCGACAGACGTTTCAAGCCGCCGATACTGACGCCGGCCGGGTCGACGGTCCTCGAGCGATGTCGCGACATCCTGCAGAAGGTCGCGGATCTGAGGTCAATTTCGTCGCCGACAAAGGAGCCGGAGGGCAAGCTTCGCGTGGGTGTGGGGTATGTTCTGTCGGATGACGAATTCATCGGTTGCCTCCACGAAGTCACGATCCGCTTTCCGCAAATCGTGCTCGGTATCAAGACGGACTGGCATCATGAGCTGGTCGAAATGGTGCGGCAGAACCAGCTCGACGTGGCCATCATTCCGCGACAGCCGGAGCTGGTTCTTCCCCAGGACGTAACGGCAAAGGTCGCGGGAACGGAGCCCTTGGTATTCGTTGTCGGTGCCAAGTCTGATCGAACCAGGAGGCCAACCATCGGGGAATTGGCGCGGCTTCCGTGGATCGTCAAGCCAAGGGGCACGGGCTCGCGTGAAGTGTTGGAGGCGTTTCTCTCAGGCAAAGGGTTGCCGTTCGAAGTCGCCTCCGAGGTGCGCGACGAGAACTTGCAGCTTTCTCTGGTTGCCCGAGGCACCGGAATTGCGCTGGTGACCAGGCGTTCCGCGCGCCGTCATCCGAGATCGAAGCGCCTGCGCGCGCTAAAATTAGGGACGGAACCGCTCAAATTGGACGTCATGGTCATTCGCGGCAATCATCCTGGGTGCCTTAAGCCAGCCATCGATATGATCGAAGAGCAGTTGAGCGCCATGTACGCGCGCCGACATCCCAGGCGAGTTGCCGCAACCAGGAAGGCCGCCAGCTAGAGGATCGAACTCCTAATTCGCGCGGCGCATCTGGATATGGATAGAGACGCATGCGCCCATACGCCCGCCGCTCTTGATCTCGGCGTCAGCCTGCCGTTACGTGGGCCCATAAGACATCCGGGAGCAAACGCCACCATGGGACCATTGGAGGGCATCAAGGTCATCGACATGACGAGCGTGCTGATGGGTCCCTATGCGACCCAAATGCTCGCCGACTACGGGGCCGATGTCATCAAGGTGGAATCGCTCGAGGGCGACGTCACGCGCCTGATCGGCCCGACCCGCCATCCCGGCATGGGACCGGTGTTCCTCAACACCAACCGCGGCAAGCGCTCGATTTGCCTCGACCTGAAGAAGGTGGCCGGGCGCGATGCCGTGTTGCGGCTGATCGCCTCCGCCGACGTGCTGGTCTACAACGTGCGGCCGCAGGCGATGGCGCGGTTGCAACTCGGCTATGACGTGGTCTCGAAGACCAATCCGCGCCTGATCTATGCCGGCGTGTTCGGCTTCGGCCAGGACGGACCCTACGCCGCAAAACCCGCTTACGACGACCTGATCCAGGGTGCCACCGCGCTGCCCGCCCTGATGGCGCAGACCAGCGACGGCATTCCGCGCTACGTGCCGAATGCGCTGGTCGATCGGATCGTTGGCCTCACCGCGGTCGGCGCGATCTGCGCCAGCCTCGTGCATCGCGACCGCACCGGGCGCGGTCAACGCGTCGACATCCCGATGTTCGAGACCATGGCCGGTTTCGTCATGGGCGATCACATGGGCGGGCTCACTTACGAGCCGCCGCTCGACAAAGGCGGCTACGCTCGGCATCTGTCGCGCGACCGCCGCCCCTACAAGACATCCGACGGCTATATCTGCGTCATCGTCTATAACGACAAGCAGTGGGAGAATTTCTTCAAAGCAACCGGCCGCGACGATCTGCGCCAGAACCCCACGTTCGCAACCTTCGCCGGCCGTGCGACCAACATCGACACGGTCTATGCCGAGCTCGCCCGCATCTTTCAAACTCGCGGCACGGCCGAGTGGACCGAACTGCTGACCAAGGCTGACGTGCCGGTTATGCCGATGCACGACCTCGAGAGCATGTTGCAGGACCCCCATCTGGTCGCGACCGGCTACTTTCCGGTCGTCACCCATCCGACCGAAGGCGCGATCCGCAACATGAAAGTGTCCGCAAGCTGGTCCGAGACACCGGCCGAGCCGGTCCGGCTGGCGCCGCGCCTCAACGAGCACGGCGCCGAAATCCTGCATGAGGCCGGCTTCTCCACCGACGAGGTCGCGGCGATGGTGCGGGACGGCGCGACCAGAGCCGCCCCCGCCGCTTGAGGGGATCACACAGATGGATTTCGCGCTCACCGCCAACCAGGAATCGATTCGTGATGCCGTCGGCAAGATCTGCGCGCGTTTCGACGACGCTTATTGGTTGAAAAAGGACAAGGAGGGCGGTTACCCCGCCGACTTCCACAAGGCGCTGGCAGATGCCGGCTGGCTCGGCATCTGCATTCCGGAAACCTATGGCGGCTCCGGGCTCGGCATCCTGGATGCCGCGATCATGATGCGGACGATTGCAGAATCGGGCGCCGGCATGTCGGGTGCTTCTGCGATCCACATGAATGTATTCGGGCTCAATCCGGTGGTGGTGTTCGGCACGCCAGAGCAGTGCGGGCGCATGCTGCCGGGGATCGTCTCGGGTGCGGAAAGGTCCTGCTTTGCCGTCACCGAGCCCAATACCGGTCTCAATACCACACAGTTGAAGACCCGCGCGGCGCGGTCCGGCGACAAATATGTCGTCAACGGCCAGAAGGTCTGGATCTCGACCGCGCAGGTGGCCGAAAAGATTCTGTTGCTGGCGCGCACCACCCCGCTGGATGAAGTGAAGAGCCCGACCCACGGGTTGAGCCTTTTCTATACCGATTTCGACCGCCGCCGCATCGCGGTTCATGAGATCGAGAAGATGGGCCGCAAGGCGGTCGATTCCAATGAATTATTCTTCGAGAATTTTGAAGTCCCGGTTGATGATCGCCTGGGCGAGGAAGGCCGCGGCTTCGAATACATCCTGCACGGCATGAATCCCGAGCGCATCCTGATTGCGGCCGAAGCGGTCGGCCTCGGCCAGCTCGCGCTGTCGCGCGCCGCCGAGTACGCCAAGGGCCGCATCGTGTTCAACCGCCCGATCGGCAAGAACCAGGCGATCCAGCATCCGCTCGCGAAGAACTGGATGGAGCTCGAGGCCGCCTGGCTGATGACGCTGTCGGCGGGCTGGCAATACGACCAGGGCTTGTCGTGCGGGCCCGCCGCCAATGCCGCGAAATATCTCGCGGCCGAAGCCGGCTTTCATGCCTGCGAGCAAGCCGTCATGACCCATGGTGGCTTCGGTTATGCCAAGGAATTCCATGTCGAGCGCTACTTGCGGGAGTCGCTGATCCCGCGCATCGCCCCGATCAGCCCGCAGCTCATCCTGAGCTTTATCGCCGAGAAGGTGCTCGGCTTGCCGAAGTCGTATTAGCAGTCGGAACTTTCTACTCGTGATTCCCCGGTCTGCAATTGCACATCATGGATGCGTCATGCGCCTTGCGCAGTTTGCCGGAAGGCTGGTTCCTTATTTTGACAAGAGGAAATGAGTTGAGCCGTCATTGCGAGGAGCACGAGCGACGAAGCAATCCGGTTTTTGTTTTGCTGTTTACCGGACTGCTTCGCTTCGCACGCAACAACCGCCATCACCGCCAATAAAGGACGACGCTAGCGATGACGAGCATTGCCGTCACCGCCAGCATCTGCGCAAACGCTTCCGAGGCCGCCCTCTTGGTGGCTTCCTTCATGTCTTTCTCCCTAGACTTGGGCGCACGTCATCGTTGCCTGGAGAGGCTCGATGACGCGATCGGTCTTATACCCGGAACACCCCACGACGAGTATTCGCTACTGACGAGTCCCCACTCAGCGAATATCGACCCAGCCAGAATCGAATAGTAATGCGGCGGCAATTTGACTCACTTATGTTGCTCTTGCGTCTGCCGCCGGATACGGTTTGGCGCCCGCCAAATCAAATACCGGCGAGAAGTCTCGAAAAACCCAGGGTGAAGAATGGCCCGCATCGACTATAGCGATCCCGCGAAATCAAGCGAACGTACCCGCGAAATCCTCGGCAAGAATCGCAATGCCAATATTTTTCGCATGATGGCGCACGCGCCGCGTTATCTCGAACAATACTGCCGGCTCGGCCGTGCCATCCGCCACGAGGGCGAACTCGATCCGGTAGTGCGCGAACTTGCGATTACGCGCACCGGGATTCTATGCGAAGCGCCATATGAGATTGTCGCGCACAAGCGCATCGGCAAGAACGTCGGCGTCACCGACGCGCAGAACGAGGCGCTGGAAAACTGGCAGTCGGCGACGTGCTTCAGCGATGTGCAGCGGGCGGCGCTCGCCTTCACCGACGAAGTCGTCAAGCTGCGCAAGCCGACGGAGGCGACCTTCAACGCGATTGCCGCGAACTTGACGCCGGGCGCGCTGGTCGAACTGCAGCTCTCGGTCGGCTTCTACATCATGACGTCGAAATTCCTGGAGACTTTTGCCATCGACCTGCAGCCGGTGACGGAAGTGGTGTGAGCGATGCTCAAGTCGCCGTCAGCAGATCGACCTTGGTATTGGCCACGATCAGGCGGTCGGCAAGGAGCTGCGCGAGATTGCGCATGATCCGCTCGCCGGCTTTGGGGTGCTGATCGCGAAAGCGCTCAAAACCGGAAATCGGGATTTCGACGGCGCTCGCGGAGGCATCCGCCAGCACGTCGGCCGAACGACGCGGCTCCAACAGCGCCATTTCGCCGAACGCCATGCCGGCGGTCAGCGTCGCGAGCCTGATGCCGTCCGGCAGCGTGATGTGAACCACCCCGCTCCGGAGGAAGAACAGCGAGGTCGCGGGGTCGCCGGCAGCGACGATCTTCTCGCCCGCCCGATAGTTCCTGACCGTACCAAGCGAAGCGAGAGCGGAAAGTTCTTCGCTGGCCAGGCCCGCCAGCAGCGGCTGCTCGGAAAATTCGGTCACATCGTGGAAGTCAATCGATCCGCCGTGGCGATAAACCACCTGGTCTTCGGCCCATTCGATCGCGGTATCGAGCAGATAGAAGTCGCGCAGATTGGAAAGGCCGCCGGTCCATTCGCGCACGATTTTCCATCCCGCCGAAGAGCGTTTGATGCCGGACAGGATCACCATGACCTGAAAATTCTCCAGTTCGCGGAATTCTTCCGCAAGCAGGCGGGCGCCGGCGTGGGTTACGGCCGCGACCCGGCGCAGGTCGAAGATGACGAATTGCGGACGCGGCGTGGCTGCGAGCCGGCGCGAGACGTAATCGACGTTGGAGAAGGACAGCGTGCCGACAAGCTCGATGACGCGGACATCCCTGTGATGTGTGTCAAGAATTTTTTGCTCGTGCGGCCGCCGGCTGCGCCGCGACGGATTCTTGCCGATGGTGTAGTCGGCAATGATGCTGTTGCGCGCATCGTCGCTGCGGTTGAGCATGTGCAGGTCATAGTGCGACGACAGCGCCTCGCAGACCTTGATGCCGCGCACGCTGTTGCCATGCTTGTCGAGCCGCGGCGAGTAGCAGCCAAGCCCCAGCCGCGCCGGCAGCGCCGCCAGAATGCCGCCGCCGACGCCGCTTTTGGCGGGAATGCCGACGCGATAGATCCATTCGCCGGCGTAGTCGTACATGCCCGAGGAAGTCATCACCGACAACGTGCGCGAGATGGCGTAGGGCGTCATCACCTGTTCGCCGGTCACCGGGTTGACCCCGCGATTGGCGAGCGTGGCGGCCATGATGGCGCTATCGCGCGCCGTCACCAGGATCGCGCACTGCTTGAAATAGACGTCCAGCACCGCGGCAACGTTATCTTTGATCACCGCATTGGTGCGCAGGAGATAGCCGATTGCCCGGTTACGGTCGCCGGTCGCGCTCTCGGAGGCATAGACGGCTTCATCAACGCCGAGTTCACGTCCGGCGAAGCGGCCGAGCGCCTGCCGGATATAGTCGAAGGCATCGCGGCCCTTGGTCTCGTAGAGCAGGCCGGAGCAGGTGATCGCACCGGCGTTGACCATCGGATTGAAGGGATGGTTTTCGGAATTGAGCCGGATCGAATTGAAGGGATCGCCGGATGGCTCGACGCCGATCGCGCTTTCCACGTGCGCTGCGCCGAGCGTATCCAGTGCCAGCGCGAACACGAAGGGCTTTGACATCGACTGGATGGTGAAGGGTATCGTGGTATCGCCGGCCTCGTAGACGTGGCCGTCAAGGGTCGCGAGGCTGATCCCGAAATGATCGGGGTCGGCCTTGCCGAGTTCAGGAATGTAATCGGCGACGTCGCCGCCGGTCTCCGACGAAAAGTCGGCATGACAGCGATCGAGGAACCGCAGCAAAGGCGGTTTCGAGCTGGCCCAACTTTCGGATTTCGAAGCTGCCGGTTTCATGAGGAGTAGTTGTGCCGCGCAATGGCGGTGCGCGCAACCGGCTCACAAAACAGGCATTTGCTAAAGCATGATCCGGAAAAATGGGTACCGGGTTTTCCGAAAAAGGTCATGCTCAGACAAAAGCATAGAGCTGGACGACGATTCGAAGAAAGGTCATCCCGCTCTAGTGTCCTGAATCAGAAGTTCGAGTCATCGTAGATTCGCGTAGCTGTGTCAGATTTAATCTGAGCAGCAGGGAGGATTTGGCGATGGCGGGACCGAAGATGGCGGTTTTGGTTCTTAGCGAGGCC
>Ga0209153_1000709_pt1 | contig 14012 bp, 12 predicted proteins | sample GraSoiAngelo_120_FD_185877 | JGI IMG/M metagenome (GOLD analysis project Ga0209153, IMG submission 185877) | Grasslands soil microbial communities from the Angelo Coastal Reserve, California, USA - 14_0919_09_20cm (SPAdes) (version 2) | ecosystem: Environmental > Terrestrial > Soil > Grasslands ...
CGAATTATCGGGCGAGGAAAACGCCGACGAAATGCGGATGGGCAATCAGGGCGTCAGCTTCTTGTCCAATCATGCCGGCGGCATATTGGGGGGCGTCTCCACCGGGCAGCCGGTGGTGGCGCGGTTTGCGGTAAAGCCAACTTCATCGATCCTGTCGCCGCGCCGCACTGTCGATCGCAGCGGCGTCGACACGGATATTACGACCAAAGGTCGCCACGACCCTTGCGTGGGGATCCGCGCAGTGCCGGTGGGCGAGGCGATGATGGCGTGCGTGCTGGCCGATCATTTTCTGCGCCATCGCGGGCAGGTGGGGAAGTAGCGAACGCGCCGGCGTTGCCGCGAAATTGCCGTAGGGCGGATTAGCGCAGCGTAATCCGCCATCTTGTTGAGCGGGTTACGGCTGCGCCTAGTCGGCCCTACAGAATACTACGGAGCCGTAGAGCGGATTAGCGTAGCATAATCCGCCATTTTGTTTGATCGGTGCGGCGGGTTACGCCTTCGGCTAACCCGCGCTACGCATCCCTTCGTTCTCCGAAACCTCCGTTTTGCTGAACGTCGCCCGCCCAATCCAGCGCCACTACTCCCGCGCGGACATCGCGATGAAACGACGAATGCGGCCAATCGCGGACGCGCTCGACTAGGCCGTGCTTCATTGGATTGATATAACAATACTCGATGTGCCGTGCGTAATCCGCTTCGTCCCGGATCAGATGCTCCCAGAATCGCCGTTGCCATATCCCGCGTTCGTTGCGAGCGATCCGAACGGGACCGAGCCGTTCCAGTTTCGGCAGCGCTCTCGCAAAGCCGCTCTTAATAAGCCGCCAGCGGCTGGAGAAATCGGCATCACCAGCAGGCAAGGTCCAGATAGCATGCATATGATCGGGCAGCACGACAATGGCGTCGATCCTGAAAGGGAGTTTTTGCTGCGTCCGGATGATCGCGTGGCGCAAGGCACCGATATGTTCGACCAGCAGAGTTTTTCGCCGCTCCAACACATTTACGGTGAAGAACCAGCAGCCGCCTGGAACGAATGCACGACGATCATTGGGCATGAGACTAGGATATCACACCATCATTCCGTCTTGGCTAACCCGCTCTGCGGAATACTACGGAGTAAGGCTCTTGATTTGAGCGTAGCGTAGGGCGGATTAGCGTAGCGTAATCCGCCGTCATGCCGGCTTCAATGGCGGGTTACGCCTGCGGCTAACCCGCCCTTGAGTGAGTCCTGGTTAGCTCGCGATGAAGGCTTCCAAGCCTTGACGCCTCCGGAACTTGTGCCGCAAATGCACGCACCATGAACGCAACCGAGCTGCAGAAGATTGTCGATTGGCTGATCGACGGCGCGAGGTCCACCTCAAGCCCGACCCAGATGATGGCGGAAATCTGCGAGCGCCTGGTCGAGGCAGGCTTGCCGCTGTGGCGCGTCGGCGTGTTTGTCCGGACATTGCATCCCGATGTTTTCGGCCGCAATTTCATCTGGCGGCCGGGAGCGGAAGTCACCACGGCCACCGCGGGTTTCGACGTCATCGATTCCCCGGAATATATCAACAACCCGCTGGCGATCGTATTCGGCGAGCGGCGCGAGGTCAGATGCCGCCTCGACGATCCCGAAAGCAAGCGTTTTCCGTTTCTGGACGAGATGCGCGAGGAAGGCGTCACCGATTACATCGCGCTGCCGCTGCTTTTCATCGACGGCTCGACTCATGCATCGAGCTGGACCACGAAGCGGCCTGGCGGCTTTAGCGATGGCGAGTTGGCCACGTTGAGAAAAATCGTGACGCCGCTGGCACGCATCATCGAGATCGTCAACCTGCGCCGCACCGCCTCGATCCTGCTCGATACCTATGTGGGAAACCGCGCTGGCGAGCGCATTCTCGGCGGCCAGATTCGCCGCGGCCACACCGACACCATGGATGCCGCGATCTGGTTATCGGATCTGCGCGGCTTTACCGCGCTATCCGACCGGCTGCCGGCTGAGACTGTGGTGGATATTCTCAACCGCTATTTCGATTGCCAGGTGTCGGCCATCAGAAATCACGGCGGGGAAGTCCTGAAGTTCATGGGCGACGGGCTGCTCGCGGTTTTTCCGATCGCGGAGCAGGAGGACGAGGTTCATCAGGTTTGTGCGCGCGTGTTGGAAGCCGCGCGCGAATCCCGCGCCAGTGTGGAAGCGATGCATTACCCGATCGGGGAGGCGTTGGAGCGCTTTCGCTTCGGTGTGCTGACGCATCCGGCGGAGCACTCCGATCTGAAGACGGTGCTAAGCGCGATCGGCGGACCGATGTTGTTTCTGATCGGAACGATCCTGTTCAAGCATACCTTCAGGGGCTTTCTTCAACTCTCTGGCCGGCTCAATCGCACCATCGTGGCCTCGGCCGGGTTCGCTGGCGTATGTGGCGTAGGCTGGGCCGATCTGGGCGAGTTTCCGATCGCGGGCTTTGCCAACGCCGAGCGGGTCTACGGCCTTGCCGATGAAAGCCCGGCTTGAGCCTGTTCGCCGAGCCTACTTGTTAGGACAGGCTTTATAGCCGAACTTCTGGATCATGTCGTTGCCGGATATGGTGTGGAAATCCAGCGTGTCCATGTAATGATTTGCAGTGACGAAAGCGCGAAGCTGCGGGTTGTAGGCGCCTAGCATGTGAGAGGTCGAGGAGGAAGTAATGTTCTTGTTGCGATCATGACCTGCGTGAAACAGCAGCCTTGCCGTGCGTTCGACGCAGACGTTGCGGATCCCGAGGAACAGCGTGCAGGCCGATTGGCAGTGGCCTTCGATCCGAAATAGCTCGCCCGACTGGTTGTGTTGGCTCACCACGGGATCGAAACGGGTGAACTGGCCGCCCATGCCATAGCCGGCAGAGGTACCCGCCATGGCCGAGGTCGAAAACAGGATGACGGCGCTCGCGACTATGCCCCTGATCCGGGTATCTCGGAAGGATTCATAAACACCGGCAGCTTTAACCCGCGCAAATATGTCCATGTAGTCTCGCTTTATTGTTGACCGTTCCTGACAAGATCGGCCATAGCCGCGCGGCTACATGACAGAGATAATCCCTGTTTGCAACTATAGATTGAACTGCAAAACGTTGCAGGTCGTGCCTTGTCCCGTCATTCCTCCGGCTCGGTGGTGAACAGCAGCGGGTAGCCCTTCGCCCGGCCAGCGTCGGTGGCGCGTGTCGCCTTGGTCTCGGCAACATCCTTGGTGAACACGGCAACGACGCAGACGCCTCGCCGGTGCGCTGTGATCATGACCTTATGGGCCTGGTCCTCGGTCATGCGGAACTCCGCCTTCAGGACCGTGACGACAAATTCGCGCGGCGTGTAGTCATCGTTGACCAGGATGACCTTGTGCAGGCGCGGCCGTTCAGTTTTGGTCTTTACCTTGGTTTTTGGCTTGGTGACGGCGTCGATCATTCCGGCAGCACCTTCTGACGTAGCGCAGTCGAACAAGTAGAATACAGCGTCTCCGGTTGCCGTGAAACCGGCTCTTTTCAAACAGGCGACGAGGGCCGGCCCGCTTAACTGGAATGTGTAGAAACAAACCCTGTTCCCACTTTTCGCGGCAGCGTTTGCGTGTCAACATTGAGTAAACGACGGGAGGGCCGCTATGCGCTGGTGTGTCTCGATCGGGGCGGTGCTTGTGTTGGGCGCGATGGCCGGCGGCGACGTCGCGGGGCTGGCCGCGCCAAACCCGAAAGCTCAATTCGCGACGCAATCGGCGCCTCGTCTGGCAGCCAAGGACGCCGCGGCATCGGTCGATGTCGAATTAATCCTCGCCGTCGATGTCTCGTACTCGATGGATATGGATGAGCTTGCCATTCAGCGTGAAGGTTACGCGCAAGCGATCGTGTCGAAGGAATTTCTGCAAGCGCTGAAGAGCCTTCCAAACGGCAAGATCGCGGTGACGTATTTCGAATGGGCGGCATCGAGCGACCAGAAGATTATTATTCCCTGGCGCTTGATCGATGGCCCGGAAACAGCGGACGCCGTCGCCAGCGAAATCATGAAGACCCCGATCCGGCGAGCGTCCCGCACCTCGATCTCAGGTGCGATTAATTTCGCGATGCCATTGTTCGATGAGAATCCGTATCGCGGATTGCGGCGTGTCATCGATATCTCCGGCGACGGCCCCAACAATAACGGAGCGCCTGTCACCGGCGCGCGTGATGCGGCGCTGGAGAAGGGGATCGTCATCAATGGTCTGCCGATCATGGTGAAGGAGCCGTCCTATTCGACCATGGACATCGACAATCTCGATTTCTATTACGAGGACTGCGTGATTGGCGGCCCGGGATCGTTTGTCGTTTCGATCAAGGACCGCGAAAAATTCAAGGAAGCGATCCGGGCCAAGCTGCTGCTCGAAGTTGCCGGTCGCACGCCTGAGCGCCCGATCGTACCGGCCGCCACCAGGGAGCCGCGAGTCCCCTGTCTCATTGGCGAGAAAATCTGGCAGGACAGATGGGGGCGGTGAGGCGGAGCGGGCTTTAGGCCCGCGCCTCCAGAATCAAATTGAAGGGCGTCTCCGCAGCACCCGAGTGCGTGAACCGCGCTCAAGCGAAGGTTCAACGTTTCCGAACAAACCGCGCCACCAGCTCGACATGCGGCGTGTGCCGGAACTGATCGACCGGGGTCACGCCCTCAAGGGTGTAACCGCCATCGACCAGGATCCGGGCGTCGCGCGCAAAGCTTGCGGCATTGCAGGATACCGCAATCACTACCGGAATCTTGCCGGCGGCGAGTTGGCGGGCTTGCGCCTGCGCGCCCTGACGCGGCGGATCAAAAACAACGGCGTCATAGTCGCGCAGCTGCTGCGGCATCAGCGGACGCCGGAACAGATCGCGGACCTCAGCCTTGACCGGCTTTAATCCGGAAGTCGCCATTGCGGCTTTCTGCAACGCCGCGATCGCGCCTGCATCGCTGTCGAATGCCGAAATCCGCGATAGCGCCGCCAATCTGAGCGCAAAAGGCCCGACGCCGCAAAATAGATCGGCAATGTGCTTGGCCCGCTTGCAATGTTCCGTGACCAGCGCAGCCAGCGCTTCCTCGCCGGCGGCGGTGGCCTGCAGGAACGAACCGGGCGGCAATGTGAGGCGGGCTTTGCCGATCGCAATAGTGGGCGGCGCCCGCATCAGAACCAGCTCGCCATGACGCGTCAACCTCGCCAGAGCGTGCTGCTCCGCGACGCGCGATAACGTTGCAATGGTGGCGGCGGGAAGAGGTCCGGAACCGCGGATATCGACATCGAGGCCATTGTCGGTGGCGGTCATCTGGATATCGAGCGGCTTGGCGGTGGCAATCAGCGGCTCGGAAACCGCCCATGCCGCCTCAAGCGCACAGCTCAACCCGGGATCGAGGATTGGGCAATGATCGACCGGAATGATGTCGTGCGAACCCGCCGCGGCGAACCCCACCTTCAGCACGTCGTGCGTGCCCATCCGGGCGTGCAGCGTCATGCGTCGCCGGCCCAGGCCATGGGCATCGATCAGCGGATAAACTTCGCAGGCAAGCTTGGCCTGTGCCAACGTCTCGATAACAAGATCTCTCTTCCAGGCCTGGTAGCGTTCGGTTTGCCAGTGCTGGATCGCGCAACCGCCGCATACTCCAAAATGAGCGCAGAACGGCGTTATCCGTTGCGGGCTTGCGCGCTCGACCGCGAGCAGGCGGCGCCGGTCGGGATGACCCGGCAAGGCCGCAACTTCGACAGTTTCGCCGCCGAGCGTGTACGGCACATAGACGTTGTGCCCGCCGGCAACCGCGACGCCGTCGCCAAAGTGGCCGACGTGATCGATGACGAGACGCTCAACCACGGCGCGCGCCAATGAAAAATTCGATATTGCCGTCGCCGCCGGTAATCGATGACGGAAACACCTGGATGCGGCTGCATCCAAGCGAGGCCGCAAACCCCGCAATATCGTCGCAGATTTGCTGATGCACGGTGGCATTGCGGATGACGGCGCGTTTGGAATGCTTCCGCCCCGCCTCGAATTGCGGCTTGATCAACGCCAATAGATGCATCGGCGATGCCGCGAGCGACAGCGCCACCGGCAGCACGGCTTTCAGTGAAATAAAGCTGACATCGATGACCACGACATCGGGCCGCACCGGCAGCCGCTTGCCTTCGAAATCGCGGATGTCGGTCTCTTCCATGGAGACCACCTTCGGATGGCCGCGCAGCGAGTGATGCAATTGCTCACGGCCGACATCGATCGCAAACACGAGACTGGCGCCATTGGCGAGCAAGACCTCGGTGAAGCCGCCGGTCGATGCGCCGACGTCGAGACAGACATGACCCTCGACATCGATCGGGTATTGCTCCAGCGCGCCGGCCAGCTTGACCCCGCCGCGCGAGACAAAGGGATGCGCGGGCTGCGCCTGCAATACTGCGTCGGCGGCGACGGTCTCCGATGGCTTTGCCACCGCCTTGCCATCGGCCGTGACCAGGCCCGCTTCAATGGCAGCCTGCGCCCGAGCGCGGCTCTCGAACAATCCGCGCTCGACCAGTAAAACGTCAGCACGCTTGCGCGCAGGGAGCATCATGGCAAACCCGCGCCGGCGGCCTCGACCGAACGTCAGGCCAGTTTGACAGTTTCGACCTTGAAATCCTTGCCAAGCACTTCGAACACTTTGGCAACGATGCCTTTGGCGTCGAGCCCGGCGCGCGCGTACATCGCGTTCGGCGTGTCGTGGTCGAAGAACACGTCGGGCAGCACCATCGCGCGCGCCCTTAACCCGCCGTCGAGCATCCCGTGCTCGGCCAGGGTCTGCATGACATGGGAGCCGAAACCGCCGATCGCGCCTTCCTCGATCGTGAGCAGGATCTCGTGTTCGCGCGCGAGTTTCAGGACCAGCCCGACGTCAAGCGGCTTCATGAAGCGCGCGTCGGCTATGGTGGTGGAAAGCCCGTGTGCCGCAAGCTCGTCCGCCGCCTTCTCGCACTCGGCTAAACGCGTGCCGAACGCCAATAGCGCGATCTTGGTGCCCTGCCGAACAATTCTGCCTTTTCCGATCTCCAGCGGAACCCCGAATTCGGGCATTTCGACGCCGCGGCCTTCGCCACGCGGATAACGAACCGCGCTCGGGCGATCGTTGATCGAGACCTGGGTCGCAACCATGTGCACCAGCTCGGACTCGTCGGATGCCGCCATGATGACGAAATTGGGAAGGCACCCGAGATAGGCGTTGTCGAACGAGCCGGCATGAGTGGCGCCGTCGGCGCCGACCAGGCCGGCGCGGTCGATTGCGAAACGCACCGGCAGGCTCTGGATCGCCACGTCGTGGACGACCTGATCGTAGCCGCGCTGCAGGAAGGTCGAATAGATCGCGCAGAACGGCTTGTAGCCTTCGGTTGCAAGGCCGGCGGCGAATGTTACCGCGTGCTGTTCGGCGATGCCGACGTCGAAAGTGCGTTTCGGGAAAGCCTTGGCAAAAATGTCGATCCCGGTGCCCGATGGCATCGCCGCTGTGATGCCGATGATCTTCTCGTCCTTTTCGGCTTCCTTGACCAGGCTCTGGCCGAAAACGTTCTGATAGGCCGGTGCGTTCGGCTTGGCCTTGGCCTGCGCGCCGGTGGCGACGTCGAACTTGACGACCGCGTGATACTTGTCGGCCGAGGCCTCCGCGGGCCCATAGCCCTTGCCCTTTTGCGTCACGACATGGACCAGGATCGGGCCGGTCTCCATGTCGCGGACGTTCTTCAGCACGGGTAGCAGATGATCGAGGTTATGGCCGTCGATCGGGCCGACGTAATAGAACCCGAGTTCCTCGAACAGCGTCCCGCCGCCGACCATGAAACCGCGCGAATATTCCTCGGCGCGGTTGGCGCGATCGGCAATCGCCTTTGGAAGGTGCTTGCCGAGCTGTTTGGCGGCTTCGCGAAGCGAGCGGTAGGTCTTGCCTGAATAGAGCCGCGACAGATAGGCGGACATCGCGCCAACCGGAGGCGCAATCGACATGTCGTTGTCGTTGAGAATGACGATCAGCCTCGAATTCATCGCCCCGGCGTTGTTCATCGCTTCATAGGCCATGCCGGCGGACATCGCGCCGTCGCCGATCACGGCAATGACATTATTCTTCTCGCCGGCGAGGTCTCGCGCCACGGCCATGCCGAGGGCTGCCGAGATCGAGGTTGAGGAGTGAGCGGCGCCGAACGGATCGTAGTCGCTTTCAGTCCGCTTGGTGAATCCGGACAGCCCGCCGCCAGTGCGCAAAGTGCGAATGCGGTCGCGCCGACCGGTCAGGATCTTGTGCGGGTAGGCCTGATGGCCGACGTCCCAGACCAAGCGATCCCGCGGGGTGTCGAAAATGTAGTGCAAGGCGGTCGTCAGCTCGACGACGCCGAGGCCGGCGCCAAAGTGCCCGCCGGTGACCGAGACGGCGTCAATGGTCTCTTGACGGAGCTCATCGGCGACCTGCCGGATTTGCTCCACCTTGAGCCGGCGCAAATCCTGCGGGGTCCGAATCGTGTCGAGAAGCGGCGTTTTGCTAAATCTGGTCACAGCGATATTCCAATTTTGCATGTCGGGACAAACCGCCCGACTTAAGATAGTTGCGTGATCTCGGCGCAGCGAAAACCCGAAACGCCATACACCACCTGAAGCGGCCGAAGCCTGTTTTGGTTAGCCTGGATGCGCTCCGGGTCGGTCAATGTGACATGCACCAATTTGGCGATTTCACCCTTCCAAGCTGTTTTTATGAGCCATTTGAAGCGTTTGAAGCTGGCCCGATGTCCTTTGGGTAGGCCCGATAGCAATGAAAGCTTTACACAAAGAGGAGGTTAAAGCCAACCCACCGGCCCTCGCAAGCTGCCCTGGAACCGGCTACCGGCGGGCCGAACTAACCCCTACAACGCGCGGATCGTTCCAATTCGGCTGAATCGGCGTCAAGTACCGGCTTAGATGGGGCGGCTTGGAGGCTTTTCCAAGCCCATTCGCGTGCCGAGGGGTCTCCGGTCGCGATCGCCAGGGCGGCTTGAGGCCGAGCCATGCGTTGCCTCAAGCCGATCGGCCCGCATACGATCATGAAGAAGTCGTAAGCGTGAGGCCGCTCATTGGCCATTACGAACTGGAAGTGAACGCGGAAGAACTTCCAGCGGAACAGGTCGTAATGTTCGGGTCTGATGATCTCACGGAATCGGACCGGCACAATCGTCGGATTCCGCCGCGCCGACCCGACGTCGATGCCATGGCCGCCGATCGGGTCGAACGGGTAGAAATTCATCACATCCTTGCGCGACTGGCAGTCGATCCAGTCGATCGAAGGCTCGATCGCCAGCAGGCGAAGGTGATCGCGGAAGTCCTCGGACACAGCATGAAACCCCACGATCGGGAAATTGCCTCCGATCGTAAGCAGGACAACGCGCGGACCATGCCGCGCCAAATCCGGATCCAGCTTGAGCGCGCGTGCCAGGATTTCGGTGCCCAGGAACGAGCCCGAACTGTGGCCGACCACGACGATTTCCTCGGCTTGGCTGCTGCACGCGACTTTGACGATGTATTGGGCAAACCGATCGATACGCTGGTCCCAATCCAGCCGTTGGCGGTGCGAGAATTGCCAGGTCCAGATCGTGTCGGATAACAGATAAAGCAAATAGGTCGCGTTTTCGGTGTACTTGAGCGCGCTGCCCAGGACCGTCACGAACGCGGTCGCGGCTGCGGCGATAGCCAGCAATTTGGGGATCCCGATAGCTTCCAGACCTTTCTCGAAGGCGAAGGCCAGGCCCAAAGCGAGCATTGCTTCGATCAGAAGCAGAAAATGCGGATAGGTGATGAAGGTCGCGAACCGCCAATGCGCCTTCCAGAATCGCGCAATCGTGCCGCTGAAGACAAGACGCCAATAGATCAACACCGCCTGAAAGACGGTGCTCCAGATCGGCGCGGCAAGATCGCGCTGAATCAGGTCTTCAAACCGCAGGAAATCGTAGCTGGTGCGGGTTTGCCACTCGCTCGCCTTGGTCTCGATGGTCCAGGACGCAGTCTCGCCGTCAGGCGTGCTTTGCGGACGGCTGATCGTGGCAGTCAGCCGATACAATCGGCCGAACTTTCGAAGTTCGGTCCTGAACATGCGGTAATACTGCGCAAGACCGCGCGGATCGTATCCCTGCACATAAATGATATGGCGGTGCTGGACGCGCACTAAGCTCATGATCCCCGAATTAGCCCGGGGACTATATCAGGCCGCGCAACCCGCCAAGCGGTAATTAGAGAGCTATTTAGAGAGCTATTTAGAGAGCCAATCCGCCCGATATTCTCGACAGTGACAAGCGGCTGCGCCTTCATTGCAAGCGGCTGCGCCTTCATTGAACATCCAGCGGCTCGGTACCGGTCACTTGGCCGTTGGCATCAGTGGTTATCTTGTCGACCCGTGCCTCCGCCTGCCGCAACAATTCCTCGCAGCGCCGCTTCAGCGCCTCACCGCGCTCGTAAATGGCTACCGATTCCTCCAACGGCACCTTCCCATCCTCTAATCGCTTGACGATCGTTTCAAGTTCCTCGAGTGCGCGTTCGAAGCTCAGCGTCTTGACTTCCGGTTGGGTGTTTTCGGCCATATTGTTTTCCCACATGCGCCGTTTCGCCGGCGAAGACTAAAAAAGACATTCATGCGCGTATTAATGCCCGCATATTGTGTCGGGAATTCACGTGCCCATCAATGCGCTGACGTGTGCCGCGACTGACTCTTGCAACCCTTGCAGATCATAGCCGCCCTCAAGCACCGACACAATTCGCCCACCGGCGCTGCTATCGGCGACATCCATCAGTTTTTTCGTCACCCAGCCGAAATCCTCCGCCTTGAGATTGAGCGAGGCCAGCGGATCGCGGTAATGCGCATCGAAGCCCGCGGAAACGACAATCAATTCGGGGCTGAATTTGCGAAGCTGCGGCAGGATCACGTTTTCAAAGGCAGCACGAAATTTGGCGCCGCCGTCTTCCGAGGCTAGTGGCGCATTCACAATGTTGTCGTGCTCGCCGCGCTCGCCGCTTGCGCCCGTGCCCGGAAACAGCGGCATCTGGTGGGTCGAGCAATACATCACCGTCGGATCGGCCCAGAAAATATCCTGGGTGCCATTGCCGTGATGGACGTCGAAATCGACGATCGCCGCACGCTCGATGCCGTATTTGCGCTGGGCATGACGCGCGGCAATGGCGGCGTTATCGAAAAAGCAAAACCCCATCGATCGGCTGATTTCGGCGTGATGGCCCGGAGGGCGGATGGCGACGAAGGCATTATCATGGGTTCCTGACATCACGGAGTCCGTGGCGGCGACCGCGCCCCCGACGCCGCGCATCACCGCCTCCCAGGTCCCGGGGGACATCGAGGTGTCACCGTCGATATAGATCAGGCCCTTCGACGGCGCGATATGCCGGAGCTCCTCGATGTAGTGCTCGTTGTGGCAAAGCGTGACGACGTCCAGATTGCCTTCCGGCGCTTCGGCGCGCGCGAGTTTGTCGAAGCGATCTGCGGCGAGCACCTGATTGATCGCGCGCAGCCGGTCCGCGCGTTCCGGATGTCCGGGAGGCGTCGCATGGCCGAGACAAGCCGGATGAGTAAGAAGAAGCGTGGTCATGCAGTGTCCTGGCGCGTCGGTCGCGCTCGTCGAGAAGGCGCTAATTTAGGGGCTCGCCGGCCACTGGGGAAGGGCGGCGCGGCCAAGTGGCCTGTCATTCAATTCACTCGCGCAATGCGATCGGTCGTCACGGGTGGGATCGGGCTATTAGCCTGGAAGTAGGCGTAGAGGGCATCTACATCGTAGATGCCAAATCGACGCGCCGTGCCTTCTTTCAACGCGGTAAAGCCGTCGCCCCCGACCGCGAGATAGTTGTTCACCGTAACGCGATAGCTCGACGCAGGATCGATGTGTTGGCCGTTCAGCATCATGCGATCGGCGATTACGCGCTCGCCGTAAGGGCGGGAGCCGTCCCAGGCGTATTTGAAGCCTTTTGAAACCTGGAGAATCCGCGGCCTTCTCGGATCGAGCCATTGCTGCTCCAGCGTGTTCTTGATCTGCAATCCGCTCAAGGTGAGTGTGACCAGTTGATTCCGGAATGGCTGGCTGGCGAACAGGTCGGCGTAGGTCACCGCGCCATCTTCCCTTTTCGACATGTCGGTACGGATGCCGCCGGGATTGGTGAGGGCGATCACGGCCGCGCCAGTTGCTTCGGTGCTGGTGGCGGCGAGCTGGGCATCCGCGATGATGTCGCCGAGCGGGCTCTCGCCGGTCTCCTTGGGCACTCGCGACAGCGTCTCAGTGAGCGCCCCGGCGGGTCGGTTGGCGATCGGCGCAGCCAGCTTGTCGTAGGCTTCGAGCAGCGCGGTCTGTTCGGGAGCCCTGGCGTACGTACCGCTGCGGACGATAATGTTGTCGGCTCTGGCGCTGATCACGTCACGGGTTGCGGGATCCAGCTTCAGATCGATCGCGGTGACGAGAGTGCCAAACTTGTCGCCGCTGGTGACGAGCCGTCCGTCGATCTCGCAGACATAGGCGCGATGGGTGTGGCCGCTGATCACGACGTCCACGGCCCTGTCTAGTTTCTTCACGATATCGACGATAGGTCCGGAAATGCCCGGACACTCATTATAGTCGCCGGTCGGAAAACCACCCTCGTGGATCAGCACTACGATGGCTTGCACCCCGCGCGCTTTCAGCTCCGGCACCAGCGCGTTCACCGTGTCAGCCTCGTCGCTGAATTCAAGACCTGCGACGCCCTCAGGCGAGACGATGCCGGGCGTCCCCTTCAGCGTCAGCCCGATGAAGGCCACGGGAACGCCCTGGAATTCCCTGATCTCATACGCAGGAAATATCGTCTTGCCGGTTTTCTGGTCGAAGGTGCTGGCCGCGAGATAATGGAATTTGGCGCCGGCAAATGGATGCGGGCCCTGGCATTTGTCGATCGCATGACAGCCGCCATTCTGCATCCGAAGCAATTCGTCCTTGCCCTCGTCGAATTCGTGATTGCCGACCGAAGCCAGTTCAAGCCCCATCATCGACAACGACTCGATTGAGGGCTCGTCATGAAACATTGCCGACAGCAGCGGGCTGGCGCCGATCAGGTCCCCGGCCGCGACAAAGATCGAGTTGGTGACCTTGTCGCGGAGCTGCTTGATCACGGTCGCCATGTATTCGGCGCCGCCGGCCGGCACGGTTATCTGATTGGCGGTGTTGGCGGGATCAGCGATGCTGATTCCGCCTGTAGGCGGCCGAAGGTTGCCGTGGAAGTCGTTGATGGCCAGAATTCTGAGCTCAACCGGCGCGGCCTGAGCGCTGGCGCGCGAGGCTGGATCGAGCGCCATCGCCAACAGCAGAGCCGCAACAGTCGAAAAAAGCGACAGCGATTTCACGATAGCTGGGCTCAAGCCTTCTTGCGTGAGAAAAACGCCTTGAAAGCGGCCACCGCCTCCGTGGAGCGCATGCGCTCGCCGAACAGATGACCTTCCTGATCGATCCTGCGGGTCAGATCCTCAGGCGGCAATCTCAGAAGCTTTCGCGAGATCGCGACTGCTTCCGCCGGCAACGCGCAGATTTCACGCGCCACCTTGCGCGCTTCTGCCTCGGTGTGGCCGGGCGCCACTACGACATTGACGAAGCCGGCGAGGCGGGCATCGTCGGCGCTGATGGTGCGTCCCATCACCAACGTTGCAAATGCGCGCTGATATCCCATAGTCCGCGGCATCAGCAGGCTGGAAGCGCCTTCCGGAACCAGACCAAGGTTGATAAACGGGGTGGAGAAGGTCGCCGTCGTGCTGGCGAGAACGTAGTCGCAATGAAACAGCATGGTGGTGCCGATGCCGATCGCGACGCCATCGACCGCGGCGATGATCGGCTTGACGTTGTGGGCCAGCGAATAGAGGAACTTGGTGGCGTTGGATGCGCGCGGGGTACCGGCGTTCGAGGTACTGTCCTTCAGAAAATCCTCGAGATCGTTACCGGCTGTAAATACGCCGGAACCGCCGGTAATGATGATGCAGCGAATGTTCGGATTATTCTGCGCCGTATCGACGGCCTCGCTCATCGCGCGATACAT
>Ga0209153_1000712_pt1 | contig 13940 bp, 13 predicted proteins | sample GraSoiAngelo_120_FD_185877 | JGI IMG/M metagenome (GOLD analysis project Ga0209153, IMG submission 185877) | Grasslands soil microbial communities from the Angelo Coastal Reserve, California, USA - 14_0919_09_20cm (SPAdes) (version 2) | ecosystem: Environmental > Terrestrial > Soil > Grasslands ...
GATCAACACCAGCTTCTTGAATGTCTCAGGTGCAATTTTATCGCGCATATGTTGTCCGACGTACATGCCGATCACGACTGGCAACATCGCAGCCGTCGAGACCAAAACGTCAAGCCAATTGAACTGGCGACTGGCCGTCAGGAGAATTGCCAGCAAGCCGGAAGAAACGACGAGATACAGTGATGCTTCCTTTGTGAACGCCTTTCCGCTCAGTCCCTTTGCAAGCAGAAATATGAAAACAAGCGGTCCCGACATCGCTGCGATGCCTCCCAGAATCCCGCCGAAAAATCCGAATGTGATGCCGGTTGGTAAAACCAAGCGAGACTGAAGCTGCAGCTTCGGCGCGAGCAGCGTGACGCCGCCGACACCTATAAGCACCAGGCCTGCGATCATCTTTGCAACGTTCGCATCGAGCGCCAACAGGAGTCGAACTCCGAGGAAGAGGCCGGGAATCATGCCGAGAAACACTGGCATCAATTGCATGAGGCATCGTCCAGTCTTTCCGCCCTCCAGCGCCTGCGGCACGTTGCTGAAGATCAAGGGCATGCTCAGTAGCATCGCCGCTGATTTGATATCGATGAACAGCGACAGCAGCGGCAGCGCGACAACTGGCATGCCGACCCCGATTGTCCCCTTCAGGAGGCCGGCGACGATCAGGCTGCAAACCACGGTAGCAATGATGCTTGCTTGCTCGAACTGAAGGGCTTGGATCAACACGACGTTTGACTTCCGGAGGATGATGTTTCCCTGCCCAGCTTTCGCGCCGGGCTTTCGGATTCTCGCTCGCGAGGTTCGCAATTGTCTCGCGCGAACAGTTCGGCCTATGCCGAACTGTCTTCGATTGATATGCTTCCGGCATCAGCGATAGGGTTAGCGATGGTCGCGGCGGCAAATCTGGTGGAAGTGGCCGCTCTCGTGGGTGACACCGCGCGAGCGACGATGCTTAACGCCCTGATGGGCGGCCAGTCGCTGACGGCCACTGAGCTTGCTTACTGCGCCAATGTCTCTCGCTCGACGGCGAGCGGCCACCTGAGCAAGCTGGTCGCCGCGCGGCTTTTGACTGTCATCCACAAGCGCCGCTTCAGCTATTATCGGATCGCGTCCCCGCTGGTTGCGACAATGCTGGAGAGCATCAAGGTCGTCGCCGCCATAGAGGTGCCACCCCGTCGTCAGCCGCGGTCAGCAAACGACAATGCACTCCGTTTTGCCCGAAGTTGCTACGATCACCTGGCTGGCCAGGTAGGAGTCGCCGTTACCGATGCACTTGTGGCCATGGGGCACATCGTGCTCACCGATGAAGGCGGTGAGGTCACGTCTTCGGGCGGGCGTTTCCTTTCCGCGTTCGGCGCTGATCTGAGGCCGCGGACTCGGCGGATTTTCTGCCAGCCGTGTCTCGACTGGAGCGAGCGTCGTTATCACCTCAAGGGACTCGTCGGAGCTCGGATTCTGGATCGTCTATTGGAGCTCGGATGGCTCAAATGTGTGCCGGGCAGCCGTGCACTCGAACTGACGTCGTCCGGAAGGGCGGGCTTGTCCGAAACCTTCCAGATCGAGATCAACAACGAGGGTATGCCAACCGATCGATTACGCGACCCACGACGGCTGACAGCTTAGGCTGAGCGAAGCGTCATCTCGCGCAAATGCTGCAGGTCACCGTTTCCACTTTTTCGGCGTCCGTGGCCGACCTCATGGTCGGACCTCATGGTGGTCTGGCGCCGAGAAAGGAGCTGTTTTTCTTGCAGTGCGAAGGTGAAGCGTTTGGCCCACTGCCGCCGATTTCGGCGTCGCGCCACGTCGTCGGCTATCTGGGATACACCGGCCACCGGATCAATGTATTCGTCATCGGCAGGGGGTGACCGAGCAATGCTGCTCGCCAACCCGTCAAAACCTCTGCAGAGGTACTCGTGCGCACCTCTTGATCGTGCCTTAGCCGTCGCCATCTGATAGACAGAAGCTCACGCGCCGGCCTTGAACCGGCGACGCCGGAGAGAACCATGTTTATTCAGACCGAAACGACCCCCAATCCCGCGACGCTGAAATTCATCCCTGGCCGCCTCGTGCTCGAGGGCGGCACCATGGAGTTCGCCAACCACGAAGCCGCCGCACGCTCACCCCTCGCCGAGAGGCTTTTTGGCGTGCCCGGCGTCACCGGCGTGTTTTACGGGTCGGACTTCATCACCGTGACCAAGGACGCCAGCGACTGGCAGCATTTAAAGCCCGCGATCCTCGGCGCGATCATGGAGCATTACATGTCCGGCGCGCCGCTGCTCTCCGACGGCAGCGCCACCAGCGACGAGGCGAGCGATGAAGCCGGCGAATTCTTCAACGAGGCGGACGCCGAGACGGTCGAAATGATCAAGGACCTGATCGAAACCAGGGTCCGGCCTGCTGTGGCCAACGACGGCGGCGACATCACCTTCCGTGGCTTCAAGGATGGCATCGTCTATCTCAACATGAAGGGCGCCTGCTCAGGCTGCCCGTCATCGACCGCGACGTTGCGGCACGGCATTCAGAACCTGCTGCGGCATTTCGTGCCTGAGGTGGTCGAAGTCCAGCCGGTGTAAGCGGTCACCTGTAGGATGGGCAAAGGCGCACCTCGCGCCGTGCCCACCATCGCGCGATTCGGAAGAGAAGATATGGCCGTTTGGCCAAAGAGGTGGGCACGGCGCTGACGCGCCTTTGCCCACCCTGCGAAGCTGCTATACATCGCCCATGCTGATCCTCGCCATCGATACCGCGCTCGATGCCTGCGCCGCAGGCGTTCTCGACACCGACGCCGGCAAGCTGATTGCGCAGGAATCGCTGCCGATGAAGCGCGGCCATGCCGAAGCCTTGATGCCGCTGATCGCGCGGGTCATGCAGCAATCGGGGCTGCCGTTTTCGGCGTTCGACCGTATCGCGGTAACCACCGGGCCGGGCAGTTTTACAGGCTTAAGGGTGGGACTTTCCGCCGCGCGCGGCATTGCGCTGGCCGCCGGAAAGCCGGCCGTGGGAGTGACCACGCTGACGGCCTATGCCGCGCCCGTGGTGAGCGATCATGGCGAACATCCCGTCATCGCGGCGATCGATGCGCGCCACGGCCACGTGTACTTCCAGGTGGTCGGCGGCGACGGCACGTCTTTGATCTCGCCTCAAGTGGCGCCGATTGCCGAGGCGCTGGCGGCATGGCGGTTTGGACCGCCGTATCTGGTCGGCAATGCCGCGACAATTCTCAGCCAGCACTGGCCGGCCCATGCGGCGCCCCCCTTCGAGGTCCATGCGCAAGTAGCCCCTGATATCGCCTGGGTGGCGTGGCTGGGTGCCGCGGTCAATCCGGAAAGTGCGCCCGCGCGGCCCTGCTATCTGCGCGCGCCCGATGCCAAACCTTCAAAGGACGTACCGCTGACGACCACGCAGCCGATCGCCTCATGATGACGTGGTTCTCGGGGCTTTGGGGTATGGGCGCCACACCCGCGATCGAGGCCGCCACCTTGCGCGACGCGCCAAGACTCGCCGAGCTTCATGGTGCCTCGTTTCATCGCGGTTGGGGCGAGAGCGAATTCGAGAACATGATGCGCGAGCGCAATACGCTCGTTCATCGCCTCCGACTGGGACGAAAGATCATAGGCTTTGCGGTGTCGCGGATGGCGGCCGATGAGGCGGAGATATTGTCGATTGCGATCGATGCCGCCCATCGCGGCCGGGGCCTGTCGCGTGAGCTGCTTTTAACCCATCTCGGTCACCTGGCGGGCCGCGGCGCTCGCGCCATATTCCTCGAGGTCGAGGAACAGAACGAACCGGCGCGCCGGCTCTACGAATGGGCCGGATTTGGCGTGGTTGGGCGCCGCGAGCGCTATTATCAGCAGGCGAACGGGGAACAATTGAATGCGCTTCTGATGCGCCGCGACTTGTCGTAAACTGCGCGGACTGGCAGAAAGCGCGTTAGGCAAAGGATCCCATGACCGTCTTGAAATCCACGCCGGCCGTGAAAGCCACCGGAATAGAGGCGCGTTGCGCCGCCACCGGCATGCGCATGACCGAACAGCGCCGCGTCATCGCGCGCGTGCTGGCGGAGGCCGCGGATCATCCCGATGTCGAGGAGTTGTACCGGCGTTGTGTCGCGGTCGACGACAAGATCTCGATCTCGACGGTGTATCGCACCGTCAAGCTGTTCGAGGATGCCGGCATCATCGAGCGCCACGACTTCCGTGAAGGGCGCGCCCGCTACGAGCAGATGCGCGACAGCCACCACGATCATCTGATCAACCTGCGCGACGGCAAGGTGATCGAATTCACCTCGGAGGAGATCGAAAAGCTGCAAGCCGAAATTGCCCGCAAGCTCGGCTACAAGCTGGTCGACCACCGGCTTGAGCTGTATTGCGTCCCGATGGACGACGAAAAGAAGTGACTATCCGCGTCATCCTGGGGCACGCGTGAACCGGGAATCTCGAGATTCCGGGCTTAATGCCGGAATGCCAGGCCCAAACGCTGGATTTTCGGCCCTTTAGCCTATATCTGAGCAGCATTGACACATTCGGGTTCCATGAAGCCGCCGCGCAAGCTGCATATCAAATCCTATGGCTGCCAGATGAACGTCTACGATGCCCAGCGCATGGTGGACACATTGGCGGGCGAAGGCTTTGTCGAGACCGCCAGCGCTGACGACGCGGACCTCGTGATCCTCAACACTTGCCACATCCGCGAAAAGGCTTCCGAGAAAGTCTACTCGGAACTGGGCCGGCTGCGCGCCGCCAAGGGCGAGGCCGCACGCAATGGCCGACAGATGAGCATCGCGGTGGCCGGATGCGTCGCGCAGGCCGAAGGCGAGGAGATCATCCGCCGCGCGCCGGTCGTCGATGTCGTGGTCGGTCCGCAGAGCTACCACCATTTGCCGCAGCTTTTGGCCCGCGCAAACAGCGTTGGCCGCGCGATCGAGACCGAATTCCCGCTCCAGGACAAGTTCGGATTTTTGCCGCCGCCGCGGCCCGACGCAATCCGCGCCCGCGGCATTTCGTCCTTTGTCACCGTTCAGGAAGGCTGCGACAAATTCTGCACCTTCTGCGTGGTGCCGTATACGCGGGGCGCCGAGGTGTCGCGGCCGGTCGCCAAGATCATCGACGATGTGATGCGGCTCGCCGACAATGGCGTGCGCGAAATCACCCTGATCGGACAGAACGTCAACGCCTATCACGGCGAGGGGCCGGACGGACAAAGCTGGCCGCTCGGCAAACTGCTGCATCGCCTCGCCGAAATTCCCGGCATTGTCCGCCTGCGCTATTCGACCAGCCATCCACGCGACGTCGATGATTCGCTGCTCGAGGCGCATCGCGATGTGCCGGCGCTGATGCCGTTCGTGCACCTGCCGGTGCAATCCGGCTCCGATCGGATCCTGGCGGCGATGAACCGCAAACATACCACCGGCGATTACCGCAAGATCGTCGACCGTTTTCGTGCAGCACGGCAAGATATTGCATTTTCATCGGATTTTATCGTCGGCTTCCCCGGCGAGACCGAGGAAGATTTTTCCGCCACCCTCGCGCTTGTCGCGCAAATCGGATACGCTGGCGCTTATTCGTTCAAATATTCGCCGCGGCCCGGCACGCCTGCGGCGGACATCAAGGAGACGGTGTCAGCGCAAGACATGGACAAGCGATTGGTGCGGCTCCAGGAATTGATCGACAGCCAGCAGTCGGCCTTCAACATGGCTGCGATTGGCAACACCGTCGATGTACTGTTCGAGCGCGCCGCGCGCAATCCGGGCCAGATCGTCGGCCGCACCGCCTATCTTCAGCCCACGCATGTGATGGCCTCGCCTGACATCATCGGCCAGGTTCTGCCGGTCAGAATAGAAAGCCTCGAGCGCTACAGCCTGCTCGGCGAACTTGTGGTCCCGGTGCATGCGCATGCCGTCCGGCCGGCCTCCTCTCACATGACCAACGGAGCCTGAACCCTTGCCAAAAAGTGCATCGGATTCGCCTTCGCTCGCTCCCAGCCGCAAATTTGACCGCGACATGCAGGTTCCGCCCGAGACGCAGGTCGTCATCGACTTTGACGACAACCGCGCCGCTTCCGCGTTGGTCGGCCCGTATGGACAGAATTTGGCGCTGATCGAGCGCCGGCTCGGCGTCGTCGTCGATTCCCGCGGCAACCACATCACCATCGCCGGCTCCCGCGACGGCTGCGACGCGGCACGGCGCGTGCTGGAAGCGCTCTATGCGCAAGCCGTCCAGGGGCAGGAGCTCGCGCAGGGCGACGTCGAAGGCGCGATCCGCGCCGTGATCGCGCAAGGTTCGTTGTTCGAGTTCGATGCCAAAGCGGCAAAGTCGGCGTTCGAAATCATCAATTTACGCAAGCGTCCGGTGCGGGCGCGCACCGCCGCGCAGGATTCCTATGTCCGCGCGCTGAAGCGCCATGAGCTGGTGTTCGGCGTCGGACCTGCCGGCACCGGCAAGACCTGGCTTGCAGTCGCGTACGCCGCGCAACTGTTCGAACGCAAGGAAGTCGACCGCATCATCCTGTCGCGTCCGGCGGTCGAGGCCGGCGAGCGGCTTGGCTTCCTGCCCGGCGATTTGCGCGAGAAGGTCGATCCGTACCTGCGGCCGATTTACGACGCGCTGTACGATCTGATGGATTCGCGCGTCGTCGAGCGCGCGCTGCAAGCCGGCGAAATCGAGATCGCACCGCTCGCCTTCATGCGCGGCCGTACGCTGACCAACGCCGCCATCATCCTGGACGAGGCGCAGAACACCACTTCCATGCAGATGAAGATGTTCCTGACCCGGCTCGGCGAAAACAGCCGCATGATCGTCACCGGCGATCCTTCCCAGGTCGATTTGCCGAACGGCCAGACTTCGGGCCTCGCGGAAGCCGCCAAATTGCTCGATGGCGTCGAGGGCATCGCGCAAGTGAAATTCACCGCCGAGGACGTGATCCGCCACGAGCTGGTGGCGCGGATCGTCGCTGCTTATGAAGGATCGCCGCAGCGGCCGGCAGCCGCCAAGCCGTGATCCGAAACTGAACGCGCCCGCGCGCTGGAGGCGACTTCCGTCGCAAAGAAATTCCGCACGATGCCGAACTTAATCCTCCCGATCACCGAGGTTCTCGTTGTCGCCGCTTGCTGGCGAGATGAACCTGACGCCGAGGCCGTGATCCAGCGCGCCATCGCGGCCGCCGCCGAGACCGTCGATCAAGACGTCGGCGAGGCCGAGCTGGCGGTCATGCTGACCGACGACGCCGGCATTCGCACGCTCAACTTGAACTGGCGCGGCGTCGACAAGCCGACCAATGTGCTGTCGTTCCCGGCGCTGCAAACGTCCCGCCCGAGCGCTGCGGACGACGCGCCGCGCATGCTCGGCGACATCGCGATTGCCTATCAGACGATGCGCAAGGAGGCCGATGAGGAACAAAAGCCGTTCGAGCATCATCTCAGCCATCTTGCGGTGCATGGTTTCCTGCACCTGATCGGTTACGATCACGACGAGGACGACGACGCCGAAGCGATGGAAACCCTCGAGCAGGAGATTCTCGCGCAGCTCGGCATTCCCAATCCGTATGCGGATCGCGATCCCCATGCGGAAGGGAAGCGGATGGACTGAGATGATCGACTCCGAACCGACCCACGACAATCCCCGCAATACGCGCAATCTGCCGGCGGTGGTGCGGCCCGGCGACGCCACGCGACGCGTAGCCGAAGGCTGGCTCAGCCGCGCCATCCGCACGCTGTTCGGATGGAAAGCGGGATCGGTCCGCGACGACCTGCAGGTCGTGCTCGATGCCTCTACCCCCGATGACGCCGGCTTCACCGCGGTCGAGCGCACCATGCTGCGCAATATCCTCGGCCTGCATGAGCGGCGCATCGCCGACGTCATGGTGCACCGCGCCGACATCGTGGCCGTGAAGCGCGACATTCCGCTCGGCGAACTGATGGACCTGTTCGAGAGCGCGGCACATTCGCGGCTTGTGGTCTACCACGAGACCCTCGACGATCCCGAGGGCATCGTTCATATCCGCGATCTTCTGGCGTTCATGACCGCAAAAGCGCGCGTGCCCGAGGCCGCCAAGGCAAGACGCAAAAAGCCTTTCCCCGCCGGCCTCGATCTGCGCGCCGTCGATTTGGCGCTGCCGCTTGCGGACGCCAACATCATCCGGAAATTGCTTTACGTGCCGCCGTCGATGCGCGCGATCGATCTGCTGGCGCAGATGCAGGCCTCGCGCATCCACCTCGCGCTGGTGGTGGACGAATATGGCGGGACCGATGGCCTGGTCTCGATCGAGGACATCGTCGAGCAGATTGTCGGCGAGATCGACGACGAGCACGACAGCGACGAGCCGCCCTCGATCGTGCGGCAGATGGACAATTCCTTCATCGCCGACGCCCGCGCCAGCCTCGACGACGTCCGCTCCGTGATCGGCGAGGATTTCGTGACCGGCGAGGCCGGCGAAGAGGTGGAGACGCTCGGCGGCTATCTCGTCAGCCATGTCGGCCGCCTGCCGGTTCGCGGCGAGGTCATTTCCGGTCCCGGCAATTTCGAAGTCGAGGTGCTGGATGCCGATCCGCGGCGGGTGAAGCGCCTGCGTATCGCTACGCGCAAGGAGCGCCCCACGCTGCGAACCCAGCGCGAGAACCGCCGCCGCGAGGTGCCGCCGGAAGCTGGCCAGACGCCGGGCTCCGACAGTTCGAGCCCGCCAGCCAGCGATGGAGCCGGCTCGCAGTGAAAATAGCAGACAAGCTTCGCGCGGCGCCTCTGGCGGTCATCCTGACCTGGGGATGGAGGCGCGCAGCCATTGCGCTGTTGGCCGGCGCATTGTCGGTGCTTGCAATGGCGCCATTCAATGCGTGGCCGGTGCTGTTCCTGACGTTTCCGGTGGTGGTCTGGCTGATCGACGGCGCCGCCGCGGGCAGGTGGCGCGGCGTGCCGGCGGCGGCGATGTCGGGCTGGTGGTTCGGCCTCGGTTACTTCGTGTTCGGATTGTACTGGATCGGCTACGCCTTCCTGGTCGATGCATCGACCTTCGCGTGGCTGTTGCCGTTCGCGATATTGGGACTGCCCGCCTATCTGGCGCTATTCACGGCGTTAGGCTTTGCGCTGGCGCGCCTGCTCTGGACCCGCGACGCCTCGCGCGTGATCGCGCTCGCTATCAGCCTCACGGTCGCCGAATGGCTGCGCGGCCAGGTGCTCACGGGCTTTCCGTGGAATGCATTCGGCTACGCGCTGTCGGAGCCGCTGGCGCTGGCGCAGACGGCCTCGCTGATCGGTCTGTGGGGCATGACATTCCTGGCCGTGGCGATTTTCGCAAGCCCCGCCGCACTGATCGATGGCAGCTCGCGCGGACGAAAGCCATGGATCGCGCTAGTCACATCCATCGCCGTGCTGATCGCGATGGGCAGCTTCGGCATCATCCGGCTGTCGCAGCATCCGACCTTGACGGTTGTCAACGCCAAGCTGCGGATCATGCAACCCAATCTGCAACAGGACGAAAAATTCAACTATTCCGCCAAGGCGGCGGTGATGCAGAAATATTTGACGCTGTCCGATCGTGCGTCGGGACCGCAGTCGACCGGCGTGCGCGACGCCAACATCCTGATCTGGCCGGAATCGGCATTTCCGTTTTTCCTGACCCGCGAAGCCGATGCGATGGCGCAAATTGCCGATCTCCTGCCCAAGGGCACCACCCTGATCACCGGTTCGGTCCGGGCGCCCGATCTGCCGCCCGGGACCAGAGTCACGCGCGCCTATAATTCGGTTTACGTGATCGACCACGACGGCAGCGTGGAATCGATCTACGACAAGCTGCATCTGGTGCCGTTCGGCGAATTCCTGCCGTTTCAGGATTTGATGGAAAAACTCGGCTTCGTGCAGCTCACCAAGATTCAGGGCGGTTTCATTCCGGGCACGGTGCGGCGGACGATGGCGATACCGGGTGCCCCGCGGGCGCTACCCTTGATCTGTTACGAAGCGATTTTTCCCGCCGACATTGCCACGCACAACGACCGACCGGGCTGGATCGTCAATCTGACCAATGACGGCTGGTTTGGCATCTCGACTGGTCCCTACCAACATTTGCAGCAAGCACGGCTGCGGGCGGTCGAGCAGGGATTGCCGGTCGTTCGCGCCGCAAACACCGGCATTTCCGCGGTGATCGATCCGCTGGGGCGGATTGTCGCGCGGCTCGGTCTTGGCGTTGAGGGCGTGCTGGATTCCACGCTGCCGGCGGCGATTGCGCCGACCATCTACGCGCGCTTCGGCGATATTCCCGCCGCCATCCTCGTCGCGGGTGCCCTGATCTTCGTTGTTCGCCGACGGGTCGCGAAGCGGCGCTGACGAGCGTGGCGCTCGAAAGCTCGCAAACGGCGGCGGCGGCCCGGCGCGGCGAAATTCGGACTCGGGGGCTGATCGCATATTCGGGCTTTTTTCCGGTTGCTCGACGAAATTCCTGCAGTTGACAGACCGGCAATGCCGTTCGCATTCTTCGCCCCACAAAAATCCGATCAGTTCATTGCTCAAATTTTCCCCAGTCCTTTCCCGACCTCCGAGCAAGATTTGACGGTGTTGGTGTCTGCGGCATGCGTCCTGTTGGCATGCCTCATCCCCAGGCCTTTAGGAGTGTTTGGAGATGTCGACCAAAGCGCCCGACCCTGTTGACAAATATGTCGGCAGTCGCGTGCGCATGCGCCGCATCATGCTGGGAATGAGCCAGGAAAAGCTCGGCGAGGCCTTGGGCCTAACCTTCCAGCAAATTCAAAAATACGAGAAAGGCACCAACCGGGTCGGCGCCAGCCGCATCCAGCAGATCTCGGAAATCCTCCAGGTCCCGGTCTCGTTTCTGTTCGAGGGCGGACCGCGCGGCACCGTAAGCGTCGATGGTTTTAGCGAAGGCACCTCACCGGCTTACGTTTCCGATTTTCTCGCGACCTCGGAAGGACTGGCGCTGACCCGCGCGTTTACGCGCATCACGGACGCCAAGCTCCGCCGCAGCATTGTCGATCTGGTCGAGCAGATCGCCGCGCGCGAGCTAGCCGACAAGGTGTGAGGCGAACTTCAAGCTTCAATATCCCAAGCTTCAATACCATTGACGCGCCCGGCGGCGCGGGGGCATGACAATGGCCATGGTCCCTGGCAATGGCACAGACATGATCGCGCGCGCCCGGCTGTTGTACCGGCTGTATCAGACGCCGCGATGAGCGTTGCACACCGCGATGGCGCTCCGCGCAGCGCGCCATCCGATGATGGCGCTGCCGGCCATGCGCACGGCGCATTCTTCGGCCGCCGCAAGGGGCACCGGCTGCGTTCGCACCAGGCCGATCTGATTGAAAAGCTTTTGCCGCGCCTGGCGCTCGATATCGCAAGCCCCGCGCCGTCCGATCTTGCCGATCTGTTCGATCCGCGCGCCGATGCAGTCAATCTGGAAATTGGATTTGGCGGCGGCGAACATCTGATCGCGCAGGCGCTGGCTTTTCCAAATAACGGTTTTATCGGCTGCGAGCCCTATATCAACGGCATGGCCAAGATCCTGACCCAGATCGAGGCCCACAACATCGGCAACATCCGCCTGTTCGCGGGCGACGCCATCGAGCTCTTGGCATGGGTGCCGGCGTGCTCGCTCAAGCGCATCGAGCTGATCCATCCCGATCCATGGCCGAAACGGCGGCATTGGAAGCGGCGCTTCGTGCAAGACGCGACCGTTGCTGCGATGGCGCGTGCCCTGAAAGGTGATGGCGAATTCCGTTTCGTCAGCGACATCGCCGACTATTGCGCCTGGACGCTAGCGCATCTGCAACGCTCGCCCGATTTCATCTGGATGGCCGAGCGCGCCAGCGATTGGCGCTTGCCGTGGGACGGCTACACCATGACCCGCTACGGCCGCAAAGCCGAGCGCGAAGGCCGCGTCGCGGCTTACTTGCGGTTTCGCAAGATCGGCTAAAGCATGATCCGGAGAAGTGGGCACCGGTTTTCCGAAGAAGATCATGTTCAGACAAAAGCATAGAGCGGGATGACGTTTCGAAGAAAAGTCATCCCGCTTTAGCGGCTCTTCCAGAAATTCACCACGCGCTCGGCGGTCGATGGCATGAGCCGCGCAAAGTTCGCACGCGCCGCCTCGATGTCGGCCGCCGCCGGTATGCGGTTTGGCCCGAGCCGCAACAGCAGAAGCGCGCGCACCGTGGCCCATTCGAGGCCGATGGTCTTGCCGACGATGAGGATCGGGTCCTGGCGGTCGCCCGAGATCAGGCGGTCCAGCATCGCGATCTTCACGCCCGACAGCGCCGACAGCGCCGCGACCGATTCCTCGTATCGATGGCTCTTTGCGAAACCGAGCAGCGCGCCTTCGTTGAGATAGCCGTCGCGATGCAGCGCCAGCACCGTGCGCTGCGCCGGCATGAAGTCGCGGCGGTTTTCGACCTGCTCGGGCGCACCGGAAATTTCCACCATCGCTTGCTTGATCGCCGCCTGTCGCGCGGGCTTGACCACCTCGAATAGGCGCCGGCGGACGACATCGATCGATCCTGCCAACAGCTCCTTCAATCGTTCACTGGACAGATCGTCTCTTTGACCGATCTTGAGCGTCAGGACGCCGTCCTGGCCGGCGCGCTGGATCAGCGCCGAATATCCGCTTTGGGAAAAATGCGCCCCGGAATTGCCGGCGGCGCGCCTGACCACGTCGCGGTCGCCGCGGCGCACCAGCACGTCGGTGAGACCGGTCGAGAGTGTCGGCCGCTCCGACATCGCCAGCAGATGACCCTGGCCCTTGATGCCCGCGATCTCGATCAGCCCTTGCTCGTCGATGACGGACGAGCGGCGCAACAGCGGCCCGGCAATCGTGATTTCGTTGTCGCGCGCGAGTTGCCCGACCAGCGCGCGCGGCGCGTTGGCGATCAGCGACATTCGCTCGGCAAGCTCGACGCGCGCGGCGAGCTCGGCGTGCGGAACGAGATCGATCAGCAAGCTGTCGATCAGATCGACGTGATCGGATTTGAGCCTCGCAGCGTCCTGGAAGAACAGCTCCGCGATCGCCCGCGCGGCCTCGGTGCGGCGCTGGGGATCGCCATGCCGGACGATCTCATCGAGCCCGGGGATCAGCGACGTGACAGCTGTCATCAACACACTCAAAACCGGCGCGTCGCTTAAATTGGCGCTGCTCAAGACGTTCGGGGACACCAGATTGTGTGCAATTTAGGCGGGCTTCGTGAAGGAAGCGTTAGGTTCGAAAGCGCAGCGCTAGGGCGGCAAAATCGCATCGTTTGGCCTCGCCAGGCCTTGCCGAATTGCGCCAAAACCGCTATATCGACGGCAACTTAAGGTTCTCATACGATCGCGTATTGAGAGTGGGCCCCCCGGGACCCGCTCTTTTTTGTTACCTGAGCGGACCCGGCGCAGCCCAAGCTCGTTCTGGCTAGCGCAGCCGGACCGTTTGGCCCGGCCAACCCAATGCAAGATAGACCGATTTTGACGCTGGACATGACCGATCCGATTCTGGGTTCCGTGGACAATGATCTGCTGGCCGAACCGCGCCTGGTGGTGGAACCGGGCATGGCCGCGCGGGTGTCGGCGGTCGCAACGCCGGTGCTGCAGGGCATGGGCTACCGGCTGGTCCGGATCAGGATTTCGGGCGAGGCCGGCTGCACCGTCCAGATCATGGCGGAGCGGCCGGACGGATCGATGCAGATCGAGGACTGCGAGGCGATTTCGCGTGCGCTTTCTCCCGTGCTCGACATTGCCGATCCGATCGACCGCGCCTACCGGCTGGAAATTTCCTCGCCGGGAATCGACCGGCCGCTGGTGCGCCGCTCCGACTTCGAACGCTATGCCGGCCACCTCGTGAAAATCGAGATGGCGGTTGCCCATCAAGGCCGCAAGCGGTTCCGCGGCACGCTCGCGGGCGTCGAAGGTCAGGCGGTGCGCTTACATCGCGATGACACACGCCCGGACGAAGATGCCGACACGCTGCTGGCGATGGAGGATATC
>Ga0209153_1000714_pt1 | contig 13879 bp, 8 predicted proteins | sample GraSoiAngelo_120_FD_185877 | JGI IMG/M metagenome (GOLD analysis project Ga0209153, IMG submission 185877) | Grasslands soil microbial communities from the Angelo Coastal Reserve, California, USA - 14_0919_09_20cm (SPAdes) (version 2) | ecosystem: Environmental > Terrestrial > Soil > Grasslands ...
CCTGGTAGTAACCGTGATGGTGACCGCTCGTCCGTACCACGGCCGGGCGCTGCTGGCGGCCGGATTGGCCCTCGCCGCCTGGACTGGTTGGGCAACCTGGTTGCTGACAACCCCGAGTTTCCGTACCCTTCACTTTCATTTTGCGCCGGTTGACCTCATATCGACCGGCTGGTACGCCGGCGTCATCGGCTTCATTGTCGCCGTCGATGGCTTCGCCGCGCGCGAGGCACGAGAGCCGGGAGCGCCTCAAGCAAAGAACGTCTGGCCGTTGGCTCTGGTACCGGGGATGGGACTGCTCCGCCTCGGCTTCGCTGGCCGTGGCCGGATCTGGCTCGCCGCGGCGCTCCTCGCGCTGGCCTTTATAGGCGTATCAGCGGTAAACGACAGCGAGTTCACGTATTGGGCTCACTACAATACGACGCCGCCCGATCGGGGCCGGCTGGACGTCGTCATCGGGGCGGCCGCTCTGGCCCTCGTTTACCTGGGAAGCTGGATCGATACCTGGCGCAGCCTGCGGCGCATGCACGCCATGAGCGGCTGGCTGGCCCGGGTTACCGCGCCCTCGCGCGGCAGAAGCGGATAGCTGGTTCCAAGCATTTCCGCGTCAGGCGTAGTGACAGGCCGCCCACTGCCCTGAGGCCACCTCGCGTAGCGGCGGCTCGACCTCGGCACAGTAATCGGTTGCGATCGGGCAGCGCGTGCGGAAATGACAGCCCGACGGCGGGTTCGTAGGGCTGGGAATTTCTCCCTTCAAGACCTGCTGCTCGCGCTTGAGGGTCGGATCGGGAACCGGGACCACGGAAATCAGGGCCTTCGTGTATGGATGCCGGGGACTCCGCAGCAGCTGCTCGCTGGGAGCGAGCTCAACAATTTTTCCCAAGTACATGACGGCGATCCGATCGCTGACCTGCTCCACGACGGCCATGTTGTGAGCGACAAAGAGATAGGTCAGATTGAAGTCGTTCTGCAAGTCCTCGAGCAAGTTGAGGATCTGCGATTGGATCGAAACGTCGAGCGCCGACACCGGCTCGTCGGCGATGATCAGCTTTGGCCGAAGCGCCAGGGCGCGGGCGATACCGATGCGCTGCCGCTGCCCCCCACTGAATTCGTGAGGGAACCGGCCCCGATACTGCCCGCGCAAGCCGACGACTTCGAGCAGCTCACTGACGATGCGCTCACGTTCGTGGGCCGAACCGATGCCGTGGACGAGCAGTCCTTCGCCCACGATCTCCCCGACTGACATCCGCGGATTGAGAGACCCGTAGGGGTCCTGAAAGATGATCTGCACCTCCCGCCGAATTTCATGCAGCTCCTTCTTGCCAGCCTTGAAAATGCTGCGGCCTTCGAGCAGGGCGTCACCCGAGGTCGGCGGGATGAGCCTGAGGATGGTGCGTGCGACCGTGGATTTGCCCGAGCCGGATTCACCGATCAGTCCAAGCGTTTCACCTTGCTTGATGTCAAAACTCACGCCATCCACCGCTTTGACATTGGCGACCGTAGTCTGGAGCAGTCCCCCTTTAATTGGGAAGTACTTCACGAGGTCCTTCACGTCCAGCAGCGGATGGCCGTTTGGCTGCGCGGCTTCGGGCTTCTGCCGACTCCCCAGCTTGATCATCCGTATTGCCAGCAGGCGACCAGGTGCTCGGGGCCGACGGCCTTCAGGGCCGGCACGTCGGTGTCGCTGAGCGGGGCCTTGACCGGACAGCGCGGTCGGAAGGCGCAACCGGGCGGCAGGGACAGGGGGTTGGGAACGCTCCCGGTGATGACATGCAGGCGGTCCTGTTTCTTGCCCAGCCGCGGGATCGAAGCCAGTAGCCCCTGCGTGTAGGGATGTTTTGGATTGCTGAACAACTCGACGGTCGGCGCCTGCTCGACGATTCGCCCGGCATACATTACCGCCACGCTATCGCACATCTCGGCGACCACCCCGAGGTCATGCGTGATCAGTAGGATCGCCGAGCCGAATTCTCCCTTCAGGTTGCGCATCAGGCGCAGAATCTGCGCCTGGATCGTGACGTCGAGGGCGGTCGTCGGCTCATCCGCGATGAGCAACTCGGGATTGGTCGAGAGCGCCATGGCAATCATGACGCGCTGACGCATCCCGCCCGAAAGCTCGTGCGGATACTGTTTTGCCCGGCGCTTCGGATCCGAGATTCCGACCAGGCGGAGAACTTCGATCGCGCGATCGAAGGCCCTTTTGGCGTCGACGTGCTCATGCAGCTGGACCGCTTCGGCAATCTGGACTCCGCACGTGTAGACCGGATTGAGGGCCGTCATCGGTTCCTGAAAGATCATCGAGATATCGTTGCCACGGACGGCCTGCATGTCCTCATCCGCCAGGGCGACGAGGTCGCGGTCGCGCAACCAGACGTGGCCGCCGGTGATCCGGCCGTTCTTCTCCAGGAGCCGCATGATCGAGAGGGCGGTGATGCTTTTGCCCGATCCCGACTCACCGACCAGACCAACCGTCTCTTTCGGACGAATGGTCAGGTTGACGCCGTCGACCGCCTTGACAGTACCGCCATGAACGTGAAATTGGGTGTGAAGATCCTCAACCCTGAGGAGATCGTTCACCGCTGCCGCGGATCCAGAGCGTCGCGGATCCCATCGCCGATGAGGTTGATGCAGAGCGCGGTGATCACGAGAGCAGTGGCGGGAAAGATGACGAGATAGGCCTTGTCGTCGAGCAAGTACTGCTCGAATTCCTGGAGCATGTTGCCCCAACTGGGCTCGGGCGGCGGGATGCTGTATCCAAGAAAGCCGAGCGCCGCTTCCAGCAGGATAATGCCCGAGACGCCCAACGTGGCCGAAACGATGATCGGGGCGAGCGCATTGGGCAGGATGTGTCGAACGATGATCCTTGAATTCGAGGCCCCGAGGGCTCGCGCCGCCTGGACGAATTCCTGTTCTCGAAGCACGAGGAACTGCGCCCGCATCAGCCGGCCGATCTCATACCAGCCGGTCGCCGCGATCACGATGATGACCGTGCTCAGACGAACTCCGCCGGTCGCCGCGGTGATCGCGATGACGACCAGAAGAAACGGTGCCGAGATGATGATGTCGGTAAAGCGCATCAAGGCGTTGTCCAGCCAACCGCCGTAGAAGCCCGCGAGCGCTCCCAGCGTGCCACCGATGATCAGATATCCGACCACGGCCAGCACGCCTACCTCGATGGAAACGCGGGCTCCACGCAGGAGACGGGCGAGCTCGTCGCGGCCGAGGTCATCGGTCCCGAAGAGGTGTTGAAGGCTGGCGAAGGGCGGCTTATACGGGTGTCGATAATCCTGGATGGCGTACAGGTTGCCGGTGACAATCGGGTAGACAAGAGCAGCCAGCACGATGGTGCCAAGAATGATCAGCGCGCCTGTCGCGGTGCGGTGGTGCAGGAATCGCATGACGGCCAGCCGCCAAAAACCGAGCTCGGGGGCGCCGCCAAGTTCGTCTGCCTTCGCTCCCGGCTTCGCGAGTTGCCGCTCCTGCTGGATTGTGGTCTCGATTGACAACTGGTCGGGCGTCGCTCCCGGAAGACCGCCGGCCGTGGGGCCTATCGGGATAGGGGGAACCTGCGCCATCAGTATCGAATCCTTGGATCAGCGATGGCATAGGCCACGTCGGCGATCAGGTTGAAGAGCACCGTCCCGGCCGCCACCAGCATCACGACCCCGAGGATAACCGGATAATCGCGGTCGACCACCGCCTGGAAGGCCAATTGGCCGGTCCCTGGCCAGCTGAAGATGCCTTCGGTGATGATGGCGCCGTTGACGATTTGTGGAATCGCAATGGCAACCAGCGTGATGATCGGGAGGATGGCGTTACGTAAGGCGTGCTTGTAGTTCACTTTTTCGATTGAAAGGCCCTTGGCTCGCGCCGTTCGAATGTAGTCCTGATGGAGCACCTCCAGCATGCTGGCCCGCATGAACCGGCTGAAGATCGCGATCTGCAGGATGGCGAGCGAGGTCACCGGGAGCACCATGTGGTAGAGAAGGTCGATCGGATCATCGACGCCACCCGTGTGCATGCCAAAGAGCGGGAACCCCCAATGCAGGGGCGACTGTTTCAACAACACGCCGAAGATGAGCAGAAGGTAAAGGCCCAGGACGAAACTCGGAATCGAGACGCCAACATACGACACAACCGAGGTCGTCATGTCCAGCTTGGAATACTGGCGGGTCGCGGCGAAGATCCCGAGGGGGATGCCGATGGCGAGCGCCACGAGCAGGGCTGCGCCGAGCAACAGGATGGAGTTCGGCAGCCGCTGCATGAGGAGCGTCGTGACCCGCTCATTGTTGACGTAGGAGTCGCCCAAGTCACCGTGAACCAGGGCGCCGAGATACAGAACGTACTGCTGGGGGATGGAGTATGAGTTCCCCTGCTCATCGACGAGGCCCAGCCGGTGGAGCCGCAGGGTGATCGTCGCCTGATGAATGCGGGGGTTCTCGCCTACGCTGATCGGGGCACCGGGCGTCACCCGCGTCAGGGTGAAGAACATGGCGGACATAAGAAATAGGAGGAAGATTCCGATGGCGACCCGCCGGATCAGATAGAAGGTCACCTGTTCATCCTATGACGCTTTTATTCCGCCTCGGTCAGGGGTTGCCGCTCATTGGCCGGTAGCGCTCCCGCAAGAAGCATAGCGAACGCGCCGATCGGTGCCGCTAGTGGGATCACCCGGGAAGGCGTCGACCTCCCCGGATGATCGCCCCGTCGCCCTAACTACTTACCACTCTTCGAGAACCATCCGGCGCGGGCGCTGACGTTGTATTCCGAGTCGAGGTAAATCGTGTTGTCGCCGTTCCCGGCCACCACGCCGCCGACGTTGCTCGACCAGCCCATCGAGGACACATCAGCCCAGAGCATGTAAGTCTGAACGTCGCCGCTGATGATCTTCTCGATCTTGTCGAAGATTGGCTTGCGCGCGGCCTTGGTTTCGGCATCGGTAGCCTTGACGGTTGCCCGCTCCTGGTCGATCAGCTTGTCGAGTTCCGGGTTGGAGTAGCCGGTCCAGTTCTGGCCTTGCTTGTGCTCCGGCTGGAGCTGGGCGGAGGAGGCAGTGCTCCAGTCATCAGGATCGGCGTTCAGGCTGAAGCCGGCGATGAACACGTCGAACTGGCCCTTCATGATGGGCGGGTAGAACACCTTGAAGTCGGTCGGATCAGGCGTCAGCGACATGCCGATCTGCTTTACCTGGTCCGCGATGATCTCGGCCGCCTTGAGACGGTCGGGCTTGCCGGCGCGCACCCGGATCTTGCCGACAAACTTCTGCTGGCCACCGGGTTTGATCACCGGGGTGCAGGCTGAGCAGCCGTCGGCCAGGGTCCGGACGGCGATGCCATCCGAGCCGATCGTCCAGCCGGCTTGCTGCATGTACTGCTTGGCTTTGTTCACGTCCAATGGGTACTTGACGATGGCGTTCGCGTTGTAGGCCCAGGAGGCCGGCACGATGTCACCCCAGAGGGGGGCGCCCGCGCCCTGGGTGGCGGCTTGGACAATCGAGGCCTTATCCAACACGGAGGAAAGCGCCTGCCGTGTCTCGAGCTTGTCGAAAATGTGGCCCTTGCGCTCGTTCATGCGGAAGTCGATGTAGGAGAGGTCCTGATAGGTGTGGACCACGACGTTGCTTGACTGCTTGGCCTTGCTGATGCCGCCGGCGCCGGACTCGCCCAAAGACGGGTGCCAGGCCACGTCGTTGTTGATCAGCGCGTTGGCAGCCGCGGTCGCGTCGGTGATGACCTTGGCGATCGCCTTGTCGTAGTGAGGCCGGCCGTTGAAGTAGGTCGGGTTGGCGGAAAAGTCGAACTCCTGGCCGGGGATCCATTTGTCCAGCTTGTATGGACCGCCGAACACGGTCGGGTTCTTGGAGACCGGGTCATTGCGGATCTTTGCTGGGTCGATCTTCCCATACACCTCCGCTGGCGCGATGTAACCGACCAGATTGACGGCCAGGAAAGGCGCGAACGGCTCGCTGAGCGTGAACTTGACAGTGTTCGCGTCCACCTTCTCGACCGTCTTGACCTTGCTCCAGTCGTATCCGTAGTCGGTATCAAGGTTCGGGTCGGCCTGAATCTTTTCGGTGGCAATCACATCGTCGGCCGTGATCGGGGTCCCGTCGCTCCACTTGGCGTTCTTCTTGAGCTTCACGGTCCAGACCGTGGCGTCGCTCGAGACCGAGGGCAAGCCGTCTGCCAGGTCCGGGACGACGTTCAGATTCTTGTCGACCGAATACAGGTTCGGCAGGAGAAATGACATGATCCGAAATTCTGGAAGCGTCGAGATGACGAACGGGTTCAAGCTCGTGGCATCAGAGTCGATTGCCCAGATCAATGTCCCGCCGTTTTTCGGCGTCTCTCCGCCATTCGCCGCTTGATTCGTGCCGCACGCCGCGACCAGCATCGCGATCGCGCCGAAAAGCGCGCCGACTCGCAACCATCGCGTCTTACCGATAGCTAGATCCATGTATCTTTGTGACCTCCCATCCGACCCAAAATGATTCGCCCGACAAGCGAGATTCCCGTGAATCGCCGTAATCATGCACTAACGCCGATCCAAACAGCAAGAAATTCGTCAAATTATTAACGTCTATTAGAGGCAGCGCCGCGAACTATTGGGTTCTTGTTAGGAGACCACGAGCGCCGTTACCAACCCGATGGGCTTGCCGTCTGCGCGTACTCCTGGGCCTCGGCGTGCCGGCTTATCGCCGTCCGATAGAGCCCAACGTACTTGTTCGCCGAGTTGGTCCAGCTGACATCGCTCGCCATGGCGTTGGCCTGAAGCCGCCGCCACTGCTGAGGCTGCCGGTAGGTTTCCAGCGCGCGCACTACCTGCGCGTAGAGGTCCCAGTGGTCGTAGGCCTCGAAGACGAATCCATTGCCGGTCTGCCGGACCGGGTCCCAATCCTGGATCGTATCGGCGAGTCCGCCGGTCGCGCGGACGATTGGGATCGTTCCGTACCGAATACTGATCAGTTGACCCAGGCCACAGGGTTCGAAGCGCGAAGGCATGAGGAACATGTCGGAACCGGCGTAGATGTGCTGCGCCAGCACCGGCTTGAAGCCGATCGTGGCTGAAACCTTCAGCGGGTTGTCGCGTGCGTTGGCCCGGAACATCTCCTCGTAGCGCGAGTCGCCGGCACCGAGGACGACGAGTTGCAGATTCAGGCGCATCAGCCCCCACATGATGTTGGCGATCAGGTCCAGGCCCTTCTGGTCATAGAGCCGGGAGATCAGCCCGATGACCGGAATCGATGGGTTTTGGGGGAGGCCGACCTCTTGCTGCAGAGCCCGCTTGTTCTCCGCCTTTTTCTCAACGGTCGCGATGTCATAGCGGGTTGCGATCGAGGCGTCGCGCTCGGGATTGAAGACTTCGTAATCGATGCCGTTGATGATGCCGTGCAGCTTGCTCTTGAAGACCCGGAGCAACGGGTCCATCTTCTCGCCGTACTCTGGCGTCAGGATCTCTTCGGCGTAGCGATTGCTGACGGTGTTCACCGCGTCGGCAAACCAGACGCCCCGGCCGAGCAAATTCACGATGTCGTCCAGCCCGCCGATCCCCGACTTGATCAGACCCCAGGGCTCCAGTTCGGCGAGGTGCAGCGTGCCATAGCCGTACACGCCCTGGAAGGCCAGGTTGTGGATCGTGAGCACGGTGGCGATAGCCGCATAAAAGGGATCGCTGTAGAGCTTCGCCAGCAGGTTGGGAATCACGGCCGTGTGCCAGTCGTTGACATGAATGACGTCTGGCTGGAAGCCAAGCGGCCGCAGCATCTCGAGCGCGGCGCGGCTGAAATAGATGAAGCGGGCATCGTCATCCCAGAAGCCGTACATGCCCTCCCGCCCGAAGAATTGGGCATTGTCGATGAAGTAAATCGGGACGTCCTCGCCGATCCGTCCCTCCAGCACGGTGGCGTTGACCGGCTGGTGCGCGAGTGCCACGGGAAGGTCGCGCAGCACCGGACGAAGCCCGTATTTCTCCACGTCGATGCTGCCGTAGCGGGGCATCACGACTCTCACGTCGTGTCCCAGCGCACGCAGCGCCTTGGGCAAGGCGCCCGCGACGTCGGCGAGGCCGCCGACCTTCGCGAACGGCGCGACTTCAGCCGAGACCAGCAGGATCTTCAGCGGCGTTTGCGGTCCCCCACCCGCGATTTCGCCGGGGACCCTGACGGCGATCGCGCCGGTGGGCGGCAACTGCTCGACCGCCTTGCCGTTCTCATACGCGATGGCCACCATCTCGATGGTGTCGCCGGGATCGTGGCCGAGCGCATCGAAGGGAACGGCAAAGGCGAGCGCCTGCTGGGCTTCGGCTCGGCTTGACCAGCGCGTCGAGTTGGCTTCGGCGTCCGTCAGCGTCAGCTCGAATCCACGGTTCATGCGGGTCGCGTGCAAGCGCAGGGACGGGCCGTTGTGCCCGTTGAAGCGCAACTCGAGCTCGACCGGTCTCGGGGCATGCCCCTCGCCGAGCAGGTCGAAGCGCAAATAGAGGTTGCGATCGTCATGCCCGAACCAGATCCGGCGGAGCGCGCCGCGCGGCGGGTGCATGGCGCCGAAGAGGGCGGTGACGTCGACGTAGCCGCCGGCTTGCCATTCGCCGTCATCGAGGACGCCATTCAGCTTCGGCGTGATCTTGCGCTCTGGCCGCTTCGCAGCGGTATCTTGGGTATCCTTGACGATCGGCTGGTAGAGCCCTGGCGGCGGCGCCTGATCCAACGACATATAGATGTTGCGCAGGTGCAGGCGGAAGAGGCTGTCCCAGATCTGGTCCATCCCCGAGTCATGCGACCGGCCGAACCACCAAAACCAATCGCTGCCCTCGGCGATCAGCGCCTCCCGTCGGGCCAGCTCGAGCTTGGCCCCCGCCTTTCCACCTCGCTCCTGCTCACTCAAGAAGTCGCGCGCCTCCGCCAGGCGTTCCCAGGCCATGTTGTGCTCCTCGTCGCCGACCCAGGTGTCGAAGCTGGCATTGATCCAGGATCCGGGCTCGATCCGGGACAGCGAGCGCGTCGCTGGAAACTCGCCCAGGAATTCTGAAATGGTGACCGTCTTCAGCTCGGCCTCGTGGCTGAGCCGTCCATAGAGCGCTCGTAGGAATGGGTTCCCGTTTGCTTCATAGAAGTCCCAGCAGTTTTCGCCGTCCAGGGCGATGACGGCGAGTAACGGCGCGTCGCCCTGGCCCTGCCGAATGCCATCAAGCCGGTCGATCAGATCCTTGGCGGCCTCGTCCGGGCCCGCGTTCTGGTATTCGAATCCGATCGCGTTGGAGAGTCGGGCGTCACGAAAGAGCAGGTCGACCGCCCCGTCGCGTGAGTCGAACCGGTACGGCGAATACAGCAGCTCGGGCTGCATCATCCGGCCCTCGCCATCACGGCTGAGCGTGGTTCCGAGCGACTTCTCCAGGACGCCTTCGTCGCCGATCATCCAGGCGATTCCCTGCTGGGCCGCCAGCCGGGCGACCTCGTCGGCGATGGCCGCCTCCGGCGGCCAGATGCCCCGCGGAGCCGTCGAGAACGCGCGCCGGTGCGCCTCGATCCCCAGGCGCAGTTGCTCGCGGGCGTCCTCGGGATGGCGGAAGGGAAGCCGTGGCAGCACCAGGTCCTGTCGCGCCGCACGCGCCACTCGCAGGTCATCGACCAGCGGCAGGATCGGGTGGTAATAGGGACTCGTAATCAGCTCCACCTGACCTCGAGCCTGCAACTCGCGGTATTTGGGGAGCACCTTCGCGATCTGGTCACCATGCACGCGAAAGATCGGTGTCTTGTCAGCCTCCTCGAAGTCCCGGCCTTTTGCGATCAGCGCCCCAATCTCGGGGTTGCGCTCGACGACTTCGGGCCCGATCCACGACAGGTTGAACCAGACTTGCAGGTCACGGAGTTCTGCTTCGGAGAACAGCCGGGCGAGCTCATTGGCGCCCCCTGGCCCGAACTGCTCTCGCTTTCGCACCAGCTCGAGATAGCGGGGGTACTGGCGCACGCGACGGATCTGGCTCGACTCCGTCATCCAACGAGCGACAAAAGCACGTTCCTCAGCGCTGAGCTCGCTGACCGGGCGCCGGCAGAGGTCGAGATAGACATCGGTCACACCCCCGCCCACGTAGTCGTTGATCTGGTCGACGAGCGCCGGAACCAGGTTGAAGGTCTGCTTGATCGCCGGGTACTCGTCGAGCAAGGCCGGCATCTTGTAGTAGTCCTTTGCGCACCGAAGCCGCACCCAGGGGAGGAGAAACACGTTCTCCAGGTCGTCCTTGTAGTACGGCTGGTGCATGTGCCAGACAAAGGCCACATGCAGCGGTCGCGTCACGGGGATGAAGTCTAGCTAACCGGCCGCTTTTTTCAGCGGCTCGGCGACAACCGTCGAGTACACATAGCGAAGCCGCGGCGAGTACTCGACACTGACTCGATCACCCGGACTGAGAGGCTCGAAAATCTGGCGGCTGACCCGAAACGATTCTGCCCAGAGCCGCTTTGCCATCGCCTGGTCGCCGGCCTGGATGGCGATCCGGTAGCTCCGTCCGAACACCGCGTTGTCGCGGCGCATCCCGACGACGATGCCGACCATCGACGAGCGCCGTGCCGTGATGTCCAGCAGCGCCCGGACCAGCACGGAAAGTCCAAGTGGAATCAGGATGGTCGAAAGCGACAGCGTGACGATCATCATGGTCGTCCAGAAGGAGCTCACCGGTCGAAACATCGAATCGACCAGGCGCGGCCCGACGGCCAGTCCGGCGACGCCACCGAGCGTGACCGACGCGAAGCCGCCGAGCGCGGCGACCCGCGGTGGTTCCCCGCGGCTGATCGACCACAGATGCCATTTGACCCGCGGCCGCATCGGGCGCCCATCTGGGCCAACGGCGATCATCAGGTGGCCCCAGGGCAGCACGCCATGCGCCAGGCGGAGGAGCAAGAGCGACCCCAACGCCACGGCGACCAGTGACAGTTCGATGACAGCCGGCAACTGACGCACGGGCAAGGCAGGCACCCCTGATGTATAACCGGCGGCTTCGGCCGACCTTGCAGCCGCCGTATTCAGATCGTATTGGGGATTCGCTCGCGTCGGAAGCGGGCTATGAGCCCCGGGGGCCAGAGCGGGAGCTCACGTACTCGCGCACCTTGTCGCGCAGCCGGGGCAGCGGATCGGTCTTGAGAAAGTACTCATCGCAGCCGGCGCTCCTGGCCTGCTCGGCGGTCGCCATCCCGGCGGTGTAGACGATCACCTTGATGTCGGGGGAATGCTTGCTGTGACGGATCTTGCGGCACAGCTCGAGACCGTCGATGCCCGGCATCTGGATGTCCGCCACCACGACACTGGGCTGGACCTCGAGACACAGTTTCCAGGCTTCGTCGCCATCCTTCGCCTCGAGCACTTCGTGACCATCCAGCTCGAGCAACGTTCGGAGCATGATGCGGACGTCGCGATCATCGTCGGCGACGAGCACCGGCGGGACGTCATCGGCGGGGACGCGAGCAGGAACACTGCTCAAGACCTTCCCCTCCACTTCATCCCGACGGAATTCTAGGGCGGCTGAGTATCAGGCGGCAAGGGCTCTTCGTATCCCGGTTTTCCCCGCCCGACGATGTGCGCTACTCGGTAGCCGGGCGCGGCCATTTCGGGCGCTTTCGTCTCTGGGCACCCGTGCCTAGGCGTACTCATCCATGGCGCGGAGGAAATTCACGTAGACCCGTTGCTGCTCGCGGAGGATGCCAAGACCTCCGAGTTCCCACCACTCGTCGGGCGTGAAGTAGGCGGAGACCTCGGCTTGACTCCCGGCTTTGGAGAACCACTGGATCAGGTGCAGGTTGTCCGACTGCAGCAGCCACAGCGCGATGTCCATCAGGTGGGGATGCTTGGTCAGCTTCGCCTTGTTGTAGATGTGGTGCATCAGCCTGAAGATTCCCTGCTGCGCCTCGTTGCCGAGGAAGAAATCCATCCCGCCGTCGCCGGCCCAGGTGCAGCCGTACTCCGGCAACGGCATCTCGTGGGCCTTGGGAAACGCGGCAATCGCCTCTGAAGGCGTGAGATAGCGCATCTTCTGCTTGACGAAGTCGTCATGCAGCGCATGCATGAAGGGAAAGATCCCCGAGTCGGCACGGTGGTGCTCACCGAAGGTCTCGAAATCCCAGGCGAGAAAGACGAACTCCCCCATCGCCTGCCGCACCCAGCTGGCGTAGGTGTCGGCCATCAGCGGCCACCCGTTCCAGTCACGGTTGCTGAAGCGATAGCCGACGTCGTCGCTCAGCTCGAAGTGCCGAGTGAACAGCCGCATCTCTTCATTGGGATAGCGATAGACGTGGGTCGGCTCCCGCCATCCCATCACCCAGGGCCGCCCGTCCATGACCGCGCCCTTGAAGCCGCTGCGCTGCAGCTGGAAGTAGACGTCGTTGGACATGAACATCTCGGTCGTGTCCGTGATCGCGATCGGCTTCTGGAACGTCTCCTCGAGTTTCGCCTTGCCCCAGGCCATCCGTTCGGCGAACGCCGCGATGTCCAGATAGAAGATGAAGGAGTGATACGGTTCGACGGCGACCAGCTCGACGTTGGGATGGGCGACGAGCTTCTGGTATCCGGTCAGCACGTCGGGCCCAAACCGCCGCATCTGCTCCAGCAAGGAAACCGAGAAGCCGAGCGAGATCTTCATCCCTTTTTCGACCAGCGAGGAGAACAATTCGGTCGCCGGGCGATAGCAATACTTCGCCACCTTGTCGAAATAGCGGCGATCCATCGCCTCGTCGAAGATCAGCGCGTCCATCTTTTCCGGGGCGGTGCCGCGCTGGATCAATTGGGCCGGCAATCGGATGCGCCTCGGCTGGTGCGCGACCATGTAGATGACGAGCGCGTTAGGCATCGCCCTATCCTCTCAAAGGCCGGCGCTCGCCGGCGGGCTCGACGATGCGGAATCGGGCAGCCTGAGCCCTTGCTTGAGAGCGACGAACTCGAGGCGCTGCAGCAGAATATCGATCACGCGCTGCCAGGTGTAATCACGCGCCGTCCGCTGCGCGGCAATCCGCAGGTTCCGGGCGTTCTCGGGGTGCTCCGCCAGGTGCGCCACGTAGGCAACGATCTCCGCCGCCTCCTCGGTTTCGATCACGATGGCGTTCTTGAACGGCTCGGCATACTCCTCGCCGGTGGCACCGACAAAGGCGACACCGCCCGACGCCATCGCTTCCAGCCCGACCAGCCCGAACGGCTCGTGGCCGCTGTTGGCCAGGGTCGCGGTGGCCGAGGCATAGAGAACCGGGAGCAGGTCGTCCGGCAGAAAGGCGGTGAGGTTCCAGATGTCGGCATCGGCATTGTCCTTGAGGGTTCTCACCAGGGAAGGCACATCATCCATCCGGTTCGCGAGCGGGACCACCTTGAGCCCAAGCTGGGCGGCCAGTCGTAGGACTTCGCCGCCGAACGGTTCGAGGCCGCCTCGCATCAGGAGCCGGGTGCCGACCCCGCGCGCTTTCAGCTGCGCGACGGCCGTGATCGCCTGGTGCCAGCGCTTGTCGGGACTGAACCGGCCGATCTTGAACAGCAGCGCGGGGACGTTGACGGCGGAGCGGACCGCCCGGACCTGCGCCTGGCTGACGCGCGCCATCATCGAGCTGGGGATACCGTTTGGGACGACGATCGGGTTGACTCCCCAGCGCCACATGATGTGCTTCATGTACCGCGAGACGGTCATCAGCGTCGTGGTGAAGCCGAGCTGGCCCCAGTTGATCCGATGAAAGGCAAAGTGGTTGTTGGCGTTCCAGAGCAGGAGGCAGCGGTCGCGCAGCCCGGCGAAGTAGAGCGCGTCCGAGATCAGCGTCATGACATGCGCGATATGCCACTCTTCACCGAGGATCACCACGGTCTGGCCCCGCTCGATCGCCGGCCGGATGTATTTCGCCAGGAGGGTGTCGGGAAGG
>Ga0209153_1000715_pt1 | contig 13874 bp, 17 predicted proteins | sample GraSoiAngelo_120_FD_185877 | JGI IMG/M metagenome (GOLD analysis project Ga0209153, IMG submission 185877) | Grasslands soil microbial communities from the Angelo Coastal Reserve, California, USA - 14_0919_09_20cm (SPAdes) (version 2) | ecosystem: Environmental > Terrestrial > Soil > Grasslands ...
CCTCAGCCAGAGAGCCTTTGCCTTTTTCGTAAGCGGCGATGACTCGCTGGCGCAAATCTAAGGAGTATGCTTTCATGCCGGAAGCTTACTCCTGAATGTTAGTCGCATTCAATCGAAAACCGTAATATTTAATCTTGCAATGGTTATGCCAAATGACGCGCTCTCGGAAATGTCAGGATTTATCAAATGGATGAGGGTGATGTCAGCCGATAGCATCCAGCGGGTGTCTACTGTAGGTCACACATTCTTAGTCGGATGTGCATATTTGTAAATGACGAAGAGATCGCTGTTCGGGCAGTAGATATAGCGCAGGCTCACGTTGAGGGCCGTGAGGCGCACCATCTGCTAGGAATCTAACTGGTACACCAAAATCTCCGCCGCGCTAGCGCTGCGGCTGGGAGCGGCCACGAATAGTCGGCCCAATTCAGGAGAGAAGAGCGCCGTGCGTGCGCCCCCAGCCGTCGGCACTTTCTCGACAAGGCGGTAGTGGTCGGCGTCCACCTGCTCATAGATGAACACCGCCCCTTCGCCGAAGCTAGCGTAGATACGCCCGTGCGCGCCATCGTAGAAGATGTCGTCCGAATCGCCGCCCGCCTCGACAGTCGAGACGGGTTTACCCGTCCCAGTATCATAGACGAGCAAACTCGGCGGTCGCCGCGCGCCGATGAACAGTCTGTGGTGCGCGGCATCAAGCGCCATCGGGTAGTTGGCGGCAGCGGCGCTCACGGCCCAAGTCTCCGTGACCTTCAACTTGTCTGCGTCAACAACGGCGATCTCACGCCGGGACGGGACGTTGACGTAAATCTTCCCGCCGTCTAGTTGGAACGACTCTGGATGTCCACCGAGAGGAATATCGCCTATGTGCTCGCCTTCCGAACTGAAGACGGCCAGCGTGCCTTCGCCGTAGCCGACGTAAACGCGCCCGCGCGCCGGGTCGTAGCGGACATTATCCGCGTCCCCGCCAGTGCGGACAGTCTTCAAAGTCTTCAGCGATTGTCCGTCTATGAAAGTGACCGCGCCGTCGCCGCCGTTTGCGATAACGACCCTGCTGGACTCCGGGATATAAACTATCCCTTGCGGCTCGTCGAACCCGTTGACGGTCGTCGCCCGCTCGCCCTTCTTGAGATCAATCACCTCCAGCGTGTTGTTTCCCAAAGCCGCCACGAAAAGCCGCTGTCCTTTGAGGTCAACGGCCATGTGATCAATGCGGCCACGCACCTGCGGAAGTGGGATGCTGCCGACGAGGCGGAGCAACCCGTTACCTGTCCCCTGTTCGCCCGTCGTAACGGGCGCGGTGGCGGGCGTGGTCGCGTTGTTGTTGGCCTGCGAACTCAACCGCGCCGCCGAGCAGGAAGCGGCTGCACAGAAGGCCAGCAGGAAAAAGCAAAATGTTGCTCTCGTCTTCACCGACGCCCTCCTTTCGTCCCGGCGCGAGCGCGGAAGTTTACCTCGCCTGACTCTTTGCGATGTTCATTTTGTCGAGCGCGGCGCGCAGTCCCCGCGCCAGCTTCTGCGCATCGTCGTTGGCCCAGAAGTGCATGAAGAAGAGGCGCGGGTTTTCGGTCAGCATGTGGCTGTGCAGTGCCGTCACCTCAATGCCATTGTCGCGTAGAGCCTTGATCACCAGATTGACCTCGCTGGCGATGAGCACGAAGTCGCCGGTGATGGCCGCCTTGCCCCCGCCCGTCGGCTGAAAGTTGATCGCCGTCGCCAAGCCCATCGCGGGCGGCACTTCCATTCCATTGTCGCTAACCGTTTCCGCGCGCGGCACGCTGAACTGATAGACGCCGCCGTTCACCTTACCGGTCTGCCCCATAATCTGATCAAGCTGCTTCGTATCTATGCCCAAGTCTTGATCACTGCCGGCGGGCGGAGCAGCAGGCGTAGCGAACGGGGTCTTGCTCAAGCTGAGCGCATCGTGAATCGCCTTGGCGATCTTCACCGCGTCGCCCGTCGCACCGATATGCATATACATCACGCGCGGCGACTCATGGAGTACGTGGTTATGGAGCGCCGTCTGCATGACTCCACCTTCTTGCAGTTTCGTCATCACGGGCATCACTTCATCTTCGGTGAGCACAAGATCGCCCATCACCACGCCCTGGTCGCCCATCTTCTTGAAGGCGACCCACGAGCCGAGCGCAAGCGCCGGCTTGACGGCCACGCCGCCCACAGTCACCTGCAAGTCGCTGCGCGGTAGGCTCACCTTATAGACATCGCCGGGCTGCATTGAACCTTCCTTACCCAATGCCTGCCCCACCGCCTTCCAGTCCGTCGCACCAGACGATTGCGCCGCGTTACTGTTGCCCCCTTGCCCGCTTTCCGGCGCGGAGCAGGCCACCAAGACCAGCACCGTCATTAAGAACGTGACCGTTGCTACTACTGCTAACTGCCTCAACCTACTCATGACCTTCCTCCCTTTCAGCTTGATAAGTTCTAGTGTCTTAGCTCGCGTATCGCTCTTCGACCGTCGCTGCGAACACGAGCGTACCAATGATTCCAATGACTCCGGCGATGACGAACGGCACCTGCGGCGCGAGCTTCCAGAGGAGTCCGCCGATGGCAGCCGAGGGCGTGATCGTGATGCTGCGCACCAAGTAGTAAAGCCCGACGGTGCGCGCCCGCAAGTTTGCTTGGGCGAAGTCCACGATCATCGCTTTGCGCGCAGGCTCGCCGAGTTCACGCAAGCCCCCGATGATGAAGGCCACGACCAGTGTGGCGAAGCCCGATGACATGACGACCGCCACGGGGTAGAGCGAGAAACACACAAACGTCGCGATGACGAAAGGCTTGCGCCCGATTCGGTCGGCGATTCTACCCGCCGGAATGTAAACCAGAATCGAAGTCGTGATCTGGATCGCGATCAGCAAACCATACTGCGCGACGCTTATGCCGAGGACGTTCGTCGCATAGAGGATGACGAAGATGTCCGCCATGCCCTCGCACGTCCTGATAAAGATGTCGGAGATGAGCAGCCGCTTGAGCGCGTGATGAAACGAGCGCCAGACGCCACGGATGTTGACCACTTCGCCAGCTTGCACCGGGATATTGATCGCCAGCACGATGACGGCGGTGAGCGCCGCCAGCACGAGCGTGGCGGCGAGTCCGACCTTCACCCCGCGCATGATCCCTAAGCTAGCGATAAGCGCACCGCCGATGAGCGGCGAGACGACCATTGGCACGCGCTTCAACATAGATTGCAGCGTGAAGCCCATCGCCCGCTTCTCCTTCGGCAGTGCGTCGCCGATGACGGCGAAGATCGCGGGACTCGCCATGCTGTGCCACGCCATGGCGAAGGCTAAGCCGACGAAGACCCACGGCCATGAAGGGCTGAGCAGATAGACGAGGTAGCCGATTGAAGCAATGGCGATGAAGACGAGGAATGCGCGCCGACGCCCCGCTCGATCAGCGAGCCAGCCTCCGGGGTACTGATAGACGGCGTCGAAGAAATCTTCAGTCGTGCCGAACAGGCCGATGACGGCGGGGCCCGCGCCGAGGTGCTCCAGATACTTCGGCAGGAACTTCTTCCACAATTCCTCGCCTAAGCCGAGCAGAAACACGGCAGCCGAGGCAATGGCGACGTTGCGCTCAAGGCTTAGATAGTCGGCGACGCGTGCGCGCCACGCGAGCGCGACACCCGGAACTGTTTCCTGCCCGCTACTCAAGAACCTTATCTCCATTCATCTCCTTCTAAAGCAGCGCTCGCAGAGTCGCGTAAGCGATGCCGGTCGCCATCGCCCCTAACGCGACAAACGCCACGTCTGCCTTGAGGAGAGTTATAACGAGGAAAGCGGCGACTGCGATGACGAGGCTCGGTACATCAACTAGCGCCTCCGGCATCAACTCAAGGGACACGACCAAGATGACGCCGACGACTGCGGCACTCACGCCCGCCAAGAATGCCTGCACGGAGCGGTTATCGCGCACTTGCTCTATGTAGTGCGCGCCGCCGAGAACGAAAACAAATGACGGGAGAAAGACGAAGAACGTGGCGATGATCGCTCCGGGGACGCCGCCGGCGACGTAGCCCACAAATGTAGTGAAGAGCATGAACGGCCCCGGCGTGGCGACGCTCAAAGCCACGCCGTCCAGAAGTTGCCCCGCCGTCAGCCAATGATGCTGATCCACCGCGCCGCGCTGCAAAAAGATGAGCGACGCATAAGCGCCGCCGAAGCTGAACAGTCCCGTCTTGAGAAATAGCCAAGCCATCTGCAACCAGCGCGCGTCGGCTAAACCGACTGTGCCCAACCCGAGGATGAGCATCCGTGTGGTCGAACGTGTCGGGCGCTGTAAGCGAGGTATGCCCTCTTTGACCAATAGATTTATGAAGCCCGCGAGGAGCAAGATCAGCAGAAAATTTATTCCCGCAAAGCGCATTCCCGTGAAAGCGCCGACGAGCAGAGCGGCCAGCAACCAGTTCTTTATCGCCGCCCGTCCGAGCTTGATGATCCCTGCGGCGATGATGCCGAGCACGGCGGGCTTCAGAATGTAGAGAGCGTTCGTCACCTGCGGAAGGTTCCCGTATTTCACATAAAGCCAACTCAGAATAATCATCACCACAGCGCCGGGGACGATGAAGGTGAGGCCAGCGAGGATTCCGCCGAGCAGTCTGCGTTTTAGGTAGCCGACGTAGATCGCGAGTTGCAACGCTTCAGGGCCGGGCAGCATATGGCAGAAGCCCATGATTTTGACGAAGCGGTCGTCCGAGAGCCAGCCTTTGCGCTCGACCATGTGGTTATACATCATCGTGATCTGCGCCACGGGGCCGCCGATGTTGATAAAGCCGAGCATCAGAAAGTAGAGAAAGACCTCGTGCCACGAAGGCATCCGGTGGTCGTCCTCAAGCTCTGTCTCTTGGAGACTTTTTTCTCCGCTTTCCCGCCCGACGTTTAACTTGGCCTCTGCCATCACCCTGCTTCCCCCCGCTCTGTTCAGAACGATTACTCAATAATGCGTACAGTCCGTCGAAAACCTCGCTGCACTGCCGGACCAGCTTCCGGTCGTCTTTGAGCAGTTCCGAGAGTCCGCGCACTACCGCGTTAAGCCCCGCCGCTTCGAGCCGGTTGAATTTGTTGTCCTTGAGGTCGATGTCGTGGACGATCTCGGCGATCTCCTTCAGGGCGGGGTCGCGCTCCAGACCGAACCGCTTGAGCATGGTCTCGAAGGTGCAGTCCTCGCCCACGTGGGTTAACTCCGCGCCGAACATGTCGAAGGGGACGCCGCCTTCAACCGTCTCGCCTTCGGCGACGAAGTAGAAGCGAGGACGGGCGTCAATGAACCGCTTGATGAGCCAAGCCGAGGCCAGCCTGTCGATGTGCAGGTTGCGCCGGGTGACCCAGCGCCGTCCCTGATACCGTGCTGGGTCGAGCGTGTCGCCTTTGGTTTCTGCCTTGCTGCTTCTACCGCCACGATCAAGCGCCGCCCGCAGAGCCTTCTGACAACGTTCGTAAGCAGCTACTGCCGCGGCGCGATTAGGTGCGCCGAAGAAATCGGTGGCGGCGATTCGCTCCAGTTCGGTGTGGAGCTTTTCAAGCTCGGTCTCGTAATTTCTGATACGTCCGGCGGAGAGGTGACCGCCTCTTTTCTGCTCGCGAATCGCTCCAGCGAGTCCTTCTAATTCGGCGGTTAGTTGTGTGTAGTCTTCGTCACGCTGCTTGCGGAAAGCCGTGATGATCTCTTCGTCCGTCGTGCCCTCCACAGCCCCGGCACGAAACACAGTCGCCTCGCCGCCCGCCGTCTCGATCTCCTGCTTGAGCCACTGGAAGTCCTCGTGCGTCTTCTCGTTGAACGGCAGCACGTAAACGGAGTTCTTGATCGCCACCGCGCCGAGTCGTTGCAGTTTGCGCCACGTGCGCACGCGCAGGTTAGTCGGCTTGGGCGGAAGCTGATGAATGAGCAGAATCCAGTTCTGCTCTGGCTCTCTACGTTTCATAATAAAAGGGTAACAGTACCGAAAAGTGTAACCACTGTTACGTCAACTGGCAAGGTCGCAGGCAACGGTATGCCGGATTAGCATAACTGCTGGTATCAGATGTGCTGTCGAAGCAGCAGGGAGGATAGCTTATTTGTAGGCTTCAACATTCGACTCGGCAATGCAAACAGATATTTGACGCTCATTCACTGTGGGGACTTTTGTGGGTACTCTTTGCCGCCGGTAGCAATAAGTCAGTTCATCTCTCGCTGCCTTTTATAGCAGGTCTCGGTTGGATGCGACCTGTTTAGAGTTCAGCCTTCAGGCTGTTTCGTAGGCACGCTGAAAGCGTGAACTCTGAACCCAAGTCGCACTCGAATGAGAACTGCTGTAGGACCTGTTCGTACACACCGAACGGATGCCATCCGCCGGTGTTGTTTATTTCATCACCCACAGCGACGGTCGCTTTTGTGTGTGTCGACGACAGGGTGTTTGTTCTGTTCAAAGCAGAAATTCGTGAGTTCAGACGCACCCGGGCCGGAATCCGTGGGTGGATTGTCTCTCCTAACTTCCTTGAACTGCGGGTCGATAGTGCCGTCCGCGTGCACCTCCACCTGCACGTAACCGTATATGATCGTGTCGCGGTACTGTTCCGCACCGGCTGTGCCGATGATCCAACCGGGCAACACCCTGCCCATGTGTTCCGGCGTGTCGTAGATGTTCTGTTCGTAGTAATGGGAGTGACTCGCTAGGATATAGACGTGCTTCCGCTTCGCCGGCGGGGTTGAGAGGTTCTGGGCCTCGTACAGCATGTTATAGACCCGCTGCCCGGAGCAGATGCCGGGGCAGCTCGCGTCCATCGCGTGGTTGCGTGAGAGGCTGAATGGCAGCGCCGCGTGCATCCCGACGATGATCGTCTTCACTTTTTTATCTTTGGCGTCCGCGGCGAGCACCTGCGCCAGCCAAGTCACCTGTTCGTTACTGAAGGCGTAATCATTGCCGGCGTTATCGAGATAGATGAAGTCCACACCGTTCTTGATGAAGTGATAGTAAGTGCCGCCCGCCGCAGAGGAGATGTGCTTCTTCTCGTCGGCCATCCTCTGCTCCTCCAGGAGCGGCTGCGTCAGCCACTGCTTGAACTTCAGCCGAAAGTCGTCACGCGTTCGATCGATCAACTCGTGATTGCCGATGCCGAGCACGAACGGGGTAGCGCCGAACGGTGACACCTGATGTTGGATGAAATCGTCCCACGCGATGCTTTGATAATCCGTCTTTTCCTTTGCCGTAATCTCATTAGCGTTGCGTTTATCGGGCTGGCACTGGAAGGCTGGATTCCGGCGCTTAGCGATGTCGCAGTCGATGCGCCCCATCGCCCGCAAACCGCCGAGGTGCCAGTAGAACTCGACAGGCGTCTGCGCGCGACTGTGCTCAATCGTCTGCGCGATCTTCGGCATGATTACATCGCCGCAATCGCGTGAGTCGCCGGAGACGGCAAAGTACCAACTGGATTGAGAAGCAACCGGGGCTGCTGACGGCGTACTGACTGTCCTGCCGGGACGAAGTGCGCCTGAGCTGCGGACGCCCAGGATGGTCGCGATAAGAAGTGAACAGATGGTAAGACAGAAAAGCAGCCGGTCGAAAGGCTCGTCAATCGCCTCCAGCGCGTCTATGTTGGCGTGGATGTCGGTCAGGATGAGATAACGCACACTCGCCTTCAGTTGCGTGCGTGCGCGCTTGACGCTCCCTCACGGAGGTCGTCGAGCGCGGCATTGATCTGTTCTATGTCCGACCTGATCTGCGGTGCCGTCTCGCTGCTCGTACTGATGAGCCGCTCCACGGTTCCGACCAGCTCGTCCAACCTCGTCTCGGCCTCACGGCCAATCTGCTTCATCGCGCCCGTGATCTTCTCCTCCCACTGCGCCGCCAGCCGGGAGAGGTTCTTCTCCACCATGTACGGCACCTTGCCCGCGAAGTGGCGCGCGACCAGCCCCTTCACCAGCCACATCGGCATGACCGGAGAGAGCAGTTCCCAGTTCCTATCAAACACCCGCCCGACGTGGATGTCTGGGCGGCGCGGCTCCTCGACTACGATCTCAGCCTCCGTCGTGCGCAGGGCGACACCGTAAGCTCGCATGGTTCTTTCCGACAGCCGGTCGCGGAAGTCTTGGAGGGCGCGGAACACCTGCCGCCGGACCTTTTCTAAGATGGCGACGATCTGCGGCTGCTCCTTATTCGAGACGGCGAGCATCTCTTCGGCGAGCGTGCGGCGCAACCACTCCTCAAACTACTCAAGCATGTGGTCTAGGCTCTTCGTCCACCGGGGGAACTCCGACTCAAGCTGCTTCAGTAGGCGCGCGGTCATCTCCGCCCTGTGCGCGTCTAACTGCTTCGCGATCCTTCCCCTCGTGCTGCCGCTCGCGTGCCCGACAACCAGCCGCAGCGCGGACTTCACCTCGTCCACGATCTCTTTCTCAACGACGGACTGCCGCTTGAGCGCATCACGTTCCGACTCGATCACCTCCGCCGCCGAAAGCGCCAGCGCGAGATAGTCTCTGCACTCGCCGAGCAGCGTCTCCATCTTCCGCCGTAAGATCGCGCTGCGCTGCTCGTGGAAGCGGGCCAACGTGCCATTAACCATAGTCTCTTCCACCCGCGCCTTTAGTTGCTCATAGCCCGGTCGCACGGAGTAAGGAAAGACCTGCGGCGAAGTGCCGAAGGTACGCCCGAACTGCTCGCTGATGTAGGAGAGCACTTCAGCCTGCTCGGCGTCGTCCAGCAGGTCTGTCTTCGTCAGAAGAATCGAGACCTTTGGGTGTACTGGTACACGCTCTTCAGGAGGGTAATGTCAGCTTGCGAGAGCGGCTGGTCTGAACTCACGGCCACCAACGCGAGGCCCACGTTGGGCAGCCAATGGAGGGCTGCCTCCGTGTTGTGAGCGAGCGCGCTTTCCAGCCCCGGCATGTCAACGAAGTGCAGGCCCCGTAGCCGCGCGAGCACAGGCAGCTCGACCGTCACCTTCCCGACATGTTTCGCATTTTCCGGGTTCTCACTCTCCGCGACGAAGTGACGAATCGCGTCGAGCGCGACCTCCTCGATCCGACCGTCAAGGTAATGCACCGATGCTTTCTCTCTCGAACCGTATGCGATCTCGGTGACGACCGCCGTAACGGGGATCACTCCGACGGGGAGGAGATTTTGACCGAGGAAGTGATTGAGGAAGCTGCTCTTGCCGGCCTTGAAACGCCCCAGCACGGCGACGCTGATCTCATCCTGCCCGGCGGCGGCCCGGCAGCTTGCCAGCAGTGGCTCAATCGAGGAGATTTGATAGCGCCCTGCGATCTCGGACACAAACCCTGTCACATCGTCAGTTACTTGATGCATTGCTCCCCGCCGCCGCCCTGAGCTGGGCCGAAGTCACAGACCGAACTAACTCTTGTTCTCTTCCGCATATTCCCCATCCGGCGGGTGTGAGTGCGTGTACTTGATGATCTCGACATCCGAGAGGACGACGATTCCCTCGTCCACCATCTCGTCGAGGACGGGTAGAATGTTCCTGATCTTCTCTTCAGTATCAATGACTGAAATCATAATAGGCATGTCACGCGAGAGGCCGAGCCAGCCGGACTTGTGCAGGCGCTGCTGCGCGCCGTAGCCCATCAGCCCGCGATAGACGGTCGCGCCCGCGATGTCCATCATCCTGAGCTTCTTGACAATCGATTCATGCAGCGGCTCGCCTTCCCAACGGTCGTCCTCACCGATGTAAACGCGGAGCATCTTCGCGTGACCTTCCAGCTTCTCGTGCTTCATCGTATGAGTCTCCTCCGGCTGCTGTTTGTGTGTCGTGTGCTTGACGACGAACGTGTCCTGCACCTCGATCAGCCCCTTGTCCACGATGTCGTAGAGCCAGGGCAAGAGCGCGTTGATCTTTTTCTCCGATTCGATGGCCTCGATTCTCATCGGCACGTCTTCGGTGAGACTGAACAGGTGCGCCTCGTGCATCTTGCCGCTGACGCCGTAGCCGGCGACCGCTTTTGTCACCGTCGCGCCGGAGCAGCCGTGCCGGTAGAGAAATCGCACTACGGCTTCATAGACAGGTTCACCGTGATGATGCTGCCCTTCGTTCACGTAGATGACGAGCTTCTTCGCTGGGCCTTTCTCAAGCATGTGCGTCTCTCCTTTCGTCCTCTGCCGGTGAGCGGTGGATGACCATCGTCGGCTGCAACTGCACCAGCCCGTGTTCGCCGAGCATCCCCGAAACCTTTTTCGCGGCGGCTTCGATCTGTTCCCGCTCGCCGACGGCTTCGATGATGATCGGCAGATTCTCCATCGTGATCTCGTTCATCGTCGAATGAATGCGGCGGCGGCAGCCGTAACTCATGACGCCCTTTGTCAGGGTCGCCCCTGTGATGCCCTGCTCGTGCAAGACCTTCAGCACCTCTCGATAGAGGGGATGGTGCGCGTGCCGCTCGTCCCCGCCGACGGAGACGGTTAGTTTCAATGCCTGTCGAAGCTCTCTACTCATTTCCGATCACCTTCTCCTGTTAGCGTGCGGTTCTCTCTCTTCATCCACTCGGACTTCAATATTTTGATCATCTTTCTGACGCACGGTTTCTTCCCCTTGTGCCGTTTCACTAATGTCCCGCCGGTCTTCAGGCTTGGTTAGAACGGCATGGCTTGTGACGGGCACATGTTCAATCTCCCGCGCCGTCACTATGCCACCGTAAACAGCCGCGAATCCGATGGTGAAACTCAGGATCACGTAGAGAAAGGCGTACAGGTAGTCTCTTCCTTCGACGAGGCGAGCCGTCTCGTATTCGAAGGTTGAGAAGGTGGTGTAAGCGCCGACGAAACCGACCGCCACGGCAAGTCTGAGATGTGGGTTGACAGGGATTCTTTCTGTGACAAGCGTCAGGAAAAAGCCGATGATGAATGAGCCGGTGATGTTGATGACAAAAGTCGCCGAAGGGAAAGGGGCGGCGGTGCGGGCAAGGCCCGTCAGGGTAATGTAGTAGCGTAGCATCGCGCCGACCGCCCCGCCCGCCGCCACGGCTAAGTATCTCGTCAATGTATCCACTTCACTCTCCTCATCAATCCTGATAGAGCCTAAAACAGAAAAACCCCTTTTCATGCGGCAAGCTAGTGGATGCGCGCGTGAAAAGGAGTCATCAATCTCGGGCTGATAGAGTCCGAGATGGTTATAAGGCGAACTCCATCACCTAATACTTCGCTGTGGATTTTACACTATTTATCTTGAGAATACAGTGGCCTTACAAAAGCCGTCGTTAGCGCAGCCATGAAAACGTACCAAGCTTTCGCCAAGCTCAAATTATATTCTTGACTGAGTCGAGAGCAAGAGACAATAATGGCCGCGAGAAACAGCCTACAAAAGGCGATGGAGTTCGCCTGAACCGTCCCGTCGAGTTGGACTGATAACTCCTGCATCGGAAGGTCACGTGTGCGATGCCGGAGTTTTTTCATGTCCATCTGAAATCTGATCTCATGGGAGGGTCTCATGGCTGAAACTTGGTTTCTCGCCGCCATCTGGGTCGGTCTCGCGCTCATCGCCGTTCTCATCGCCATCAAGCTGCGCATCTCGACCGCCCTCTCCGAAATCGTCGTCGGCACAGTCGCCCAACTCATCATCGGGGCCAGCGTCGGCAGCGCCTTTCTCGGCGCGCAACAGCCGTGGATCACATTCCTCGCGGGAGCCGGCGCTATCGTACTGACTTTTCTCGCGGGCACGGAGCTTGACCCGCAGGTCTTCCGCGCCCGCTGGAAGGAAGCCACCGTCATCGGTCTCATCGGCTTCTTCGCCCCTTCCTCGGCTGCACGGCTGTCGCGTACTTCATCCTTCATTGGCCTGCCAGACCCTCTTGGCTGGTCGGCGTCGCGCTTTCAACGACATCGGTCGCGGTCGTCTATGCCGTCATGCTGGAGTTAGGACTGAACACTACGACCTACGGCAAAGCGATCTTAGCCGCGTGTTTCATAAACGATCTCGGCACGGTCATCGCGCTGGGTCTCATCTTCGCGCCCTTCACCATCAGAACAGCTATTTTCGTCGTTGTCTCTATCGCAATCTTTGCCGTCCTGCCGTGGCTCACGCCCCGCTTCTTCCGGCGTTACAGCAATCGCGTCTCAGAATTGGAGGCGAAATACTTGCTGCTCCTGCTCTTCGGGATGGGCGGCTTTGCCACGTGGTCAGGAAGCGAGGCCGTGCTTCCCGCTTATTTGATTGGGATGGTGCTGGCCGGGACTGTGGGTAAAGATCACACCCTGATCCGGCGTCTGCGGACACTGACGTTCGGACTGCTCACGCCCTTCTACTTCATCCGCGCCGGTTCCTTCGTCTCGATCCCGGCGCTCGTCGCCGCACCGCTCATCTTCTTAGCGCTTTTCTTCGCCAAGTCCATCTCTAAATTTGTCGGCATCTTCCCCGTGACGAAGCTCTTCGGCTACGAGAGGCAGGAAGGCGTCTACACGACCCTGTTGATGTCCACGGGGCTGACCTTCGGCACGATCTCGGCGCTCTATGGGCTGTCGCATAACATCATAGATCAGGCCCAATACTCCTACATCGTGGCGACGGTCATCGCCAGCGCCGTCGTCCCGACCGTGATCGCCAACGCCTTCTTCCTACCCCATCATCTTCTACCTAAGATGATTGCAGAGCCTGACGCGGAGGCCGAAGCCGTCGGCGTGACTGAAGCATCCTGAAGAGGAGAGCGAGTGATGATTAAGACAATTCTGGTTGCTTTCGACGGCTCGGATCAGTCCCGCAAAGCCTTCGAGTTGGGTTTGGAAATGGCCGTCAAATTTCAGGCTAAGCTTTTGGCGGTGGGCGTCATTCAATGCGAAACACGTCGCTCGCATCAACGTCGAACTGCCGTCACCCCGCCTGCGCGACGGCGTCGTTTTCGTGGACACGCCGGGGCTAGGCTCTCTCGCCAGCGCCGGCGCGACGGAGACCATCGCCTACCTGCCGCGCTGCGACCTCGGCGTGGCGCTGCTTGACGCGGGCGACCTCGACGGAGCGGAACAGGCGCTCCGGCAAAATCTGGCGCTCAACCCAAAGAGCCAGTCGGCCTACTTTCATCTCGGTCAGCTCTACCACCTGCGCGGCGACGAGGCTTCGTCGCGCGGCACTTACCAGAAAGCGATTGAGCTTGACCCTCATACTTACCTCGCCCAGCGCGCCCGCGAGCGGGTGGAAGGGTGGAGGCCGCGTCTCATCATTGGCACGGGACACGAGAGCAAGGAAGAGGACAAGTGAACGCTATGGGCCTCTTGAATCTACTACCCAAAGAGGAACAATACTTCTCCCTGTTTTCGCAAATGACCTCTCAAATCTCGAAAGCGGCTGGCGTGCTCGTCGAACTGCTCAACGACAAGAGCGGCGATCTGACGGGGTACGTGGCGCGGGTAGAGACTATCGGGCACTCCTGCGATGAGTTGACACACGGCATCGTGAAGAGGCTCAATCAAACATTCATCACGCCCTTAGACCGAGAAGACATCTACAGTCTGACGGGCGCGCTCGATGACATCGTTGACTTGATAGATGATGCGGCCCGCACGATGTTGATGTATGACCTACGCGCGGGCACAGATTATGCCCGTTGCTTCGCCGACGTGGTCCGGCGCATGGCCGCCGAGATTCATGAGGTCGCCTCGACGCTGGGGCGACCCGCTGGCGTCACGACGCGGCTGGTCGAAATTCACCGTTTGGAGAACGAGGGCGACCGTATCTACCACAAGGTCATCCAAAGGGCAATGATTATCATTGCGGTAAGCGTCGGGTAAGGCCGCCGAGCGAGGATGCTTCCATGCTGAATAATACCGAATTGCGAAACAAAATAAGGTGACTCATCGCTTGGGCCACCAGTGATAGTTCGTTAAGGCTGAGATTTGTTCAGCACTGATTTTTTGACAACGTGAACAAACCTTCTGCTCTAGCTCATCG
>Ga0209153_1000716_pt1 | contig 13856 bp, 13 predicted proteins | sample GraSoiAngelo_120_FD_185877 | JGI IMG/M metagenome (GOLD analysis project Ga0209153, IMG submission 185877) | Grasslands soil microbial communities from the Angelo Coastal Reserve, California, USA - 14_0919_09_20cm (SPAdes) (version 2) | ecosystem: Environmental > Terrestrial > Soil > Grasslands ...
CGTTGGCGCCCGTCTCGTGCAGCGCTGTCTGGGTCTCGGTCCCGATCGGGAGAATTGCGCCCGATGTGATCTGGTTATCGCGGTTGCCGACCGAGGAGCTGTCGAGCTGGATCAGCTTGATGTGGTAAGGGCCGCCGTTGATGAACGAGGAACCGACGTTGTTGCCCCAGCCACGCGGCCCGACGCTCGCCGCCAGGTGCCCGCCGAAGAGCAGCTGCACCTTCGTGTCCGTCGCCGTCGAGGGCACGCTGTACGTGACCGTGATCTGGGCGAAGTCGTCGCCCGACCCCGAGGCGTTGTCGTGGATGGGGGCGGACACGTCGGTGATCGTGCCGCCGTACAGTGTCATGAAGCGGTCGGTGGCCGGCAGCTCGTGGTTTGCCGTCGAGTCTCCGGCTCCGTTCGAGTCCGCGACGACCGTGTTGTCGACAGGAATCTGGAACGTGCTTGCGCTTCCGCCCGGGCAATCGGCCGCCGCGAGGTCCTGGCAGCGATCGGCGCTGGTCTCCGTGAAGTTCCAGGTCGCGAGCGAGTCGTAAGCGTGGTTGCCGGCCCCGCCCTGGCCTTTCCGGGCCAGGTACTTGAGAATGATCGTCCGGCCGGTGGTCGGCCCACCGCTCGGCACGTCGAGCCCGAGTCTCTGCGGGGTTACCTGATCCTCGGTGTACTGGGAGTTGTTCGCGTTCAGGATTCCGTTGATCCAGCCCTGCGGAACGCAATCTGTTGGGTCCGTTGCAGAACCCGGCTTGTCATTCGCGCACTGCTGGTAGTTGTTCACGCCTGCGTCCGTAGATGGGGCCGCAAGCACCGAGCCGCCGGCGACGAGCGCGCCGAGAACAACGAGCGCGGCCACGAGAACGGGCACGAGCAGCCAGAAGCCGCGCCTGTGACGGACATGTTCAGCTTGTGCGGCCGGCCATCCGTGCTGAGACGTGGACCGACGCTCCGATGTTCGAAACCGTTTCACTTGTTCCCTCCCCTTGCCGTAGACAGCGGATAGCTCTTTTTGCAAGGGGAGGGGAGCCGCGTCGCATACGCGGATCGACGCGCGAGACCGCGCGCGATCGCTGTCTCATGTACTGACGGCTCCTCGAACATGCCCCTCTCCCTCTCGTTAATTCCCCAAAGGAAAGAGCTTAGGGAGTTGGCAGAAAAGCAAAAGTCCAGGATCGACCTAGCCGAAGGTCCTGATCAAGGCTCGACCTCGTTGAGAGCTCAGGCTCGCACGACCAGCCCGAGCGAGCGAAGCTCTAACGAATCGTGACCGGCGTTCCCACGGGCATCCGCTTCCCCAGTGCGAGGATGGCCGCGTTGCGCAGGCGGATGCAGCCGTGCGAGATGCGGCCCGGGATTAGCTGCGGCTGATTCGTGCCGTGGATGCCCACGTAGCCGCCGCCGGGCCAGTCCGTCAGGACCGCGGAGCGCGCGCTGATGCCGAAGGCCAGCGGCCCGTAGAACGGGTTGTTGAAGTTCGTCAGCTTGTCCCGGACGTAGAACTCGCCCGCCGGGGTCGGCCAGTAGCTCTTGCCGACGCCGACGCGCGTTTTGAAGACGACCTTGCCGTCGCGCTTCAGCGTCGCGGTCAACGCGCCGCGGTTGACGTAGAGATGTGTGTGCACCGTGAAGAGCGGGCTCAGGTCGCTCTTGCGCACGAATCCTGTCGTGTTGTTCGGCAGGATCGGCAGGCGCACCCAGTACCAGCTCGAGCGGGGGCTGAGGTCGATCCGAGAGAGGACGAGCACGTCGTTTTGAGTCTCGTCCGTCGTCCCCTTCGGCAGAGTCGCAATCACCTTCGACGCGAGGCCCGGTTTCGCGCGCACGACCGTCCGCCTCATCAAGACCGCCCAGTGCGCGACCTTGCTGTCCGTCAGCTTGGTCGAGCGCGGATAGAGAGCGGCTCCGTTGGCGCCGCCGTGGGCCGCCGAGGCGAGCGAGAGCACTGCAACTGCCAGCGCGCCGGCAAGCGCGATCGAAGCAATGAGCGTCCGGCGATTCTCAACAAAGGATGTGTTCACTCGTGTTCCCCCGGTCTTAGTCGTTCACTGGAGCGGCCAGTAAGGCGGCTCCAGTGTAGCTTCGGCTCTGGTCGTTCACTCTTCGGCGATTCCCCGTACAGAGCTTAGGGCGCCGCTCGGAAGAGCGCGGTCTAGATTGGCCTGGACGAACGGACAGGACCAGGCTTTGGCGGACTGCCGGCTTTTCGGGCATAACTGTGTTTGTCGGCAGGAAGAGGAGGGGTTGCAGTGACTCGATCGATCGCGCTCGGACTCGCGGCTGTTGCGACCGCCTTGGTGACGGCCGCAGCCGTCTCGGCCGGCGACGGCAAGGAGCAGATCAAGTTCAACGCGGCCGATCAGGCAGCCGCGCGAGCGGTCGTCATCCGCCGCGCTGATCTCGGCACGAGCGGCTGGTCAGGAGGAGCCACCAAGCCCGACCTCTCCGCAGGGCCGAGTTGCCCGAACTACCACCCTAAGGTCTCCGATCTCGTCCTCACCGGCGCCGCCCGGACCACCTTTCAACGCAGCGGCTTCGAGTTCGACAGCCAGTCGGGCGTGCTGAAGACGCGTCGGATGGTGGCGCTCGACTGGCGCCGATCCGTGCTCGCTCCCGGCGCCGTCCCGTGCCTCCGACAGACGATCGGCAAGGGGCTCGGCTCGAACGCGAAGGTGGTCTCGTTCGCGAAGCTTCCCTTCCCGCAGCTCTCAACGTACGCAGCGCTCTTCCGTGGAATCATCAGCGTCCAAGCGCAGGGCAAGACCGTGCGCGTCCTCACCGATCTCGTTCTCGTCGGGCGAAGCCGCACCGAGCTCACGCTCACGATCGCCGGGCCGGCCACGGCGAAGCGCGCGATCTCGGCGGCCGAGCGCCGCCTGGCCCGACTACTGATTAGGCGCGCGCGCGCGTAAGCTGAGGCTGAGTCAGCGTCGCTCCGCGACCGCGAGGACCGCGAGCTGGCGGATCGGAAAGCTGCCGCCGAGGCCTTCGACGAGCTCGACCATCTCTCGCTCGACTCGCTCCTGTTCCTCCGCGCCGAGGCTGAGGTGCGTCGCCGTCGTCCGCTGGAGCTCGACCAGCTCGGCGCCGCCAAGGTCGGTCTGGTGGGGGATCGATTCGAACTGCGCCTCGCCGAAGAGTCGTGCGGTCTCGGCCACTTCGATCGCCGGATTCTCGAGCCAACCCCAGAGGGCGGAGATGTTGCCCGAGCGCGCAAGCGCACCTTCAATGACCTCTCGCTCGTCTCTGAGCTGCCAGGGTGCTCCATAGATCTCCCGCAGCGCCTCCTGCGAGCGCCTAGTCCTCCCGTCGGTGACGTAGACGTGGCTGAGCAGGGCCAGCGCCCCGCCGGGGCGGAGCACGCGCGCGGCCTTCGCCCAGCCGACCGCCGGATCGACCCAGTGGAACGCAGTCGCCGAGAAGACGGCGTCGAAGCTCTCCGCGGCCAGCTCGAGCTCCTCGAATCGCGCGACGTGAACCTGCGCTTCGGGTGCGCGCCGGCGGGCGATCGCGGCCAGGTTCGCTCCCGGCTCGACGGCCTCGACGTACAGGCTGCGCGCGATCAGCGCCATGGTCAGCTGGCCGGTGCCGCAGCCGACCTCGAGCACATGGCGAACGCGCCGGCCGGCGAGCGCCGTGTCGATGAATGTTGCCGGATAGCCTGGACGAGCCCGGTCATAGGCCTCGGCCACCCTGTCGAAGGCAAGCGCCCGCTCCATCACAACGAGATTCTCACCGTCTGACCGCCTGAGTATTCTCGTCGCGTTCTCAGCGGCAACGACACAAGGAGGCTCGAGTGACGGGTGTTCGACGGGGTGCGCGGGCGGTGCTGCGGTACTACGTACCGCTGCTCTTCCTGCTGGTGATCGTTCAGATCTTCCTCGCGGGCGAAGGGATCTTCGGGATCAAGAAGGGCCCGAAGCTCGACGACCAGAAGACGCTCGATCCTCACCGCGCCCTCGGATTCCTCCTCACGGAGCCGCTGGCCTTCGTCCTGCTGGTCGCCGCCTTGCTTGCGTGGTTTCCGGACCGCAGGCTACGGCGGATCTCGATCGCGCTGCCGTTCTTGATCTTCCTCCAGGCACCGCTCGCCTGGGGCGGTCGCTGGAGCGGGGCGTTCCATCCGCTGAACGCGTTCCTCGTGCTCGGGCTGCTCGGCTGGCTCTCGGGACAGCTCTGGCGGCGCCACCGCGCCGGAACCACCGAGATGGCGGAAGCGGCTCCGGCCGTCAGCTGATCGCTCAGGGCGCGAGGGCTGACCGTGGCAAGCCTCGCGACTCCACTGCTCCTCGTCGTGTTCGCGGCCGCCGCTGGGGCGACGTGGATTGCCGGCGTCGCGCTGTCGAAGACAACCGACGCGCTCGACGTGCGCCTCGGCTTCGGCGAAGAGCTCGGCGGAATCATCTTGCTCGCCGTCGCGGGCAGCCTGCCCGAGGTCGCGATCACGATCTCCGCGGCCTCGAGCGGTCACCTCGGTCTCGCGGCCGGAAACCTGATCGGCGGGATCGCGGTGCAGACGATGGTCCTCGTCGTTTGCGATCTCGTCGCCGGCCCGAGGAACGCGCTCACGTTCCTGGCGGGCGCACTGACCCCGGTGCTCGAGGCGCTGCTGGTCGTGCTCGTCGTCTCGGGGGTGCTGATGGGCGCGCTGCTGCGCCCCTCGATCGCGATCGGAGGTGTCGTGAGCCCTGCTTCGCTCGCGATCGTCGTCGTCTGGGTGACCGGCGTCTACGTGATCAACCGGGCGCGGAAGGAGAAGCGCTGGACGGTGACGATGCCGGGAAGCCGCCGCGGCCGCCTCAGCCACCGCGAGCCGATGCCGGCGAAGCCGCACCCCTTCGACGGTTCGTCGACGGCTCGGGTTGCCGCGATCTTCGGCGCCGCTTGCGCGATCACTCTGGCCGCGGGCGTCGCGCTCGAGGTGACGGGCAACACGCTCGCCGACCGCGCTGGGATCAACGGCGTCATCTTCGGCGCGACCGTGCTCGCAGCAGCCACGGCTCTGCCTGAGATCAGCTCCGGCATCGCGGCCGTCCGCCTTGGCGACAACGCACTCGCGCTTGGGGACATCTTCGGTGGCAATGCGTTTCAGGTCTGCCTCTTCCTGCTCGCCGATCTGATCGCCGGGTCGCCGGTGCTGCCGAGCGCCGGGCACTTGAACAGCTGGGTCGCCTCCCTGGGGGTCGCCCTGACGGCGATCTACGCGATGGGGGTGATCGCTCGTCCTCAACGCTGCTTCCTGCGACTCGGCGCGGACTCGCTCGTGGCGCTCGTCGTGTTCGGGCTCGGGCTCGCCGGCCTGGTCGCCCTCGCTCCTTAGCAGGGCCGGGCGCAACTCCAGCACATCCGCTATTCGTTTCACCCTTATGGAGCGATTCCGTGTCGCGGCCGTTGCCTGCGGCTGCCTTCTGCTTGCGGCCTGCGGTGGGACGACGACCAAGCAGGCTTCCATCCGGCATGCGACGGCGATCCGGCTCGCGGGCGAGAGCGACCTCGTGGCGGCGGCGCTGCGGCGTGGAGACTCGTGTGCGGCAGCGCGTCAAGCCCGGGCGCTTCGCTCGCAGGTCGTGAGTGCGATCGCGTCCGGCTCGATCCCGCAATCGCTTGCCGCACCTGCACGGCTCGCGTCGTCGAGGCTCGCTTCCAGGGTCTCGTGTACACCCCCGCCCGCGCCGCCGCCGACGCCACCGGCGTCCCTGAGCTGTGCCCAGATCGACGCGCAAAGGAAAGCGCTCGAACAGGAGAAGCACGGACCCGGCAAACACGAGAAGGGTCCCGGGAACGCCGCGCGTGAGCACGAGATCGACCAGGAAGAACACGACCTCGACGAGCAGCGGAAGGGTTGCAAGTGAGCGCCCCGCAGCCATCGACGCGGCGCTACTGCGGCGTGCGGCTGCTCGCCCAGGGCGGCATGGCAACGGTCGAGCTTGCCAAGGACACCGAGCTCGACCGGTCGGTTGCGATCAAGCGGCTCGCCGAGAATCTCGCCGCCAACGAGGAGTACAAGCGGCGGTTCCTGCGGGAGGCCAGGCTGGCGGCGCGGCTCTCGCATCCCAACATCGTCGCCGTGTACGACGCCGGCGCCGAGGGCGGTGTCCCCTTCATCGTCATGGAATACGTCGAGGGCGAGACGGTCAGCGACCTCTTGCGACGCCGGGGCCGGCTCGAGCCGGCCGAAACCGTCGCTCTTGCCCTGCAAGCCTGCTCGGGTCTCGAGACCGCACATGAGGCGGGACTCGTCCACCGCGACATCAAGCCGCAGAACCTGTTGATCGCGAGCGACGGAACGCTGAAGATCGCGGACTTCGGGATCGCCCGCTCGCTCGACGGGACGCAGTTGACGCAGGAAGGGACCGTGCTCGGCACCGCCGGCTATCTGGCGCCAGAGCAGGCGAAGGGCGAGCGGGTGACCGCAGCCGCCGACATCTATGCGCTCGGCGCGGTGCTCTACGAGCTGCTGGCGGGGCGGCCCCCGTACGAGGCGGACAGCCTGGCCGAGCTGTTCGTCAAGCAGACCGAGGGCTCGATCCCGCCTCTCCGCGAGCTCGCCCCTGCGGCGCCGGCCGCGCTCGAGGACGCCGTGATGCATGCCCTCGCGCGCGCGCCCGAGTACCGGCCTGAGTCGGCTGCGGCATTCGCAGCCGAGCTCGCCGCGACGCCGACCGCCGTCACTCGAGTCGACCGCTCGCTCGCGCCGACCAGGCCGATGCGACGGGTGCCTTCGAGCTGGGGGCGTCTACCGGACGTGGCTCGGCGCCGGCGCTGGGCCCTGCCGGTCGCGGTGGCGCTCGCCGCTGCACTGCTCGCGCTCGTCCTGGGGCTTTCGCTCGGAAGCGGTCCGACGCAGCCGCCGAGACCGGTCGCGCCGCCCTCGATGAGCGGGTCGTCCGCGCGCCAGGCGCACGCATTCGCGACCTGGCTCCGCCGGCACGCGGCCGGCGGTTGAGGAGGCGAGAGCCCCACAGCACCTCTCACAACGAAGCGCTGAACCGCCGGGCCGGCGACGAAGCCCCATGATGAAAGAAGCTCTAAGCTCGCAAACCAAACGAGGAGGAAACTGATGCCAAACCGCCGCGACCTCGTCGCCGAGCAGCTGCGCGCGCTCGCCGACGACCTCGAGGAACTCTGGAAGGCCGCAACCCGCGACCCCGCGGTGGAGCAGCGCAAGCAACGAGGCTGGGTGCTACTGACCGGTGCGCTCGGCGCAGTGGCGACGATGGCGAGCCGGAAGGCGCTTGCGAAGCTCTGGCCGATCCTGACCGGTGAGGCGCCGCCCGCCACGCAGGCCCCGGGCTCAGCACGCGAACGGGACCGCGAGCGCGAGCGCGTCTCCTAGTCGGCCGAGCGCGCGAGCTTTCGCCGGTTCTTCACGCGGTACATCGCCTCATCGGCCGCGTGGAGCAGGCCCTCCGGCGTGTCGTCCGCTGCACCGGTGGCGGCGATTCCGAAGCTTGCCTCCGCGCGCAGAGCGGAGGAACGCCCGCTGCGCTCGAGCCACTCGACCAGCCGCGCCGTAACCTCCTCGGCGCCCGGCGCGGTCGTGCTGGGGAGCAGGATCGCGAACTCGTCGCCGCCGATCCGGAACGCCTGGTCGCCGGGCCGCAGCTCGGTGCGCAGGAGCCGGCCGACTCGGACGAGGCAATCGTCTCCGGCGGCGTGACCGTGGCGGTCGTTCAGCGCCTTGAGCCCGTCGAGGTCGAGCACGATCAGGGCCAGCGGAGCGTCGGCACCCAGCGCCTCCGCCACGCCCTGTTTGAGCTCACGCATGAAAGCGCGCCGGTTCGGTAGCTGCGTTAGGGGATCGTGGTCGGCGAGGTACCTCATCTGCTCGAACTGGGTCGCGAGCGTCAGGGCGCTCGCCGCCTGGTTGGCGAAGATCCGAAGCGCCTGCAGCCGTTCCTCGCTCGGCAGCAAACGGTCCTCCGGCTCGTCGACCCAGATGACGCCGATCATCTCCTCCTCCGGCCCGCGCAGCGGGATCACCAGCCAGTGGTGGTTCCACGCGTGCGGGCCGCGCCCGTTCAGCTCGGACTCGTAGATGACCTGAGTCGCTGCGACGCGCTCTCGCGCAATCTCGTTCGGGACGAGGAAGCAGCCGGCAATCTCGAACTCGAAGTCGAACAGCGACGCGATCTCCGTGAGCGAGAGGTTCTCGGTCAGCAGGCGATCGGTGCCCGCCCACCCGGTTGCAGCCCGGGTCACGAGCGTCAGTCCGTCGTCGGCGAGGAGGTCGACGCACACCTTCTCGAAGCCGAGCGCTTTCGAGATCCCATCGCAGACGGACTGCAAGATCGAGTCCGTGGAGAGCGTCTGCGTCAGTCGCGACGAGACGTTCATCAGCTCTTCCAGCGCCGCGCGATGTCGCTCGCGCACGATCGCCGCCTGCGCGGCCGCAAGCGCCTGCGCCGCGTAGTGGGCGAGACCGACGAGTAGCCCGAACTCCTCGTCGCTCGGTCTCAGGCCCGAGGCCGGGTCGCCGAGCGAGAGGATCCCGAGCAGCTCGTCGCCCGGCCCGTACAGGGGCACGAAGACTTCGTCATCCGGGTTCCACGCCTCGGGGTGCTCGCTCACCTCGCGGACGGGGACGTAGCGCTTGCCGGTGTCGTTTTCCCAGTCGAATTCGCCGTGCTTGATGAAGAACGCGCCGTCGCGGAGGAAGCGGTCGTCGAGGAGCTGCGTCCAGCTCTCTCGGCTGTAGGTGCTGCCGATCAGCGCGCGCTGGACTTCCTTGTCGCCGTGGACGGTCTCGACGCGGAAGTCGTCCCACTCACGGCGGTAGAGGTTGAGAACCACCGTGCCGAAGCCGACCACCTCGGCGACCGTCCGCGCGATCAGCGCAAGCACGGTCGAGAGGTCGCTCTCTGCCCTCACGAGCTCGGTTACGCCCACGAGCGCGCCGACGCCCGACAGCTCGCGTGCATCGCGACCCCTCGCGCGCGCAAACAGACGCGCAAAGCGCGTACGCCGTCGTCCCTGAGCCGCTCCGATGCTCTTCTCGCCGCCGATCGAACTGCCTCCTCTGAACCCGCCTATCGCCGCACTCACAGCATCCTCGTTCGCATCAGAGACCGAATCGCCCTGCTGGGGGATCTGTTCGCATTTGATCCCTGCGTCAGACGGGCTGCGATTCGGTCCTCGTTGCGACCCTGACCGGTTCTGGTGCGCGAGCGTGCGCGCGGTCTGCTGCGCCTGAGCGCTCGAAGATCCGAAAGAACGCGTCCACGACGACTGGTGCGAATTGTGTGCCCCGGTGGCGCCGAAGCTCCGCCTCGGCCTCGTCCGGATCGAGGGCGCGGTGGTAGGGGCGGTCGGTTGTCATCGCGTCCCAGGCATCGGCGAGGCCGACGATCGCGGCGCCGAGCGGGATCGAGTCGGCCGCCAGGCCGTGCGGATAACCGCGCCCGTCCCAGCGCTCGTGGTGGTGGTGGATCAGAGGCACCGCGTCGCGCAGCCGCCCGAACTTGGCGACGATCTTGGCGCCGTCGGCCGGATGGTGCTTCATCAGCTCGTACTCCTGGTCGGTCAGCTTCGCCGGTTTCGTCAGGATCGCGTCCGGCACGCCGAGCTTGCCGATGTCGTGGAAGAGGCCCGCGTATCCGATCGCATCGAGCTCTCGACCCTCGATCCCGAGCTCGCGCGCGACCGAGAGGGCGATTTCCTGCACGCGCTGCGAATGGCCGGCCGTGTACGGATCGCGTGCGTCGACTGTCGCGTTCAGGGTCTCGACCGCCTCGAGTGCGTCCTGCTCCAGCACCGCGTAGGCTTCGCTCAGCTCGGCCGTCCGCGCGGCGAGCGAGGAGGCCTGCCGCCGCAGAGTCCGCGAAGCGGTCCGCACGAGCAGGGCGAGAGCTAGATAGAGGGCGAGGAAGACCAGCGACACCGCGGCCCAGATCGCATGCTTGTTCGCCGTGATCAGGTGCTCGCTTCGGCTCGGGTCGGCGTAGATCTCGTAGGCGCCGATGGCGCGCTGGTTGCTCGCGTCGTCGATCGGAGCGTAGACCTCGAGCAGGCGTCCGAAGCCGAGGCTCCGCTCGACCGCATTCTCTTCCCGGTCCGGGACCTCGATCGCGGCGACCGACTCGTTCTTGCGGAGCGCTGTCCCGAGGCTGCCGTCGATTTCGAAGCGGCGTCCGATCCGGCGGCGGGCGCGATTCGTCCACGCCAGGACCCCGTTCGAGCGCCAGACCTTGACGGTCACGAGCTCGGGCCGGCGACTAAGGTCGTCGACGAGCCGTCGAGAGAGCTGTGGGTGGACGACGACCGCACCGTGCTGCACGAGCTGAGGGCGCAGGACGCCGTCGACGTATTGGGTCAGGCTGGTGCGCGCGTCGTTGAGTACCTGTCCCTTCAGCCGTGAGCTGAGGACGCTCGACAGGATCAGGGCGCCGGCGAGCAGGATCCCGGCGCTCGCGACCAGGCACACGCGCAGCAGCGTGAGCGAGCGTTGCACCGCCCACGTGCGCTGAGTGATCGACGCCGCAGCCACGCCGGGTAGAGAATCGGCTCTCACGTGCGTCCGCTTCAGCCCGGCGTCGCTCGAACGAGTGATCGAGCCATTTGTAGTCTTCGCCGGAATGTCGGCACTACACGGCCTTCGGCAGGCGGGGCTCTATGGGCGGACGGTCGCCCGTGTCGCCCAGCGCGGCTTTCGGGAGCGCGGTGGCGATCCTGTATTGGCGACGGAAGGGATCGTCTTCGTCGTCGGCTCGCCTCGTTCGGGAACGACATTCCTCGCCGGCGCCATCGGCTCACAGCCGGGATTCGTCGACCTCGGTGAGGTCAGGCCGGTGAAGTCGAGCATCCGGCGCTGGGCCTTGCTTCCGGAGAGCGAGGCCGCGCCCGAGCTGCGCTCCACGCTAGAACGCGTTCGCCGGCTGGGCTTCGTGCGGGACCTGAGGCCGGTCGAGCAGACGCCGGAACTCAGCTTCGTCGTCGGCGCTGCGGTGCGCGCGTATCCGCAAGCCACCGTGCTGCACATCATCCGGGACGGACGCGACGTCGTCTGCTCGCTGCTCGAGAGGGGCTGGCTCCGCGAGCGGGAGGGCCACGACGACGTCGGTCAGCCGTACGGTTCGCACCTTCGATCCTGGGTAGAGCCGGAGCGTCGTGGGGAGTTCCTGCGCGCGCACGAGGCGACGCGGGCGGCCTGGGCCTGGCGGCGCTACCTGACCGCGGCTCGTGCGGCGCCGGAACACACGCTCGAGATCCGCTACGAGGAGATCGTCGCCGATCCGGCGGCAGCCGCCGATCGGATCGCGGGCCGGATCGAGACGGATCCGAAGCCGCTCGCCGAGGCGCTCCGCCAGGTTCACAGCCGCTCGATCGGCCGCTGGCGCCGAGATCTGACGCCCGCGCAGATCGAGGACGTCGAACGCGAGGCAGGCCAGCTCTTGCGTGAACTGGGTTACGCCTGAGGGCTCGCAGACTCCCCGCCGAACTGATTCCGCGCATCCCGCGACCGGCGCGGGCGGTGCTCCGCAATGCCGTGTGGACGTACGGTCGCGCGACCTCGTTCGCTCGACCGCTGCCCGACTTCCTGATCCTCGGGGCGCAGAAGGCCGGCACGACCGCGCTCTACGCCTACCTGCTCTGGCATCCGGGAATCACAGGCCCAGCCTGGAAGGAGGTCAGCTACTTCGACCGCCACTACCGTCGCGGAGTCCGCTGGTATCGGGGCCACTTTCCGCTGCGGCCCGGCGACCGGCTCGTCGGGGAGGCCAGTCCCGGCTACCTCTTCCACCCACTCGCGCCGAAGCGGGTGTGGGCGACCGTACCGGGCGCCAAGCTGATCGCGCTCTTGCGGGACCCGGTCGACCGTGCGTTCTCCCACTATCACCACGAGGTCGCGCTCGGCCGGGAGCCGCTCACGTTCGAGGAGGCGATCGAGGCAGAGCCCGAGAGGACGCGGGGGGAGGAGGAGCGGCTCGCGCAGGAACCCGGCTATTTCAGCCACGCCTGGTGGGACTACACCTATCTCGCCCGCGGCCGCTACGCCGAGCAGCTCGAGCGCTGGCTGGCGGTCTTCCCGCGGGAGCAGCTGCTCGTCGTCGGCAGCGACGAGCTGGCCGCCGACCCGCGGCAGACGTACGCCGGCGCGCTCGAGTTCCTCGGCGCGCCGGCGCACGAGCTCGGGTCGTATCCGCGCGTCTACGAGCAAAGCTACGCGGCGATGCGGCCGGATACCCGGCGCCGGTTAGCGGAGCGTTTCGCCGAGCCGAACCGGCGCCTCTACGAACTGCTCGGCCGCGACCTCGGCTGGCAGGTTCCGTGAAGTTCGTAACAGTCTGTTACAAGAGGTTTCGGTCCCAGGTTGCCGCGACGTTTTGCTTGTTCCCGGGACTTCGAGCGATCTTTGGCGGAAGGGCCTGCTCAGTCCGGACCGGTCTTTCTTAGTGACAGTCTGTTACTTGACGTCTTAGTAGGCCCGGATCGTCGCGGCCGTGCCGATCACGATGTCCGGCGACGCGGCCTGATCCAGCCAGAGCAGGACGGTGACGAGCTGCGCTCTCGTCAGGCTGACGCAGCCGAGCGTGGGGTCGCCGCTCGCGCTCACGTGCAAGAAGATCCCCGAGCCGCGCCCGGGGACGATCGGGTGCGTGTTGTAGTCGATCACCGCGAGGTACCGGTACGAGATCGGCGATCGAGACATGTCCTCGCTGGTGATCCGGAACGGCGGCTTTGTGCCGCAGGGGACGTGGTGGAAGCGGTTGTAGAACGGCGAGCGAACGTCCTCGACCCACCAGTCGCCGCAGACGATCCGGTGATAGCGGTAGCGCACGCCCGGGTTCGGGCCGAGGCCGTACATCACCGGCTGAATGCCGAAGGCTCCGGCCGGCGTCGTCTTGTCTCCCTCGCGCTTGGTCGCCGAGACGCCGTTCCGTCCGAGGTGAGCAGTCCAGGGACCGTCGACCGCGAGCCAGCACTCGCCGGACCTTCGCCAAAGTCGCAGCGAGCCGGTGGTCGAGCGCCGCCTCGCCGCGACGACCGTGATCAGCTGGGTGCCCGAGCCGGTGTCGGCGATTTGGTTCGCGAGGTTCGCACCGCAAGTGGACGCGCGGGCGTCGCCGCCGCCGCGCGCCGCTGCAGCGCAGAGCAACACCGGGAGGGAGAGAGCGATTACCCAGCGCATTTCGCCCGCAGAGTACGCTCGGAGGCGGGATGAGGACGCTGGTGCTCGCGATCTTCACCGCGGTGTCGCTGCACGCGCCGCCCTTCGGCCACAGCGTCTCGCGCGTGACCGCAGCGCAGCTGCAGCACTCCTGGCATCCCGGCTGTCCGGTCTCGCCGGCTCGACTGCGGCGCGTACGGCTGACCTACTGGGGCTTCGACGGGCGGGCGCACACGGGCTCGCTGGTTGCGAACGAAGACGCCGTCTCCGACCTCGTCCACGTATTCGCGCAGCTCTACACGGCGCGGTTTCCGATCAGGCGGCTGCGGCCGATCGACGTTTACGGCGGCAAGGATGAACGGTCGCTCGAGGCCGACAACACGGCCGCCTTCAACTGCCGTTACGTGATCGGGCCCGGTCCACGGCGCTGGTCGGTTCATGCCTACGGCGACGCGATCGACGTCAACCCGGTCGAGAACCCTTACCTGGAGAACGGCCGCGTGCATCCGCGGGCCGGGCGCGCCTACCTCGTCCGCGGCAGAGTCCGCCCGGGGATGGCGGTTCGCGGCGGACTGCTCGTCCGCGCCTTCGCCGCGGTCGGTTGGCAGTGGGGCGGACGCTGGACGGCGTCACCGGACTACCAGCACTTCTCGGCGACCGGCGGTTGATGCGTTCCGAGAGTTGATTCTTAGCCTGTTTTCACGAAGATTCGCGAGACTCGACGTACACTCGGCGGAACCCGTGAAGAGCCTTC
>Ga0209153_1000719_pt1 | contig 13821 bp, 11 predicted proteins | sample GraSoiAngelo_120_FD_185877 | JGI IMG/M metagenome (GOLD analysis project Ga0209153, IMG submission 185877) | Grasslands soil microbial communities from the Angelo Coastal Reserve, California, USA - 14_0919_09_20cm (SPAdes) (version 2) | ecosystem: Environmental > Terrestrial > Soil > Grasslands ...
AAGGATAGTAAGTGCAACCGAAGAAGATCATCGGCCCCAACAGCACTTGAAAGATTAGGCCCACTTGCTGCGGCTCTGCATACGTGCCGATGACCATGCCGAACGCGGCAAAGAGCCAACTCGTCAGAAGCGCGACCGCAATGAGCAAGAGCGGATGCGACAACTGCAAACCTGCGCTGCGTCCGATCATCAACCACGTGAGCGGCAACACGAACACACCGGCCATGAGCGACTGAATAACACCGACGAAAATCTTTTCCAGCGCCACGCCGTTGATGCTGATCGGCGCAAGCAGACGATCCTCTATCTCCTTCGTCCAACCAAACTCGATCACGAGCGGCAACGCCACAGCCTGCATCCCCGAAAGCGTCATGCTCAGCGCGAGTATGCCCGGCAGCAGTTGGTTCGGATAGCTCTGGCTCGTGATGCTGAGGCGCGTCATCACAAACCCGAAGATGAATGTGAACAAGAGCGGCTGCAACCCAACCCGCAAGATAAATGATTTCAACTCACGCCGCGCCACCCGCAGATCGCGGTGCAACAAGGCGAGCATCGTTGTCATGTTCATGATGAATCCGCTTCATACTGAATAAGCTATTACTGCCTGAGGCTGCGTCCTGTGAGATGCAAGAATAGATTTTCTAAACTCGGTTCGGCGACGTGCGCGTCTGTGACCATGATGCCTTGCTCGCTGGCCAAGCGCATGGCGTTGGCGAGTAAGCCCTCGGCTTTGTCGGCGTAGAGGCGGATCAAGCCGTCTTGCGCGTTGACTTCGGCGACGCCGGGCAACGTGCGCAGAGATGTGACGAGGCGTTCACCGTCGTCATCGGCGGCGCGCAGTTCGATCAAGTAGCCACCGGGGATGCTGGCTTTTAGCTTGCCGGGTGCGTCGAGCGCGAGCAGTTTGCCTTTGTCCATGATGGCAATGCGTTGGCAGAGTTGATCGGCCTCTTCCATGTAGTGCGTGGTGAGAAAGATCGTCTGCCCTTTGCCGTTGAGTTCGATGAGCATGTCCCAGAGCGCGCGGCGCGATTGCGGGTCGAGTCCGGTCGTCGGCTCGTCTAAGAAAAGAATCGCGGGGTCGTGCATGAGCGCCCGCGCGATCTTCAGACGTTGCGCCATGCCGCCGGAGTAGCCGTTGATCTTTTCGTCGGCGCGCTCTGAGAGTTGAAAGCGCGCGAGCAAGTCGTTGGCGTGTTGCTCGCGCGCATGTTTCGGGATGCCGAAGTATTCGGCGTGAAAGAGCAGATTCTCGCGCCCCGTTAGACTGCGGTCGAGGTTGTTCATCTGCGGCACGACGCCGATGCGGCGTTTGACGGCGACGGGATCGCGCGCCACGTCAATGTCTTCAACCAGCGCCGCACCGCCCGTCGGTAAGACGCGCGTGGTGAGTATGCCGATGGTCGTCGTCTTGCCCGCGCCGTTTGGCCCGAGCAGGCCAAAGAATTCGCCACGCGGGACTGCAAACGTGATGCCGTCCACGGCTTTGATGGCGACGGGCTGGCGCTTGCCCTTCGGCGCATAAGTTTTCTGCAAGTCGCGGACGGCGATCACGGTCTCCATCCATCTGCACCTCACATTAAAGTTTTAAACCTACGGCACGGATGGCGGCGGCTCGCTGTGCGTGCTCGTCGTCTGCTCGCCCGCGCTCGCGTCCGGCTCGCAGCCTTTGCGCTGGCGCATCCACTCGCTGATTGATTCGCGGATGAACTCGCCGAGGTCTTCGATGTCGTGCGCGGACTTGCGCCAGAACTCTTTGAAGGCGCGCGCGTCGAAGCCATAGACGCCGACGTGCGGGCGATGCTTGCGCAACTCCGGCCCCAACTCGTCTTCATAATAAGCGACGAGTTGCCGGCATGCCATCGCCACGACCGACAAAGAACTGTCGGGCGGCAGAGGATCGAAGACTGTGCCCGCACCCGCGTCAATCTCCTTCAAGCGTTCGAGCACGCGGTTGTAACGACCGGCACAATAAGCGGCCGTGCCCGGGTCTTTGCCCGCGCCCGTCCATTCGGCCTGCAAGGCCATGCGCCCCGTGCGGCGCAGCACGTTAATGAGTTTCAGCAATTCTTTCTCTCGTTCCATTTCCTTTAACCTCTCTCATCCAACCGGTTCAAGCTGCTCGCGCAGCAGTTTCTTGCCTTGATGCACGCGCCACTTCACCGTCGTGAGCGGCACGCCGACAAAGGCCGCGATCCGTTTCAGAGGCATCTCGTCCAAGTAATGCAGACGCAAGACAAGCGCGTAATCTTCGGGCACACATTCGAGCGCGTGCCTTAACTCCTCTTTGTCCGCTTGCTCAACAAGCGGCTGATTGAGCGCCGCGAGTTTTTCAAGCAATGCTTCATCTAATTCGACGCGGCCCGCCCTGTGCACACGCTCGCGCTGCGTAAAGCGAAACGCACGATGGCGCGTGATCGCGCCGAGCCACGCGGCGAACCGCGATGGCGCTTCGAGCGTGGGCAGCGCCTTGAAGGCGATCAAGAGAGCGTCTTGCGCCACGTCTTCTGCGTCTGCACGCCCGACAATCGCTTGGGCTGCGCGCACGACCGCCGCGCGATAACGCGCGCACAACTCATCGAACGCGCTCAGGTCGCCCAGCATCGCTGCGACCACGAGCACCTCGTCCGGCACCTCCACATCAACGTCATGCGCCATGCACCGTCAACAGCCTTCACTGTTATAGAGACATACGAAGAGGCAAAGGATAGTGATCGAGAGAAAAATTTTCGCGCATTGTATTGACTTCGCTATTTCTCTTCCGGAATTGGACTCGCCGTGTCGAGTGCGATGCGCCAATGGTCGCCGTCGCGCCGCCAGATGCGGACGTAGTAGCCTCGCTCAGTCGTCGCGCCGTCTTTCAGTTCATAGCTGCCGTAGCTGTAGCCCAGATCGCCGGACTGCGCCACGTCCGCACTTGTCGGCGTGCCGGTGAGCTTCCACGACTTGCTGTTGAGATAAGCTTGAATCTCCCGCCGGCCGACGACGGGGAACATGCCGTTGCGATGCAAACGCGCATCTGCGGTCAACTGCGCGCCGAGGGCCTCGGCGCCACCGCGCTCGCTTTCAGCGTGCAACAACGCGCGGTCGGCTGCGAGTAGTACTGCACGTTCCGCTTCAAGGTTCACGTGTGCGCGTGCTTTGTGTGTGCTGCTTGGTGGATGAAATTGCAGCACGGGCGCATCGGTCGGCGGCCGCGCAGGCGTGCTGACGCCGCAGTCAACGGCCACTTTCCAACTGCCGTCCGGTTGCTTTTTCCAGATCGAGAAGAAGTAGCCGTATTGCGTCGGGCGCGGCTGCGCGGAGTGATCCGTGACCGTGTAGGGGCCGGTCGTGTAGCCGAGGTCACCGGCCTGCGAGACGTCTGCATAGATCGGATACCAGTTGAGCGTGAATGTCGGCGGTGTCGTGGGCGCGGGGCGTTTGCGGAATGCTTCTTTGGTGTTCGTCGGGTGCGGCTGAAAGTTGATGCCGTCGTCCGCAAAGTAGGTCAGAAAAGCTTCGCGCACGCCCCGCTCGACTGACAGATGCGCGAACGCGCGTTCAGATGCAACGAGCGACGCAAGCGCGGGCGATAGCTTCTGCTCCTGTGAATGAGCCGACGGCAAAACGCTCAACGCCAACGCCATCGGCAATAAGATCAACAGACTTCGCTTCATTCGACAAGCGCGAAGGCGCGGACGGGGAATGTGCCCATGCCTTTGACTTTGACGGGCACGGCGAAGAACTTGCAGCCATGCGCGGGCAGCGCCGCGAGGTTGCAGAGATGTTCGACAATCGGAATGTCGGCGCGCAGCAAGAGCGTGTGCGCGGGCCTCGTCAGATCGGCCGTGTCGTCAATGTTGAGCGAGTCAATGCCGACGAGGCGCGCGCCCGCAGCGACGAGATGCTCGGCCGCCGCGCGCGTCAAAAACGGATGACCGTTGAAATACTGCTCCGTGTTCCAGTGCACATCCCAACCCGTGTGCACGAGCACGGCCTTGCCGCGCAGATCATATGGCGCAAACACGTCCGCATCAATCGCGCGCCCGCCTGCGCTGCGGACGACGACGGCATCGAGATTGGCGACTGCGTCGAGCGGGAGTTGCGCAACATCAAGGCCGTCGGCGTAACGATGAAAGGGCGCGTCAAGGTACGTGCCTGTGTTGGCGACCATCTCAATCTTGCCGATGTGAAACTCTGTGTCGGGGCCGTAAAGCTGACGCGAAGCTACGCGCGTTAAATGATCCGTGATGACAGGCGCGGGCAAGCCGCGATAGGTGACGAGTCCGTCCGCGATCTCATGGCTTACATCAATCAGTCGCGCGGCGCGCGGCGCATCGGTTAACATGCGGGCATTAAACGATCAGATCGATCAGGAGCACAAGCAGTGACATTGATGCTGGCCGAAGGAGCGCGCGCCGAACTCTGGCAGCGCGTCGTCGAAACGATTGAAGCTTACGCGACGGAAGTTGCACAGTTGCCCGTGAGCACTGAGCCGAATCCGTCTGCGATTCGCGCGCGGCTTGCGCCGTTCGATTTCGCGCAGACGGTCGCGCCGAATGATGCGGTCGAGTTTGTCGCCGATTGTCTGAGACAGTATCAGGTGCACACGCCGCACCCGCGCTACTTTGGCCTCTTCAATCCCGCGCCGACGACGATGGGCATCGCCGCCGATACGCTCGTCGCTGCCTTCAATCCGCAGATGGCCGCTTGGAGTCACAACCCGTTCGCGGCCGAAGTGGAGTCGCACTTGGTGCGCGCGTTCGGCGCACGCTTCGGCTACGCCGAGACCGACGGCACGTTCTGCTCGGGCGGCGCAGAGGCGAACCACACAGCCGTGCTCACGGCGCTTACACACACGCAAAGTGAGTTCGCGCGCGGGGGCGTGCGCGCGCTCGCGGCGCAACCTGTGCTCTACATCTCAGGCGAAGGGCATCACTCGATCATCAAGGCCGCGCGCCTCTGCGGTCTCGGCACGGACGCCGTGCGCGAGATTCCGGTTGATGAGAAGTTGAAGATGGATTGCCATGCGCTCGTCGCACAGATCGAGCGCGACCGCAACGCGGGCTGCGCGCCCTTCATGCTTGTCGCCACGCTCGGCACGACCAACTCCGGCGTACTCGATCCGGTTGATGAACTGGCCCATATCGCCGCGCAAAACGAGCTGTGGCTGCATGCCGATGCCGCATGGGGCGGGGCGGCGGCACTAGTCGCGGAGTTGCGCCCGTTGCTCAAAGGGATCGAGCGCGCCGATTCGATCACATTCGACGCGCACAAGTGGCTCTCCGTGCCGATGGGCGCAGGGCTTTATCTCACGTGCCACACAGACATACTCACGCGCACGTTTCGCATCGCCAATGCTTACATGCCGCGCGCGGTCGAGACGGAGCACGACATCAGTAGCCCTTATGAACATTCAATGCAGTGGTCGCGGCGCTTCACGGGGCTGAAAGTTTTCCTTTCGTTGCTTGTCGCCGGTTGGGACGGTTATGCCGAAGTGATCCGTCAACAGACTGCGATGGGCGCGCTCTTGCGCCGCGAGCTTGAACAGAATGATTGGGCGATCATGAACGAGACCGAATTGCCCGTCGTATGTTTCATTGATCGCGCGCGGGGAGACGCACAACTCAATGAGATCGCCGCCGACGTGCTTGCATCGGGGCGGGCTTGGATTTCAACCACGCGGCTCGGCACAGGCCAGCAAGTCCTGCGCGCGTGCATCACGAACTATCGCACCGATGAAGCGGACGTGCGCACACTGGTGCAAGCCGTGAACGAGGCACGGGCCAAGTTGCGCGTAATTTGATCGGAGTAACAGATGGAAAAAGTTAATCTCAGAGAGAAGCTGGCGCTCTTTAGCGCGCACTGGCAGCCGAAGATCGTGGGTGAGTTGAATGGACAGTTGGTGAAGCTGGTCAAGTTTCAAGGGCCGTTCGTCTGGCATCAACACGAGGCAGAGGACGAGATGTTCTTCGTCGTCGCGGGGCGCTTTCGGATGGAGTTTCGGGATCGCGTCGTGTGGCTCGAAGCGGGTGAATTTATCATCGTGCCGCGCGGCGTCGAGCACAGACCCGTGGCCGAAGAAGAGGCGCAGGTGATGCTGTTCGAGCCGGCCACGACCTTGAACACGGGCAACGTGCAAGACGAGTTGACGCAACCCGTGTTAGAGCGAATTTGAGCCGACGCTTCAGACCGGTAGCAGCATCGGCACGACGAACAATGCGCGCCCCGTGGCCGCTGTGCCTGTCGCTTTGGCCGCCCGCGATTCGACCGTCTTGTGTCGTGCGCGGGCAGCGCGGGCGCGCAGTTCATCCCACTCGACGGGCGGGATGCGCAGGAAGGCTGCCACCACTTCCGGGTCGAACTGCCGTCCTGCCTCTTGTCTCAGTTCGCGCACGGCGGCTTCATAAGAGCGGCCGGCGCGATAGACGCGGTCGCTCGTGATCGCGTCAAACGCATCGGCGACGGCGAAGATGCGCGCGTTCAGATCGATCTCAGCGCCCGCGCGCCCTTCGGGATAGCCCGTGCCGTCCCAACGTTCGTGATGTTGCGCGACGACGCGCGCCGCGCCCGCGAGAAATTCGATCCCGGCGAGAATCTGCGCGCCCAAAGACGGGTGCTGGCGCATGCGCTCCCACTCGCCTTCGTTCAGCGCGGCGGGCTTGCGCAGGATCGCATCGGGAATACCGATCTTGCCGATGTCGTGCAAGAGCGCGCCGAACTCAAGCGCGCACAGGTCTGTGTCCGCCACATCGACCTCATGCCCAAGTCGCAAGGTGAAACTGACGACGCGCTCGGAGTGGCCGTGCGTCTCGCGGTCGCGCGTCTCCAAAGCGGCGGCGAGCGCCTGCAAGGTTGAGCGATATGAGTCCGCGAGCGAATTGAGCGCCTGTCGCAGTTCGGTCGTGCGCTGTGCGACCAGTTCGGTTAGGTGTTGTTCATAACGTCGCTTCGTGACCAAAAGCGCGCGATGCCGCAGCGCACGCCGAATGGCCGCTTCGACCTGCGAGAGATCAAAGGGCTTCGTTAAAAAGTCGAACGCGCCCGCGCGCATGGCGGCAATCGCGTGCTCGATGGTCTGCGCGCCGCTGATCATGATGATGACCGCGTCGGGCGCAAGCCGCAGCGCACGCGGCACGAGTTCCAAGCCGCTCAAGCCCCCCATCGTGATGTCGCTGATGATGAGGTCGAACGATTCGCGACTCAGGCAAGCGAGCGCCGCCTCAGCCGAATCAACCGTATGGCATTCGTAACGCTCGCAGAGAAACTCGCGCAGCACGTCTCTGATCTCCGCATCGTCGTCGGCGATCAACAAACGCACCGGCTCTCGTTCATCATTCATCATCCACCTTCGCTCGACTCAATTTCGATTAAGCAGACGACCGTGCGGGGGCAGCGCGCTGCACCCTGTTAACGAACAACTGGCTGGACGGGGAGTTCTTTTGCGTCGGGGGAAACAGGGAGACGATGACCGCTACGGGCAAGCGTCGTGCCAACTTGCTCGAACGATGATGCAACGTTGAGTTGCAGACAAATCGCCTTCGGTCGCGCCGCGCCTGCGGCAAATCACTGCGGCGCGGGCGCAGGCGTTCGCTGCATTGTGCAACGGCGGCGCGCTCGCGGGGCGCAAGCTGCTTTGCTTAATGCGGCGAAAAAATGGGCGATCCGTATCGCGCGCCAGTGGAACAAGTCTTGCCGCAGGAAAGTTCGACTAGCTGAACACCCCCGACCAACAGATTCACGTTTTAGCCACCTCGTCTAAAACTTTCGACCGTTGTAGAGGAGAAGCGCAAGTGCTCGACCGCAGGAGTTCTCGTTTCGTCGTCTGGTTGACGCTGCTGGCGTTTCTCTCTGCGCCGTGCGCCGGCATGGCGCAGACGGATGACCCAAGCGCCGCATATAACGAGAACGCAAACGTGCGCGTAAGCATGGTACAAGCCGACAAACTAGCGTCCGATCTGAGTGCAACTTTGCAGGCGGCGCAACCGAACGAGCGCGTCAAAGTCATCGTGCAGTTCAAGGGCGCGCCGGCCCTGCAAGCTGAAGCTGTGCTCGCAGACTCGCCCACTGCCAACGTCGTGCGTCGCTTCGCGCGGCTCAATGCGCGCGTGTTGATGTTGCCTGCGAACGCAGTCGCGGCGCTCGCCGCGCGCGCAGACGTGGCTTATGTCGGGCCGGACAGACCCGCCGCCGCCTTCGGTCATGTCACGACGACGACTGGTACTGAAGCCGTGCGCACGCAGACGAGCTTGGACTTGCTTGGCCTCACCACCAATACGACGCTCGACGGCACAGGCATCGGCATCGCCGTGCTCGATTCAGGCATTGACGCAACTCACGTCGCCTTTCGCAATAGTCTCGGTCTCAGCCGCGTCGTCGCCAGTCAAGACTTCACCGGCGAGAACCGCACGGACGACCCTTACGGGCACGGCACGCACGTCGCCTCTCTGGCTGCGGGCAACGGCCAAGTCGCCGGCGGCGCTTACATCGGCATCGCACCTGCTGCGAACCTGATCAATCTGCGCGTGCTCGACGCGCAAGGCGCAGGCTCGACCTCGAACGTGCTGGCCGCGCTCGATTGGGTCTTGCAGAATCGCACGCTCTACAACATCCGTGTGGTCAACATGAGTCTCGGCACGCAGGCGATTGACTCCTACCAAAATGATCCGGTCTGTCTGGCGGTGCGGCAGTTGGTGGACGCGGGGCTTGTGGTCGTGGCCGCCGCCGGCAACAACGGCAAGGACGACGCCGGACAGAAAATCTATGGGCGCATACACGCGCCGGGCGATGAGCCTGCGGTCATCACGGTCGGTGCGGCCAACACCTTCGGCACGGACGCACGTGATGATGATGTGGTGACGACCTATAGCTCGCGCGGGCCGACGCGCGGCTGCTCGACGAAGATAGACATAAACGGCGGCCGCCATTGCGACAATCTGATCAAGCCCGATCTGGTCGCGCCCGGCAATCGCATCATTGCGGCTGAAGCGACGAACAACCTGCTCGTCACGGAGCATCCCGAATTGGACGCGGGCGTGAGTGAGCAGACTAACAAGCGGATGATGTATCTGAGCGGCACGTCCATGTCCACGCCGGTCGTCGCAGGCGCAGCCGCGCTGCTGCTCCAAGCCAATTCATCGCTCACGCCGAACATGGTCAAAGCGATCTTGATGTACACGGCGCAGCCGCTCGCAGGCTACAACGTGCTGGAGCAGGGCGCGGGCGAGTTGAATATCGAGGGCGCGATCAAACTCGCCAAACTCGTGCGCAGCGATCTCGGCTTGTTCCGAACGAACGGCGCGCCCTTGCTCAATAACGCGCCGCCTGCGCCGCAGACGACCATCGCCGCGCAGACTTTCGACTGGGCGCAGGGGCTTGTGCTCAACCACACTTATGCGACCGGCGCGGAGTTGATCACAAAATATCAAGGCAGCTACGACACAGGGCATGCGCTCGGCGATGGCGTGAACGAAAGCGAGCTGGGGCAGTCCATCGACACTGCGCTGATGACGACCGGTGTCATGCTCGGCAGCGAACTGCGCACGAGCGATGGCACGACGCTCGCTGCTGGTGTACCCTTCATCAGCACTGATGCGCTCACGGGCGGCGGCATCGTGATCGGCGACGGCATCGTGATCGGCGATGGGATCGTCATCGGTGACGGTATCGTGATCGGCGACGCCTACGTGCAAGCGCAGGCGGCCATGATCGGCGGCGATCCGACCGCCGCAATGCGTTAACACGCCGTGTGTTCGGGCGACGCTTGTGCCGACCGAGCAAGCGCCGACCGGACGCACGGTACGTTAATGACACTAAATTTATGTCGGCGCTGCTGCGATTATCTATTGATCGGTGGACGAGCGCGGCGTTATTATGCTAAAACTCGTTTCCCCAAGTTTGACTCTCTCTGTGGTTGTTAATTTCAACCTCGCATTTGTATCCCTGAAGTCTGCGTGTGGTTTTATCCTTTGCGGCACGTTGGCAGCAGACTTCAAACAGGGTAGGGTCTCGATCAAGCAGGGGCGTCTCGATCGTCGCGTCGCATGCCCCCGGCACGTTCCCCGATGCGAGCAGTCGAGTGGAGGAGTCTAGTGAAGCATAGCAAGCATGCTCCCATCATCATGTGGGTCGCGCTGCTCGCGCTGCTGGCGTTGCTCGGCGTCGCGCTCTCGGGCGGACGCACGCGCGCGCAGAGTAGAGAGGACTTCGCCGGGGCCAAGCTCGAGCCGCAGACGGTTCAAGCCGACAATCCGCAAACGGCGCAGGGCGATAAAACTTCGCCGGACTTAAAGCGACTCGCGCGCGATGCGCGCAAGCGGAACAAACTGACGCGCGTCATCGTGGAGTTGAACGAGACGACGGATGCGCCCGACACGAAGTGGAACGCTTACGGCGCACGGCTCGCACGCAAGCTTGAACATCTGAACGCGCGCGTACTTGAGTTGCCCGCCGCCGCCGCCGCCGCGCTCGCGGCGCGTGGCGACGTACGCTACGTCTCGCTGGATCGAGAGAACATCCCCTTCGGTCACGTCTCATTAACGAGCGGCGCAGACGCCGTGCGCAACGTTAACGGCCTGCTCGCGCGCGAACTCGACGGCACAGGCATCAGCATCGCCGTGCTTGATTCCGGCATGGACTTAGGGCACGTCGCCTTCACGGATCGCACCAACCGGACACGCATCGTCGTCAGCCGCGATTTCACCGGCGAGAACCGCATGGATGATCCATACGGGCACGGTACGCACGTCGCTTCGATTGCTGCGGGCAACGACCGTATCGCACACGGCGACTATATCGGCATCGCACCCAACGCTAATCTGATCAATCTGCGCGTCCTGAACTCGCAGGGCGTAGGCGCGACCTCGAACGTATTGGCTGCGCTCGATTGGGTCATGCAAAACCGCGCGGCTTACAACATTCGCGTCGTCAACATGAGTCTCGGCGGGCCTGCGATTGATTCGTACAAGAACGATCCGGTCTGCCGCGCGGTGCGGCGGTTGGTGGATGCGGGCATCGTCGTGGTCGCTGCCGCCGGCAACAACGGCAAGGACAGCGCGGGCAATAAAATCTATGGCGCGATCCATTCGCCGGGCGACGAGCCTGCGGCCATCACGGTCGGCGCAGCCAACTCGTTCGGCACGGACGCACGCACCGATGACGGGATCGCTTCATACAGTTCGCGCGGCCCGACGCGTGGCTCTTGGCTCGACCCGCAGGGCGCACGCCACTACGACAGTCTGATCAAGCCCGATCTGGTTGCGCCGGGGAACAAGATCGTTGACGCAGAAGCTGACAACAATCTGATCATCAAACAGCATCCAGAGTTGGATGCGGGCGTCAGTCCCACGGACAACCGCAGGATGATGTACATGAACGGCACTTCGATGGCCACACCCGTCGTCGCAGGCGCAGTGGCACTAATGCTGCAAGCCAATCCAAGACTGACGCCGAACATGGTCAAGCTGATCTTGATGTACACGGCGCAGCCGCTCGCAAACTTCAACATGCTGGAACAGGGCGCGGGCGAGTTGAACATCGAGGGCGCGATCAGATTGGCGAAGCTCGTGCGCACCGATCTAACGAACGCGACGCCGCTTGGTGCGCCGCTACTGACCGGCGCTGCGCCCGACCCGCACACGACGATTGCCAATAACACTTTCATCTGGTCGCAAGGCTTGATCCTCAATCGCACATACGCGACGGGCACGAATCTTGAGACCGAATATCAGAAAGTTTACGGTACAGGTTATACGCTCGCCGATGGCATCATCTTCGGCGACAACGCCATCTACAGCGACGGCATCATCTTCGGCGACGGGATCATCTTTGGCGATAGCGTGCTCACAAGCGACGGCGGCACGCTCGGCCACGGCACGCCCGTCGTCCCGGTCAGCACGCTCGCCGGCGATGGCATCATCTTCGGCGACGGCATAATTTTCGGCGATGGGATCATCTTCGGCGACGGCATCATCTTTGGCGATAGCACACTGCGCGCAGACGCCTGTGTGCAGGCGATGTCCGCCACAATGGCCGGCGACCCCGCGCCGCAGATGCTAGTCAACAAAGACGACGGCGCAAATTGATCGCAACTATTGAATGCTTGCGCGCGGCGCAAGCCTTTCCGCCCGACGTGAAAGGAATCAGCGCGTTATGACTCGACCGTTCAGACATGAAGTGATCGCTACAACGGCGCAAGGGTTGTCCCCGCAACCCGGCGCACCCGCCATCGCCCCGCTCGGCGATGCGGATGAACCGGAGGTGCGCGCTTTCTTGCGCGCGGGCACGGTGGACACGGTCGTGATGAACGGTCTCATCGCGGACAACGGGCTGGAGAGTCCGTTCAATCGCGGTACGTTCTACGGCTGCCGCGACCACGAAGGCCAATTGATCGGCGTCGCGCTCATCGGCCACGCCACGCTGTTTGAGACACAGCACGAGACTGTGCTCGCAGCCTTCGCGCGCCTCGCGCAAGGGTATGAGCGCGCGCATGTCGTCGTCGGCACGCCCGACAAGGTCGAGCGTTTCTGGTGGCACTACGGCGCGGGCGGACAAAAACCGCGCCTCATTTGCCGCGAACTGTTTTTAGAACAGCGTTGGCCCGTCGCCGCGCTCGCGCCCGTCGCAGACTTGCGCCGCGCGACCTTAGACGATCTGCCGTCGGTCATGTCGGTCAACGCGCGACTCGCCTTTATCGAAAGTGGCGTCGATCCGCTCGAAGCAGACCCGGAAGGTTTTCGGCTGCGTTTGGCGCGGCGCATCGAGCAGGGGCGTGTCTGGGTTTGGTGCGAGCGCGGGCGGCTGCTGTTCAAGGCGGATGTATTGGCTGAGACGGCTGAGATGAACTACCTCGAAGGTATCTATGTGCATCCAGACGAGCGGGGCAAAGGCTATGGTTCGCGCGGGCTGTCGCAACTAGGGCGCGAACTGCTCAAAGAGACGCGCGCCATCTGTCTGCTCGTCAACGAACAGAACAAGGACGCGCAACGTTTCTTCTTCCGCAACGGCTACAAACTGCGCGATTGCTATGACACGATCTTTCTGCGCCCGAAAGAGAATTAAGACCTCGTCCGTAGTCAGTTGTCCGTTGTTTCTCCGCCGCGAGTTGCCCGCAAAAGACGAACACGACAACTAGCGAAACAAAAACAACTGACAACGGACAACTGACTACGGACAAGCGTATGACCCACCTACTGACCCGACAGCAGTTAGCCCGTCCATTCATGCTGACGATCATTACGCTCGGCGCGGTCGTCTGTCTCTATTCGGCTTACCGGCTGCCGTTCGCGCAACTCGATCTGCTGTTTCTGTTGCTCGCCTCGTTGACGGTCGCGCTGACTTCGCGCATCACCGTGCGCGTGCCCGGCGTCAACGGGCGCATCACGATCTCGGAGACGCTCATCTTTCTGACGATGCTGCTCTACGGCGGCGAGGCGGCGATCCTGCTCGCGGCGGCCGACGGTCTCTGCTCGTCGCTCTTGATCAGCCGCAAGCCTTTGACGCTCGCTTACAACGCGGCGCTCGTCGCCTTCACGACGTTCATCACAGTCTGCGTGCTGCGTTTCTTCTTCGGCCCCATCGTGCAGATACCGCACGCCGCGCTCGGCGCGCAATTCATCATCGCGCTCTCGGTCATGGCGCTCGTGCAATACATCGGCAACTCCGTGCTCGCGGCCGTGGCGTGGGCTTGGAAGACCGATCAACCCATCTGGCAGGTCTATAAGCAATACTGCCTCTACACTTCTTTAACTTATTTCGCGGGCGCATCGGCCGCAGGTCTCATCACCAAACTGATGGGCACGGTCGGCTTCTACGCGCTTATAGCCGTCGCGCCGATCATCG
>Ga0209153_1000724_pt1 | contig 13751 bp, 6 predicted proteins | sample GraSoiAngelo_120_FD_185877 | JGI IMG/M metagenome (GOLD analysis project Ga0209153, IMG submission 185877) | Grasslands soil microbial communities from the Angelo Coastal Reserve, California, USA - 14_0919_09_20cm (SPAdes) (version 2) | ecosystem: Environmental > Terrestrial > Soil > Grasslands ...
TGCGCGTGAGCGCGGGCGCGCCGAAGGGCGTGCCGCCGGCGCGTGTGCCGGGCGAGAAGACGCGCCCGTTCGCGTCTGCGGCCGAAGCATGGGCGACGAAAGCGCCGCCGCTATCGTTCACAGCAGCATCGGGCGCGCGCGTGAGCGATTGATCGCTCGGCGCGGGCGGCATGTTATTCGCGGCGCTGCCGAAACTCTGTGCAGCGATCACTATGTCGCCGCTCATCGTTGGTAGTTTGACGGTGACTGTGTCGCCGCCGTCGTTCAGTCCAAGCGAACCTGTCGTCAAGATGAGCGCGCCGCCAAAGGCGGGATCATTTGCGGGCGGATTGCCGCCGCCGAAGATGACGACGGCGCGGCCGGCAGCGAGCGTCGTGTTCGCGGGGAAGGTGTAGCGGTTCGCGGTCGCGTCCGCCACGACGATGCCGGAGAGATCGAGCGGCGCATCTGAATAGTTGAACAACTCGACAAACTCATCGTCGTCGCTGCTGCGCACGCCGTCGCGGTTGGCATCGCCTTCGACGGCTGGCGTATTTGCGTTATCGAGCGGCACGTCGGCGAGAATCTCATTGATGACGAGCGGCGCGCGCACGTTCAGTGTGGCTTGACCGCTGACCGTGCCGCCTGCGCCGTCGGCGGCTGTCGCGCTCAAGTTTACAGCGCCGATGCCGACGCCGTGCGCGAGACCGTCTGCATTGACGGTCGCAACCAGTGTGTCGCTCGTCGTCCAAGTGAATGAGACGTTCACCAACGGCTGGCCGTTCTGATCGAATGCCTGCGCGGTGAACTGTTGCGTCTGCCCGCGATTGATCGTGGCGCTCGCCGGGCTAACGACGATCTGCGTGACTATCGGCGGCGGCGGATTGACCGTGAGCGCGGCTGCGTCGCTCATCACAACGGTCGTGCCGCTCGTGGCCGTCGCTGTAATGTGCGCTGTGCCAGCGACGCGCCCGCTCACAGTTGCGCCGGCGCTTCCGTCCGCATTGTTTGTAGTCGAAATGATCTGCGCGATGTTCGGATCATCAGAATTGAAACTATAGCTTGCGCCAGTGAACGGCTGATTGAATTGATCGAGCGCGCGGGCTGTGAACTGTCGCGTCTGCCCGACGATGATGGCGTCTGATGTCGGCGTCAATTGAACCTTCGTCAACACGGGCGGCGGCGGGTTGACGATGAGCGTCGCTGTGGCTTGTCGGCCGCCGGCTTGCGCGCGGGTGTTCGTCGTGCCTGCGGCCAGAGCGGTCGCCTTTGTGCTCGCGCCGGTCGCGGGATTGAGCGTTGCTTTGGTCGCATCGCTCGCGTCCCAGATGAAAGAGACGTTCGGCACTTCCGTCTCTGCGCCGTTCGTCAACGCAAAGGCGTGCGCGATGAAACTTTGCTGCGCGCCGATCTCAATTTGCGCTGATGCGGGCGCGACTTCGATGCGCGTGAGCGGCGACGAACCGAAAGGCGTGCCGTCGGCGCGCGTGCCCGGCGAGAAGACGCGCGCGGCCGAGTTCGGCGCGCTCGCATGCGCAACGAAATTGCCGCCGCCGTTGCCGACTTCCGCATCGGGCGCGCGCGTCAAAGACTGATCGCTTGGCGCGGGTGGCGCTCCCTGCGCGCCGCTGCCGTAAGCTTGCGCGGCGATCACAATGTCGCCAACGCTCGCGGGCAGCTTGATTGTGACCGTGTCGCCGCCGTCGTTGAGACCGAGCGAAGACGTGGTCAAGATGAGCGCGCCGCCGAATGCCGGGTCGGTTGTCGGCGGCGCGCCACCGCCGAAAATGACGACGCTGCGCCCCCCTTCAAGCGTCGTGTTCGGCGGAAACGTAAAGCGGTTGCTCGTCGAATCTGCGATGACAATGCCGGACAGATCGAGCGGCGCATTTGAATTGTTCAAGAGTTCGACGAACTCATCATCATCTGCGCTGCGCACGCCGTCGCGGTTGGCATCGCCTTCAACGATCTGTGTGTTCGCATTGTCAGGCGGCACATCTGCGAGAAGCTCATTGATGATGAGCGGGGCAAGCACATTCAAAGCAGCTTGGCCCGTGACCGTGCCGCCCGTGCCGTTCGGCGTCATCGCAATAACTGAGACCGCGCCGAGACCGACGCCGCGCGCCAATCCATCATTGCTCACTGTCGCAAGCTGTGCATCGCTCGTCGTCCAAGTGAATGAAGCGTTCGGCACAAGATTGTCGTTCTGATCAAATGCCTGCGCGTTGAACTGCTGCGTCTGCCCGCGATTGATGCTCGCGCTCGCCGGACTAACGACGACGCGCTGCACGACGGGCGGCGGCGGCACAATCTGCACGGTCGCCTCATTGCTCTGCGCGCTGTTCGCGCCGTCGCTCGCCGTGGCTTTGATCTGCGCCGCGCCGGTGCTTAGTCCTTTGACGGTTGCAACAGCGCGGCCGGCATTGCTGTCAGTTATCACGTCGCTAATCGTAGCGACGTTCGTGTCGCTCGAAGTGAAGTTGAACGCGACGCCGGGCAGCGCGCGATCAAATTGATCGAAAGCTTGTGCGGTGAATTGCGTTGTGTCGCCGACGTTGGCTGTTGCCGTCGCCGGTTCAAGCGCGACGCGCGTTAAGTGGCCCGCGCGCGGCACGAAGAACGAGCCGTCGAGTTTTGTGCCGGGCGAGAACTTGCGCGCGGCTGCGCCGTTGGCGAGCGTGTGGCGTGTGTATGCGCCCGTGCTGTCGGGCGCGCGCGTGATGGACTGATTGACGGAATCGCCGCCGAAATCATCATTCGCCGTGCCGTAGGCGAACTGCGCCGCAGGAGAGCTAGAAGCATCGCGCACGACGACGTTCAAGCCGCTATTCGTCAGCGACAGCCCGCCCGTCGAAGCCGCGACGACTTGCGCGCCGCCGAACATAGGATTGTTCGCAGCGAAACTGCCGCCGCCAAAGATGACGATGCCATCGCCCGCCGCGAGTGTCGTGCCCGCCGCGAACGTGTGGCGCAGCGTCTCGCTCGAACTCGTGAACGTGCGCGTGCGAATCGTCCAACCGCCGAGATCAAGCGGCGCGCTCGAAGCGTTGACCAACTCGATGAACTCGTCATCCGTGCCGCTGCGCGTGCCATCGTGATTCGCGTCGCCCGCAGCGCCGTCCGGCGGATCGGCCAAGACCTCGTTGATGACGAGCACAGGCGCTGTCACGTGGAGCATAGCCATGCCAACTACATCCTGCCCGTTCGCAGTCTGCGCTGTCGCTGTGATCGTCGTCGTGCCTTGTGCGTCTGTGCTTGCGAGTCCCGTCTGATCGATCTTGGCGACGCTCTGATCGCTCGAAGCCCAAGCGAACACGACGCCGCTCATCTCGTGCCCGCGCTGATCGAAGGCGCGCGCAGTGAACTGTTGCTGCACGCTGATAGGCAGCGTCAACTCGTTCGGCGTGATTTCAATGCGCGTCAATACAGGCACAGGCTCGCGCACCATGAGCGATGCAGGCGCGGAACTCACGCCGCGCGCTTGCGCAGTGATCTCACACGTGCCGACTGTGAGACCGTGCGCCAAGCCTCTTGCATCAATCGAAGCCACGCCCGCATCGCTCGTCTGCCAGCGAAAGATCACGCCGGTCAGTTCGCGTCCCGCTTGATCGAAAGCATGTGCGTTGAACTGCTGTTGCGCGCCGGTTTCAATAGTTACTTCGGCTGGATCGAGTGTGATGCGCGCGATGGGCGCGTTTGTGTTGAAGGACGTGCCGTCGGTGTGTGTGCCGGGTGAAAAGGTGCGGCCCAGACTGTCTGCGACCTGTCGGTGCAAGGCGAAGTCGCCCGTGACATCGGGCGCGCGTGTGAGCGATTGATTGTCGTCGCCGGAGAGGCCCGTCGCGTCGCCATAAGCCATCTGTTCGACAATCGCGCCGCTCGCGTCCGACAGTGTGACGGTGCTGCCGCCGTTCAAGAGCGATAGTCCGCCGGTTGAAGCGGTGACAACTTGCGCGCCGCCGAATGCCGGGTCGTTCGGATTGAATGTCGAGACTTGCGCGCCGCCGAAGACGACGATGCACGTGCCGGGCGGCAAAATGGTGTTAGCCGCGAACGTGTGGCGCAGAGTATCCGCGCCGTTACTCGCGCGCGTGAGCAGTTGATAGCTGCCGAGATCGAAGTCCTGATCTGAGGCGTTGACGATCTCGATGAACTCGTCTTGCGCAGCACTGCGCACGCCATCGCGGTTCGCATCGCCGGCCGCGCCTTCGGGCGGATCGGCGAGCACTTCGTTGATGACGAGCGTGAGCGGATAGACCTGCACCTGTGCCGTCGCGCTGATGTCGCCCGCAGAGACCTTGATGCTCGTCGTGCCCGCATGCAATCCGCGCACAACGCCGCTCGCATCAACGCTCGCAGTCTCCGGCGCGTCGGAGTTGAATGAGACGGGCGCGTCGTTGAGCGCAACGCCGTTTTCATCAAGCACCGTGGCCGTCAGATGCAACGCACGCCCGATGCCGAGTCGTGCGCTCGCGGGTGATAGGACGATGCTCGCGGCACGACGGATGCCGCCGATCTGGATCGTCGTTGGATTGCTGTCGCGCCCGTCCGCGCGCACGACGAGCGGCACGCCGCCAGCGCCGCGTAGTTGCCGCGCCAACACAACGTTAATTTGATCAAGGCCGGATAGCTCGGGCACGGGCGTAATCGTCTCGACCGTGAGCGCGCGCCCGCCGATGGTCACGCTTACGTTCGCGGCATGACGCATGCCGGTCGCAAAGATGATCAGCCGGCGCGGATTGTTCTGCTCGTCCACCGGATCAAAAGGCGTGCGCAACAAGGTCGTCGCTTCGAGCGCGACGGCCGCGCCCGTGCCGTCGCCTTTTTCGGTGAAGATGCCGGGCGCAGAAGGAAGGATCGTAACTGAGCCGTGCGATTCGTAACCGTCATGGTTACGAACGACGACCGTCGCTGTGCCCGGCTCTGTGTCCGGCGGCACGACGAAATTGATCTGCGCGGGCGAGACGTAGAGCAGTTCGGCGGCGCGACCGTTCATGCTCAAAGTCACGTTGGCGAAGACGCGCGGGAATGTGCCGTCGGCTTGGCGCAGGGCTTGTTTCGCGCTGAGCGCGAGATTGTGACCGGTAGCGATGGCGATCTGATCGGGCGCGACACCTTTCAACGCCGCCGGTTCGTGCCCGAACGACGCGCCGTGCGTAAGTTGCAAGTCGTTGGCAAACGGCGTGCGAGCTTCGATGTCTGCGAGGTAAATCTCAGAGTTGTTAGCCAGAGCGCTATCGCTGACCGCGCCGGAGAGGACGCGCGGGAAGTTGAAGGCGATGCGCGAGCCGTCGTCGTTAAGCGATGAGATGACTTCGGTGGTAGCGGCGGCGGGCGCGCTGGTTAGACGTGTGAAACGATTGGTCGGCAGATCATAGACGTATAGCTCGACGCTGCCATCGGAGTTGCCGCCCGTGACGTTGCGCCGGGTGGCGAAGGCGATGCGTGAGCCGTCGCCGCTGATCGTTGGGTTGAGCGGCACTTCGGTGACGCGCGCGCCAAGCGTGGTTAATTGACGTGTGACCTCGTTGCGGCCATCGAAGAGAAAGAGTTGAGATGTGTTAGTCGCGGTCTCGGCCGCATAGACAACGCGCGCGCCGTCGTCGCTGATGGCGCGACCGAGCGTGAGCGTCAAGCCCTGAATGTTTGCCGCGATGACGCGCGTCTGGCCGGCCGGCACATCATAGAGCAACAGATCAAGTTTGGCCGGCACTTCGTCCGCGCTCGCGCGTTTGTCTCTGACGAAGGCGACATGCGTGCCGTCGCCGCTGAGCTTCGCGCTGCTTGAGCCGATGATGCCGTTGGTGTCTGTGATCTGTGTGAAGGTGTGCTGCGCGACATCGTAGAGGAAGATTTCGAGATTCGCGTCGGCGTTTGCGCCGGTCAGATCGCGGTTTGAAGCGAAGGCGACAAACCGGCCGTCGTCTGAAATGGACGGCGCGAAGTTGCCTTGTTGCACGCGCGCGGCCGCGTCGTTCGGTGCGGTGTGCGTGAGTTGCTGTAACTGTGTGTTGTCAGACAGAAAGATTTCGGAGTTGCCGTCTGTGTTGCCGCCCGTGTTGAGGTCGTTCGTGCTGGCAAAGACGACGCGCGCGCCATCTTGCGACATAGCGGGCGCAACAGCGCGCGACGCGGCCAACTGCACGAACGCGGGCGCAGCGTCGTCCACATCCACGCGCAACGCATGAAAACCGACGGGGCCGTCCGTCTGCGCCAGATTCTCGGTTGACTCGAAGGCGACGTGCCGGCCGTCGCCGCTAAGTGTGGGATTGAGATTGAGCGCCTGCTCTGGCGTGTTGGTGATGCGGCGCGGTGCGTTGGTCTGTGAATGTGCGAGCCGGACGAACAGGCCGGCGACGAGTGCGAAGCAGAGCAGAATGACAAGCTGTCTGTAATGAGGAAGCATGAGTGTCGCTCCTGTTTCCGCGTGGCGCGCCGGGCGCGCAACGACACGGGAAGAGGCAAACAAGACGAACCCTGTTAGCCGGCTCGAAAAAATCTACTCGCAGAAAACAATTGAACTAAGCGCGCGATGGTTTGAACAGATGCGATAGCAGGTGGAGGAAACGCATCGGCGCGCTTGCGAGGTGCGCGCATTCTACACCTTCGGGCGCAGAAGGCAAGTAAAATTTTTCTACCACCGGCAAGAATTTTTGCTATAGTGCGCGAGCACACTACACCCGTGCCGCCGCGAGACCCCTCACGGCAGCTTTGAAATTAAAGAGAAGCGCGTTGCCTTAGAACACTTAGAGCAGCGTCAGCGCATCACGCAGCAGACTCAACCCGACCTCGGTCAGTGTGTCCGTCGCGTCGGTGTGGATGATTCCGCCCGTGGCTTCAGTCGTTGATGCTATATCGCTGGTATTCATAGTGCTGTTCGTTGAGGGCGGTGGTGGCGGTGGAGGTGCTATACCTCCCATCATGATCCCGTCATCGGCAAATGCGGAAGACGAGAACGCCAGCACCAGCACGAGCGCAGCAAGAGCTTTTCGGCAGTTGTTCTTCATTTCGATTCCTCTCCTTTGAGGTAATTCAGTGAAACCAGATCGCTCTGGTTTTAATTCGCGCCTTATCCGCTTGATAAGACGCGGCTTTACCATGCTTGAAAAAAATCAGCAAGCGCAACGAAAGGAAGCCCTCACATGAAATCAACCGAAACATTATTGAGGCAGTTGGACGATCAGGCTCTGACCTACGATGAGCGGGCACGCCTACGCTGCCGGATAGCGGAAGACTTGGAGGACAGGGGGCAGTATGAGGCTGCACGCGATGCACTTGCCGAACTGTGGCAGGGTGTCGGCCAGCGCCCCAAGCTTGAAGGACTGACCGACCTAACGGCCGCAGAATTATTATTGCGCGCCGGTTCGTTGTCCGGATTCTTAGGCAGCGCCCAACAGATTGAGGGAGCACAAGCGGCGGCGAAAGACTTAATCAGTGAAAGCGACACCAGCTTCCAATCTCTCGGTGAACTAACCAGAGCAGCCGCTGCGCAGAGTGAGCTAGGCTACTGCTATTGGCGAGAAGGTGCGTATGACAATGCGCGCGTGTTCTACGCCGATGCGCTAAAGAAATTAAAGAACAACGATAATTCAGAGCTAAGAGCGAAAATTTTAATACGCCGTGCGATGGTCGAGGTATACAGTGGCCGGCATAATGACGCATTTCGTATATTGACCAGCGCTGCGCCACTGTTTGAGAAGAGCATTAACCATGCGCTAAAAGGTAAATTCCATCTTGATCTAGGCTGTGTGCTTACAGTTCTAGGCAAGTCAGAGCATCGCCAAGATTATACAGATCGCGCTATTCTTGAGTACACCGCCGCAGCATATCACCTTGAGCAAGCCGGACATACCAGATACCGCGCTCGCACAGAAAATAATCTCGGTTTCCTACTCTACAACATCGGCCGCTATGCCGATGCGCGCGAGCATTTGAATCATGCGCGCCGGTTGTTTCTCGATTTGAAAGATACCGGCAGCGTTGCACAGGTTGATGAGACGCTCGCTCGCGTGCTACTGGCGGAGGGCAAAGTGCATGTCGCGGCGCGAGTGATTGACGGGGCGGTGCGGACGCTCTCAAAGGGCGGCGAGCAGGGTTTGCTGGCCGAGGCGTTGACGACGCAAGGGCACGTGCTGGCGCGTCTGAAAGAGCCGGTCGCATCGCAAAAGAAATTCCGCCAAGCTGCCGATCTGGCCGAACAGGCGGGCGCGGTCGAGGATGCCGGGCGCGCGCTGCTGGCTCTGCTTGAAGAGCACGCCGAAAGGCTCGCTGAACCGGAACAACTCGAAGCTTACGGGCGCGCCGACGACCTGCTTAAAGCAACACAGGACGCAGAGACGATCGCACGTCTGCGCGCTTGCGCCCGTCGGCTCATCATGGCTCGCCGTGCGGCCTTGCCGACCATACCGAAACGTAGCCGCACGGATTTCTGGGCCAACTTCTCGCTGGCAAAGCGCGTCCGCGCCTACGAAGCACGTTATATCCGTCGTGCGCTGATTGAAGCACAGGGCAGCATCAGTCGGGCGGCGCGTCTGCTCGGTATCAAACATCATGCCTCGCTCGCTGCGCTGTTACAGAGACGGCACAAAAGTTTAGCACATTTGCGCACGCCGGCCGGAAAAAGAAACCGGAGCATCATCCGCATCCACGGCCCGCGCAATATGGCCAGAGTTGAAGCGAAACGAATGCGCACGGTCAGGGTTCTGTATATTGAAGATAACGATTTGGTCGCCGGTGCAGTGAAAGAGCTATTGGAACTTGAAGGTTGGAGCGTCGAGATCGCAACCAACGGCGTGACGGCCATGAAGCAGTTGAACGGCAGCGCACGTTTCGATCTGCTGCTCTTGGATAACGAGATGCCGGGCGTGAGGGGCGTCGAGCTTGTGCGCGCAGTGCGGCAACTTGAGCACCGTCGGCGCACGCCCATCATCATGTTCTCGGCCAGCGACATTAAACCAGAAGCAGAGTACGCCGGCGTGGATGCATTTTTGCGGAAACCGGAAGGGTTGGCCGCACTGGCTGAAACTATAGAGCGGTTGTTGAATGCGGCCGATAGAAGGTAGCGCGACAGCAGAACCGCTTCAGAAGATAGTTGCTTGAGCAGCCATCCCAATCCACAGCATTAGAGAGGTGCAAATTCGTATGTCGGGCGCTTTGTGGTAAACCCCGATGGAGTAATCAAGAAAGGAAAGAAAATGGCTCACCCCATTGTCCGCAACGACCAAGTCTGGTGCCCTCTCTGCAAGGATTATGCTTATCTGCTGAAAATCATAAAGGCAGCGAAACTTGCAGATGTCAGTTGCAAAACTATTTATCGCTACGTCGAAGAAGGCAAAGTATATAGTGTCAAAATTGCTGGCTCAACGATTCGCATCTGTAGCAGTTGTCTGCTAACGCAAGGCAACTGAATTTTGTCCGAAAATAAATTCTCAAACTGTGACATTTGGTATCGCTCCTTCTTTAATGAAGGGATATATTCTATGCCCACTTGTCGCATATCGTGAGCGTATCAGTTTGAAAACCGCATATCTGTTAGATACCTAAGAGCAACTGTTAGTGGAGACGATGAATCAAGAGCAACCAACAATTGGCTATGACCAGTTCTTTCTCAAGCCGCTTCAGGAGCGCGTCAAAATCTTCAACCAGATTTCCGCTGAGAACTGCGCCCTGCTAATCAAGACCCATGCTGAGCGGTGGCTAGTGGCTAATCGCTCCAGGCTTACGCATGAGCAGGTCGCCATAGTCGAGGAGATCATCGGCTCAATCTCACCGGAGTGGTACAAGACGGAGCGTGTCTTTGACAAGATCGAGCAAGAGGTTGAGGCGTTGCGTCAGAAGGCGGAGGCAGTTCTTTCTCCTGAGGATATATTACAACTCATGTCGAACCGCGCTGAGTATGTACCTACTATTGGAGATGAGAAGGGTTAAGCATGGAAGGCGGGCGTTGCTGCACAATATGATGTGAATGATTACTAAGCGGCTTTAAACAATTTCTTAGATAGAAGTAAACTGACGTGCGGAAAAACATCTCGGGTCTTTTTGTAACGCTCGTAATGAGCGTAAGTTTAGGTCTTGGTTTTACCGCTTCCTTAGCGCAAACAGGCGTTGACCAATATGCCCAAAGTAAGGATGAACAGGAAGCCGCAAGGCTTTACACTACTCTCCCTTCTCTTTCGATGAGAGATAGAAAGGCACTTTTCAATGGCTTGACCCCAGAGTTAAAGAGCGAATTATGGAAGGCGCACTTGAGGCTGTATCTATCAAAGCACCTTGACTTCACTGAGAAACAGAGAGCGGCTGTTCAGGGCGCAATCGCTTTGATAACGCCTCGACTTTTCGACATTCCTCAAGACAGCCCTGACTGGCAGACGAATGTACACGAACCAATACAACGCCTCATGAGAAAAATTCTTGAAGTGTTTCCACGCGAAGTCGCTCGGGAACTATTAACATTTCTGGGTGGGCCAGAGCCACAGCAAGAATCAAACCTAATGCTAACCAAAAAAGACTTGCCAGCATTTAAGCCGATTTCGCGCAGTGTCGCACAGAGAGATTGCACCTGTAGCACCCGTTCTGATTGGTGTAGTGGCGAAACGGAGTGTCTGGCAGGTAATTGTCAGGCGACAAGGGGTTGTGGAACTTTCTGGTTGTATAGCTGTAACGGTGAGTGTGGTCTTATTATCGAAGTTTTTTAGATTGATGTCGTAAAGACCGCTCACACTTGCCTGCCCGTCAGTCTTTATAAACTAACGGGCAGTTCTATTTTGTTAATTTTTCAGTGCGACTTTTAACTAATGGTGCTGGTGCTGCTTCTGTGATACGTGATTATAGGATCGCGGGGTTCCTTTTAAAGAGAATAGCTTGGCTTGCATTTCCACTGAATCATCAGACTTAAATGAACTCCGCGATCCTTAATTATAATTAGCTGGAGTGACATGACTATGAAAGTAGATTTATTACTAAGACAACTTGGAGCTTTTATCTTAATCATCTTCATCATGCCTCTTGGGTTTGCGCAAGCAACAAAGGCTCCTCTTACTAAGCAGGATTCAAATCGGGAAGATGTCGCAGCAGAGATTGCCTCACTGCTTACTGATTTACAGTCTTTAGAAAGAGAAACAGCAAAATTCAATGATCCATTGGCGGAAGCATTAGCAAAAGCGGAAATTGCAGATGCTGCGTGGCAGTTTGATCGAGCTTGGGCGAAGAAACTGTTACGGGCAGCATATGAGCTAGCTCTCCCGAAGACGGAGCAGGGCGCGGGACAGGACAGACCGGCAGGGTCAATACCTCCAATGCCGAATGCTGCGGATAGTGCGCGGCAAAGAGTTCGGCGGCGAGTGCTAGAGATCGCACGCAGGGATAAGGACTTTACCAGTGAATTAATTCAATTGGAACAGAAAAGTCTAGGAGTTTATGGAAAGCATTATGCTTCCGCCATCATTGCCGATCAAGCACTTATGGCCGGAGATACCAAAGCAGCCGCCGACTACATTATCCAAGGAATCGAAGCTGATCCGACACAAGGTACTGCCCCTTATCTTATTAATGGTTTAGCTCTTCGGGATCGAAGATTAGCCGATGACCTTATTCTTCGTTATATTGACGAGTTGCGAAGGTTTCCGCTCAGTTCGGGCAATCAGAGTGATGTCAGAACCTTTTACATTCTTTCGGGCCTTGTAAGACCATATTTATTTAATCCCGCCGCAAATAGTGAGCCTGTAAGAATAGACCCTCCCGGCCCAGAGGTGATGAGGGCTTATATTGGCTATATGCTGGAAACTCTCAGCATGTTAGAGCAAAAAGAACCCGGATATTTGCAAATGAGACGACGGATTCTTTTGTCGCTTTGGGTTCCTTTACAACAGTATGCTCCAGATTTGGTAACTGCATTCTTAAATCTGGAAAGCCATAGCAGGCGGCCCGGAGAGCCTTCATCACTTCCGACGGCAGCGAGTTTAGAAGAAGAAAGACGCAGTTCATATGAACGGCGCATTAAGGATGGATTAAATGGCGATCAGCCTGCTGTGGCCACAATTTATTCGGCCATTAGCCGGGGCGACTTTGATAAAGCAAGAAAGCTGATAGATAAGCTATCAGATGAGAGTAAGAAGAAACAGTTGAGCGACACTGTGAACGCTGAGGAGGCTATCAGTCTAGCGGCGCAAGGAAAGGTATATGAAGCAGAAACTCTGGCTGGAAAATTAAATAGTGTCGCTTCAATAACACGGGTCTATCCGACGCTTATCAGTAAATGCTTCGCTAAAAAAGACCAACTATGCGCGAATACGCTAGTGTCTCAAGCACTAAGACAAATAAAAACTTCTGACCTCTCTCCACCGGTCAGCCCAGAAGGCATTCCAGCTTCGGCAGTTGTGAGCGACCAAAGAGTTGATCCGGTCTTATCGTTCATTGCCAAACTAGCTTTAGAAGTTTTTCCCTACAATGCTGATTTGGCGTTCGACATGGTGAACGAGTTGGTGTCTGCGACCAACGCTCATCCTATAGATGCGGAGCAGGGGCAGACAGTCTTTGATATGAACATCTTCAAACAACTTGCTCGCAAAGATGAATTTCGTACTGAGCAAGCTGCGTACTCGCTAAGAAATCGAGTTCAGCAAGTACTCGCGCTTACCGCCATTTATCAATCAAAAGCTGAAAGGCTAAGCCAGAAACAAGCGCAACCCGCTAAAGGCAGTTAAGAGTTTAGTTCGGCATAACAAAAGCGGGCCCAAGTGTTTCTACTTGGGCCCGCTTTTGATTGCGGCCGTGCGCTCTCACACGCGGCCGGAATGTTGAGACGGCAAGACGCAAGCGGCTTAGTTGCCGACCACGTAGAGATGGCCGTCGTTTTGTGAATAGAGCTTCCCGTCGCCGCCAATCGAAGCGGGCGTGTAAGCCGCGCCGATGGCAAGTTGTTGGAAGATTTTCTGCTTCAACATGCCGTTCGGCCCAATGGCGAAGAGATTGCCATCTTCGCTATTGGCGTAGGTGATACCGTGCGAGTCAACCGCAGGCGCATTGACGCACCACTCAAAGCCCGACGGGTGATCGCTCACACAAGTCACCGTGTTGTCTGGATTGCGTGTGCAACTCAGCGTGTTAGTGTTCTGGAACTGCCACTCAACAGTAAAATTCGGGCTGAGCGACGTGACGAAGTACTGTTCCGGGTAACCGGGGTTCGACGCATTCCGGTCGGGCGGACAGACCGTGTCGTCGTTGCAGTAAGACCCGACACCACCGTAGTGATTGTCTTTGGTGACAATCGAGTAGGTGTTGCCGTGACCGCGGATCGCCGGCGTATCGTCCCAACCGAAGATGTAAGAGTTCAGGAACTGCCCCGTCGAACTGAAGCGCAGCAGGTGTCCCTGCGCGTAGTTGTAGCGCGTGTAAGAGCCGTAGAGAACGCTGCCATCGGGCGCGACCACGGGCGAAGAGGTCGAGTCGTCAAGCACACGACCTGAAGGCAGGCTGTTGGTGTCGGGCGCGACGCCCGTCGTTGCGCCGGCACTGCAACCGCCCGGCGTCCCGTTGGGCGGAATCTGCACGTTGCACCCGTCGTTCAAAATGCCGTGCATCGAGGTCGTCCACTTCGGCGTTAGATTTGGATTGACCGCGATCACATAGCCATAGCGTGTGACGGCGTGATTGCGCCCAATGGTGTAGATCGTGCCGTCCGGCCCGATTGCCGGCGCGACGTTGATGCCCGGCCGGATCGTGTTGCATTTGATCGTCGGCGCGACTGCCGTCGGACTCGGCGGCCACGGTGGCGG
>Ga0209153_1000728_pt1 | contig 13648 bp, 11 predicted proteins | sample GraSoiAngelo_120_FD_185877 | JGI IMG/M metagenome (GOLD analysis project Ga0209153, IMG submission 185877) | Grasslands soil microbial communities from the Angelo Coastal Reserve, California, USA - 14_0919_09_20cm (SPAdes) (version 2) | ecosystem: Environmental > Terrestrial > Soil > Grasslands ...
CCTTGAGCGTGAGGCCGTGGCCGAGCGCGAGCGTCTTGGGGGACAACAGCATCGACATCGAAGAGGCGTATCTCAAGACGCTCGCGCTCGGCCACGGCCTCACGCTCAAGGGCGGACGTTTCTTCTCCGCTACCGGCTATCTCAACGAGATTCACTCGCACAACTGGGATTTCGCGGATCAACCGCTGGTGTATCAGGCGTTCTTCGGCGGCGCACAGCTCGGGCAGGACGGGGCGCAGCTGCGCTGGCTCGCGCCGAGCGAGTACTTCCTCGAGCTCGGAGCCGAGGCCGGCAGCGGCCGCAGCTTCCCGGGGACGCAGCGTAATGCCAACTCGCTCGCGAGCGATGCGCTGTTCGCGCACCTCGGCGGCGATATCGGAGATTCCACGAGCTGGCGCACGGGGGTGTCATGGCTCGATGCGCGCTCCACGGGACGCGCCTATCAGGACGTGGATCAGTTCGGCGCGCCCCTCACCAACGCCTTCAGCGGCACTTCGCGCACCTGGGTCGTCGACGGCACGCTCAAGTGGGCACCGCACGGCGATCCGACCCACCACCAGTTCAAGCTGCAGGGTGAATGGATGCACCGCACCGAGGACGGGCAGCTCACCTTCGATATCACCGGCCGGAATCTCGTGGGTGGCTACGGCAGCTCGCAGTCCGGCTGGTACATGCAGGCGATCTACGAGTTCATCCAGCGCTGGCGCGCCGGGGTGCGCTACGACTCGATGAGCTCCGGAACCCCGGGCATCGGGCTCGTCGGCTCCGGAGCCCTGCCGCTGACTGCCTTCCCGACGCTCGCCTCGGCCTCCCCCGAGCGCACGACGCTCATGATCGACTGGAGCCTGAGCGAATTCTCGCGCTTCCGGGCGCAGTACGCGCTCGACGACGCCCGTGCGAGCGCGCGCGACCGGCAATTCCTGCTGCAGTACATCCTCGCCATCGGCGCGCACGGCGCCCATAAGTTCTAGGGACTCTCATGCCGCGACACCTCCGCTTGCTTTCGCTTGTCCTCCTGGTGCTCTGCGGCGGCGTGCCGCCGGCGCAGGCGGCCCTGAAGGTACTGGCGACCACACCCGACTGGGGTTCCCTCGTCAACGAGCTCGGTGGCGACAAGGTGAACGTGTACACGGCGACGAGCCCGTTTCAGGACGTGCACCGCGTGGACGCCAAACCGAGCCTCCTGGCCCGGGCGCGCAGCGCCGATCTCGTGGTCGCCACCGGCGCGGACCTGGAGATCGGCTGGATGCCGGTGCTGCTGCAGGACTCGGGCAATTCCAAGATCCAGCCCGGTGCACCCGGCTATTTCGAGGCCGCCCCGCTCGTGCCGCTGCTGGAGGTGCCCTCCGCCGTGGACCGCTCGATGGGGGACATCCACCCGCTCGGCAACCCGCACGTGACACTCGATGCGCGCAACATCGCGATCATCGCCAAGGCGCTCAGCGCGCGCCTCGCGCTGGTCGACCCCGCGAATGGCGCGTACTACGCCGCGCGCGGTGAGGATTTTCAGAAGCGCTGGCAGCAGGCGACCTTGAAGTGGGAAGCGGAGGCCGCACCGCTCCGCGGCCTGGCGGTCGTGGTGATCCACCGCGATCAGGCCTACCTGTGCCACTGGCTGGGGATACGCGAGCTCGCCTCCATCGAGCCCAAGCCCGGCGTGCCCCCGAGCGCCGGCTACCTCGCCGAGCTCGTCACCAAGCTCACCGCCACGCCGCCGAAGATGATCCTGCGCAACGCCTACAACGACCCGCGGGCTGCGGAGTGGCTCGCGGAACGCATCCACGTGCCGGTGGTGCTGTTGCCTTACACGGTGGGCGGCACGCCCGAGGCCAAAGACCTGTTCGGTCTCTTCGATGACACCCTCAAGCGGCTGCTGGCGGCCAATCAATGAGTACCCTGCAAGCGGATCTGAGCATCCTGTGGCCGGCCCTCATTGCCGGCGTTCTCGTCGTGCTGTCGCACGTGCCGCTCGGGCAGCAGGTGCTCGCGCGCGGGATCGTGTTCATCGACCTCGCGATCGCACAGGTGGCGGGCCTTGGCGTGATCGCCGCGCACGTCTCCGGCCTCGGCGCGGGCGGCTGGATCACGCAGGTCGCCGCGGCCGCCGCCGCGCTGCTGGGCGCGCTGCTCCTCACCTGGACCGAGCGCAAGCGCCCCGAGGCCCAGGAAGCGCTGATCGGGGTGCTGTTCGTGCTCGCCTCGACCGCGCAGATCCTGCTGCTCGCCAACGATCCGCACGGCGGCGAGGATCTCAAGGATCTGCTCGCCGGCCAGATTCTGTGGGTCACGCCTCGGCAGCTCGTCCACGCCGCCATCGTGACCGGTATTTTCCTGATCGCCTGGTTCCGGTATCGGGAGCGGCTCGGCCGCGTCGGGTTCTACGTGCTGTTTGCGTTCGTGGTGACCATCTCGGTGCAGCTGGTCGGCGTGTATCTGGTATTCACGAGTCTCATCGTGCCGGCGGTGGCCACCTATCGCTATCCCCCGCGCCGCCAGCTCTTGCTCGGCTACATGCTGGCGCTGGCGAGTTACCTCGTGGGGCTGGCGCTCTCGGCCGTGGTCGACCTGCCCTCGAGCGCTGTCATCGTGTGGGCGATGGCGCTCATCGGCCTGCTGATTCATCTCGGCGGCCGCGAGCAGCCGGGCAACGCCCGACATTGACGGCGGCGCGCCGTCGTCCGGCGGGGCGCAGGGCCTTTTTGCCGCGCGAACGACAGCCGCAGCGAGATGAAGGTACACTGCGCCGCCGCTGTCGCCGCGCGCCGCGGGGAGCAATATGGAACTCGTATACAAGAACGAGAACCTCCTCAAGGTTCTCTCGATCGTGATATCGGCGGTCGTCTGGGCCGCGATTCTCTACTTCAGCCGGGGTCTGGTGCTGATCTACGTCGCGCTGTTCGGCATCGTCTACCTGTTTGCCCAGTCGGCGCTCATTGCGCACATCCGGGGGACGGGCGTACGGGTGTCGGCGGATCAGTATGCCGACATCCATGAACGCTCTGCGAAATGTTGCGAGAAGGTGGGACTCGATCCGGCGCCGGAGTGCTTCGTGCTGCGGACCAACTCGTTCAACGCCTTCGCGACGCGCTTCCTCGGGCGCAACTTCGTGGTGCTGTTCGCCGATGTGCTGGATGCCCTCAAGGACAACCCGGCCGCGCTGAACTTCTACATCGGCCACGAGCTCGGGCACCTGCGCCGCAAGCACCTGAGCTGGAAGCCGCTGCTGCTGCCCTCCTCGGTCCTGCCGCTGCTCGGGGCGGGTTATCACCGGGCGTGCGAATATACCTGCGACCGCTACGGCCTGGCCTGCTCCGAGAACCCGTTAGCCGCTCAGCAGGGGCTCCTCGCCATCGCGACCGCAAATACCCGGGTCACGACCACCAGTCCGGCGGTTTTCGCGCGGCAGGTCGAGGAGTCGCGCGGGTTCTGGATGTCCTTCCACGAGCTGATCGGCGATTACCCGTGGCTGGCGAAGCGCGTCAACGCCATCAACGCCCTGGCGAACTCTCAGGCGCCGACCCAACCGGGCCGCAATTTCTTCGCCTGGGTGCTGGCACTGTTCGTGCCGCGAATGGGCATTGCCGCCGGCGCCGGCCTCGGCGCCCTCCTGCCCATTGCCCTCATCGGCATCCTGGCCGCGATCGCGATTCCCGCCTATCAGGACTACGCAAACCGTGCCCAGATCATGATCGGGCTGAACAAGGCGTCGAGCTACAAGGCGGCGGTGACCGAGGCGCTGTCGCGCAACGGCGGCCAGTTCGCCGAGGTCAACAACCAGAGCATTGGCCTGCCGGCGCCCGTCAACTCTGCGCCCGTGGCATCGGTCCGGGTGGTCACCGGGGCAGTGGTCATCTCCTATACCGGCGCGAGCCCGGCCATCGCCGGACAGACATTGCTCCTGGTGCCGGGTGTCACGAGTGCGGGAAAGGTCGTGTGGGCCTGCGGGCACGCCAGCGCGCCTGCGGGTGCGCGGATGGCGGTCGCCGACTACCAGCGCTACACCTCGTTCCCCGACAAGGTGCTGCCGCCGGAGTGTCGTGCCGCGGCCGGGGCGCGCTAGAGGCGACCACAACCAGCCCTGCGCCAAGCCACTGATAGATCGCGGACCCGGTTGACCCCGGGCAGTACGCTCGCTGGCGGAAGCTTCGGGACATGCGGGCGTCACGGTGAGGATGTAAGCGCCGGCAGGCTTCGCACGGCGCCCGTCGGCCGGTCGTCGGCGTCTATCACCCCGTGATCGCGCAGCCACTGGCGAACATCGTCTGCATCTTCGGCGAACCACGCGTGCGAGCCGCCGAGCCGGAAGCTATAGCCCCATTGGTCCATGTCGGAAAACATGCGCGCCCGCCCGATGCCCGGCAGCTGGTCCGCCAGCAGCAGCTGCAGATAGCACACCGCCGACTCCTCGAGGTCGTCGCCGCCGGCATCCCGATCGAGGCCCGCGCGCCGCTCGGGAGTCATGCAGACGTAGTGACTCGCCTCGTGCAGCACGGAATGCACCGGGGTGTCGAGCCGCGCGTACAGGCGATCGGCCTTCAGGCCCGCCTCGCTGTGCCCCCAGTAGGATCCCGGAATGCCTTCCCCGGGGGCGACGAGGGTCAGCCGCATCCCGTAGCGGGCCAGGAGCAGCGCCAGGGCCAGGCGATCGGTGGCGTTCAGCAGGAGCACGGCGGGCGCTGCGGTCACGGGTGCGGGCGGGCGCTGCAGGCCCTCGCGTTACAGACTCGCGAGCCGCCGCATGACCATGTCGGCGAGGTCGCGCGCCATGTCCTCGCGCAGGATGTCTTCCTCGTGACCCTTGGCGAGCAGCAGCCGCTCGTCGAAGCTGTAGCTGCGCGTGGCGGAGATCTCCTGCGGGGCGAGGAGCTCCCTGCTCCCGGCCGTGACCACGAAGCCGATCGTGTAGGTGACCTCGTACTGATTCGGTTGATTCGTGCCGGACACCGACAGCACGCGCCGCGTGACACTGTCCCGCACGATGCTGACCACGGCCGAGGCCTGGTCCTTCTCGCGCGCCAGGTGCGCACCGCCCGAGAGCAGTGCGCGGCGCAGGCTCTGCACGAATTCGCTCTGCCGGTCGGGCGCCTCCAGGTACGGAGTCTTCACCGGGTCGGGCAGCGGCACGCGACCCTGGAGGTGAAAGCCGCAGCCGCTCGCGAGCGCCGCCGCCACGATGAGCAGCGCCCCGACGACCGGCGGCCTCGTGCCGTGCGGCCGCACCCCGCCCTCCGGGCCCCCGCGCGCGGCAGCGCGTCGCGGGCTCATCAGACGACCACGTTGACGAGCTTCCCGGGCACGACGATCACGCGTCTCACCGGCTTGTCGGCCACGAACTTGCGCACCTTGTCGTCGGCGAGCGCGGCAAGCCGCACCGCGGCCTCATCCGAGTTCACCGGAACGCTGATGTGTCCGCGGAGCTTGCCGTTCACCTGCACCACCATGGTGTGCATGTCCTGCGCGAGCGCGGCCGCATCCGGCTCGGGCCAGGGCTCGTCGATCAGCGCACCCGTGTGCCCGAGCGCCTGCCACAGCGCATGACACACGTGCGGCGTGATGGGCGCGAGCACCACCGTCGCGATCGAGAGCGCCTCGTGGCGCAGCGCTCTTGCCGCCGGGCTCGGGTCGTCGAACCGCCCGACGGCGTTCAGCAGCTCCATGATGGCGGCGATCGCGGTGTTGAAGTTGCGCCGGCGGCCGATGTCGTCGGTCGCCTTGGCGAGCGCCTGGTGCGCGACGCGCCGCAGCTCGCGCTGCTTCGGGGTGAGCGCGCCGCGGTCGAGCGGCGGGGCGGCGCCGGCCGACACATGCTCGTACACCGCATTCCACAGCCGGCGGATGAAGCGCGCGGCCCCCTGCACCCCCTCGTCGGACCACTCGAGCGTCTGCTCGGGGGCCGAGGCGAACATGATGAAGAGCCGCGCGGTGTCGGCGCCAAAGCGCTCGACCAGACCTTCGGGATCGACGCCGTTGCCCTCGGACTTCGACATCTTCCCGAGGCCCTCGTGCGTGACAGGCACGGTGCCGAGGTCGGGCAGCACGGCCTCATACAACTCGGCGCCGTCGGGGCCGCGGCGCGTGTCGACGTCGGCGGGGTTGACGTAGCGCTTGCGACCGCCTTCGACCTGGTACGAGTAGACGTGGTTGAGCACCATGCCCTGGGTGAGGAGCCGGCTGAATGGCTCGCCGAACCTGACGAGGCCGAAGTCCCGCATCACCTTGGTCCAGAAGCGCGCATAGAGCAGGTGCAGGATCGCGTGCTCGATGCCGCCGATGTACTGGTCCACCGGCAGCCAATAATCGACGCGCTCATCCACCATGGCCGTCGACGCGTCCGGACATGCGTAGCGCATGAAATACCAGGAGGAGTCGACGAAGGTGTCCATGGTGTCGGTTTCGCGCCGCGCGGGCTGGCCGCACTTCGGACAGACGCACTCGTAGAAGGCCGGGGATTTCGCGAGTGGGTTGCCGCTGCCGTCCGGCACCAGGTTCTCGGGCAGCAGCACCGGCAGCTGCTCATCGGGGACGGGCACTTGCCCGCACGCGCCGCAGTGGATGAGCGGGATCGGGCAGCCCCAGTAGCGCTGCCGCGAGATGCCCCAGTCGCGCAGGCGGTACTGCACGCGCTTGCGGCCGAGACCCTTCTTCTCGAGCGCCGCGGCGATCGCGTCCACCGCGCCCTGGAAGTCGAGGCCCGAGAACTCGCCCGAGCTCACGGTCACCCCGTATTCGGCGTACGCCGCCATCCACGGCGCGCGCACCTTCTCGTAGGCCCCGGTGGCGGAGCGCACCACCGTGACGATCGGCAGATGGTTCTTCAGCGCGAACTCGAAGTCGCGCTCGTCGTGAGCGGGCACGCCCATGACGGCGCCCTCGCCGTAGGCCATCACCACGTAGTTCGCGACCCAGATCTCGAGCGGCTTGCCGGTGAAGGGATGCAGGACGTGCAGCCCCGTCGGCATGCCTATCTTCTCCTGCGTGGCGACGTCGGCTTCGATCACGGTGCCCAGGCGGCACTCCTCGACGAAGGCGGCGAGCCTGGGATCGCGCCTTGCGGCGGCGAGCGCCACCGGATGCCCGGCGGCGATCGCCATGAAGGTCGCGCCGAAGAGCGTGTCGGCGCGGGTGGTGAACACCCTGAGCGCCCCATCGGCGCCGACCGCCTTCACCGTATCCGGGGCGTAGGGGAAGGCGATGTCGCAGCCCTCGCTGCGGCCGATCCAGTTGGCCTGCATCACCCGCACGCGCTCGGGCCAGTCATCGAGCTCCCCGAGCGCTCCCAGCAGCTCCTCCGCGTAGCGCGTGATGGCGAGGTAGTACATGGGGATCTCGCGCTTCTCGACCGGAGCCCCGGTGCGCCAGCCGCGCCCGTCGATGACCTGCTCGTTCGCGAGCACCGTCTGGTCCACCGGATCCCAGTTCACGACCCCGGTCTTGCGGTACGCGATGCCCCGCTCGAGCATGCGCAGGAACAACCACTGGTTCCAGCGGTAGTAGGCGGGGTCGCAGGTGGCGATCTCACGCCGCCAGTCGATCGCGAAGCCGAGCGACTTGAGCTGCGCGCGCATGTGGGCGATGTTCTCGCGCGTCCACTTCGCCGGCGGCACACTATTGCTCATGGCGGCGTTCTCGGCCGGCAGGCCGAAGGCATCCCAGCCCATCGGCTGCAGCACGTTGTAGCCGCGCATGCGCAGGTAGCGCGAGAGCACGTCGCCTATCGTGTAGTTGCGCACGTGGCCCATGTGCAGCCGCCCGGATGGGTACGGCAGCATCGACAGGCAGTAGAACTTCGGGCGCGAGGCGTCCTCGCCCACCTCGAACGCGCGCCGCTCGGCCCAGTAGGCCTGCGCGGCGCGCTCGACGGCCGCGGGATCGTAGCCCTCCTGCATCGTGGTCTGGCGGTGAGGGCCGCCGTGTCTCACGGCAACCGCAGCGGCACGAAGATCTGGGCGTCGCCGCGCTGGATCAGCAGCGCCACGTTCTTGCCGGCGGCCTGGGTGGCGTCCTGCAGCTCCTTCGGCGTGTGCACGCGCTTGCCGTTGATGCCAAGAATGATGTCGCCGGGCTCGAGTTCCGCAGCCTGCGCGGGACCTGCGACATCCTCCACCACCAGGCTCCCCTGCGTCTTCGCCTGCTCCTTCTCCTCGGGCGACAGCGGCCGCACCGTGAGGCCGAGCGCGCCCGGCTTTTCGGTGCCGCGCGGCACGGGCTTGCCCGAGCGGGCGCTGAGGAGCTGCTGCTCCTTGAGCTCCGCCACCTTCACGCCGACGTTCTGCTCCTTGCCCTCGCGCCACACGGTGAGGCTCGCGTCGGCGCCCGGCCGCATCGCCGCGATCGCCCCCGAGAGCTCCCCATAGCGCTCGATCGCATGCCCGCCGACGCTCAGGATGACATCGCCCGGGAGGATGCCGGCGCGCGCCGCCGGGCCGTCCTTCTCCACCGATGACACGAGCGCGCCGTGCGGCCGGGCGAGGCCGAAGGACTCGGCGAGCTGCGCGTTGACGTCCTGAATCGTGACGCCGATGCGGCCGCGCACCACGCGGCCGGTCTTGATGAGTTGCTCCCCGACGTTGCGCGCCACGTCGATCGGGATCGCGAACGAGACTCCCATGAAGCCGCCGGTGCGGCTGAAGATCTGCGAGTTGATGCCGATCACCTCGCCGGCCATGTTGAACAGCGGCCCGCCGGAGTTGCCGGGATTCACGGCCACGTCGGTCTGGATGAAGGGCACGTAGTTGTTCTCGCCCGGCACCGAGCGCGAGGTGGCGCTGATGATGCCCGCGGTGGCGCTGTTCTCGAAGCCGAAGGGCGAGCCGATCGCGAGCACCCACTGCCCCGGCTTGATGCGCGCGGGATCGCCGAGCTTGACGATCGGCAGATTGCTCGCGTTGATCTTGATCACCGCCACGTCGGTCCGCTCATCCGCGCCGATGACCTTGGCGGGAAACTCGCGCCGGTCGGTGAGGCGCACGGTCACCTCATCGGCGTTGGCCACTACGTGGGTGTTGGTGAGGATGTAGCCGTCGGAATTGATGATGAAACCCGAGCCCGCGCCGCGCGCCGGCGGTACATTGCCGCGCTGCCCTTCCCCGGGAGCGGGAATGCCGAAGCGGCGGAAGAAGTCGTAGAAGGGATCGTTCGGCGAGAGTTGCAACCCGCCGGCCCCTGCCTGCGCCTTCTCGACCACCTCGACGTTCACCACCGCGGGCCCGTAGCGATCGACCAGCGCCGAGAAATCCGGCAGCCCCCGGAGCGCGAGCTCGGCAGTCCCGGCCTGCACGGCCGGGGAAGGCGGTGCGGCGGCCGGCGCCGGGGCCGGGTCGGCGCCGGCGGCAAGCGCGGAAGCGCCCGCCGCGGCGGCATGGGTCGACTGGGCGCTCAGGTCGCGGGAACACGCCCCGAGCGCGATCGCGACGACGCACAGGGCCGCCCCGCGCCGAAGCGGAGTGAGACTCGGGTCGAACTTGGGATTCATGGCAACACTTCCAGCGACAAAATCGGGGAACCGCCGGCTTCACCCGGTGCGGGCGCGCCGGCCCCTATCATTCCGCACCCACAGCCCGTATGCCAGCGCCAGCGCCGCCAGGCTCACGATGAGCCAGTTTCCAACATGAGCGTAGGGCGGGAGGCCGCTGTAAGGCACGATGGCTGAGACCAGCACCACGGGGGTGAATTCCGGGGCGCTCCGGACGACTTCGCCGTGCGGCCCGATGACCGCCGAAATGCCGTCATTGGCGGCCCGCACCAGATAGCGGCCCTCCTCGAGCGCGCGCATGCGCGCGATCTGGAAGTGCTGATGCCGGGCGCTCGAGTGACCGAACCACGCATCGTTGGTCACGTTCACCAGCGCGTCGGCGTGCGGCAATACCCGCAGCATCGCGCTGCCGTACGCGTCCTCGTAGCACACGGTGGCGCCGAGTCGCACCTTCGCCGCCGGGAGCGGGGACTGATCCCGCCCTCCCGGGGTGAAGTCCGAGTACGGCAGGCTCATCAGGCGCAGCCACCGGCGCACGAAGCGGGGCACGGGAAAGAATTCCGCGAACGGCACGAGGTGGCGCTTGTCGTACCAGCTCACGGTCTCATCGAGCGCCAGCACCGAGTTGAAGTAGCGCGTCGGATCGTCCTCGGCGGCACCGCCATCCGCGCGCAGCACGCCCACGACGAGCGCCGAGCCGTGAGCGCGCGCCTCGCCGTAGAGGTGGCTGATGTAGGGAACGATGTCGTTGGCGACATCGGCGGGCGCGGATTCCGGCCAGACGATGAGCTGCGTTCCGAGCGCCTGCTCGGTGAGCGACTGATAGAGCTCGAGCGTCGTGTCGCGGTTGCTCTCGAGCCACTTCTCGTCCTGGGGGATCGCGCCCTGCACCACCGCCACCGTCACCGGGCTTCCCGCAGGACGCGTCCAGGAGTGCCCGTGGAGCGCCGCCCCCGCCGCCCACGGCGCAAGCAGCAGCAGCGCCGCCGGGATCCGGGCGCGGGGCCCTCCGGTGGCGAGCTCGAGCAGCGCACCCGCGCCGAGGAGCAGCAGTGCGCTGATCCCGTAGACGCCGACGAGCGGCGCGAAGGCGCCGAGCCAGGTGTCGGTCTGCGAGTACCCGAGCGAGAGCCACGAGAAGCCGGTGAGGAACCAGCCGCGCCACCACTCGACCAGGAGCCACGCGGCCGGCAGCGCCGCGAGCGTCCGCAGCGCCCCGCGCTCGGGGAGCCAGCGCGCCACCGCGTACCCGAGCGCCGCCTGATAGAGGCCCATGATCGCGACCAGCCCCACCATGAGCACGATGGCGAGCCACACCGGCGCCCCGCCGTTGACGTGGATGCTGACGTAGAGCCAGTAGGTGCCGGCGGCGAAGGTCGCCGCGCTGAAGAGGAATCCCAGCCGCGCGGCTTCGCGCGGCCCGGCGTCCTGCCACAGCCACATGAGCGCCGCCGGAGAGACGAGCGCCAGCGGCCAGAGATTGAACGGCGCGAAGGAGGCCGTGAGCGCGGTTCCCGCGGCGAGCGCCAGCGCCGCGCGCAGCGCCGGGAGCTCAAGTCGCGGCAGGCGGTAGGGGCCTCCCGCCGGCGCAGCGGCGGCGGGTTCGGACTCCGGCCTCACGGGCTTACGCGGCGCCGGCGGGGCGCTCGTCCGGCGGCAGCACGTCGCGCGGGGCCACCACGCGCAGCGCCTCGATGCGGCGCCGATCGGCGCGCAGCACGCGGAATTCGAAGCCGCCGATGCTCGCGCTCTCACCGCGCCGCGGCAGCCGGCCGAGGTGCTTCATGAGGAGCCCCGCGACCGTGTCGACGCCCTCGGCCTCCGAGAGCCGCGCACCGAAGTACTCGTTGAACTCCGAGATCCGCGTGACGCCGCGCACGGTGAAGTGCCGTTCGGCGTCGCGGCGGATGTTCTGGTCGTCCTCGACGTCGAACTCGTCGTCGATCTCGCCCACGATCTGCTCGATGACGTCCTCGATCGTACAGAGCCCCGAGACGCCGCCGTACTCGTCGACCACGATCGCCATGTGGTTGCGATTGCGGCGGAACTCCTTCAGCAGCACGTTGAGGCGCTTCGACTCGGGCACGAACACCGCCGGACGCATGTACTCGCGGATGTCGAAGCGCTCGCGCGCCGAGGCGGTCGTGAGACGCAGCAGATCCTTCGCCAGCAGGATCCCGACGATGTCGTCGCGATCGGCGTCCATCACCGGAAAGCGCGAGTGCCCCGACTCCACCACCACGGGCAGGATGCGCGCCGCCCCCTGGTCGCGCCGCACGAACACCATCTGCGCGCGCGGCACCATGATGTCGCGAACCTGCAGGTCGCCGACCTCGAGCACGCCCTCGAGCATCGTGAGCGCATCGCTGTCGATGATGCCGCGCTCACCGGCCTCGCGCAGCACCGCGAGCAGATCCTCGCGGTCGTGCAGCTCCGGCGCGAGTCCCTGGGTGAGGCGCTTCAGCCAGCGGCCGGTGGCGTTGAGATCCTTCGGCATGGCTGTTAGCTGCTCCGGTAGGGATTCGCGAACCCGAGGCGTCGGAGCACCGCGATCTCGCGCCGCTCCATGCGCCGTGCATCCTTCTCCCGCGCGTGGTCGTAGCCGATGAGGTGAAGGGTCCCGTGCACCACCAGGTGCGCCCAGTGCGCCTTGAGTGGCTTGTCCTGCGCGCGCGCCTCGGCCCGCAGGACGCCGGCGCAGATCACGAGCTCCCCGAGCGCTCGCCGGTCCGGGTGCGGCGCCTCGCCCGCTGCGAACGACAGCACGTTGGTCGGGCGGTCGCGGCCGCGGAAGCGCGCATTCAGCCGGGCGCTCTCCGCCGCCCCGACCACGCACACGCCCAGCTCGCGGCCGCGGGCGACCCGGCCCGCCGCAACGCTCGCCCAGCGCGCGAGGTCGCGCCGCGTCGGCGACCAGCCGCGTACCCGGCGCCGGAGCTCGACCTCGAGGCCGCGCGCCCCGACCCGCGCCCGGTGCGCGTGCGCCCGGCTCGCCCGCCGCGCTGCGGAGCTCACGAGGAGCCCCCGCGCGACTCGTAGGCCTGAACGATGCGCTGCACCAGCGGGTGGCGCACGACGTCCTGGGCGTCGAAGAAGGTGAACGCGACGCCCGGCACCGCGCGCAGCACATCGACCACGTGCGAGAGGCCCGACTGCTTGCCCGCGGGCAGATCGGTCTGGGTGATGTCGCCGGTAACGACGGCCTTGGAGCCGAACCCGATCCGGGTCAGGAACATCTTCATCTGCTCGATGGTCGTGTTCTGGGCCTCATCGAGAATGATGAAGGAGTCGTTCAGCGAGCGGCCACGCATGAAGGCGAGCGGCGCCACCTCGATGACGTTCCTCTCGATGAAGCGCGCGACGCGATCGAAGCCCATCATCTCGTAGAGGGCGTCGTACATCGGCCGAAGATAAGGATCGACCTTCTGCGTGAGGTCCCCGGGAAGGAATCCGAGACGCTCCCCGGCCTCCACCGCCGGTCGCACCAGGATCAGCCGTCGCACGCGATCCGCCTGCAGCGTCTCGATCGCGCAGGCGACCGCCAGATACGTCTTGCCGGTGCCCGCCGGACCTATGCCGAAGGTCAGGTCGCGGCTGCGGATGTGCGCGAGATAGTCGCGCTGGTGGGCGCCGCGCGCCCGGATCCCGCCGCTCGGCACGTGCACGCCATGCTCGCGCGAGTCCGCATCGAGCGGCAGCGGCCCCGACTCGCGCTCGTGCAGCGCGAGGTGGACGCGCTCCGGGGTGACCTCCTCGTGGCGGGTCAGGTCGAAGAGCTCCCGGAGCACCCCTTCCGCGCCCTCGGCCTGGGCGCCGCTCACGCGAAAGCTCCCGCCGCGGCGGTGGATGCGTACGTCGAGCCGCGTCTCGAGGAGCCGCAGGTTCTCATCGAGCGGCCCACACAGATTCGCGAGCCGGGCGTTGTCCGATGGACCGAGTGCGAATTCCCGCGGCGGGTGGGGAGGTGAGGCGGCCACTGGCACTCAGCCGCCGGCGATGGCGGCGGCCGGTGGCGCGCAGGCACTGCCGCTCAGGTCCGCCAGGCGCCCCCGCAGGCTGTGCGGGAGCGCTTCGGTAATGAGGACGTCGACGAAGCGACCGATGAGCGTCGCGGGACCCGCGAAGTTCACCCAGCGGTTGTTGGCGGTGCGGCCGGCGAGCTCGCGCGCGTTCCTC
>Ga0209153_1000733_pt1 | contig 13565 bp, 10 predicted proteins | sample GraSoiAngelo_120_FD_185877 | JGI IMG/M metagenome (GOLD analysis project Ga0209153, IMG submission 185877) | Grasslands soil microbial communities from the Angelo Coastal Reserve, California, USA - 14_0919_09_20cm (SPAdes) (version 2) | ecosystem: Environmental > Terrestrial > Soil > Grasslands ...
CTGCCGAGCCGAGGCTGCCGAGGCTGAGGTAGAGCACGGCGCGACCGGGTCCCCGGACATGGCCTGCGACAGGGTCCGCCCGGCGAACGCATGAGCCGAGTCGATTCCACTGCGACCCGAGCGGCCGAGTCCGTTCGTAGTCGGTGTCGGCCGGATAGAGGTAGAGGTTCAGGAACTGCGACTCGTGGATGAACTCGCCGTCGGGCAACGGCGGGGCCCCTGACTCGACGCAGAACTCGCTGAACTCGCGCTGCAACGGCTCGTGTAGCTCGCGATAGCGGCCGCGGAACTCCTCCCAGCTCGAGCGGTCATCACTCGCGTAGCCCGAGAAGGTCGGCGGCAGCGCCGGATCCTTCAGCTCCAGCGGGTTGCACGAGACGATCCTGACCCACGGAATGCCGGAGGCGACCACGGCCGGGAAGCCGACGACGTTGTCCTCGACGATCACGTCCGGCTTCACCTCCGCAAAGATCTCGGCAAGGCGTTCGTTGACATAGCGTGCGCCGTCGACCAGTTCCTGCCAGACCGGCGACACGAAACCCTCGAGCTGGTCGATCGTCGGCTTCCGGAACTCTGGAGCCGTCTCGCGGACGAAGTCCTTCCAGAATTGGCCAGGCGCCTCCTCGGCCGCTGCCGGAGGCTTCAATCGCATCAACGCCTCCTCGAATCCCTGCCCCTCGAGCGTCCCCGCGAACGACTCCTCGACCACGAACACGACGCGGGCTCCCTGTGCCCGGAGCACTTGCCCGATGCCAACGCAATTGTTCGTCGGGCCGTACGCGCCCTCGGGGAAGAAGACGACCGTCAGCGGCATAAGGCAGTTGGAGAGTAAGGCTCCGGCATGAGGTCGGGTTTAGTCGGCTGTGGCGGTAAAGCCGCCACAGCCTCTAGGTAGGCATCGCGAGCGACGCCGACGGTCGGGCGGTCGCTCAAGCCTTCGACAGCGCCTGCTCGAGGTCGGCCCAGAGCTCGTCGGTGTCTTCGAGCCCGACGCTCAGGCGGAGCAGATTCTTCGGCACGCGGTCGCCTTCCCAGCGGCTGCGCGTCTCGATCACGGAATCGACGCCGCCGAGGCTCGTCGCATTCGTGATCAGCTGCACGGACGACTCCACGCGTCGGGCGTCGCCGTCGACGTCGAACGACAACATTCCGCCGAAGCCTGGATAGCGCACCTTCTGGATCGCCGGGTGCGCGCCCAGGCGCTCGGCGAGCTCCGCCGCCGTCGCCGTCTGCCGCTCGACCCGCGAGCGGAGCGTCTTCAGGCTGCGCAGGAGCAGCCAGGCGGAGTCCGGCGTTGCGACGATCCCGGTCCGGCCGCGGAACTCGCGTAGCCGGGCCGCAGCTTCCGCGTGGCGGCAGACGACGGCGCCGAGCAGCAGGTCATGGTGGCCGCCGAGGTACTTCGTGGCGCTGTGCAACGCGTAATCGGCGCCATGCTCGAGCGGGCGGAGATAGACCGGGGTCGCGGCGGTCGAGTCGACGACGACGCGACCCGGGTGGGCGGCCGCCGCCTCGAGGTCGGGCATCGTCAGGAAGGGATTCGAAGGCGCTTCGAGCCAGACAAGGTCGGCTCCGGCAGGCGGCGCACCGGTCTGGTCGAACTCCACGAACCGCACGCCCCAGCCCTCGAGCGAGCGGAAGAGGAGGCTGGTCCCGTAGTACCCGCCGTCGGCGAGCGCGATCGTCTGGCCGGGTGCGAGCTCGGCCAGAACGAGCGCGGTGATCGCGGCCGAGCCGGAGGGGAAAAGCAGCGCCTCACCGCCCTCGAGCTCTCCGAGCGCGCGCTCCGCCTCGACCCCCGTCGGATGGGCATACCGCTGGTAGTAGAACTCGCCGGGCTCGCCGTCTCGGTACGGCCAGATCGTCGAGCGGTCGAGCGGTTGCACGGACGCACTCTACGTTCCCATTTGACGCGGTTCGCAGGCTGTGCGTATTGTCCAGCATCTCAGTCGAGAAACATGAAAGATAAGGAGCATTGAATGAGACGTATTTCGCTTTCTTTGTTTCCACTCCTGATCCTGGCAGCAGCCGTCGTCGTCGGCGCAAGCGCCGCGACAGCCAGTACGACTCTCAGCCTCGTTGCCTACTCGACCCCCAAGGACGCCTACGCGAAGATCATCCCCGCGTTCCAGGCAACCTCGGCAGGGAAGAACGTCTCGTTCAATCAGTCCTACGGCGCTTCCGGGGACCAGGCGCGCGCGGTTGCCGCCGGCCTCAGCGCCGACATCGTCGCGTTGTCGCTCGAGCCCGACGTCTCGACGCTGGTCAAGAAGGGCATCGTCCCGAGCAACTGGAACCAGAACCGCTACCACGGGATGGTCACCGACTCGGTCGTCGTCTTCGAGGTCCGCGACGGCAATCCAAAGAAAATCCACACCTGGGCCGACCTGACGAGGAGCGGAGTCCAGGTGATCACGCCGAACCCGTTCACCTCCGGCGGCGCCCGCTGGAACGTGATGGCCGCCTACGGGGCCGAGCGCGCGCAGGGCAAGACAGACAGTCAGGCGATTGCGTACCTGAAGAAGCTCTTCAAGAACGTCTCTGTGCTCCCCAAAAGCGCCCGCGAGGCGACCCAGGTTTTCGCGAGTGGCAAGGGGGACGTGCTCCTCACCTACGAAAACGAGGCGATCTACGCGAACAGGAAGGGTGTCCACACGGAGTACGTGCTCCCGAAGCAGACGATTCTGGTCGAGAACCCGGTTGCGCTGACGAAGAGCGGGCTCAAGCACCCGGAGGCGAAGGCCTTCCTGAACTACCTCTGGTCGTCGAAGGCGCAGAAGATCCTCGGCGATACCGGCTACAGGCCGGTCGTGAAGTCTGTCGCCGCAAGTCCCAAGTACCACTTCAAGCAGCCGAAGAGCCTCTTCACGATCAACTCGAAGGCTCTTGGCTTGCGTGGCTGGAGGTCGGTTCAGTACCGGTTCTTCGACCACAGCGCCGGAATCATGGTGAGGGTGATTGGCCACTAACGCGGCCGCTGCTGTTTCGCGCGGCGCGGTCCTCGGCCGCGCCGGCGGCGGCCTCGCTCGAGGCATCGCGGTCGGCTACCTGAGCCTGATCGTGCTCGTGCCGCTCGCGGCGCTTGTCTGGAGCTCGCGGTCGCAGGGACTGCACACGTTCTGGCAAGAGGTCACGAAGCCGGAAGCCTCTTCGGCCCTGAAGCTGACCGTCGTCGTCTCCCTGCTCGTGGCCGCATTCAACGCCCTGACTGGAACGGCGATTGCCTGGGTGCTCGTGCGCGACTCGTTCCCCGGCAAGGGGATCGTCAACGCTGTCATCGACCTCCCGTTCGCTCTGCCGACTGTCGTTGCGGGCCTCGTCCTGCTCGAGCTCTACGGACCAAGCAGCCCGTTCGGGGTCGACGTCGCATTCCAGCGAACGGGGCTCGTGCTCGCGCTGCTCTTTGTGACGCTGCCGTTCGTCGTGCGCTCCGTGCAGCCGGTGCTGCTCGAGCTCGACCGGGAGATGGAGGAGGCGGCCGAGTCGCTTGGCGCCGGCCGACTCGCGGTCTTCCGCCGCATCGTTTTTCCGAACCTGCTGCCGGCGATCCTGTCCGGCGTCGCGCTTGCCTTCGCCCGCGCCGTCGGGGAGTTCGGATCGGTCGTCTTGATCTCGGGCAACATCCCGTTCAAGACGGAGGTGTCCTCCGTCTACATCGCCGGCCAGATCGAGTCCGGCAACCCGGCAGGGGCTGCGGCCGTCTCCGTGCTTCTCCTCCTGATCTCGCTCGCCGTGCTGCTCGCGATCGGGGCCTTCCGGCACTGGAGGACCCGGCATGACCGCTAAATACGCGTTGCGCTTCGGCGCCCTCGGCTACCTCGCGCTGCTGCTCCTCCTTCCGGTCGGGCTCGTCTTCTACCGGACCTTCGAGCACGGCTTCCACCCCGCCTGGGCGGCCGTGACGAATCCCGAAGCACAGCATGCGCTCTGGCTGACCCTGATCATCGCGGCGATCGCGGTGCCCGCGAACACGCTCTTCGGTGTCGTGCTGGCGATCGCACTCGTCCGGCACCGCTTCCCGGGACGCGGGCTCGTGAACGCAATCGTCGACCTGCCGCTCGCCCTGTCGCCGGTCGTCGTCGGGCTCTCCCTCTACCTGCTCTACGGCACCGGAGGCTGGCTCGGCGGCCTCGCCGGGCACGGGATCAAGATCCTCTTTGCCCTGCCGGGCATGACGCTGGCGACGATCTTTGTCTCGTTGCCCTTCGTCGTTCGCGAGGTCGTGCCCGTTCTGAGGGAGATCGGGACCGATCAGGAGCAGGCGGCCGAGACGCTCGGCGCAGCGCCGTTCACCACTTTCTGGCGGATCACCTTGCCGGCGATCCGCTGGGCGGTCGGCTACGGCGTCGTCCTGACGACTGCGCGCGCGATCGGCGAGTTCGGCGCCGTCAGCATTGTTTCGGGCCGAATCGAGGGGAAGACCGAGACGCTGCCGCTGTATGTGCAGTCGCAGTTCGAGGGGTTCAACACAACCGGGGCGTTCGCCGCGTGCGTCGTGCTGGCGCTGATCGCGCTGGCCACGGTGCTGGTGATGCGGATCTTCCGACCGAAGGAGGAAGCAGCCTGATGGGAATCACCGTCGTCGAGGTAACGAAGCAGTTCGGAGACTTCGTCGCGCTCGACGACGTCTCGGTCGCGATTCCCGAGGGCTCGCTGACTGCGCTGCTCGGTCCCAGCGGCAGCGGCAAATCGACCCTGCTCCGCGTGATCGCGGGCCTCGAGAAGCCCGACGGGGGACAGGTTCTGCTCGGCGACGACGACGTTACGCACCAGCCTGCGCGGGCGCGTGGGGTCGGGATGGTCTTCCAGCACTACGCGGCCTTCAAGCACATGACGGTCTGGGAGAACGTCGCCTTCGGCTTGAAGGTGCGCAAGCGCCCGAAGTCGGAGATCGAGACTCGCGTCCACGAACTGCTCGAGCTCGTCCAGCTGGAGGGTCTCGCCAAGCGCTACCCGGCGCAGCTCTCGGGCGGCCAACGGCAGCGGATGGCGCTGGCCCGCGCGCTCGCGGTCGATCCCGAAGTGCTCTTGCTCGACGAGCCCTTCGGCGCCCTCGACGCGCGCGTTCGGAAGGAGCTGCGCGCCTGGCTCCGCCGCCTCCACGAGGAGGTGCACGTGACCACGATCATCGTCACGCACGACCAGGAGGAGGCGATGGAGGTCGCAGGCCAGATCGTGGTCATCAACCAGGGGCGGGTCGAGCAGGTCGGAACCCCGCGCGAGCTCTACGAGTCGCCCGCGAACGAGTTCGTGATGAGCTTCGTCGGCCCGGTCAACAAGCTCGGGGACACCTTCGTGCGTCCGCGCGACATCAGCCTCAGCCTCGAGCCGGAGGGCGATGCGACCGAGGCTATGGTCGAGCGGATCGTTCATCTCGGCTTCGAGGTCAGGGCCGAGCTCGTTCGCGACGACGGCCAGCACCTGCTCGCGCAGCTGACGCAGGAAGAGGCGCAGGCGCTCGAGCTCGAGCGCGGAGTGATCGTCTACGCGAAGCCGAGCCGCCAGACCGTCTTCACTCGTTAACCCGAGACTAGGCTTCACTCATGCGGGTGGTGGTGGGCATCGTCGGCGTCGCCCTGATCCTGGTGATGCTGTCCGAGTTCTTCGTCGCCTTCTTGCTGCCGCGGCGGGTGAGGCGCGACCCGCGGATCGCGCGTGGCCTCAGTCGCCTGCTCTGGCTTCCCTGGCGTGCGCTCTCGCGCCGGCTCCCCACGGCCACCGCCGACACCTGGCTCGGCTTCTTCGGCCCCTTTGCGCTGCTCTTCCAGCTGATCGTCTGGACTTTGGGGCTGATGGTCGGCTACGGGTTGCTCGAGTGGGGAACCGTCGGCGGCGCCTTCGGCGGTCGCCTGCTCTCCAGCTCCGGCGTGTTCCTCAGTGCCGAAAGTCCGTCGGGCTCGACGGCGGCCCACCTGATCGGACTCTTGGAGGCGGCAACCGGGGTCGGCGTCGTCTTCATCGTGATCGGCTACCTGCCTGCGGTCTACTCCTCCTTCTCACAGCGTGAGACTGCCGTCTCGCAGTTGGCGACACGAGCGGGCTCGCCGCCGGCGGCCGGAGTCCTCCTCAACCAGGCGATCGGGCGGCAGCAGTGGGAAGAACTCAAGCGCGAGCTCGGCGCCTGGGAGGAGTGGGCCGCGGAGCTGATGGAGACCCACCTCTCGTATCCGCTGCTCGGCTTCTACCGCTCCCAGCACGTGAACCAAAACTGGCTCGCGGCGTTGACTGCGATGGTCGATGTGGCCGCGTTCGTCAAGGCAACCGCGCCCCAAGGGAAGGTCGTCGCCGCTGATGTGACCTTTGCCATCGGACGCCATGCCCTCGCCGACCTCGCGCTTCAGTTCAGGCTCGCGCCGGGCGCCGTGCAGGAGCGGCTCAGCCGGGACGACTTCGACCACCTTTACACGATCGTCGAGGCGGCGACGGACGACTCCGTCGACCGCGAGTGCGCCCACATGCGTCTACGGGAGCTTCGGCAGGAATACGAGCCGAACGCCGAGGCGCTCGGCCGCTTCTTCGCACTCGACCTCCCGCGCTGGCTGCCCGCCGACCGGCGGGAGTCAGTGGGGAAGCCAGGCGTCGGGGTCGGCGGCTATGGCCGAGACCTCGTCGGGCAGCCGTCCGGCCGCAAGGTCCGCGAGCGTGACAGCCTCGAGGACCGCCCGTAGGTTCGCGCGCATCGCGACCCAGACTTGCTGTAGCGGCGCGGCCGGCCCGCGATACTCGACGAGCTCCGGCCGCTGGCCGCGCACGTTCGCGATCGGACCCTCGACCGCTCGGATAACCTCGGCGAGCGAGATCTCGTCCGACGGGAGGGACAGCCAGTACCCGCCTTCGGCGCCGCGCTGGCTCTGCACGAGGCCGGCGTGCTTGAGATCGAGCAGGATGTTCTCGAGGAACTTGAGCGGGATCTCCTGCGCTTGCGCCAGCCGCTCGCCCTTGACCGGGCCTTTGCCTGCGGCGGCGAGCTCGGCACAGGCGCGCAAGGCGTAATCGACCTTCGCCGAGACTCGCATGGCGGGATTGTGCCCTTCTGAGCCCGCGTGGGCTAAAGCGTGGCCGTCGTGGTGGCTTCGGCCTGCGGGTCGGCCGTGACGACGCGATTCTTGCCGTTTCGCTTCGCTTCGTACAGCGCTTCGTCGGCCGCAGCGACGAGTTGCTCGGCCCGTTCGAGCTCGCCCTTGACCGCGACGCCGAAGCTCGCAGTCACACTCAGCTCGCTGCCGTTGGGAAGCACGATCGTGGCCTCTTCGACGGCGGCGCGCAGGCGCTCGGCGAGCTTCGTCGCGCCGAGGAGGTCGGTCTCGGGCGTCAGCAGGGCGAACTCTTCGCCGCCATAGCGGGCCGCCAGATCGACTTGCCGGGCACCGGAGCCCAGGATCGTCGCTACGCGCCTGAGAACCGCGTCGCCGGCTTGGTGGCCGAGCCCGTCGTTGATGCTCTTGAAGTCGTCGAGATCGATGAGGAGTAAAGCGAGCGAGTCGCCTACTCTCTCGGCGCGTCGCCACTCGAGCGCGAGCTCGTCGTCGAAGGAGCGCCGGTTGGCGAGGCCGGTCAGTGCGTCGGTCGCCGCCTGGGAGGCGACGCGCCGGAAATCTCCGAGCGTGTTGAGAATCGGGCGGGCGAAGGTGAGCGCGACGAGCACCAGCAAGGCGAAGGAGCCGAGCGCCGCGTAGAAGATGCGGCGCTGGTAGGGCTGGACGCTGGCGTCGATGGTCTTCAGCGGGCGGAGTGCGAACAGGCTGATCCCGACCGCATTGGGAACACGCGAGAGCAGCCCGCGGTAGCTCTCGTTTCCCACCTGAATCGTGTGTCCACGCAGCTGCACGTGTTGACCCGTACCGACGACCGTGCGCTCCCGCACGATCAACAGGCGGTCCGCCTGAGCGTGCGACGCGGTCTGCCGCAGGCGAGCCGCGAGCTTGCCGTTCAACGCAATCGTGGCGACGACGGTCCCGATCCTCTTGGCGTTGACCGTGAGCGAGATGGAGCGGCTCAATGCGACCGGCGGGCGGACCCCGGCTACGCGCGCGCGGCCGAGGTACAAGACGACGCCCGGGGAGGCGGCCGCGATGCGCTTGATCGTGGCCCGGTCATGGGCGATGAACGCGCGCTGCAGCGCCGGCGAGCGCGCGAGGTCGTCAGCTCGATGCGATGCGTCGTCCCCGAGCTGGCCGAGCTCTTGGCCCGCCGCTTGGAGCTCGGCGCGAAGCGCGCTGTCTGCTCGCGCGCGCTCGTTCTGGAGGGCATTGGCGCCGAGGATGTGGACGGTCGCGACCACCGGGATCACTCCGACCACGAACACACCGGCAAGGAGCTGGAGTAGGGCCCGTCGTGAGATCGTGCGCTGACCGCGGTGCCGGCGGCCAGTGGAAGGCAGATCGTGGCCGGGAGTCTTTGCTTGGGCCGCAGGCGCCATCTTCACTCTGCTATCGACGGCGACCGCTTCGGCCTTGAGCCTCGGCCGAAGATTTACCTAGAACTCGTTGTCCGCCGGCCCTGACTCGGTTGCGGTGCCACTCGGCGCGGTCCAGACCATCGTCCCGGCCTGCTTCTGGTGGACGGGCTTGCCGGTCGGCTGGCCGAGGACGATCCTGAGGATCCTTCCGCTCAGTGTCATCGTCGATCCGGCCGCGGAGACATTCTCGTTGTCCGCATAGTCGCCGCCGAGCTGAACCGAACCGAGTGCAGCAAGCTGCGCTCCGGTCGTCGCATCGAGAACCGTCAGGAAGTCATTGGTTCCGTTCTCGTTGATTCGGACGGTGACCGCCGTAGCCGACCCGCTCCAGCCCGCGAGGATCGATGACGGGCTGGGCGCACTGGCGAACGTGTAGACGATCGCGTCGCCGGCTGCAGGCTTGCCGTGCGGGCCGCCGCCGCTCGTCGTCTGGATGTCCGCGGGTGCCGGCAGGCCGCTCGGGGGAGCCGGGGGAGGCGGGGGAGGCGGGGGAGGCGGAGGAGGCGGCGCAGGGGGAGCCGGAGGCGCCGGGGGAGCCGGAGGCGCCGGCGAGGAAGGTGGAGGCGGAGGCGGGGGAGGTGGAGGAGCGGGAGGCGGCGGGAGCGTGCTGCCGCCCGTGCTGCCTCCGATATCGCCCGTGTCACCGGCAGCGCCAGCGCCGCCTGTGTCGGCGGCCCCGCCTGCGTCCGAGCCGCCTGCGCCCGAGCCGCCTGCGCCCGAGCCGTCGGCGTCACCGGTGCCGCCGCTGTCGCGTCCCGGAGGAGTGCTGGTGCCGGCGCTGCCGCCACCCGATGAGCTACCCGCGCCGCCGCTGTCGCCCGAGCCCGAGCCCGAGCCCGAGCCCGAGCCACCCGCGCCGGTGCCAGGACTGCTGTCCTTCGCCGGGGCAGCTGTATCCGTCCGCGGGCTCGCTGGAGCCTGAGGCGAATCGGCGGTCGCAAGCGTTGCCGTGTCGGGTGTGGGCGCGGTGAGAGTCAGCTGGGGAAGTCCGAGCTTCGTGAGCTTCGCCTTCGCCTTCGTCGCGGCGCTCGTGCGAGCCTGCAGGCGCTTGGCGACCTCGGCGTGGTAGGCGGCGAGAACCTGGTGCGAGACGATCGCCGCCGCCTCAGTCTGCGGAACGGCCGAACCCGCTCCGGCTCCGCCGCCTGCACCGCTCGCCTGCGTGGCGAAGACGACATCTCGGGCGACCCGGTTGCCACCGCTCGCGCCGGTCACCTGCGAGAGCACGGGCAGACCGACCGTGACCCAGAGGACAGCCACGACCGGGAGCGCTACAACAGCCGGCAGGAACCGGGTGCGCGAACGGGGAGTCGCGCGTGGCGCACGAATGCGCCGTGGACAATCGATGTACGAGTGCCGCAAGATTCTCTCCTTTGGCCGCCGCAGGCCTCGGACGGACGCTAGGCGGAAGGTTCTGGCCACGTCTCCCCCAGGTGGGTGACTTCGAGCTCGCTTCTCTTTCCCTCGAACGGGGACTCGCGTCATCCACGTCCCGGTGGGGATACGCTCGCGTCGTGGCGACGGAAGCTGATTCGACCGGGGCGAAGCTGCGCCGGTTGGCCGAGTTGCGAGAGCAGGCGCGGCACGCCGGCAGCGAGCGCGCGGTCGAACGCCAGCGCGAGCAGGGAAAGCTGCTCGCCCGCGAACGCCTCGAGAAACTGCTCGACCCCGGTTCGTTTTTCGAGCTCGACCGTTACGTCAGGCACCGGGAGCCGAGCTTCGGAATGCTGGAGCGGAGGCCTTACGGCGATGCGGTCGTCACGGGCTACGGCACGATCTTCGGGCGGAGAGTTTTCGTCTTCTCGCAGGACTTCACCGTCTTCGGCGGGTCACTGAGCGAAGTCTTCGCCGAGAAGATTTGCAAGGTCATGGATCTCGCCGCCAAGTTCGGCTGCCCGCTGATCGGGATCAACGACTCGGGAGGCGCCCGGATCCAGGAGGGCGTTGTCTCGCTTGCCGGCTACGCGGAGATCTTCTGGCGGAACGTCCAGTCCTCGGGAGTCATCCCTCAGCTCAGCCTGATAATGGGTCCGTGCGCGGGCGGAGCAGTCTACTCCCCTGCGATCACCGATTTCGTGCTGATGGTCGAGGGCTCGTCGTACATGTTCATCACGGGGCCCGACGTCGTGAAGACGGTGACCGGCGAAGAAGTGACCTTCGAGGAGCTCGGCGGTGCGGCGACGCACGCGGCGAAATCCGGCGTCTCGCACTTCATCGCGCCTAACGAGGAGGCGTGCCTCGAGGACGCCCGCTACCTGCTCTCGTTCCTCCCTCAGAACAACGTCGATCCGCCGCCCTACGCAGAGCCGACGGATCCGGCCGGGCGCGAGGACGCCGAGCTCGATTCGGCGATCCCCGACGATCCCGCGAAGCCGTACGACATGAAGAGCCTCATCTCCCGTGTGGTCGACGACGGCGATTTCCTCGAGGTTCACGAGCGCTGGGCCGAGAACATCGTCTGCTGCTTCGCGCGGCTCAACGGCTATCCCGTCGGCGTTGTCGGCAACCAGCCGCGGGCGCTCGCCGGCGTGCTGGACATCGACTCTTCGACGAAGGCCGCGCGCTTCGTCCGGACGTGTGATGCGTTCAACATTCCGCTGGTCACGTTCGTCGACGTCCCCGGGTTTCTGCCCGGGACCGCGCAGGAATGGGGTGGCATCATCCGCCACGGCGCGAAGCTGCTCTACGCCTACTGCGAAGCGACGGTGCCGAAGCTCGCCGTCATCACCCGCAAGGCGTACGGAGGTGCCTACGACGTCATGAGCTCCAAGCACATCCGCGCTGACTTCAACTTCGCCTGGCCGACCGCGGAGGTGGCGGTGATGGGCCCCGAAGGGGCAGTCAACATCGTTTTTCGCAAACAGATCGAGGAAGCCTCGGATCCTGAAGCGCGGCGCGCCGAGCTGATCGAGGAGTACCGCAGCCAGTTCGCGAACCCGTACGCGGCCGCTGAACGGGGCTACGTCGACGAGGTGATCGAGCCGCGCCGCACACGGCCCGTGCTGATCGACGCCCTCGAGACCGCACTGACGAAGCGCGAGCGCCGCCCGCCCAGGAAGCACGGGAACATCCCGCTCTAGCCTCGTCCCTGCTCTCTACAGGTTCACGCGCGCATGCGCGAGAAACTGGGGCCCACCGCTCCGCACCCAATTTCACCCTATTGCAAAGAGGCGCACGTGTCTGCGACGGCTTTGGAACGAAAGTGAAAATCCGGGCGGAAGTCGTCCGGGCCGGTCGGGCAGTTCTTGTTCGTCGAAGACTGCGGTCGGCTGTTAAACCGCGACGGCTTGGTCGATCTGCTCGGGCACCGCGTCGGCGGCGGCCGCTCGGCCGAGCTCTTCCGTCAGCGCCTCGACAACCGAGGGGTCGAATTGGGTCCCGGAGCAGAGGACGAGTTCGCTCAGAGCATCGTCCACCGAGCACGGCTTGCCGTAAAGGCCGTCGGACGTCATCGCGTCGAATGCGTCGGCTACGAAGAGAATCCGGGCACCGAGCGGGATCTCGGTTCCGGCGAGACCGTCCGGATATCCGGTGCCGTCCCATCGTTCATGGTGGTGGAGCACCCACTCCGCCACGGAGCCGATCCCGAGGCTCTCGAGCATTCGAGAGCCGAGCGACACATGTTCCTTGAGGACGGTCCACTCAGGCTCGGTCAACGGCTCTGGCTTGCGCAGGAGGTTCTCGGGAAGAGCGAGCTTGCCGAGGTCGTGAAGGCTCCCGGCGAGCTGAGTGAGCTCGAGCTCTTCACGAGAGAGGCCGATACGGGCGGCCAGTCGAACCGCAAGCTCGGCGACTCGTTGCGAGTGGTTCCCCGCGTAGGCGTCTCGCGAGTCGACGGCGCTCGCAAGATTCTTCGCGGCTCGTAGCCGTGCGGCCCGATCCTTGGCGGCCGCGAGCCGCTTTAGTTCAGCGAGCTCGATCACGTCCGGACGGTAGACCTCGGCGCGGTTCTTGCCCTCCTCCTTCGCCCGATAGAGCGCGCTGTCGACGAGTCGCAACAGCTCATCTCGCTCCCGCGCGTGGTGTGGTGCCAAAGCTATCCCTGCGCTGACCGTGACCGGACCCATCTGGCCGAAATCGAGCCTCGAGATACGTCCGACGATCGACTTCGCCGCCGTCAAAGCTTCTTCTGAGTCGGAGCCCGGCAAGAGCACGGCAAACTCGTCGCCGCCGAGCCGAAATGCCTCGCCACTTTGGCGCAGCCGGGTCGCGACCTGAGAGAGCACCCGATCGCCTTCGGGATGGCCGAAGCGGTCGTTCACTTGCTTGAAGTCGTCAACGTCGACGAGGCAGAGGGCCAACGGCCGGCCGCAGCGGAGGGCGTGTTCCAGCTCGCGGGCGAGCCGCTCGTGAAAGTGGCGATGGTTCCCGAGACCCGTAAGCGGATCGGTGAGTGCAAGACGTACGGCTCGCAATGCCCGCAGGAGCGCTCGCTGGTAGAGCTGGATTGCGAGCAGCGGGCCGACGAGCGCCAAGGACAGCAGCGGAGCTCGCTGCCAGAGGACGACGAGCGTCAGAACCGCGGAGCCCATCAGCGTGAACGGCAGGAGCGTCTTCCGAACGCTCGAGGCGATCAGGCTGCCCCACGAGGCCCGGGTTGCGCGCGCGACCACAGCGGTGATCAGGAGGACGTTGACCAGGTAGCAGACGTAGGACGCGGCGACGACGCGGGCTGCAGTGACGGCAGGCGAGTCGCCGGCGATCGGCGCGATCACGAGCCCGGCGCTGGCCGCGGTCAGCGCGAATGCGAAAGAGTTGTAGGCGATCCGAATCGGAGGCCTGCGGTCCAAGAGCTGCATGACCGCCGGCGTCGCGGCGACGACGAGGACGCCGGCTGCCCAGCCGAACAACACGATCGCCGACAGTCCGAACACGAACGCCAGTGAGACCCCGTTCGCGTCGAGGTCGTCGACCGGAACCGGGAAGCGATCGGCAAGGAGCGAGGCGCCGAGGAACGCGGCGAGGCCGGCCAAGACCGTTGCGCCGTGCGTGGCCGTGGCAAAGGCGACGGTCGCCGCGACCACTGCAGCCAGCCCGGCGGCGCAGACGGGAGCGACGACTGGGTAGAGACTTCGGCGGGCGGCTGCCGACTCGGTCATGGCCGACC
>Ga0209153_1000734_pt1 | contig 13553 bp, 9 predicted proteins | sample GraSoiAngelo_120_FD_185877 | JGI IMG/M metagenome (GOLD analysis project Ga0209153, IMG submission 185877) | Grasslands soil microbial communities from the Angelo Coastal Reserve, California, USA - 14_0919_09_20cm (SPAdes) (version 2) | ecosystem: Environmental > Terrestrial > Soil > Grasslands ...
ACAATCAAGGTGTCCAAGTCCATGATAAACCTCCTGTTGGTGAGCGTCAGACACTCCCATTAGAAGGTCTTGTGGCTTGGACTTTCAACTTTCAAAGAACTAAAACCTGCACACGGGGTTAGCTATGATGAAAAGGCTTAGAGAGGGCCACCGGCAGTTTTACGGGCAGTGTTGCGAGAATTGCTTCTCTAGCTATAATCCACACCTCAGCTCGGCTATCGCCCTCTTGCAATCACTCCCTTGAAACAAAATAAATTCTGGTTCAAATGGCGGCATTACGAGCCTGGAATCATTACTTTTATACGTCTGGTGGTATTGCCGCTACCAGCTATCTTACCGCAACATAGAAGAGATGATGCGCGAGCATGGGCTGTCTGTTGACCACGTCACCGGCACACATCGGCGCGCCTTGCCTGGTCGCGTTTAGTCACTCCCTGGAGCAGATTGAGTTGACATGACTGTCAATCCAGGTATTATGTCTCCATTACAAACCCTCACCTTAATCAGGGTACGGCGTCTCGTACCAATTTTCTGCCCCAGGCCGCTAGAGTAGAGTTGTGCGCTGAGAGCGTCTGTCTTTCAGTGGCTATGCACTTCCCGCATTGCGGGAAGTGAGACGGCATAATAGAGAGAGCAGGTATGACAACCATACCGTCACTAAACTCATGGCGCACCTGAACTGGGCGGCTGCTAAGCACTGCTCCGACGTGCTGCCGATGAGCGCAAAGTACGGGGCCGCGGCCTGCTTATACAAATCTGCGATGCGGAGGATGTGCGCAGCTTCGGCGGGGTAGAGGACAAAGACCATATGCACATGCGCATCAAGTAGCTGCTAACGAGGTCACCCTTAGACCCTGGCCAGAGGCCCAAAGGACGCACGACACGGGTGCTGCAATAGTAGCGGCCGGAGTTGGGCAAAGGTACGGTGAGGCCGGCACTTCCGGGCCTCAGCGCACGACGCAAGCGGAGCACGGGCAGCAATACTGAAAGAGATGGTGCGGGGAATATCTTGAACCCCACCACCGCACAGCAACCAAGGAGACCAAGTCATGCATCTTGGAATAGCGAGCTTTCGATCCTGCCCTAAGTGCTCCACTTTGAGTGCGGGGTGAATTCGTTAAAACCCAGCGAAATCCGTATAACTTTGACTCCTCAACTTCCTACTATATGCCCACTCCATCTAAAGAGACCAGAGGTGGAAATAGACTTCTCTCGGCACTCCCCGATGAAGAGTATAGGCATCTCCTTCCTCATTTGGAACTGATCCACCTTGAAAAGGGTGAAATCATCTATATGGCTAGGGACAGTATTAAATATGTCTATTTCCCGCTCACCGGCATGTTCTCTCTGCTCTCAACAACTGAAAGCGGGTCAACGGTCGAAGTTGCGATGGTGGGCAGCGAAGGCATCGTGGGCCTCCCGGTCGTCTTGAGCATGGATAAAGTGCCTTATGAGGTGATGATTCAACTGACCTCCGATACGCTCAGGATCGAAGCAGAGATACTCAGAAAGGAGTTTGACCGGGGCGGCCGTCTTCATGAACTGATGCTCCGCTATACCCACGTCTTGATCACGCAGATTTCACAATCAGCCGTCTGTAACCGGTTTCATACTGTAGAGAAACGACTCTGCCGCTGGCTGCTGATCGCGCGCGACCGCGTCAATTCCAACACGATTGATCTCACGCAGGAGATCATCGCGCACATGCTGGGCATCCCGCGCACGGGCGTCACGATGGCGGCCGGGGCACTCCAACGGGCGGGCTTGATTCGCTACAGCCGGGGCAAGATAGAGATTCTGGATTATCAGCGGCTACGGGACGCTTCCTGCGAGTGCTACGAGATCATCAAAGAGGAGTTCGACCGCTTTCTGTCAGAGTAGCAGGTAGCTGCGCGCGCGCGCAGGGCCAGGCAATGTCTGCTTCCAGACAGAGTCTATTTTAAGACACAGTCTGTTTCGAGACAGACAGACTATTTGGTGGTCTGTTATAAACTCGCTCGTGCCGTTGTGTCATGTGCTTGCTATATTAGAGCATTAATGAGTTAGGTGAAAGTGAATGCCCCGACCTCACGATCTAGCCCAGAGTGGCATAACGCTCCAGACAACGCTTTTCGTCCCGACGAAAGCTGGAGATGGGAGAGCGGTTTGTCGGTGCGCTAAAACTAAATTACTCCCCGCTGCTAACGGCGATAGCTGATAGCCCGCAGCATTGTGCTACTGCTCGGCTCGGTCGAGCGAGTGGCTAGTTTAAAAACAAAGCGCCGCCGCTACTTGCAGGTAGCGACAGCGCTTCATCTGACAACGCAGCCTCCGCCGCAGATTTTGCGTCTAAGGTGCATCGCCTTGGCAGTACGCATCATAGCGCAAAAGTTTAGGCGGCTCAACAAAAAGATTGAGTAGCTATGCGCACACATGCGTGCTCCCGATTTTGGTCTTCAGCGGCCCCTCAACTCCCGGCGCGGCCCTTTCCTATACGTCACGCATGGCGCAAAGCATAGTGGCATTCATGCTCGGTTTGGGCCGCGAGGTCTGAGCGGGGCGGGGATTATTTAGTGGATAAAGAAGTATCGCAACAGCCGCAATGGTATGCGATCCACACTAATCCGAAGCAGGAAGAGCGGGCCTGTCAAAACTTGCAGGCGTGGGGTGTGGAGTCCTTAAGTCTGAGGCTGAAAGAACACCGGCGCAACCCGTTTACCGGCGCTGCCGTGTACGTCTCCAAGCCCTTGTTTCCCAGATATATTTTCGCTCGGTTTCATGCCGGCAGTCTGCTGCATAAGATCAGTTTTACGCGGGGCGTGCACAGCGTCGTCAGTTTCAACGCGACGCCCATTCCCATTGATGATGAAATCATTGCTCTCTTTCAATCGCGCCAGGGCAGCGACGGCTTCGTTACCATCGGTGAGAAGTTGCAACGCGGTGATAAGGTTGTCATTAAAGACGGCCCCTTGAAAGACCTGGTGGGCGTCTTCGAGCGTGATGTGAAGGAAAGTGATCGCGTCATGCTCCTGCTCACAACCGTCAACTATCAGGGCCATCTGACAATTGCCAGAGGTTTAGTTAGAAAGGCTTGCGCCGGTTAGTCGCACGGTAGCGAGCGTGCGCCAGACGAAGACGCGCATAGTGCTGCATCAATCGGGCCGCACACGCGCGGCGCACGAATAGACGCTTGTTAGTTCGCTTAATGGAATGATGCAACTGGGTCTCTGCCCCGCATTCCATTACGCGACCCACCATCCAAGGGACAATTCATTCAACAATCAGTTTGCGCCCTTGGCGCAAAGTGCGGTAGCTCTGCCCGCCCGCCGCCAAAGCGGTTGCGCATCAGCCGCGTGCGCGTCGAAAGGAATAAGAGGATGACGATAAACCATGTGCTTTCCATTGCAGAAGTCGGGGCGGAAAACTTGGCTTATCTGGTGAACCGATCCGTGTTGTTCGCGGCCGGTGACGTTGGCCGCGCGCGACCGCTCGAAGGCAAAATCGTCGGGATATATTTTCGCGGCACGTCCACGCGCACGCGTACCTCCTTTACGGTCGCGGCCCTGCGCCTCGGCGCGCAGACCATTACTTATGGCCCGCACGATTTACAGATCGCCACCGGCGAGACCATCGCGGACACGGCCCGCGTGCTGGCGGGCTATCTTGATGCGCTCGTCATTCGTACCAACGACTCAATCGCGGAGATGAGAGCCTTTGCCGCGCAGGGCGAGATGGCAATCATCAATGCCATGAGTGACAACGAGCACCCCACGCAGGCCGTCGCGGACTTGTCCGTCCTGAAAGAGACGTTTGGTCATTTAGATGGTCTCCACGTCCTCTATCTGGGCGAGGGCAACAATACTGCCGGCTCGCTCGCGCTGGCCGTTGCGTTGACCCCAGGGCTGCGCCTGACGTTGGTCACGCCCGAAGGTTACGGCTTGCCCGCGGGCCTGTTAGAGACGGCTCAGACTTTAGCCGCACAGCACAAGGCGGTCGTCGAACAACATCATGACGTAAAGCGATTGCCACAAGGCGTGAATGCCGTCTACACCACCCGCTGGCAGACGATGGGTGTGCCGAAGAGCGAGCCGGACTGGCAGCGCAAATTCGCGCCTTACGCCGTCACCCCGGCGCTCATGGCCCGCGTGTCCAGACCTTCAGGCACAATTTTTCTGCACGACTTGCCGGCGGTGCGCGGCGCAGACGTACTCGACGAAGTGCTCGATGGCGCGCAGAGCCGAGCCTTTCGGCAGGCCCACCACAAGTTGTTCAGCGCGATGGCCGTGCTGGAATGGTGCGTGGCCGGCAAAAGATCGAGCGCACAGATGACAGGGGATTAAAGGTAATTGATTGCCCACGACTCCGAATGCGCATCAACGCGCGCCAAGCGAGGTTAACTGATGGCCCAAGTAACGACGCTCGATAAACCGCAGCCCGTAGTTAAAGTGAGCAGGCCGACCCTGTCCGTCGGCTTAATAAGCTTGCTGGGCATCATCTGCGTCACGTCGCTTGTGCTCTACCGCGCGCAACCGCCGGCCGCCGTGCCGGCCACTGCGCCGCCCACAGAGTTCGCTTCCGGCCGCGCCATGCAACATCTACAGCGGCTTGCCCTCACGCCGCATCCGCTCGGCTCGGCTGAACACGACGCGACGCGCGACTACATCGTGCAGACCCTGAATACCCTGGGGCTAGACCCGCAGATTCAAAAGACGACCGGCATCAATCAGAAGCTGACCAACCCCGTCACGGCTGGCATGGTCGAGAACATCGTCGCACGGTTGAAGGGCACAGATAATCATCAGCCCATCTTGTTAGTGAGCCACTACGATTCGGTCTCGACCGGGCCGGGCGCGAGCGACGACGGCGCTAGTGTGGCCGCCATGCTGGAAACAGCGCGGGCGCTGAAGGTCAGCGCGCCCTTAAAAAATGATGTCGTCTTTCTCTTCACCGACGGCGAAGAGGCCGGGCTGCTCGGCGCAAACGCCTTCGTGGCTGAACAGCCGGCGACGGCGGTCGGCGCGGTGCTCAATTTTGAAGCGCGTGGGAGCAGCGGGCCGGCCTACATGTTTGAAACCAGCCGCGGCAACGAACACCTCATCACGGCCTTGGCGCAAGCGGCCCCGCGCCCGGCGGCCAGTTCGTTGATGTATGAGGTCTATAAGCTGCTGCCGAACGACACAGACCTGTCGGTCTTCAAACAGGCGCAGTGGCCGGGCTTGAACTTTGCCTTCATCAATCAATCAACCCACTATCACACGCAACTCGACAACATAGAAAACATAGACGAGCGGAGCTTACAACAGCAAGGCTCTTACGCCCTGGCCCTCGCGCGCGGCCTGGGCAATACGGAGTTAACCCGGACGACGCGTGACGCCGTTTACTTTGATCTCCTCAGCGCATTGGTCGTGCGCTACCCTGCATCATGGGTTATGCCCCTCACCGTGCTGATGACACTGGCTGTACTGGCCGTCGTCGGGCTGGGGCTGAAGAAAAAGCGGCTGCGCATGACCGGCATCGGGTGGGGCGTGCTCGCGCTGTTGGCGAGCATGGGTGCGACGTGGCTCAGTGTGTCGCTGGTCTGGTGGCTGGTGAGCGCAGTGCACAGGCAATATCGCTTGCTGGCAGGCGATACCTATAACAGCGCACTGTACCTTGTCAGCTTCGTCGCCCTCACGGCGGCCGTCACTATCGCGCTCTATGCGTTGTTCCTAAAGCGCGTGGCCATGCTGGATTTATGGGCCGGGGCTTTAGTCGGTTGGTTGCTACTGCTCATTCCGGCCGCGTTGTTGCTGCCGGGCAGCAGTTATCTGTTCACTTGGCCGCTGTGCTTCAGTCTCCTCGCGCTAGGGCTGACGCTCGCGGTCGAGGCGCAGGCGGACGCGCGGGCGGGCCGCCTGCCGCTCCTCTTCCTGGGCGCGACGGTCGGGGCCGTCTTGTTCATTCCGGTCGTACAACTGTTGTTTGTCGGCCTGACAGTCAGTAAGTCCGGCCTGGTGATGTTGGCGGTGGCACTGCTGCTGGGCTTGTTCGTGCCCCAGATCAATTTAATGACGATGCGCCGCCAGTGGTTGTTGCCGGCCGGTCTGCTGCTCTTAAGCTTGAGCTTCATCGCGGCGGGCAGCATGACGGCCGGGGCCAGCAAGAGCCGGCCGCAGCGGGACAGCATTTTTTATGGCTTGGACGCAAACACGGGGCACGCCGTCTGGGCGAGCACGGATGCGCAGGCGGACGTTTGGACGGCGCAGTTTCTACCGCAGGCGACGCGCCGCAACATGGCCGAGTTCTTTCCGCTACGCACCCCGGAGTTGCTCGCCGCCGCCGCCCCCGCCGCACAGTTGGCCGCGCCGAACGTCGAGCTACTCGCCGACCAACAGCAGGCCGGCGTGCGCAGCTTGCGTCTGAAGATCACTTCGCCGCGGCGCGCGCCCATCATCTCAATCGGCGTCGAGTCGGATGGAGAAGTGCAGGGCACGATGCTCAATGGCAAGCGGCTGGAACTGATACCTGCGGGCGCGCGGCCGGGCAGCGCGCACCAGTGGGGCTTACGTTATTACGCGCTCCCGGCTGAAGGCATAGAATTAACGTTGGAGACGAAATCGCAGGAGCCGCTGATGCTCAAAGTGGTGGATCAGTCTTACGGCCTGCCGGCGCTGCCCGGCGTCGTTTATCAACCCCGCCCCGCGCACCTCATCCCGGCCGCTGTGCCGTTTACCGATTCAACCTTGGTCAGCCGGTCGTTCACTTTATAAAGTTTCGACGCTGAGGGCACGATGACACACATAGGCAAATACTGTAAGGCTTACGAAGTAGCGCGACTGGCCGAGTTCCCCGGCTGGCCGGACAAGCTCAGGCTGCTGCCGCCCGAAGCAGCAGCCAGCCCCGGCGCTGAGCCAGCCCCGAACGACTATTTGTATCTACAGGAAAATTTCACCGTCACCGCCGGCATCTTTCTCGGCGAGGATGTCGTCTTCGATGAAGTCACTACCGCGTGGATCGATTTCTGTCGCACGACGTTGAAGTTTGAAGTGCCGCCCGACGTGGAATAGTTGCGCGCTCGGCGGAAAGAGAAGAGGACATGGCAGAAAGAAATCTGGCGGCCGCGCGGCTCGATAGATTTAAGAACATTACGCCGAAAGCGGTGCGGCTGTCGGAAGCGCACTTGATCAAGCGCGAGTCATTGCCGGGCGGCGGCCGGCTGCCGTTAGTCATACAGCCCGGCGCAGCGGACGTTGATCTGATCGAGTGGGCCACGGCCCATCGCGCCGAGATCGAAAGTGAACTGCTCGACCACGGCGCGCTGCTGTTCCGCAACTTCAAGCTCAAACCTGCGGCGGACTTCGAGCGGTTTGCCGCCGCGCTCTGCCCGGCTCTCTTCACGGATAACGGCGAACACCCGCGCCAAAACGTCAGCGGCAAAGTCTATACGCCAATCTTTTACCCGCCGGATAAGAAGGTGCTCTGGCACAACGAGAACTCTTTCAATCATGACTGGCCCGTGAAGATTTGGTTCTGCTGTGTGCAGCCAGCGGCGCGCGGCGGCGAGACCCCGCTGGCCGACAGCCGCAAGCTCTACGACCAACTCGCGCCGAGCATCAGACAACGCTTTAGTGACAAGCAGGTCATGTACGTGCGCAACTACGGGCGCGGGCCGGGCCTCGACTGGCGGACGGTCTTTAAGACGGAGGACAGAGCGGAGGTCGAAAGACAGTGCCGCGCGGCCCGCATGGCATTTGAATGGACGGACGGCGACGGACTGCGGACGCGCGCCGTGCGCCCCGCCGTCGTCAAGCATCCGAAGACGGGCCAGCTAGTTTGGTTCAACCAAGCCCAGCACTGGCACATCGCCTGTCTCGATGCGGCCACCCGCAAAGCTTTAACTTCCGTCTTTCGTGAAGCTGATCTGCCGCGCACCTGCTACTACGGTGACGGCACAGTCATTGAAGATTCCGTGATGGAAGAGATTTTAGCCCTCTACCAGCAGTTAGAAGTCAGCTTCGCGTGGCAGGAGCGCGATATCCTGATGCTGGACAATCTGCTGACCGCCCACGCGCGCAATCCGTTTGCGGGCGCGCGCCAGCTTCTAGTGGCCATGGGCGGGATGCTCAGTTACACAGCGGTCTGAAGCGGCGCGCCTGATTGACTTGCGCGGCACTTCAGTGAGTGCGCCGCGCCAGGTTTGCGCCGAGCATGTGACTTATGAATTACAGCGGCAATGAGACAGGACACGCGGCGGTCGCAGCGGTGGACGAGTTGAATGCCAGATTCTACGGGCGCTTCCCCTTTCCCTGGCGACCGGCCAAGTTCGACACACTGCTCGATGCAGATTTTCAGACCGTCATACTCAATCAAAACTTGGGCGACTGGCAGCACCGGCTGATACCGGAGCGGCCGCGCATCTGGGTGGCCGGCTGCGGCACAAATCAGGCGCTCATCATCGCTTTGACTTTTCCCAAAGCCTCGGTCGTCGGCTCAGACCTGTCGCAAGAGTCGCTGGCGTTGTGCGCTGCGACGGCCCGCGAACTGGGGGTTGCGAATCTAGACCTGCGAAGAGAGAGCATCAACGAGGTCAGCTACGCGCAGCAGTTCGATTACATCATCTGCACCGGCGTCATTCATCACAACGCCGACCCCGGCGCGACCTTAAACAAGCTGAGCGCCGCCTTACGGCCCGCCGGGATACTGGAACTGATGGTTTACAACCGTTACGAGCGGTTGCCGACCACCGCTTTTCAACAGGCCGTCCGCATCCTGGCGGGCGCGGAGGGCGCAAGCGACTTTGACGCGGAGATCGTGCGCGCCCGCAAAATCATCGGCGATCTGCGGCTCACGAACTTCGAGCGGCTGAACCAGGATAGCGTTGATGAGTACCCGGAATGCCTGCTCGCCGACCTGTTAATTCAGCCGGTTGAAAACAGCTACACGATGGAGTCGCTCGAACAGTTGGTGACCGCCGCCGGTCTCGAATTGCTCCACCCCAGTTGCGATCTATTTGACAACCCTTGGGCGCAGGCGGACTGGAATTTGTCCTTCTCCGATCCTGACTTGCAACAAGCCTATCACGCCCTGCCTGATCTGCGGCGCTGGCAAGTGACGAACCACCTGCTGTTCGCGCGCACGCCGCAGTTATGGTTCTATCTGCAACGGCGCGACAGCGGCCGTCGGCGCAAGTCGGAGCAGGAAATCTGCGCCGAATTTCTGGCGCAGAAATTCGTCCGAGCAGAGACCGCGCAACGCAGCCACATACGCAGCGGTGAGTTCTATCACCTGTCGGCGAAACAGGTGGCCTATCCGGTGACAGCGCCGAAGGGCGCGGCGCGAGCCATCTACGATGCCGTTGACGGGCAGCGCAACATGCAAGAACTCTTGACTGCCCTCGGGCAGCCGACGACGTTTGATCACGTCAACCGAATCCGGTTGGAGTTGACCACGACGGCGCATCCTTACTTGCGCGCTGTGCCTGCGGCCAAGCCGGAAGAACACGGGCCTGACGCGGCTGCGCAGTTGCGGCGCAAGCAGACGAACTGGGAGAAGTTCAAGCGCGCCCAACCACAGGCCGTCACCCTGCCGCAGCAGGGCGACTGAACCAGCAGAGGCCCACGCACACTGATCCCTGCACCCACATAGCAAAGATTAATTTATGTCAGCCGCCGCGCACGTTCGTTAGCTACCTCTGCCCAAGCGCCTTAGAGGAATAATCAATGCTCAGTCAAATCGAAGGCTACAGACTCTCGCCGCAGCAACAACACCTCTGGCTACTTCAGCAGGGCGGCGCGGCCTATCTGTCTCAATGCGCCGTCCGGCTCGCTGGCAAGCTCAACCGAGAGTTGTTGCGGGAAGCCTTGTATAGAGTTGTCAATCGCCACGAGATATTACGCACGACCTTTCAGCGCCCGCCCGGCATTAAACTGCCTGTGCAAGCCATCGGCGAGGGTAGCCAAGTGCTCTGGCGCTTCGTCGAGGCAGACGCGTCCAGCAGTCGCGCCGAACAAGAGGCCGAGATCGAGCAACTGTTTCAGGCTGATCGCCACCAGCCTTTTGATTACGAGCACGGCCCGCTCCTGCGGGCAACTTTGCTGGCAACCGCGCCGCAAGAGCACCTCTTAATCCTCTGCTTGCCCGCGCTGTGCGCCGATAGCATGTCGCTCAATAATCTGTGGCGGGAGATAGCCGCTGCTTATGCCGCCGGCCCGGAAGTCGCCGCCGACTCCGGCGAGGTCGTGCAGTACTTGCAATTCTCCGAGTGGCAGAACGAGATCATCGCGGACGATGACGCGCAAGCCGGGAAAGAGTTTTGGCAACGGCAAGTCAGCGCCACCCCGCTGCCCTTAACGCTGCCGTGCGAGCGCCCCGGTGCGGCCACCGCCAGCTTCGAGCCGTGCGCGCTCGTGCGCACCATTGAGCCGGAACTGACGGCCCGGCTCAGGGGCGTTGCCGCCCGCTACGACGCCTCGCTCGCCACGCTGCTCGCGGCGTGTTGGCAGACGCTACTGTGGCGTCTGACAGGGCAAGCGGAGGTTGTCCTCGGCAACGTGAATGACGGGCGCAAGTACGACGAGTTGCAAGGGGCGCTCGGTCTGCTGGCGCGGGCGTTGCCTATCCGCAGCCACTTTGCAGAGGGCTTAACGTTTGTCGAAGTCTTGCGCGCGACGGAGCAACTGACGCGCGCCGCGCACGACTGGTTGGAGTATTTCGCTTGGCCGCACAACACGGAAACGGCCGCCGACCTCGCAGACACACCCTTCTTCGCGGCCGCGTTCGAGTGCGCGCCCTGGCCCGAACCGTGCACGGCCGATGGCGTCGTCTTTTCGGTCGTCAAGCAGCACGCCTATTGTGATCGTTTCAAGGTGAAGCTCAATTGCTTTGAGCAGCCGGACATGTTGCGGCTGGAATTACATTATGACTCGCAGCTGCTCACGCCGCGAGATGGCGCGCGGCTGGCGGCACAGTTGCAGCGACTGCTGGCAAGCATCGCGGCCGAACCGACAAGCACCATCGGCGCACTCGACATCCTTGACGATGACGAGCGGCGACAACTGGTCATCGAATTCAACGACACGGCCGGCACGTATCCAAACGAGAAATGCCTCCATCAACTCTTTGAAGAACAGGCCGCGCGCACGCCTGAGCAAGTGGCGGTCACTTTCGAGGGTCGGCAATTAAGTTATCGTGAACTGAACGGACGCGCCAACCAACTGGCCGCTTACCTGCAAACTTTGGGCATCGGCCCGGAGGACTTGGTTGCTATTTATTTGGAGCGTTCGCCGGAGATGGTGGTCGCCCTCTTAGGCGTGCTCAAGGCCGGGGCGGCGTACGTGCCGCTCGATTTGACCTACCCGACCGAGCGCCTTGCTTTCATGCTGGCGGACGCGCAGGTTGCAGTCCTGCTGACGCAGGAACGCTTGGTGGCTCAGTTCTCCGAGCAGCAAGCGCGCATCGTCTCACTCGACTCGGACTGGCCCACGATAGCTACACAGAGCGAAGGCAATGTCGTCAACCGCGCGCGCCCAGCCAACGCCGCCTACGTCATCTACACCTCCGGCTCGACCGGCAAGCCGAAGGGCGTCGTCATCCCGCAGCAAGGGCTGGTCAACTATTTGAGTTGGTGTACTGCGGTCTACCGGGTGCGTGAAGGGACGGGCGCGCCGGTTCATTCACCGCTCGGTTTTGATCTGACCGTGACCAGCCTCTTCGCGCCCTTACTGTCGGGCCGTAGCATCGTGCTGCTGCCGGAAGAGCAGGGCGTCGAGGGTCTCGCCGCGACCTTGCGCGAACGCGGCGATTTCAGTCTCGTGAAGATCACGCCCTCACACCTTGAGATGTTGAATCAAATGCTGACGCAAGCCGAACTGCCCGGCAGCGCGCGGGCTTTGATCATCGGCGGCGAGGCGCTCACGAATGAGACGCTCGAACTGTGGCGCACCTACGCGCCAGAGGTCAGGCTCATCAACGAATATGGCCCGACGGAGACAGTGGTCGGGTGTTGTATCTACGAGGTGGCCGCTGCCGACCCCGCCACGGGGGCTGTCCCCATTGGCCGCCCCATCGCCAACATGCAGGTTTACCTGCTCGATACCTATCTGCGGCCAGTGCCGGTCGGCGTCGCAGGCGAGCTATACATCGGCGGCGCGGGACTGGCGCGCGCTTATCTGGGTCAGCCCCAACTGACCGCCGAGCGATTCGTGCCTAACCCTTTCGCGGCGACACCCGGCACGCGCCTATACAAGACGGGCGACCTGGCTCGCCATCTGCCCGATGGCAATGTCGAGTACCTAGGGCGCACAGACTATCAAGTCAAAATACGCGGCTTTCGCATCGAGTTGGGCGAGATCGAAGCGGCGCTCTGGCAACACGAGAGCGTGCGCGAAGCAGTGGTCGTGGCCCGGCAGGACACGCCCGGCGACACGCGTTTGATAGCCTACATAGTGCCGCAGCACGGCGAGACGTTCGCCTTACAAGAGTTGCGCAGTGTCTTGCGCGCGAGTCTGCCGGACTACATGCTGCCGAGTGCGTTTATCACCCTCAAGGCTCTGCCCTTAACGCCCAACGGCAAAGTGGATCGCCGAGCACTGCCCGCCCCCGGCCGCGGCAGCACGGGCTTAGAAGAATCATACGTCGCACCGCGCACCCCACTCGAAAAGGTCATCGCAGTCATCTGGGCCGAGACGGTCGGCGTCGCGCGCGTCGGCATCCACGACAACTTCTTCGAGCTAGGCGGCCATTCGCTGCTGGCGATGCAAGTCATCTCGCGCATCCGCGAAGACTTTCAAGTTGAGTTGCCGGTGCGCAGTATTTTTAACGGTATGACGGTGGCGGAGATGGCCGAAGCCGTGCTGGCGAGCGAGCCTGAGCCGGGGCGCAGCGAGAAGATTGCGCGGGTCTTACAGACGGTCGAAGGGATGACGGAGACCGAGTTGCTTGAAGCACTCCAGCAGAAGAGAGGCGCGAATGAGCACGACTAATTTAGTCAACAAGCGACAACTGCTGCGCTTGCTGTTAGAAGAACAGGGCGTCTCGGTCTCGGCTTCGGCACGCATCCCCAAGCGCCCGGATCAGGATCACTTCCCGCTCTCGTTCGCGCAGCAGCGCCTGTGGTTTCTTGAGCAGTTCGACGCGGCCTCGCCGGTTTACAACATCTCTCTGGCCATACGTCTGGACGGCCCGCTCGACCTGCCTGCGCTCGCTAAGGCTTTTCAAGAAGTGCTGTGCCGGCATGAAGTGCTGCGCGCGACCTTCGCCACCTTCGAGGGCCAGGCCATACAACTCATCGCGCCGCCGACGCCAGCGCCGCTCCCGCTGGTCGATCTGTCGGCCTTGCCTGCCGCCCAGCAAACGGGCGTGCAGGAGTCTCTGATTAGCACGCTCGCGCAACGCCCATTCGAGCTTGCGCGCGGGCCGTTGGTGCGTGGTGCAGTACTGCGCCTTAACCCGCAGCAACACGTTCTATCCCTGACCCTGCACCACATCATCGCGGATGGCTGGTCACTGGGCGTGCTGCTGCGCGAGTTGAGCACCCTCTACGCCGCCTGCACCACGGCTGCGCCCGCCCCGCTCGCTCCCCTGCCCATCCAGTACGC
>Ga0209153_1000737_pt1 | contig 13519 bp, 15 predicted proteins | sample GraSoiAngelo_120_FD_185877 | JGI IMG/M metagenome (GOLD analysis project Ga0209153, IMG submission 185877) | Grasslands soil microbial communities from the Angelo Coastal Reserve, California, USA - 14_0919_09_20cm (SPAdes) (version 2) | ecosystem: Environmental > Terrestrial > Soil > Grasslands ...
CGAGGCGGTCGAGGCCTACGAAGCGCTCTCGAAGCCCGAGACGCGCGAGCTCTACGACCGCTTCGGGCATGCGGGGCTGCGCGGCGGCGGCTTCACGCCCACCCAGTTCGACTTCGGCAGCCTCAACGACCTCTTCGCGGCCTTCTTCGGTGACGACCTCTTCGGCGTCGGTGGCCGTGCGTCGCGCTCGCGAGGGGCGGATCTCGCCGTTCAGGTCGAGATCGAGCTGGTCGAGGCTGCGAACGGAGTCAAGCGGGAGGTTCCGTTTCCGGTTGCGGTCAGGTGCGGCACGTGTGCAGGCAGCGGCGCGGCGCCAGGCACGAGCCCGGTCACCTGCGAGACGTGCGGCGGCTCGGGCCGACTGCAGCGCGTCTCCCGGAGCGCCTTCGGCGAGTTCGTCCGCACCCAGACATGCCCAGCCTGCCGGGGCGCCGGCCAGAGGATCGAGGAGGCTTGCCCCGACTGCCGCGGCGAGGGCCGCAGGGTCGAGGAGCGAACGCTCGAAGTCGAGATCCCGCCCGGGATCCATGACGGCCAGCAGATTCGGATCTCGGGCGAGGGCCATGCAGGCGGCGGCGGCGCCCGCGCCGGGGATGTCTACGTCGAGGTTCGCATCAAGCCCGACCCGCGCTTCGTGCGCGAGGGCGACGACATCTTCTCGACCGTCGACCTGACGATCACCGAGGCGGCCCTCGGGGCGAAGGTGTCCGTGCCGACGCTGGACGGGGAGACGGAGCTCGAATTCCTCGAGGGGACGCAGGCCGGCGAGATCCGGGTTCTGCGCGGGCGTGGGATGCCGGTCCTGCAGGGCTTCGGACGCGGGGACCAGCGGGTGCTCGTCAACGTTGCGGTTCCGCGCCGGCTGAACGACGAGCAGCGGCGGCTGCTCGAGGAGTTCGCCCGCTCGACGGACGACGAGACCTACCGCGTCGACGAAGGCTTCTTCGAGAAGCTGAAGAGCGCGTTCCGCTGATCGGGCTGCGACGCGTCTCCGTCACGGTCGCCGGCGAAGCCGCGGAGACCGCGCGAGCCGAGATGCTGGCCCTCTTTCCCGAGGGTTTCGAGGAAGCCGAGCGGGGCGAGGAGTTCGAGCTCTCCGCCTACACCGACGCGGCCGGCGAGGCGCGGATGTCCGCCGTCTTCGGAGCGGTTGCAGCGAAGGAGGTGCCCGCCGACTGGGAGGAACGCTGGAAGCACTTCCACCGGCCCGTGCGTGCCGGACGCATCTGGATCGTGCCGCCGTGGGAGCAGCCGCCGGACGACCAGGAGTCGATCACGATCGACCCCGGTCGCGCCTTCGGGACGGGGGCTCATCCGACGACGAGGCTCTGTCTCGAGCACCTGAGCGAGCTCGAGCCGGGCTCCCTCCTCGACGTGGGCTGCGGCTCAGGGGTGCTTTCGATCGCGGCGGCGAAGCTCGGCTTTGCTCCGGTGGTTGGGGTCGACAGCGATCCGCACGCGGTCGTGGCGGCGAGGTCGAACGCTGCGGCGAATGGGGTCGAGCTCGACCTTCGGCCGGCGGATGCCCGCGTCGACCCGCTGCCGGAGACCGATGTCGGGGTCGCGAACATCAGTGAAGCGCTCGTCGCCGCCGTCGGACCGCGACTGAAATGCGCGCTGCTCATCACCTCGGGCTACTTCGAGCCGCACGTACCGCGGGTGCCAGGTTTCCACACAGTCGCTCGCCGGCGCCTCGACGGGTGGGCTGCCGATTTGCACGCTCCGGAGTAGCATCCCGCGCCGTGGCGCGCTTCTCGATTCGCTTTCTCGGCTGCAAGGTCTCGCAGACGGACGCTCAGGCGGTGCGTGAGCGGCTGCTCGCAGACGGTCACCTCGAGTCGCGCGACGCGGACATCGCCGTCGTCAATACCTGTTGCGTGACGCATGAGGCGGTGCGCAAGTCGCGTCACGCCGTCTCGCGGGCTGCGCGAACGCACGAGCGCGTGTACGTGACGGGCTGCGGCGCCAATCTCGCCGGTGATGTGTTCGCGGGGATGCCGGCCAACGTGAGGGTGATTGCCCGGCCGAGCGAGCAGACGCCGGAGCTCGTCGCGGGCGATGTCGGCGCGATCGGGTGCGTGCAGGCCGACGCGCGACTCGAGCGCGTGCGCGCCTTCGTGAAGGTGCAGGACGGCTGCAGTTTCTCGTGCAACTTCTGCGTCGTCCCCCTCGTGCGCGGCCCTTCCCGCAGCCGGCGCGCGGCCGCGGTGCTCAGCGAAATCCGGCGCCGCGTCGACCAGGGCCACCGGGAGGTGGTGATGACCGGGATCAACCTCGGCTGCTATCGCGACCGGGAAGCGGGATACACGCTCGCCCGCCTGTTGCGCGAGGCAGGAGCGATTCCCGGCCTCGCGCGACTACGGCTCTCGTCGATCGAGATCAACCACGTCAACGACGAGCTCGTCGCGGCACTGCGCGAGACACCGGCGCTCGCGCGACACCTGCACGTGCCGCTGCAATCTGGCGACGACCGCGTCCTCCGCGCGATGGCCCGCCGCTACACGAGCGCGACCTACCTGCGGCGCCTCGAAGCGCTCGGTGACTTCAACCTGACGACGGACGTGATCGTCGGCTTTCCGGCCGAGGACGAGCTCGCCTTTCGTCGCACGGTCCGGCTCGTCCGCGCGGCCGGGATCACAAAGGTGCACGTCTTCCCCTACTCGCCGCGTCCGGGAACTCGGACCGCCGCCGAGGACCCCGTTCCGACCGCGATCAAGAAGGAGCGAAGCGCGCGCCTGCGCGCCGTCTCCCACGAAGCCTGCCTCGAGCGCTGGCGCTCGAAGCTCGGGAGGGACGACGTCGTCCTCGTCGATCGTCCCGGCCGCGGCTACGGCGACGACTATTCCCCGTGGCTCGTCGACGCGCCGGTCGGCGAGCTCGTCCGTGTCCGCGCGGCGGCGGTCTCGGAGGAGGGGATCCTCGCTGCCTGAGGCGTCGACTCGGCGACGCCGCCCGGAGGCCGTGCGGGCTTCGCCCGTGCGGCCGTCCAACTCCGGCTTAATCATGGCGCCGGGAGGTCCTACGCCTTGAATTCTCAAAACGACTGTCTCTTCTGCCGCCTGTACAAGGAGGGCGACCACGTGCGCGAGGCGGACGGCTTCGTCGCGATCGAGGACATCAACCCGCGTGCCGACGTGCATCTGCTCGTGATTCCGGAACGCCATGTCCCGAGCTTCCGGGAGATCGGCGCTTTCGAGCCGGACGAGGCGAAGCGGATGCTCGAATTCGTCGCCGACACCGCTCGCGAGGCCGGGCTCGAGGACTACCGAGTGGTTGTCAACGTCGGCGAAGGAGCGGGCCAGACGATCTTCCATCTCCACTGGCACGTGCTCGGCGGCCATACGGCGGGGTTGCCGTAATGAGCTTGATCGCGCGCCTCGAGGACGAGCTCAAGCAGGCCATGGTCGCGCCCTTCGCTTGATCCTCTCCAGTCTCCGCTCGGCGGAGAAGGAGTTGCAGCGGCCCCTGCACGATGACGAGGAGCTGCAGGTGCTCCAACGCGAGCGCAAGCGCCGGCTCGAGGCGGCGGAGGCGTTCCGCGGCGGCGGCCGCGAGGAGCAGGCGCTCGGTGAAGAACAGGAGCTGGCCGTGCTCGAGGAGTTCATGCCCGAGCCGCTCTCGGAGGACGAGCTCGAAGAGATCATCGACGACGCGATCGCGGAAGTGGGCGCAACGAGTATCCGCGACCTCGGCCGCGTGATGGCCGACGTGATGCCGCAGGTCTCGGGCCGCGCCGACGGCTCGGTCGTCAGCCAGCTCGTGCGCGAGAAGCTCGCCTGAGCCGGTGCGGCACTCCTGCCCTGCAAGCTCCCGCCCCTCCAAAATCTGTCGCCTGTTCTAGGTACATGCGCACACACCCCCTCCCTCTATTTGGGTGGGGCTCCACCCTCCTCCCTCGTCCTCGACGCTATTGCGGAAAGGCTGGCGCGGGTGCGACGGCGGGGTGACGATTGTGGATCTTTTGCGCCGCTACCTGGGGTCGCTCAGCCTGCGCTGGGCTCCTGGCCCGCAACGGCCGAAGCGCACGTGCGGTCCCTACACTGAGGCCCGGTGCAGGAGGTTTTCTCCGTCTCGAACGAGGTCGCGGCCGAGCTGGCCACGATCGGCGACGGCGTGCTCGGGGCGTTGCGCGAACGGCTTCGGTGCACGATCCTGCTGCGCGGAAACCGGCTCACGATCGAGGGCGACGAGCCCCATGTCGAACAAGCCAGGGCCGTCGTCGACGAGCTCGCGGATCTGGTCGAAGGCGGCCACGAGATCAGCCCGACGACCGTCGACGCCGTCCTCTCGGCGCTCGAGCAGACGGAAGACATCCGCGAGGTCTTCGACGACGTCGTCTGGCGCCATCGCGGCAAGAAGATCGCCCCCAAGACAGTGACCCAGAAGCGCTACGTCGACTCGATCCGCAATCACACCGTGACCTTCGGGATCGGCCCGGCCGGGACGGGCAAGACGTATCTCGCGATGGCGCTCGCGGTCGCGTCCCTGTCGAACCGCGAGGTCGGGCGGATCATCCTGACGCGGCCTGCGGTCGAGGCAGGCGAGCGGCTCGGCTTCCTACCCGGAACGCTGTTGGAGAAGGTCGATCCTTACCTGCGGCCGCTCTTTGACGCGCTCTACGACATGCTCGAGCCCGACAGGTTGACGGCGCACATGGAGAAGGGCGTGATCGAGGTCGCGCCACTCGCCTTCATGCGAGGCCGGACGCTCAACGACTCGTTCATCATCCTCGACGAGGCCCAGAACACGAGCCCCGAGCAGATGCAGATGTTTCTCACCCGCCTCGGGTTCGGCTCGAAGGTGGTCGTCACCGGCGACGTCACCCAGGTCGACCTGCCGCGCGACCAGGCCTCCGGCTTGATCCAGGTGCAGGACATCCTCGGCTCGCTCGACGGTGTCGCCTTCGTCCGTTTCGGGCACGAGGACGTCGTCCGGCACAAGCTCGTCCAGCGAATCGTCGAGGCGTACCGGCTGCACGCGGAGGAGACCGGCACCGAGCGGAGCAGATAGGAACGTGATCGCGGTCGAAGTCTCGAATCGCAGCGGCGTCGTAGTAGACGAGGACGGCGCGACCGAACTCGCCCGGAGGCTGCTCGCGGCGGAGGGTGTTGACGAGGGCGAGCTCGGCCTCGTCTTCGTCGGCCCGACGGAGATCCGCTCGCTGAAACGCGAGCATCTCGGGGTCGACGAGGCCACGGATGTGCTCTCCTTTCCGATCGACGGACGGGAAAGCCTGCCCGGAGGTGTGCCGCGCCAGCTCGGCGACGCCGTTCTTTGCCCGCAGGTCGTCGGCGAGGCTTGGCGGCAGCCGCTCGTGCATGGCCTCCTGCATCTGCTCGGCTACGAGCATGGGCCGGAGATGGAGGCGAAGGAGCAGTCGTGGCGCGGCTGATCAGCCCGCGGACGCGCCTGCGAGGCAACGGAGACGGCGCGGGCGAGCGGGAGCGCTTGCGCAGACCCCTCGGTCGTGCGCCCTCGGTCCTCGACAGCTTCAACTTCGCGACCGAGGGGATCATCCACGTACTGCGCACGCACCGGAATATGCGCGTGCACTTCGCGGTCGCAATCGTCGTGCTCGTGGCGGCCGTCTGGGTCGGAGTCTCGAAGCTCGAACTGATCGCGCTGCTGCTCGCGATCGCCTTCGTCTTCATCACCGAGATGATCAACTCGGCGCTCGAGCAGGCGATCGACGTGGCGACGACTTCGTTCGATCCGCTGGCGAAGCTGGCAAAGGACGTCGCCGCGGGCGCAGTCCTGATCGCGACGGTGAATGCGGTCGCGATCGGCTACCTCGTCTTCTCGGGCGAGGTCGCCGAGCGGAGCACGCGTCTGCTCGACCGGCTCCGTGACGCGCCGGCAAACCTGACGCTGATCGCCCTCGTCCTGACGATTCTGGTCGTGATCGCGACCAAGGCCTACACCGGCCGCGGCACGCCGCTTCGAGGCGGCCTGCCCTCGGGACACGCTGCGCTCGCCTTTGCGGGCTGGATGGCCGCGACGTACGTCGTCGGCGCTCAGCACCGCTTCCTGATCTCGTCGATCGCGCTTCTGATGGCGTTTCTCGTCGCGCAGACGCGGATCGAGGCAGGCGTTCACTCGGCGGTCGAGGTCGCCTATGGAGGCGTCCTCGGCGCGCTCGTCACCCTCGCGGTGTTCCAGTTCTTCTCGTGAGCGACGACCTGCTCGCTCAGGCGAAAGCGGTTGCGGCCAAGGCCTACTCGCCGTACTCGGACTACCTCGTCGGCGCCGCCGTTCGTGCGCGCGACGGGCGGATTTACGAGGGTGTAAACGTCGAGAACGCGGCGTACCCGCTCGGAATCTGCGCCGAGCGGACGGCGATCGCCTGCGCCGTCGTCGACGGTTGCCGTCCGGGGGACCTGGTCGAAATCGCGATCACGGCGGCGCCCTGTGGAGGTTGCCGCCAGTGGCTGCACGAGTTTCGCCTCGAGCAGGTGACGTTCCCGAAGCCGGACGGCGAGGTTGTCTCCTATACGCCCGACGAGCTGCTGCCGGAGTCCTGGGACCTGCCCGCGTGACGAATCGGCACCGTCCGGTCACATCCCGGCACGCCGGCGCCACACGTTGGTACGCCTTTGGCTTCTAACGTTTTGCCCGGGACGAACGTTTGGACCCCACCCCCGGGGGTGGGCGCTTGAAACGCTACGGCCCGATCGGCCAAAGCGGCCCGAGGGGCCCGAGCAGCCCCAGCGGCCCCGGCGGGCCAAGACGCCCGAGCGCCTCGAGCCGCCGATGAAGAGCGGCTTCGTCGCCGTTGCGGGGCGCCCGAACGTCGGCAAGTCGACGCTCGTGAACGCTCTCTGCGGCGGGAAGGTCGCGATCGTCTCCGACAAGCCGCAGACGACGCGGCAGCGGATCTTCGGGATCGCGAACGGGGACGATTACCAGCTCGTGCTCGCCGACCTGCCGGGCTTCCAGCGGCCCCGCGACCCTTTGACGGAGCGAATGCAGCGAACCGTCGACCACTCCTTCGAAGAGGTCGACGCCGTCCTCTTCGTTCTGTCGGCACGCGAGCGGATCGGTGCCGGTGACCGGTTCATCGCCGAGCGCGTCTTCTCGCTGGGGATGCCGGTGGTGATCGCGCTCAACAAGGTCGACCGGCTGAAGCCGGGCCACATCGCCGGACAGATGCAGACCGCCTCGCAGCTGGGCGAGTTCCACGCCCTGCACCCGGTCAGCGCCGTCACCGGCGACGGCATCGCGGAGCTCTGCGAGGAACTCGTCGGCCTTCTCCCGGAAGGCCCGCTCTACTTCCCCGCCGACCAGCGCACCGACCTCGTTGCCGAGCTGCAGATCGCCGAGCTGATTCGCGAGAAGGCTCTCCAGCTGACCCGCGACGAGGTGCCGCATGCGATCTCGGTCGAGGTCGACGAGCTGGGCGAGAAGGTCGTTCACGCGACTGTCTTCGTCGAGACCGAGTCGCAGAAGCAGATCGTGGTCGGCCGCGGCGGCTCCGTCGTCAAGCAGATCGGCACGCGCGCGCGGCCGGAGGTCGAGCACCTGCTCGGCCGGCAAATCTACCTCGAGCTCCAGGTCAAGACGCGGCCGAAATGGCGCCGCGACGCGGCGATGTTGGAGCGGCTCGGGATTTGACTGCGCTGCTGGCGCTCTTCGACCTCGACGGAACGCTCTTCCTCACCCACGATCCGCTCAGCGGCCGAGCCCTCGTCGAGACGCTCGCGCGGGTCTACGGCGTCGAGGTCTCCGCCGATGCGCCGGCGAACGTCGAGCATCGCGGCCTGACGGCGAAGCGCATCGCCCGCAACGTCCTCCGCGCCGCTGGCCTGGCCGGCGCGGCAGTGGACCAGCGCCTGGATGCGTGGTGCGCCGCATTCGCCGAGTCCTACCTCGAGCTGCTCAGCGAAGCCGACACGAGCGGCTGGCAGACGCGCCCGGGCGCCGCCGAGGGCCTCGCTCGCCTGCAGACCGAAGGTATCCGCCTCGCGCTCGTGACAGGCAATCCCGAGCCGGTGGCCAGGGCAAGGCTGCAAAGACTCGGGCTCGCACGCTTCTTTCCTCCCGGCGAGGGCGCCTTCGGCTGTGAGGCAGAAGAGCGAGCCGCGCTGCTCGAGCTTGCGCGCGTGCGGGCAGGCGACTGGCCCGCTGCCGCTACCGCCGAGATCGGCGACACCCCGACGGACGTCGTCACGGCGAAAGCGGCGGGCTTCCGGTCGATCGCGGTCAGCTCCCCCCGCACCCGCGATCGCGCCGAGCTCGCCGGCGCAGACCAGATCGTCGACGACATGGACGGCATCGTCCGGGCCCTGCTCGAGGCCGACCGCTACCGCTCGGCGCGTGGCGCGTAGTAGCGCGCCAGCCAGCGCGAGAGACCGTCGAGACCGGGGAAGAGCACGCGCTCGGTGACGTTCGCCTGGTCGAGCTTGTCGCGGATCTCCCACTTCAGCTCGGCTGGGATCACGAGCTTGCGCGCGCCCACGGCCCGCCGCTCCAGCCACTCGTCGAGCCGGGCCTGGGGTCGGGACATCAGGGCGAAGAGGGCGTACTGGTTCACGATCCGCTCGTCCAGCGACGGCGGCTCGAGAAAGAGGACGTAGTCGTCGTCCGCCAGCGCCTCGAGCTCCCGCAGTCCGCCGACTGCCTCCGCGAGCAGCTCGGCCGTGAAGACGTTCATCTCCTGCGCGCCAAGGAGATCCCGAAGCTGCGCGGGCGCCTGCTCCTGAGCCTGGACGTAGTCGACCATCCAGACGACGCCGTCGCGGTCGAAGAGCTTGACCTGCGCGGTCGCGAAGTGAACGGCGACGTACGGCGAGTATGTCCAGTCGAGCAGGCGGGTCGGCAGCCCGTGATGCTGGGCGAGGGCGAGCCAGTTCCAGAGCGAGTCGAAGGGAACGTCGGCGCGCTGCGCGTACTTGCGGAAGTTCCGGAGCAGGTGGCCCTCGACCGAGGCCGGGTTGCCGCCCAGCCGGAGCAGGCTCGTCTGCAGGTCTTCGTTCGCATCGTTTCGGCCCCGAAACGCGAAGTTGGAGCGGAATCGCCGCAGCTCCGGGTGCCACGAGTCGGCGAACAGCTGCTCCTGCAGCTCGCCCCAGCTCGAGACCCGAATCTCTTCCACGGCCATGCGTTTGCCCTTCGCACGAGGGCTACACTCATCGCATGGCGCAGGCGCCGGCCCTCCCCACGGGCTTCGAGCTTCCGCTCGAGCCCAGACTCCCCCGGATCGGCTCCGTCGACCAGGTCGCGGTCGAGGCCCGCGCGACAGACCTCTCGCGCCGGTCGATCAAGCGCGACGCGAAGCTGTTCGCCCTCGATCTCGCCGTCCGGATGATGGATCTGACCACGCTCGAGGGAGCCGACACGCCCGGCAAGGTCGCTGCACTGGCTTCGAAGGCGGTGCGACCCGACCCCTCGGACGCGACCATCCCCTCGGTCGCCGCCGTCTGCGTCTACCCGAACCTTGTCCAGACGGCCCGCGAGCGGGTCGGCGACAGCGGCGTCAAGGTCGCCTCCGTCGCGACCGCCTTTCCATCCGGGCGGAAGCTGGCGGCGCGGACCGCTTCCAGGCGCACGCGTGGATGCTTGTCTTGCGCTTGCTTGAGGACCAGATCGAGCGCCTCCGGCACGCGGTCGCGCCAAGCGCACAGCACGCGCGTGGCGGCGGCGCCGAGGCCCGGCGCGTGGTCGAGCTCGGCGCCGACGAGGTCGACATGGTGGTCGACCGTGGCGCCTTCCTGGCGGGCCGCTACGCGAAGGTCTACGACGAGATCGTCCAGGTCAAGGAGGCGGTCGGCGAGACCCACCTGAAGGTGATCCTCGAGGTCGGCGAGCTTGGCACGTACGACAACGTCCGCCGCGCCTCGCTGCTCGCAATCGCAGCAGGCGCCGACTTCATCAAGACCTCGACCGGCAAGCTGTCCTCGTCGGCGACGCTGCCCGTGACGCTCGTGATGCTCGAGGCGATCCGCGACGTCTTCGACGAAACCGGACGCCGCGTCGGCATGAAACCGGCCGGCGGGATCCGCAACGCGAAGCAGGCGGTGCAGACGCTCGTGCTCGTCCACGAGACCCTGGGGCTCGACTGGCTCACACCCGATCTCTTCCGCTTCGGCGCCTCCTCGCTCTTGAACGACGTCCTGATGCAGATCCGCAAGCAGAAGACCGGGCGCTACCAGTCTCCCGACTACTTCACGATCGACTGATGGCAGAGCTCGAACAGCGCGGCGACCGGACGCCGGTTCCGTCCAAGTGGGATTACGCGAGCGCGCCCGAGTCGCGCGAGATCGTCACGCTCGCGGAGCGCTACGGCCTTTTCATCGGCGGCGAGTTCGTCGAGCCGCGTTCGGGTGACTACTACGAGACGATCGCTCCCGCGGACGAGGAGCCGCTCGCGGAGATCCCGCAGGCCGGGGCCGAGGACGTCGCGCTCGCCGTCAGCACCGCGCGGGAGGCCTTCGAGGACGGCTGGTCGGCGGCGGCCCCCGCCGTGCGGGCCAAGTACCTCTTCCGGATCGCCCGGATCCTGCAGGAACGCTCGCGCGAGTTCGCGGTGCTCGAGTCGCTGAACGGTGGCAAGCCGATCCGCGAGTCCAGGGACGTCGATCTGCCGCTCGCCGCCGCGCACTTCTTCTACTACGCCGGCTGGGCCGACAAGCTCGAGTACGCCTTTCCGCACCGCCGGCCGAAGCCGCTGGGCGTCGCCGGGCAGATCATCCCCTGGAACTTCCCGCTTTTGATGCTGGCCTGGAAGATCGCGCCGGCCCTGGCGGCCGGGAACACGGTCGTGCTGAAGCCGGCGGAGACGACACCGCTCTCGGCGCTTCTCTTCTGCGACGTCCTCCGCCAGGCGGAGCTGCCGCCGGGCGTCGTCAACATCGTCACAGGTGACGGCGCGACCGGCGCGTCGCTGGTCAAGTCGGACGTGGACAAGATCGCCTTCACAGGCTCGACCGAAGTCGGCAAGGCAATCCAGCGCGAGCTCGCCGGAACCGGAAAGAAGCTGACGCTCGAGCTCGGCGGCAAGGCCGCGAACATCATCTTCGACGACTGCGCGCTCGACCAGGCGATCGAAGGAATCGTCAACGGGATCTACTTCAACCAAGGCCACGTCTGCTGCGCCGGCTCGCGGCTGCTCGTCCAGGAGTCGATCTACGAGCCGCTGATCGAGAAGCTGAAGCGCCGGCTGACGACGCTGCGGGTCGGCGATCCGCTCGACAAGAACACCGACGTCGGCGCGATCAACTCGCGCCAGCAGCTCGACAAGATCGAGGAGCTCGTCGCGGCCGGCAACGAGGAAGGCGCCGAGATCTACCAGCCGCCCTGCCGCCTGCCGGAGAAGGGCTACTGGTTCGTGCCGACCGTCTTCACGAACGTCGCGCAGAGCTACCGGATCGCGCAGGAGGAGATCTTCGGGCCGGTGCTGTCGGTGCTTACCTTCCGGACGCCGGACGAAGCGGTCGAGAAGGCGAACAACACGCCCTACGGGCTGTCGGCCGGCGTTTGGACGGAGAAGGGCTCGCGGATTCTTTGGATGGCGCAGCGGCTCGAGGCCGGCGTCATTTGGGCGAACACCTACAACCGCTTCGATCCGGCGTCCCCGTTCGGCGGCTACAAGGAGTCGGGCTTCGGCCGCGAAGGCGGACTGCACGGGCTCGAGCCCTATCTCGACTTTCGTGAAGACAGCACGGAGGTGACCCGTGGCTGAGCGCCGCGACCGCCTGCCGGTCAGGAAGACCTACAAGCTCTACATCGGCGGAGCGTTCCCGCGCTCGGAATCCGGCCGGACGTACGAGGCCGAGGGGCAGAACGTCGCGCGGGCATCCCGGAAGGACGTCCGCGACGCCGTGCGGAGCGCGCGTGCTGCCCAGCCGAAGTGGGCGGGCATGACCGCCTACAACCGCGGGCAGGTGCTCTATCGCGTCGCCGAGATGCTCGAGGCCAGGACGCGCGAGTTCGCCGAGCTGACCGGAGACGAGGCCGAGGTGCACGCCGCCGTGGATCGGTTCGTCTGGTACGCGGGCTGGGCGGACAAACTCGCGCAGGTGTTGGGATCGGCGAACCCGGTCGCCGGGTCGTACTTCAACTTCACGGTGCCCGAGCCGACCGGTGTCGTCGGCGTGCTCGTTCCCGACGAGCCGCCTCTGCTCGGGTTGGTCTCACGGCTCGCGCCGGCCGTGGTGGGAGGCAACGCGGCCGTCGTGGTTGCGTCGGAATCGCGGCCGCTCGCCGCGATCGAGCTCGCCGAGGTGCTGGCGACCTCGGACGTCCCGGGGGGCGTGGTGAACCTTTTGACCGGTTTCCGAAGCGAGCTCGCCCCGGTGCTGGCCGCCCACATGGACGTGAACGCGCTCGACGTGACCGGAGCTGACGGCGACATCCCCGAGCTGGAGCGGCTCGCCGCGGACAACGTCAAGCGGGTCGTTCGAGGCTCGGTCGAGGACCAGAGCCCCTGGGAGATCGCCGGCTTCCTGGAGCTGAAGACGGTTTGGCATCCGATGGGTGTGTGACCGATGGGTGTCTGACGCGGTCGTGTCCGCTCGCGCCGTCACAAGGTGCACCCAGCCTCCTCCCCGCGACAAGTGGGGAAATTCGCGCGCGCGGGTGACGGGATCGTGAACAATCTGCGCCGATGAACTCGCGGCGGCGCTTCAGTCAGGCGATTTCGGAAGGCGACGGCATTTCGCTGATCGCGCCCGTGTCCAGCGCCGACGAGGCGACGGGCGCAGAGGCCGACGGGGCGGAGGCCTTGCTCGTCTACAGCGGCCGGGAAGACCAGCTGAAACCGATCCGCGAGGCGGCGGCGTTGCCGATCCTGTTCTTCTGGGACGGGCAACCGACCGAGTCGCTGGCCGCTGCCGACGCCTGCGTCGTCAACGTTCCTGACCTGCACGGAGGGGGCGACGTGCTCGAGAAAGCGCAGCTCGACTCGGCCGCAGATTTCGAGCTGGTCTTTCGGATCGCCGACGACGACCAGCTCGCTGAGACACTCGAGCGTTACGACCCGGAGACCTTCGTCCTCGCGCCGGCGGAAGCAAATGGTGAGGAGGCGCTTGAACGGGTCCTCGACCTGCTGCCGGACGTACCGGCCGGGAAGCTGGCGATCGCCGAATTGCCCGCCGCAAGCGCCGACGATGTCGGCGCGCTCGAGCGGGCGGGTTTCGACGGCGTCATCGTCGAGCCGCGAAGGGTGGCCGACCTCGTAGGCGACGCACCGCCGGACGTCTAAGAGGAAGTCCGTAGAAGCGGACAGGTGAGGCAGGTCGCGCCACCGTCGCCCTTCGAGAGCTCCTTGCCGTCGTAGGCGACCACCTCGACGCCCGCTTGCTCGAGCCGGCGGCGTGTCCTTGGATTGCCCGAGACGACAAGCGCGACCCTAGCCGCCAACGCCAACACATTGGCTCCCATCGACCCGAACTCGTCGTCCGGTACGGCGACGATCTCGACCCCCCGCTCGGCGAGCAGCTGCGCGAGACGCGTCGGGAGCAGGGGCGCATAGGCGACGACGAGGTCGTCCGCGAGCGGGCTCAGTAGCGAAAGCAGATGCATC
>Ga0209153_1000741_pt1 | contig 13465 bp, 10 predicted proteins | sample GraSoiAngelo_120_FD_185877 | JGI IMG/M metagenome (GOLD analysis project Ga0209153, IMG submission 185877) | Grasslands soil microbial communities from the Angelo Coastal Reserve, California, USA - 14_0919_09_20cm (SPAdes) (version 2) | ecosystem: Environmental > Terrestrial > Soil > Grasslands ...
TCATCCGTTTCGCCAAAGTATTGTCAGCAACCAGAGCAGGCGAGTCACCCTCGCGGCGTGGCCCGTGTACGACCTCGAAGTCTCTACCTGCGACGCTCCGAACGGTCTCGAGCAATTCTTTCACCGTCGTTCCGTGGCCGGTTCCGAGGTTCAAAGCGTGGCTCGTACCCTCGTTCAGGAGATGCTCAAGCGCGCGGGTATGCGCGTCGGCGAGATCGAGAACGTGAACGAAATCGCGAACGCAAGATCCGTCGCGCGTATCGTAATCAGTGCCCAAAACCTGAAAATGCGTTCGGCGGCCCAGCGCGGCGTCCATTGCGATAGGAATGGCGTGAGTTTCAGGCGAATGCCATTCGCCAATTCTTCCTTCGGGGTCTGCGCCCGCAGCATTAAAATAGCGCAGGATGAAGCAGCGAAACGCTTGGTAGCGGTCGAGATCCTGCAAGATCTGCTCAACGATCAGCTTGCTCCGGCCATATGGGTTGATCGGTGCCTGGACGTGAGTCTCGTTGATCGGTATCGATGAAGGGATCCCGTATGTAGCACAGGTCGAGGAGAACACGATCTTGTCGATACCTGCTGCCTGCGCCGCTCGAAGCAAGGTGATCGTGCCGGCGACGTTGTTGTCGTAGTAGTCGCTCGGGTTACGAACCGAGTCAGCAACCTCTATCGCCGCCGCAAAATGTATGATGGCTTCCGGCCTGTATTTCGCAAGAACTTCGTCAATTCTCTTGCGATCTCGAATATCGCCGATCTCAAGCGGGCCCCATTTGACGAATTCGGCATGGCCATTTGACAGATTGTCATAAACGATTGGACTAAAGCCCTTCCCGAATAGATCCAGGCATGTGTGCGATCCAATATAGCCCGCTCCACCAGCCACAAGGATATTTTTCATCTACCGCTATCTCCCGGAACGCCGTTGTCAGTTCCGTTGCGACCGTCAACTTTTGGCCATCAATCTCGCGGCTTGGGCCTCGCCAGAATGCCCGGACACGAGCGCGCAGGTTTTCAAGCAAACGTGCGAACCAAGCCGTAGCGTGAAGTCAAGGGAGCATCGTCCACAGCTTTTTAGTGTAAGCCGTTGCCAGTCGCAATATTTCAAGCATCCCCCAACCAAGGAAGCCGAACCAAGCAACCATTACCACGATGATCAATATGACCAACAATCCGATCACAACCCTTCTGGTCGTCCACATGGACGACGACCGGGCCTTGATCTCCGGATCGTGCAGGTCGACGGGTCGCAGATTGTTCATTCGTTTGTCACTGTTTGACGCGTACTGATCAGTAACTGCAACGAACAAACGGAGCAATCTCAAGCGGAAATTAACGTAAAGGTTCTCGACCCCGCTACTATTCGTAACCAAGTTATGGGTATTTTAATTCTATGTTTGCTTGATTTGAGGGTTAGACCCTCTCCGGATCGCGCGCGAGGCGGCCGACTATGCTGCGGCGGAACGGCGATAGCAGGCGACTGTTGCGCGGGATACGGTAATGGCTCGGTCTGCGCAATCAAATGTGCGATGAGGTTCAGACGGAACTAAGCGAGAAAGGACTAGGGCCACACCCAATCCGCCGACGATCCTCAGCGAGCTAGACGCGCTTTACCTGCCGTCCCGATTAAGCGCCGGAGGCCGGGGAGAGATCTCCACTTTGTTCCTCTCCTGATATCGCGACTGACCCACGGCTCAGAACGCGCTGTCGGAAAGTACAAGGGAGGGAATCGTAACAACCAATATTTTTGCGTCGAGTGCCATCGACCAATTACGTGCATAAAACGCGTCACATGCGACGCGCTTGTCGTACGTGGTTTTGCTGCGGCCGCTGACCTGCCACAGCCCCGTGATACCGGGTCGGCACGCCAGATATTCGCCTATGGAACTCGCGTAACGCTCCAGCTCTTCGTCGGTCACCGGACGAGGGCCCACGATGCTCATGTCGCCTTTGAGAACATTGAACAACTGGGGCAGCTCGTCCAAGCTAGACCTGCGAAGGATGGCGCCGATCGCCGTCACTCTGGGATCGTACCTCAGTTTGCGACTGGCCGTCCATTCGGCAGCCGCCACGGGATCCAATTCAAGCAATTGGCGCAAGCGCTCAGGAGCATCCGCAACCATGGTGCGGAATTTCAGGCAATCGAAATGCTTGCCGTTAAACCCGACCCGCCGATGACGAAAGAGCGCTGGCCCCGGTGAGCTCAGGATCGTGAAAACAAAACAGATGATCAATAGCGGCGCCAGCAGGACGAGCCCGGAGAGTGCTAGTACAATATCAACTATTCTTTTGGGAGTCATTCCGATGGGAGCCGCTGATTCTATTGAAGCCAATTGCAGACCGCTACGTGTATCGGCCAAGCTGTTCATTTCGGTACTCCAAAAAACAAATCTCTAAAAAGCTTCCCGACTTTCGTCATTCTTAATGCGCTTCTTTAACTGTTTTTTATCAAAGTAATGGGCGCTGCACAATTCGAGCAAGCCTGTATTGTATGCAAGATTTAATTAAGCTGAATGCAATAACTTCTTAAATTTGTTAACCATTTTGATGGTCCTTGTCAAAACAAGCAGATGCTGCGCCAAAGCTGGCCAGAACCGGACGTTTGGATGTTGCTCCGCGATGTGGTCGAATGAGAAGCGTTCAAGTCGTGAGTCTTCCGTCACCCGAAAAGGTTCGAATTTGCCTTGATTTTTTGCGGATCGTTAACCGATCGGGGTAGGCAGGGGCGGCTGCTGCAGCCTGAGAACTGCGAAATTCCCGCTGAACTCGTGTGCCGAGCCCCGCAGACGGCTTTGGCCCGACGCTGATTAGTGGCCTCGGAAGGCTGTCCGATACAATAGGCGGTCGCAGATGGTCCTACGGCGGACGTTGCGCCGATGCTGCCGTCAGGAGGGGTCAACAACAGAGCCGTGAAGCAGCATGGCAACAACTTCACCGAAGGTCGAATTTTGCAAGCTCTCCCCGGGTAGCGGGAAACGTCGCGCCAGCAGAGTCCGCCTCATGAGCGGAGTTTGTGCAACGCGTCGGAAAAAGCGCTCTGGCTAAGCGGGTCGAGTTGGTCAATGCGTGATTGGAGTAATGTGCGCACGGCAGCGGGTGCGTTCAAATAGGCGCGGGCGGGGATCTCAATAAATCGATCGCTAACAAGATGCTCGAATTCGGTCAGGATTTTCTGCCGAACCGCCTCGGGTGCAGCAAAGACCACGGGTATCGCAACGACGATACGACGGACCGCCACCCACGCCTCATTTGGTGAGGTCTCGTAGGACATCGCGAGCAGATCAAACGAATGTTCGTTCAATACCCCATGCTCGATTTCTAGCCCGAACGCCGCAAGCCAAACAAATGATTCGCGCGGGCTGCAATTCAGAATCCGCCGGACGCGAGCTTCGAGAGACTGAATGTGCTGATCGTATTCATGAAAGGCTCCGGACCGTAGGGCAGCATCTGCGAGTGGAATTTCCAGGAGCAGGAGTACGCGCTGCGAGTGATTGTCGCAGGCGCCCACGTTCTCCACAGCCGCGCCCTCAAGCATCCTGATAGCCGCGCTGCGGTTGAAGGTCTCGAATCGCAGGAGGCGAGCCTCAACATCCCGAAAATCGTCGGCCGCCGCACCGCTCGCCAAATTTGAAATTCCCCAGACCAGTCCCAGAGAGCCGATGGCGAACGCCACGGTCCGCAGAGCAAATATTCGAAAGGCAAGCCCTGGCTTTGAGGCGGCAGGCAAAATTAAACGACTTCCGAAGGAATTTTTTCGTTGGTGTAGTAGTGATAGCTGCGATCCGAGTATCCTTCGAAGCGCCGCATGACGGCCTCGTCGGCCTTGTTGAGAACGGCCCCGAGCAATCGCTCCGAAACAATGGAGGAGGCCGAGACAGCCTTGAGGATTTCATCGGACGAGGTGCTCCCCCACTCGACCACCAGAACGAAGGCGTCGAATAAATGAGCCGCCGCCTTGACATCCACCACCGGAAGGATGGGAGGCAAGTCGACGAGGACGTAATCGTAGTCGTTCTTGGCGGCCTTTAACATCTGCCGCATTGCCGGGGAGTTCAGAATATCTGAACTGTTGGACGGCTTGATCCGCGTCGAAGATGGCAGGAAGTCGAACTTATACTCGGTGTCGGTGATGACCAGATCGTCGAAAGACGATTTGTCAGCGACCATGTCGAGTAGCCCCGGCGCATTGGCGTAGCCAAGCGTATTGGTCATCGATGGATTTCGCAAATCCGCATCAATCAGCAGCACGCGGCTTCCGCTCTTCGCGACAAAGGCCGCGAAGCTCGCAGCAACCGTCGTTTTTCCCTCGCCCGGAAGCGCTGAAACGATCCCCACGACTTTACCACCGGCCGGATGCAGGTCGATCGCGACCTTGATATATCGAAGCGCTTCGGCGGTCGCAGAGAAAGGTGCTACTTCGCTGATCTCTCGAAACGCCCCTGAATCTCTTGGCGCCCCGTGTTTGCGGAGAGGGGGTCTTTTTCCAGCAACGGCCGGCAGGACCGCAAGACAGCCGATCCCAAGAAGGCCCTCAAGCTGAGCGCGCGTGTGGATTTGGCGGTTCATCTGCTCACGGGTGTACGCCAACATGATCCCGAGGCCGAACCCGCAGACAACTGCCAGTGCGAGCGTCAGGGTGGTCTTGGGCGAACTAGGTGCGCGGGGCGGGGAGGCGACAGTGACAACCCGCGCCTCGGTCGAGGGAAACGACTGTTGTTGCACCGATTGAGTGAACCGGGACAGGAATGTCTCGTAGATATTGCGATAGGTATTCGCGGCGGTCTCCAGTTCGCGCAAGCGCACCTGCGATTGTCGCGTCGATCCGGACTGCTGGAAAACGTCCATCATGCGCTTGTCGATGGATTCTTCCTGGCTTTTGGCGATCTGAAGCTCGCTCTTATAGCTCTCGGCGATGCGCGAGATTTCGTCCCAGATCGCGCGTTGCAGCGCCGCCATTTCAGCGCGAAGATTTCTTGCGGCCTGATGATCAGCCCCGTAACGAGCGCTCCATTCAGATTCCCTGTTTTGATCGTCAAGGAACTGCTGACGGAGCTTCGTAATCACGGGATTGCTGAGGGCGTCGGTGACGACCGGGTCAGGGATGCCAAAGCTCTCCTTGTCGTTGCGCTGCTCAAGAACGCGCGCTATACGGTCGAGCTTTGCTCTGGCCTGGCTGGTATCGGCGCGAGCTTTCGCCAGGGCGACGCCCAATTGATCGAGTTCGACCTCGCTCGCCAGCTTGCCATCGACGCCGATAATGATGCTGTTCGCGGACTTGAAATCCTGCACGGCCTTGTAGGCATCGCTCGCTTGCTGGCGCAGTTCTCCTATCCGCTGCTCCAACCACACGCTGGCGCGATGCGTCGCCTCGAATTTCGCCTGGAGCTGATCGTCTATATAGGCATCGGCAAAGGCGTTCGCGATCGTTGCGGCCTTTTCCCGGTCACGTGACGTGTAGGCGATCTGCTCGATATAACTGCGCCCCAGGCGGGTAACCCGTAGATTGTCTTTCAGCGCTCCAAGAGTGCGGCGCATTATTTCGTCATTTGACGGCTCGGATTGCGGTCCTGAAGTCAGTCCCAATAGCGAGAAGATGTGCTGCTTCAGGCCGCTGCCGGTGCCGACAAATTCGGGATCTTCATTCAAATGTAGCTGGCGGATGACAGTAAGGGCGACCTTTTCGGACTTCGTGGTTTCTATCTCACTCTCCACCGCGGGGTCTTCAACCGGATGATTTTCGGTTGCGAGCTCAGACTGCGTCCAAGTGATCCTCTTCGTGTCGATGATCATATCCGCCTGCGCGGTATATCTTGATGGCGTGATTGCAAGGTATGCTACGCCGACGATCAGGGCCAAGCCCGTGACCAGAACGATGAACCGCCATTGTCTGCTCAGAAAATCGCGAACATGCGTCAGTGATAACGTTCCGGCGTTGGGATCGGATTCCATTGCCGGCGCGTATCGCGGAAATTGCCCGGCTATGTTCATCCACAACTCCTCGAACCGACTGCCGTGTCAGCAGGTTTCATGCACGCCACGGACATTCAATGTGTTGCGCTTACTGGATTTGCCGCAGTCGACGAGCCGGATGCCGTCGGCTTGCTTGTCGGGCCAGCGGTTGCGCCTGCCGATGTGATCTGGAAAAACGGGGGTGAGCCGGCCCCGCCAGGGTCTTTGGGTAATCCCGGCGATCGGTTCGGATTTACGATGACCACGCTGCCCACAGAACTGGTGGCGGACGACACAGCCGCATCCGTTGCAGCGGTCGACAGATCGCCTGCTACCGCAGCGAAGGCGTTCTGGAATTCGCCGTCCTGAAAGCCGGCCACCGCTTGCTGGATGAGCAAGGCCGCGTGCAGGTCAATATTGGAACAGGCTATCGCGGCCTGAGCGAGACCGGCAGCGATCGCGGTCTGAAACCGCGGTGTCGTTGTGCTTGCAAGTCGAACAAGATCCACAGCAAGGGAAGCGTCGGTCCCCACCAAGTCTCTCACGAAGGCTTCGACCGTGCGGGTATCTGAATTTGCGGCGACGATGTCTTTAGGATTTGATTTGAACTGAGCGACTGCTTGGTCCGATAGGGGCGGAACGACACATGGCGTAGCTGCCGCCTGACTGGCGCAATATGCAACCAATAATTGAGGGACAAGTATCCTTACCACGAATCCGATACGCATCAACACGCTCCAAATACCTGTTTGAATGGAAAAATGCACATTTAAGTCTACAATGAGATACGAGATTGCATCAACCGTGTTTCTTTAGCTATGGTTGACGGGTCAGCTTTCCGGCAGAGGCGGACCTTACCCCCGCTTGACGCTTGAATATGCTAGCGTTTTGAGAACGGGGCACTTCCTGCTAGCGTTTCTGTGTCAGGTTTTCGGAAGGTTGCAGGCTGCGATAAATCTACGGAATGCAGTTTTCGCGACGTCGGATCGAGGAAAGCTGATTGTCCGTCTTGCGCGGCTCGTGAAATGAAATGACCCCATTCCCTTTTGCAAACTGCTCGGCGAGGGCGAGTTGATAGAGCCCTTAACGCTTTTTGGTGTCGATCGTTTGAAAGTACTCGGGCGGCGTCCTTCGTTATCCGCAGGCCAGAGAATTTATGCGGTTGGCGACATTCATGGTCGGCTCGATCTGCTCAATGAACTGCTGGCCTGGATCGACACCGATATCGGACTTCGTCCGACCGCCAGGCCGATTTACGTCTTTCTGGGTGATTATATCGATCGCGGACCTGCCTCGCGCGAGACGATCGATCGATTGATCGAACACAGCGAAGCTAACGAATGCATATTCCTGAAAGGCAATCACGAACTGATCGCGATCAAATGTCTCAGTGATCGCAACCTGTTCGATCAATGGATGCGCCTGGGCGGGATGGAAACGCTTGTTTCGTACGGGATCTCTGCTCAGGGCCTGGCGAATGGAAGGAACATAGTTGAGTTGCAGGCGGCCTTTCACCGGGCATTGCCGCAAGTCCATTTCCGCTTTTTCCGAGACTTGCAGCCGTTCTTTGTCTGTGGCGATTTTTTCTTTGTCCACGCGGGGGTGAGACCCAATGTCGACCTAACCCGGCAGAAAGAGAGCGATCTGCTCTGGATTAGGGACGAGTTTCTCTCGTCGAACGTCGACTTCGGCAAGATCGTCGTTCACGGGCACACGCCGACCCTCGAGATCGAAGTCGGATCGAACCGGATCAACATCGATACCGGCGCATTTGCGACTGGCCGTCTCACATGCCTCGTGATCGAGGAGTCATCATTGTCAGCTGTCAACACATTCTAGCGCCACCGTCCGAGCGAAGGATCCTCGCTGCCGCCCGCGATCAATGTATGCTGGCTCGCTTGCGAAGCAGGCCGTCGATGTGGCTGCCCATCTTCTGAAAGAATTGCTCGCGGCCGAATTGCTTCGCATGCGCCGCGATCTTTTCGGAATCGAACTCGACCTCAGCCAGGCTCTTTACCGCCGCGGTGATCGCCTCGACCGTCTGATCGGCGAAGAACACGCCCGATACGCCTTTGGCAACGGTTTCGGTGGCTCCGCCGCGTGCAAAGGCGACGACCGGACGCCCGCTCGCCATCGCCTCAACCGGCACCATCCCAAAATCCTCCTCGCCGGGAAAGATCAGCGCACGGCATTGAGCATAATGCTCTTTCAGGACATCGAAAGGTTGCGCCCCCATCACCGTGACGGTCGGGCCGGCGATACGGCGGATTTCATCGATCATCTCGCCGCCGCCGATCACGACCAGCTTCAATTTCATCTCGTTAAATGCGCGGACCGCGAGATCGGGCCGTTTATAGGAGACGAGCTCGCCCGCCATCAAATAGTACTCGCCGAGGTTCGATGGCGCCGCGATCGAAAACGCATCGGTGTCGACGGGCGGGTGAATGACAACAGAATCCCGTCCGTAATATCGCTCGATGCGTTTTGCGACGGTGGCCGAGTTCGCGACGAAGCTGTCGACGCGCGCCGCCGACGCGACGTCCCACATCCGCAGGTAGTGCGCCAGGGGAGGCATCGCGAGCCGCGTCATCCGGCCGGCGCCGGCGCGATACTCGTGATACATGTTCCAGATGTAGCGCATCGGCGTGTGGCAGTAGCAAACGTGAAGCGCATCCGGCGGTGGAATGACGCCTTTTGCAGGTCCGGATTCGCTGCTGATGACGAGGTCATATCCGCGCAGGTCGAGCTGCTCAAGCGCAAGCGGCATCAAAGGAAGATAGCTCTTGTACATCCGTGTGGCGCGCGGCAGCGCATTGATGTAGGTCGGAATGATCCGATGCCGACGAATCCTGTCGGATATCATCTCGGGATCATAAACATGGGTGAAAATATCGGCCTGCGGGTACATCTCGCAGAGCGCCTCGATCACCTTCTCGCCGCCGCGCATGCCGACGAGCCAGTAGTGAACAATTGCTACTTTCATCGGCAATGCCTTGGATTATTTCTGTTGCAACTGCCATCGAGTGCCTTCTTAGCTTTGCGCTTCGATCAGGCCAATAGCCGCAGCAGCCTTCAACCGGGTAATGTTAACTCACGCCTGCACCCTCACCCAGGGCTGAGCAGGAGCCGGGAAGCACGGCGAGCTTTGCGGGAGCGATTAACCTTGTTGTCGGCCTATCGGTAAGGCCTCGTGCGCTCCGTTTAACTAACTCGATGAAGATTTCTTCGGCGGCGTTCGCGAATCGTTGCGGTGCCAATGTCCTCCTGCCAAGAGAACAGTGGCACGCCAGCCAAATAAGGTCATGGAAGGGCGATCATTCGATCGAAATCACCGGCGATGAGCGAAAATGTCGTGAAAGGAACGGCTGGTTCTGACGATCTCCCTTGGGGACAGTCAGCGCGCGGAAAGCTCAGGATCGCTGTTGGCATCGCGACTGCCGGTCGACGGACGATCGTTGGCTACACGCTCGATCTGATCGCGCGACAGACGCGCTTGCCCGACGCGCTGATCGTTTGTCCGGCGGTTCCCGAAGATTTGGATGCGGCGGCGCTTCAGCGTCTTCCGTTCGAGACCGCGGTTCGGACCGGCAAGCGCGGGCTCACGGCACAGCGCAATCAGATCTTGTCGGCCGCAGATTCCGCGGACGTGATCGTGTTCTTCGACGACGATTTCTTTCCCCAACTCAATTATCTCGCGGAAGTCGAAGAGCTCTTTCTTGATCATGCCGACGTGGTCGCGATAACCGGCCGACCGATAGTGGATGGGGCCAATGGCCCGGGGCTGGAGACGGAGGCTGCGCTGCGATTGATTTCCGCGGATGGCCCGTGTCCACATGACCGGTGTTTCGTGCCGACCTACGGGACGTATGGCTGTAACATGGCCTTTCGGATGAAGCCGATCCGTCAGAGCGGCCTCTTGTTCGACGAAAATCTGCCGCTCTATGGTTGGCAGGAGGACATCGACTTTTCCCGGCAGTTGGCCGGTTTTGGCCGGATCATCGATGCCAAGGTGTTGCGCGGCGTACATTTGGGTACGAAAGGCGGACGTACCTCGGGCGTCCGGGTTGGCTATTCGCAGATCGCCAACCCCGTTTACCTGATCCGCAAAGGCACGATGTCCGTCGCGTTCGCAGCGCCGCTTCTCTGGCGGAACGTGTTGGCCAATCTGGCCAAAAGCTTGCGGCCGGAGCCCTGGATCGACCGTAGGGGACGTTTGAAGGGCAATTTTTTGGCCTTGCGCGATCTCCTTACTGGACACATCTCGCCGCAACGCATCCTCGAGCTTACCTGACAACGCGAAGCTTCGCCGATCTCGTTACAACCGGCCGTGTCGCCGAGAATGCGAGGGTGCTCCCTGCCTCGTCATTGTCTTGCCGCCGCAATTTCCGACTTCTCAAGAGCTCGAGCCTCTTGCCATTCCGAAACGGTTCCGTCTGTTGTCGCGATTAAAGTTACCAAAGCTGGCGACTTGTAATAAGAGATGCACGATGCGATGCTGAAATCACTTACAGGCGCCAAGGACTTGTCCGCTATGACTTCTTTGCCGCCGACCTAAGAGGGTCAATATGGACCGCTGGGTATCCCTTTTGAACCAAACTTCCGGCAATGCGCCGCGGACCGCTCGTTCGACCGGGCCGGCGCCGGCGGTTATCGCCGCACTGATGATTGGTTTTTCCTGCAGCCCATTGCTGGGAAAGGAGGGAAAAGTCATACGGTCTTCCGATATGATTCAGTTGATCGGCGTCAACACGCACATGATCTATAATGATGGCGCTTACGCCAAGCTGGAGAATGTTCTGCAGGATCTCAAGTTTCTTGGCGTCAGTCACATTCGCGACGTCCTGCCTGGAGCGGATAGCCAGCCTGCGTTGCAAGGTCGCGACGCTCTGAGGCGCATGGTCCACGAGAACATCAAACTAAATATCTTTGTGCCCTCGGGCTGGACTTCCACGTCAATTGCCTGGCTCCGGTCGCTAGAGGCGGGAGTACCAGGCGCCATCGCCTCAGTCGAAGGCTACAATGAAATCAACAATTTTCCGCCAAAGTTCGAAGGGCTGAGCGGACCGGAGGCAGCAAAGGCAGGCCAGAAAGCGCTTTACGAGGCGATCAAGTCCGATCCAGTGCTGAGCCATGTTGCTGTCGCCGACATGACAGGCTTCGAAATGATCAAGGAGCCGACATTCTCTTACGGCACCACCCTTGCCGGTTATGCTGATGTCATGAACATTCATGAGTACGCTCAGAACGGCGCACCGCCAGGCGTTTGGATCAACCCCACTCGACATCGATTCTACCAAAATGTGGGAGCTGATGTACCGAAAGTGCTCACGGAGTTCGGTTACTCGTCGAGGCCTGAAAGCAACTGGGGCTTTATCGGAGTGGACGAGCGCACACAGGCGAAGGGCGTCATCAACGGGCTCTTCGACGCTGCGCGGTCCGGTTACAGCAAGGTGTATCTCTACGAGCTCCTAGACGAGAAGCCGGATCCCGAAATGAAGGACTTGGGATTCCATTTTGGCCTGTTTACGTATGAAAATAAGCCGAAGATGGCGGCGCGCGCGATCAAAAATCTAACGCAGGTTCTTGCCAGCAAGGCTGGTGTTGATAAGGGGGGCGCAGATATGTCGTCTTCCGATGCGTCAATAAAGGTCAGAATTGACGAACCGGAAGACAATATCCCGGTGTTCTGGATCGTCTTACTAAGGGAAAATGGTTCGCCGATCGTTGCAGCGTGGCGTGAGACGCCATTTTGGGACAGAGCAAAGGGGAGCCCGCTGGAGGCGCGGCCAATTCAGGCGAACATCTCGTTTGGGAAAACGTGCGGATCAATCCGGACCTATGATTTGCTTCAGTCAAGCGACCCAACTTCGGTGCATGCTGGTGACTCCCTATCCCTGACAATAGGAGACTACGTGCAACTTATCGAATGCGCCTTGTGAGATTATCGATAAATGAGCGGACTCTCTGTCGACCCCCTGTGGGCATTTCCATAACGGCTATGGTGTTCGGATCGGCGGGAACTCTGCTGCTTCATTGAGACTTCGACGATGGCGGTCAGATGATCGGAGCGTGGATCGGAAGTTCGCTGAAGCCTTTGCGAATCAGGAATATCCGTAGATTTTCTTTTGTTGGGTCGTTTCAAGCATCATGGATTGCAGGGGCTGAATTGGCGAAGCAGGGCGAAGCCAAGCACCGGCGGGTCGATTTTCTTGATGCGCTGCGCTTGATTGCGGCCGGGGCGGTCTTGTTCCAGCACGTTTTTGAAGGTCGAAATGCGGCTTTGGACGCTATCGTAGACTTGACCTCTCCGGGCGTGTTTGGCGTCGTCCTGTTCTTCTTCATCAGCGGTTTTGTCATGCCCATGACGTCGGAACGTGGCTTCAGTCTTCCCCGGTTCGCGACTAAGCGGGTTCTGCGTATCTATCCTCTGCTGCTACTCGCGTTTCTATTCATTGCGGTTTTGAACGGCGCCACCGGAGGGGCGTTTTTTCCCGCGGCCTTCACAACAAGTCCCAAATTCTGGCTAGCCAATATTTTCTTGATCCAGGATTATGTTCGTGCGCCGGCAGTCTTGAACGTGACCTGGACGCTGTCCCTCGAATTCGCCTGGTACGCCCTGTTCGCTGCAATGATGCACTTTCGCGGGCATCCCAACATTCAGACCTTGATCCGCGCAGCGCCGATCGTTCTGCTTGTGTTGACGGCGGCATCGGTCCTCGCCCATTTTAGAATGCCTTTCGGGCGGGTTGGAATGATCTATGCGGCGATATTCGGCGCCCGAGCCTATCAGCTGCTACGGGGCCAGATCGAGACACGGGATTTCCTTCGAGACGCACTCATCTTCGAGGCGGTGACCTTGATTTCAAACGGTGTAGCCTTTGGCTATTTCCGTCACCCGAATATCACACTATGGCAGGCGATCATGCCCTGGACGCTGGCTCTGATCGTCTTCACAACCGTCTGCAGTGTGCAATCGATCCGCCAGTCGAGACTTCTGAACGCGGAGGTATTACTATTCGGCGGACGAATCAGCTACTCACTCTACCTGCTGCACCCCATTGCCCTGCGGATCGCTGATCTGTTGCTTGGCCGCGCAAATGCGCTGCTGGTGGGCATCGTTCTCGCTTTCGTCATGGCGGCCGCGGGCTATTTCCTGGTGGAGAGACCCGGTCAGGATTTTGCAAATTGGGTCACGCGCAAGGGCGCCTTGCCGAAGGTCGCCGCCGATGCAGTTGGCACATCCTGCGAGCCGGGACCACCGCTGCGTCCATAAAACAACCGCTCCGCGAGGCTGCGAACCCACATCTGTTTTCCGTTCGGATGGCCGTGGCGCGCCGCTCAACAATCGCCGTTGGCGCTGCGTGATGCGGAGAGGCTTGAAAAGACGGTCTATTTGAAATCTGATGAGTTCCGTCGACCGTCATCGCACCTGAGCGGTTGCGGTCTACCCGGCCTGCCGGCTATAAAATGTCTGGACCCATTGTATTTTTTTCGAAAGCGGCTGTTGCCGCTGATTGAG
>Ga0209153_1000742_pt1 | contig 13395 bp, 7 predicted proteins | sample GraSoiAngelo_120_FD_185877 | JGI IMG/M metagenome (GOLD analysis project Ga0209153, IMG submission 185877) | Grasslands soil microbial communities from the Angelo Coastal Reserve, California, USA - 14_0919_09_20cm (SPAdes) (version 2) | ecosystem: Environmental > Terrestrial > Soil > Grasslands ...
CGAACAGTTGCTCGAGGTAAATAGCACAGCAGCTATTGAGTCGTTGTTCCGGGGCAAGAAAACAATCCCCGCAGCGCTGCTGGTTTTCCAGACCGCTTGACACTGAGCGCGAAAAAGAATCAGATCGAGCGATATGAAACAGCTGCTTCCCCCGGGCAGGACTATCCTGGGTTTCCTGCCACTCTTCCTTTTCCTCTCACCAATCTCTTTCGCAGCAGACCACAACGATCCGAATGCGATCAACTCGATCTTTGGCGATATCGAGGCGAACCCGGCAGATCTTTACGATCTGTATGGCTTTCCCAGTGACGATAGCAGCGCCGGTGAAAAAGTTGTCATTGCGCTAACTTTTGCATCGGTCCCGGCGACCGGCGTCTTCGATCCAGATCTGCTCTATCGAGTTTTGATTTCTCCCAATCCGCGTGTCGCGCCGCCGATGAAAAATGACGTCAACCTCGAAGCGCTGTTGAAATACTTTGATGCAATCAAGGACAAATACCTCGGCCTCAAACCGTCGGAAGTTCGTGTCACAGTCGGCGCTGATAATCGCGCGAAAGTCGAGTTCCTGCGTTTTCCCGGCGGAAATTTCACCGCCTCCGTGGGGCTAAATACGAGCGAAACCGTCACGGCTGCCAGCGGACAGACGATCAAGATCTTTGTGGGCGGACGTGACGACGCCTTTTTCAACGATCTGCCGGGCTTCTTTCGCTCGATCAATTATGCGCCGCAGTTCTATCACGTGCCGGTCACGATGACTAACGCGCGAGAGCTTCCGATCCCGAAGACGTTGCTCGAGCTGGAAGGGAACGACTTGTTCAACTTCGACCCGGCTAATCCTGAGCATGGTTATACCATGAAGAAGGATCTTCCTCCAGGGCCGTGGACCTGGACGGGCACACGTTACAAAAAGGACGAGAAAGGGAACTACCGCTTTGTTTACACCGGCAAGGATGCTCGCGCGGGCGGGAACGTGAACGCGGTCATTCTGGAAATGCCGCTGGCCTTCCTCACCAAGTCGCCAAACGAAGACCGGATCATCAACGCGTGGGGCGAAAGCTGGGTGCGCAAAGCCTCAGGGAAGATCCCGGCCATTCCGAACGAACGCGGCGGCGGCATTCGGGCGACCTATCCATGGTTAGTGCCGGGAGCTATCCTTGCGCTCGGAATTGCTTTCCTTGTTCTCGGGCTCCGAGGCAGGCCGCGGGCTGCTTCCGCGACGACCACCGCAGCGCCGGGTCGCGCCTCCAAGCCGTTGATCGCCCTGGCGATTCTGTTCCTGCTAGGCGCGATTGTCTCGGGAGTGATTGCGAAGCTCCGTTCGCAACAGCTGGCCGATCTCGTTCCCGCGGCTTCTGACGAAGAGTTACAACAATACAAGTTGGTCGACACCGATGGCCAGCCCTTCGCCGATGCCGCCCTGAACGAACGAGAAGACACGAAGCAGGTAGGCGCCAATAACTTCGCGCTGGGTCCTTCGTTTGTCAGACGGCTCGCTCATCTCGGCTGGGGTTTTGGACCTTCCATCTCGGCCCTCGGTTTGCGCACTTCCTTTGATCACGATAACTCGCCGATCTCAGTCCATAAGGTCTACGATACGGTGCATCTCCTGGACGCTTTCAAGCGCGTGAAGAAAACCCTCTTCCAGGAACTGAACATGCCGGACGACAGCTGGAACAAGAACCATAAGGCCATTCCGTTAAAGCGTTCGTTCGAAATTTTTGTTCCCAACGTGTGCGCTATCGATATGGATACTACCGGCACCTGGCCCTATGGCCGGCGCCTTGAAGATCAGGTTGCGTCCAGGTTTCTCTCGCTATTTCTCGACATGAGCCCGGATGCGAACGGGCGCAGATATAACGTCGAAACGTTAAGCGACCAGGCCCTGTGGGACGCCGCGCCGATCGAACCGAAAACCGCTCCTAACCCGCTAAGAAACGATAAACCTTTCCTGACTGAATTCCCCTATCTCGCGGAGCCATGGTGAATGCCATGGCCGAAAGAACAACCAACCCTGGAGAACACCCATGATCACCGCCGGTAAACGCTTCTTATTTCTCGGGCTATTTCTAGCCCTGCTTTTCGGAATTCTTCGCGCCAGAGGCAGCACTGCCTGGCTGGTGCCGTGGCTCCTGACCGGTGGCGTAGGGCTGATCTGTGGAGCGATCTATGTTTATCCGAGATACCTTACGACGGTGTTCCTGAGTCTCATCGGCCTCGTCATCGCATTAAGTGCAATCCTGCTTCAAGACTATAACCCGAAGTGGTTGTCAGATATCGTCTTCTGGTTCCGCGTCTTGTTCGCTCACGTCCTTCTTTCCTTTGCCTTACTTCATTTGATCAAGCCCGGACGCGATCCTGTCGAGGACGCTTAAGGATCCGGGATGGCGGCCCGGCTTGTCAGAATCCTTATCGTGCTGGCGTCCGTCGTTGTGCCGGCAGCGCAGATCCGGGCCGGGATAATGACGGCGCGGGGGAGGGAGACTCTCGAGGCCCTGGAACTACGCACACGCCAGAATGCCCTCGACTACACGGCCTGGAACCGCATTGCCGATGCCCGGCTGCGATTACTCGCTTCCACCGGCGATTTAGCTAACCTCCGGCTGGCAAGAAAAGCGGTGGAGCAATCGCTCCAGGCAGCCGCGGCTGAGTCTAACGCCGCAGGCCTTGCCTTACGAGTCCGAGTAGAGCTGGCGTCTCATCGATTCAAGGACGCAAAAAGCAGTGCGGAAAAGCTTTGTTCAATTCTGCCGGAACATGCTTATCCGCTCGGGCTTTTGGGCGACGCCTGTTTCAACCTCGGTGAGTACGACCTTTGCGAAAGCGTTTGGCGGCAAATGGCCGGGCGCGACAATGCGGTTTTGATGCTCGAGCCGCGCCTGGCCCAGCTCGATTTGCTCCACGGCAGAAACGATGAAGCCCGCAGACGTTATGGCAGGGTTCTGGAAGCTGCCCAGGAATTGGAGCGCGAAGCGCCGGATATATTGGCGTGGGCCAACGTCCAGTTGGGCGAGCTCGCCTTCGCCGGCGGCGACTGGAGCACAGCCGCCAAACATTATGAAACCGCGCTGGCAACCCATCCGGACTATTACGCTGCTGTTGAGCATAAAGCCGAGCTACTTGGCGCTCAGGGCAAATTAGACGAAGCGGTAGCAGTTTACTCTCGGTTGATCGACCGGGTTCCGAGACCAGATGTCATGCACGCCTTGGGCGATCTTTACCTGTTCTTTGGCAAGCAGTCGGCCGCGGCGCTGTGGCATGCAAAGGCACTTACAGCTTATCTCGAGTCAGCCGACAAGGGCGAAGCGATCTATTTCCACAATCTCGCCACTCTATATGCTGACAGCTTGAATGATCCCGTTTGCGCTCTCGAGTGGGCCCGCCGCGATTTGACGACTTGCCAAGGCATCCAAGCATATGACGCGGTGGCCTGGGCACTTTATAAGAACGGTTCTTTCGAGGACGCTCGCATTACCGTCTTACGTGTCCTTAGCTTCGAGACTAAGAATCCACATTTCCTTTACCATGCCGGTACCATCCTGCTTAGGGCGGGCGACATATCAGCAGGCAAACTGCGCTTGCAAGAAACCGTCGCGATTAATCCGCGCTACAACACGTTTCATGTTCATCGCGGATGATCCGGATCGCTCTTTATTTTATCGGAGTTCTCGGACTCTGGGTCGCAAACGCATGCGCCCATCCGGTTGCGCAGGGATCGATGGAAATCACAACAGGTTCCGGCTACCTTCAAGTAGTAGCTACCGTTTCAACCGAAGAAGCGTTTGTCGCTGAAGCCCTGGCTGCCAAAACGGGCGCGACAACGCTGGAAGCTGTCTGGCAACGCCATGGAACCTACTTGCTCGATCATTTGGTGGTTGAAGCTGATGGGCAGCGTTTAACCGGAAAGGTCGAGAGCTTCGCAGCCGTGCCGGCGGCCGAGCACGTCAGATATGATCTTCGATACGAAATATCTCTTCGGATGCCACGCTCGATTACCTTAAAACAAAACGTCCTCAATGAGTTCACGTTCGCGCCGGGGAACCCTTGGGAAGCCGCCTACATCGTTAAGATCCCGCAGGCGCGGCCCCCACAGGAAGGTACACTTTTTACCTCGCGCGAGCCGCTGACGTTTAGCTTTGATCCGGAGGGAACGACCAGCGAAGCAGGCGGGTCAAATTTCAGTACATTTTTCGCCTTTCTCCGCCACGGGGTCCGACACATTCTCGGCGGGTACGATCACCTCTTGTTCGTCGCTGGTCTTATCCTGGCGGTCGTGACCATCTGGGACCTGGTTAAGGTGGTCACCGCGTTCACTCTCGCTCATACCATTACCCTGACGCTCGCGGTCCTTGATGTCGTTCGCGTCCCGAATCGGATTGTCGAGCCGATGATCGCCGCGAGCATTGTTTTCGTGGCTTGCCAAAATCTTATAGCGCCCACTCAAGCCCGCGGACGTTTAAGGTTGGCAATCGCTTTTGCGTTCGGTCTTTTTCACGGCCTTGGGTTTGCCGGTGGATTGCTTTCGGCCATGGAAGGAATGCGAACGACCATGGTGGCCACAGCGATCGTCGCCTTTAGCCTGGGAGTTGAGCTTGGACATCAGGTTGTCGCCCTTCCCTTGTTCGCCGCCATAAAAATGACGAAGCGCCATAGCGACTCGAGTAGCGGCTCAAGGGCACCTTATCTTTGGATTTCGCGCGTTGGTTCAGGCGCAATAGGCATCGCCGGCGCGGTCTATCTCGTAGCTGCCTTGCTCTGGGTCAGATGAGAAGCACCCTTCGGTTCCGTTCCGCCGGTGCGATCGTGCTTCTGTCAGCTGTCGCGCTTTCCTCGTGCGACAAAGACTCAAGCGCGCGCCGCGCTGAAACTAGCATCGATGTCGGCGCCGGCCCGGATTTCTTTCAAGCAATCGACGGCGGAATCAAGTTATCAGAAGCCGAGATCAAAGGGAGGAACGCCTGGCATTTGTGGAGCGCGGGTAACGATGCTTTCTGGGATGAAGTAGCCGGGCGGACGGGTGGGATGGTCGATCTCTTGAGAATGTTAGATTCACGGCGCCGCGGTTCTCGCTTTGCCGAGATGGGCCTCATCAACGAGCCTGGATTCCGGGTCGCCACCAAGCAGGACGAATTTGGTCTGTGGCTAGACGAGCGCGAAACCCCAGAATCGTCACCGATCGATCCGAAGCTTTACGGACGCTCGAGCGGGGTGTTGGGCTTTCGTATTTTCCCCAACCCAAAATTCCAAGGCAAAGCTCGGGACGGTTGGAATGCCGACCTCTTCTACAACGATCGCAGGTATGCCGCGAACCCGGCGCTAGTGCGGCCGTATCGCGTAGGAGTCGCTTGTAGCGCCTGTCATGTTGCGCCGCACCCACTTCATCCGCCCCAGGACCCGGAAAAGCCCGGATGGAACAACCTGGCGTCGGTCATTGGGAACCAGTATTTGCACGAAGGGCGCGTCTTCGCGGCCGGCGCCAGGCAAGGCACGTTTTTCTGGGAGATGCTCAATGCCCAGCCGCGCGGGACCTCCGATACCTCGCGTCTGGCTACGGATAACATTAATAATCCCAGCGCAATCAATTCTATCTTCCTTTTGAAAGAACGATTGCGGATTGCGCACGAGGAAAGTTTGTCGGGCGAAACCTTGCTCTTACCGGAAACGCAAGCCGGCATGAGGGTGCCGCGCCTAATCAAAGACGGCGCGGATTCAGTCGGCTTCGCTGGAGCGGTCTTGCGGGTTTACGTCAACACGGGGTTGTTCCACGAATATTGGCTGCAGACCCATCAGTTACTCTACGGGTTAACGAAACAAAAGCCTTTCAGTATTCGCCGCGCGCGCGATGAGTCCGCGCAATGGCGAGCGACGGTCGCCATGCTGCCGAACCTGCAGCGTTTCTTCGAGCGGATCGAGCCGATGCATCTGGCGGATGCGCCAGGAGGCGAGGCTTATCTGACCCGCGATCAGGCCCTGCTCGATCGGGGCAGAACAGCTTTCGCGCAGCACTGCGCCGGTTGTCATTCCAGCAAACAGCCGCCAAACGAAACCGCGGACCGACAAGCCTGGTTCTTGGCCCAAAGCAATGACCCCAAGTTTTGGAAAAACAATTTCCTCTCCGACGAAGAGCGACACCCGGTTGCCGAGGTTAAAACGAACGCCTGCCGAGCCATGGCCACCAATGCAACTGCGGACCATGTCTGGCAGTGGTTTTCTTCGGACACTTACAAAGCTCAGGCGCCTGCCACTATTGAAGTGTGGAATCCGTATTCTGAAGAAAACGAGCCGTTCCCGGTCACAGACGGACGTGGATCCTACCGAACGCCCTCGCTCGTTTCGGTCTGGGCCACGGCGCCGCTACTGCACAATAACTCGCTTGGTCGGTTCAACGGCGATCCATCGGTGAAAGGACGCGTCGAAGCGTTCCAGGATGCCATCGAAAAGCTACTCTGGCCCGAGAAACGTCTCAACCGGGATTCCATCTGGCGCACTAGCGCGGAATGCCAGATAGAATTACCGGGCGCGCTCATTCCTGAAGCAATCAGAGAGCTACTGGGCACAACCATCGACAGTGATGGAGTGTTTCGCCTCGGCCCGATTCCGAAGGGTACGCCGATCAATCTCCTCGCCAATATCGACCCACAGGCAGACCCCGCGGAGCTCGTAGCGCTCGGAAACAGAATCCGCGAAGTGTTGCAACAAATCCACGACCAGAATCTCGGTCCCGAAGCGACCCGGCTGCTGATGAAACGGGAACTGGCTCCGATGCTTTTCAAGCTAAGCAAATGCCCGGACCTCATCGAAGATCGCGGCCATCTTTACGGAACTAAACTTCCCGACGCCGATAAGCTGGCGCTAATCGAGTTCCTTAAAACGCTTTAGCGAGTGATTAGTCCGTCGCCAGAGTTAGGGCATCCTGCAAACGTTTTTCCACTGCGGTAAAAGACCCGTTGCTCTTGTTCAAACGCGTTCCGGCATTGAGGTAGCGAAGGGCATTCCCGAAAAAATAATCTTTGTAATGGACTCGCAGTTTTTTATGCAGGAAAGCCTGCTCCGTAGCGATAAGCACCGTTACTCGCTCCGACGCGTCGGGCAGATACCAGTCCGTCCCATACATGAGCTTTTTCGCGAAGGAAAACGGGTAAGGTTTGCCGTCAGCATCACGTTGTGAATCGTCGAACGCTTTCGTAAGCCGATCGACGAAAAACGCCTGACTATCCGGAGCGACTAACTGAGCGTGTGTCGTAATTTCACAATAAACGTTAGGGAACCTTCTGCACATTTCGTAGGTGTCACTGCCCCAGCTGACGGCGGTCTTGCCCCCAAACCAATAATCGTCTCCACCGGCGTGACCGAGAGATAAACGCAGCCGACATGGGGAACCATCAGGAGCAGGATGGTTGTCGAGAAATTGCCGCCAGAACGAAGGATTGGAATGATAAAAGCCGTAACCTTTGCGGGCTTCAAATTCACCAGTCCCAGAATGAACGAAAACCGGAACATCCTTTTCGATGCACCACAAGAGCAGTTTCTCGATCTTTTCATCCAGCGCGCGATTCTTGTCGGCCGGCAACGGCCCATAGCGCGCGTCCCATTGTTCAGCCGCGGCGCGCGATCGAATTCCGGCAGGCCTGGGCTGGATGCTGTTCCCAGCCGGCCGGTAACCAGACGGTGGATACACCTTCACCCCCCAGGCGCCATGTTCTTCAATAGCTGAGCGAACAAGCTCTTGAGCGTCGCCCGCATGCCCGCCTCTCCAGTAGTCGCGGTAGGGAGCATAGGCGACCAAGTAAATCATGTTTGAGTTTGGCCGTTCTTGGAATGACTCGACGCGGCGGATTTGGTCCTTGGCGAAATCAAGAAGCTCATTCCCATTGGGCTCCTGATCGTAGACGGGCGCGAGATCCATCATATGGGAAACCATGAGCGGCGTGCCGCGCATCGGCGCGTCCTTGTACTGCAAGGCAAAGAGGCGGGTTTGGTCCGCATCGTTCTGAGTCAGGAACCAAAGGAACCGCACCGCGCCGCGGAGTCCGTTCGGGCTCATATCTACGTGGTTGTCCATTCCCATCATGCGAGTCGCTATCATGACGGCCGCTTTTTCCTGGAAATTCATTTCCTTCGCGACTTTATCGATCGCATCGAGTTGATCCTTGGGAGACATGCCTTTGCGCCAGGCCCCGGAAGCCGCGGCCTTATCGAGAAGCTTAAGAAAAATTCCGCAGATCAAGCCTTTGTCGCGATGTTCCTGCGCCTGGGAGGCGGACTCCATCCGCGGGACGCTCTGGCCGCCGGGAGCCGGTGCCAGCTCGGTGCGTGCGATCAAGGAATGGGCCAGGGTTGCCGCGCATGAATCCGAAATAAGCCAGGTATAGGGTGTTGCCGCGTCTCGTTTGCCGAGCAGGATGTTGCGTAACGGAAGATAGCGCGCGTTAAAAGTATGGGTGTGGATGTCAACGATCGGGCTGTCTCTCGCGAGAGAATCATCGCGCGGCGAGATGACCGCTAGCTCCTTTCGGATCTGCTCCTGCTCCGCGGTCAGGCGTAGGCCGGTAGACCGACAGCCGACGACCGTGACCAGCAAAAGCAAAACCGCTCCTGTTCTCGTGCTTCCCAGGATCATAAACCGACTTAGCTCCGACTCGTCGCTCTTAAGTCGCGCCGCGCCACACTTCGCTCGTCGTTGCGGTCCTTGCGCCACGGCGGATGGTGGAAGTGAACCACGAAATCGCCGTTGTGCGAAGCCACCGCCTTTTCGAAGGTGAGAGTGCCAATGCGGGACCACTCCTGGTCTTTGACACGCATCAGCCAGGTGCGTCTCCCCTTGTCCGATACTTCGATGGCGAAAACGAGGTCGTTCTTCTGTTGGGAACTGTCCTTCTCATACATCAAGCCCAGAATTTCATCGCGAAAATCAAGCTCATTAGGCTGCGGCGGCGGGGTAGCGTCGACCAGCTTCAAACGCATGAAACGCGGGCACGAAGTCGGAATGCCCAGCGGCTTTTCCAGCTCGGCCACTTCGTAGAGCTGTCGCTCGGCGGGCTGTTTGTCCGCGCGCAGCAGGGCGATGATAACGGCGATGAAAGAAAAGAGTCCGTATCCTCGTTTCAAAAGAGTTACCGGCGGCGAGTTAGTCAGGTCCACTTCAACCACCGAGTTAGTGAAAGCGCCGCCAAGGTCCTCCTGAGTTATGAAATGGGCGCGGTCAGTTATAGCTTCGGGATGACCCTGCTCCGGGAAAAGCTTGCCGACAAGACCCAGCGAGCGATAACGTCCATTGCGCGGATCGTTCCCACCTAACGAGTAGCGGGCGATTACCCGTCCAGCCTTACCCGGTGCAAAGTAACCGGTGTAACTCGCGCCAACCCAGTTCGGATCGATCTCCAACTTTCCTTCGAGACAAATGCCCATGGCGTGAACAAGACGGCGAAAGCCTTTGCCATCGGGGCCCCAACGCAGGTCCGCATGCGAGCGCAGCGTACGTTTTGCGGCGCTGAGCAAAGCGAAATCTCTCCAGAATCGGACGATAAGACCGCGAGTGATGCTCGTGAGCGTCTGCTTGTAGAACGGCAAGGCAGGTTCTCCGGGGCCGCGCCAGGTCCGGTAGTACTGCCCGTTCCGATCCGGATTAAACAAAGCATCGCGAATTTCGGTGAAGCTAGAGAGCTTCAAATCATCCGAGGTGATCTCCTGTTTGCCTTTCGGATAATCGATTGGGGCGGCCGGCCACCATCTACAACTGCGGCGCCCGAGGTTATAGAACCAGAGGAGGAGGAACGTGAAGATCAGGGCCCCGCCCCCGATCAACCGCAAGAGTTTCCGGTTAGGTTGCTCCATCGCGCCGGGCATTCCCGCGGCGATGGGGTCGGCATAAATGAAACAGAGGAACCAAACGCCCAGGAGGGTAATCACGATGATCAGGCAGCGTGCGCCCCAGCTTCGGACCGAGAACAAGAGCAATAAAGCCAGCGCCACGAGCACAATTACTTCAACCCGCCAAAGGGTGCGCCAGGTCGTGATCTTCAGGTTGGGCGCAGCGATCGCCGCAGCTTCCGGAGCACGCGGGATGGTAAAGTCGCCAGCGGTCGATCCCGGGTTAGCAGCGGCCGTTATTTCCGGTGTAGTCCAGCGCTTGGCAAGATACGGAAACGTCTTGCCAAATGGCTTGTCATTCTTGGTTGCGCGAGGGAATTCCTTGGACTCCGCGTAAGCCAGCTCGAGAAGCAGAGTTTCGCCCGCGACCGCGAGAGGCTGAGCTACGTCGTCCTCCAGCCATCGACCATTAGGAAACTTAGCCGGCTTCCGCAGGTCGTAGATCATGACATCGGGCGAGGAATCATAATGCCGGTGCGCCTCCAACGGAGCGAGAAAGGTAGCGAGGATATCTTCCATGACGGTTGGGTAGGAATGGACACGTGTGATCTGCTTCACATGGTCGCGCGGGTGGTAGGGATTGAGATAACCAAGGCGCGGTAACTGGGTGCGGAGCGAACGACCGACGTGGTCAATTTGCCCATTGTGATGCGTCGTGGCCCAGAGAAGCATCGGCCCATGGACCGGCGGCTGGAGATCTCCGTTCAGCGGAAGTCCGTGCTTCGGGATTGCGGTGAGCGGAATACTGGTCACGATTCCAACTACGTTACGCCGGAAGAAACGCGGAAAAATAAATGGATCGTCGAAGATATCGGTCAGGACGTGGATTGTCTCTGGAGGAAAGTTTTTCATTTCGTCTTCATGGCCGGTTACGACCACGTTGATCTTGCCCGAAATACCGGTGAAGGCCGGATCGTGGGTAAAGTATGTGTGGGCGTTATCGCCCTCCCCTGTCACACCGAGCTGGAAGTCCAAGACGGCATCATCGGCAATACCGTCGGGCTCCATGATCACGCCTCCGTAGAGTGCCTGCATCGAAAGGTCAGCCTGGTAAGCGTTGATAAGCTCGCCGCGAATTTTGACCGCGGCCTGCCATTCGCCTTGGGCCATCGCAATCGCGTCGGCATTCCCGCCCTTCTTGGCCGCGTCCAAGGCGTCGGCCTTCGTCTTGACGGCCTCGTTCGCTTTTTCGATCTGAGGGGGAGGCGAAGGCTGGCCATCCGGCCGCTTTACCTCGGTGACAAAGCGAACCTTGGGATCGAAATCAATATGGACCCGGAAGTTGTAGCCGTCGAAATCGAGCGTCTTAGTCTGGGTCGGTTGCAAAGCACGGCGGACGCAGAGGCTAATGACAAGGCGTTCGCCTTCGGCCAGCCGATTTGGGTCTAAGATCGGTTCACCTGCGCGATTGACAACGAAAGCGTGGAGATCGGTGATGTTCGCGTTCGGCTCTTCCTGCAATGCCAGGACGTTGAGACTCATGGGATCGGCGTGATCCGACCCGAAAACCCGGGATACAGCTGCCGAGAAAAAGACTGTGGCGGCAAGGAGACGAACGAGTGAAGTAATTCTCATAAGGCGAAGGGCCGGGGCGGCATTTTGAGGACAAGGATTTACTGGAAAACCTGGAGACCTATCTGCTGGCCGAGGGCGCGGTAGCTCTCCCACTGAATGTCATCGAAAACTTGATCGACGGTTGGATCGTTCGGAAAGGCCGGGTTGATTGCAGCGTAGTTTAGAATGTCTTGCGTCAAATCAGGACTCAGGCTCGGCTTAAGGATGAGGATCCACGATTCCTGCGGGCCCGGATAAGTAACCCGCGCGAAGGCGGCATGATTTTGGCCCTGGCGTTGAATACTTGCGAGAGTCCCCAGCTTCGCAGGATTGATCCAATCCGGCGCCCAGGCGGGTAGTGGCGGCGAGTTCGTTGCGGGATCGAACCACTCGATCTCGGCGCTAAAATCCTCGCGTGCCTGCTGCATGAGAAGCGACAGGTCCCCCCATCGGTAATCGGGGTCTTCGCCCGCATCGGTTACGATCATGAATCTCACCCGGCGACGAAGCAGCTCGTAGAGTCCGGTTACTTCAAAATGACCGCCATCGCTCAGGTACCACAACCACTGAGAAGGCCCGCGAAACCGGCCGCGGTATTCCGCCAGCAACATGCTTTGGGCGCCAAAGAGCTTCGTGGGAAAACGCTTGAGCCTGCGCCAGAAAGGGGCGGGATACCGACCGGGCCGTTCGGACTCCAGGATGCCGGAATCCCACCAGTATCCGAGCCGGACGTTGAGTAATCCCATGAAGAGCGCGAGCGACAGCTTGGTCTTACGACCTACCCCAGTTGAAAAGGCCGCGCCTGAGATCGAGGTCCAGGCCGCCAATGACAGACTTTCTGCTTCGGCGCTTTCGCTCTCCGTCGATTTAAGGACATGAAAATCGTTTGGGTTACTCGAGACTGGCAACGCTTTTAAGGCGGTTAACCTTCTCTGGCTCGCAGGCCGGTCATCTTCGGCGTCGTAACCATCGCGCCAGCGCCGCCGTTTTTGCCATCTCGGAAGAGCGTCTGGCGTGGTCCATTGCGAAAAATATTTCACGCCGACGGTGATGCCGTGCGGAGTAACGCACATCGGCACGCCCTTGCGCTCTCGGATTTCGCGCTCGGACATGGCGTCGACCGTTTCGTTAACACAAACGTTGATGAGGTGGATCGGGCCGCCGTGACGTTCGGGATGATATCCATCGTACGGCACATCGTCGTTTGGGTTGGCCTGCGAAACATCGCGGCCTTCGGTAGTGGGAGAGCCATAGATGCGTTCCTCGTTCGAAGCGCCCAGGAAAGTTCGGGTTAACCTCGCGGCGTAGGTGGCACGGAGGGACGAGAGGTTTAGGAAATCAAAAGCGCGTCCCAGGACCGCGGAAAAGATTCCGGCGATCACGACCAGCCAGATGCCATTGGTGGGAGCGGCTATGAAAACTCGATGAGCGAGAACGTCCAGGACAAAGAGGAGAAAGAGCGCGAGTGGAAGCCCGAGAAGATTCGCGAGAAAAACGTAGGAGAATCCTTTGCCGCCGCCGGACGAAATCTGGGCGAGCGCTTTCATCGCGATCCAGCGCAAAAGAGGCAGGACCGGTGCGAGCGCCACCAGGACTGCGGCCGACGCTTTCGCCACCGTGCCTTGGGCGTAACGGATCGCCAGCGTATCGAGAACAACCCACCCGACGAGAAACGCGAAAATAATCAGCGCTTCTCCCAATCCTCGGCTAAGACGGTTGCGAACTATCGCGCCAACTTTTTGGGCGGCCGCGACGGTCCCGGAATCTTCAATCGCACCCCATCGGGCGACTTCCTGCCAAAGCCACGCGAGCAGTAAAACGATCAGTGCGGCCGCCGCGAGACGGGCGATAAACGTCAGTTGCAATGCCGTCGCGGATCCCGCCACCAGGACCAGCCAACCCAGAAGAGAGAAAACAGGGTAACGCCGGTACGAACCGATATTAGGCGCAAGCCAATAACCAAGTGTGGCTGGA
>Ga0209153_1000743_pt1 | contig 13376 bp, 14 predicted proteins | sample GraSoiAngelo_120_FD_185877 | JGI IMG/M metagenome (GOLD analysis project Ga0209153, IMG submission 185877) | Grasslands soil microbial communities from the Angelo Coastal Reserve, California, USA - 14_0919_09_20cm (SPAdes) (version 2) | ecosystem: Environmental > Terrestrial > Soil > Grasslands ...
CTCTTGTGCCTTTTGGCAAGCCAGATAACGGCGCTTGAGTTCTTCGGTTGTCAAATGAGCTTTGAGTTCGATTCGTCTCCGCATGACGAATTCTTACTCGACCTTAGTTATTTTTGCAATTCGGTATAACATAGTTCTTGTTTATCTTTCTCTCATCCTTTGTCCGTTTTTTACAACTGATGACGTGAAAGTTTCAATCCGTGAATGGGAGGTGCCGACGCCTAATTCCCGCCCACATGACCCGGAGGTCGCGCCGGACGTCGCCGTCGTGGAAGTTAGTCATTAATCGTCGGCTAAGCTCCTTTCGCTTGCGTTCTTCCCCAAAGAAACAACGGTAGCGCGAAGAGTTGCAAGACAACGGAAAGGATGACAAGGGCCGGAATGGATCTGTCATAAAGGAATCCGAGCGCCGCGCTGCCTAGAAACCAGGCGATGCCAAAGCCTGTATCGAACAGACCAAACGCCGTGCTTCGCTTGCCCGCCGACACGACGCCCGTCAGCACCGCCTTGAGTAGAGAGTCCTGTGCTCCCATGCCGACGCCCCAAAGCATCATGCCAACCAAAGCGAACCCTGCGCTCCCCAGAAAAACGAAGGGCGCAAACAAGGCGGAGAGGAAGAAAGCGATAATCAATATGGGGAACCCGATTCTATCTAAAAGACGGCCAAACAGGAGAGCGGCCAGTGCTCCAACTCCCATAGCAACGGAATAGAAGACAGGGATTAAGTTTTGCGAGACGCTCGCGGCCTTTTGAAAATGGAAAGCGATCAATGAGAAATCGGCAAAGCCCGCGGCGATGAATGCTCCCGCCCCCAGATAGAGCCAGTACGCTTTGGGAAATCCTTTGGTCGCCAAGAACTGTGCGGACTTCTCTTCCAACTCATGAGGTCGGGGATACATGACCCGCGCGACGGCAAGCGTCCCCAAGCACAAGAGCGCCGAAAGAAGGAGCACGGCAAAGCCGTACCGATAGCCTCCTTGCAAATACAGAACCAGCGCGACGATTAAGGGACCAACCGTTGCGCCGCTTTGGTCGAGCGCCTCATTCAAACCGAACACCCAGCCGTGGCCTATCGACTTCCCGGCATAGGAGATCATTGTATCCACTGAAGGCTTTCTAATTGCTCGCCCAGTTCGTTCCGCAATGATCAGAGCTGCCGCGACCGGCCAGTTGCCAGCAAGAGCAAGCGCCGGGACAGCAAGCATGTTGACGGCATACCCGACGAAAGCCACGAGCCAGTACCTGTGTGTTTTGTCCGCCAGAAAGCCAGAGACGGAGCGCAGGCCGTAGCCGAGTAGCTCGCCGAAACCCACCACGATTCCGATCACGGTCGCGCTCGCGCCGAGCGAACCGAGGAAAGGCCCGGTGATGCTGCGCGCGCCTTCGTATGTGAGATCGGCGAAGAGATTGACGATCCCAATGACGAGCACAAACCTGAAGGCTAATTTCGCCAGCCCTGTCCGGCTGTTCTTATTCATCCCTTCCTCTTTTGAAGCGTAATGGCGCGCAGCCCCTCTTGTGAGCCGCGCGCGGGGGAGTTGTTAGGATCAGCCATCGCGGGGAACTGCGCTCAATGAAAGGCGCGCATCAATAGACCACGCGCCCGCTCCGACCATAAGCAAGAAGAGTGCGCCGAGCAGCATCGCATAATCAACGCGCGCTTCATGAGCCATCGCCCAGAACCCGCTCTTGAGGAGTATGGGAATCTTCGTCGTCGAGATGGCGACCAGCATATCTATGATGAGCGGGATGGCCGCCAGACGAGTCAGCAGCCCGATGAGCATCAGCGCGCCGCAGACTATTTCAACCACGCCGACGAACGGGGCCATGATCTCAGGCGACGGAATACCGATCTTTGTGAAGCGGCCGACGCCGAGGTCGGCGGGAAACAGAAACTTCTGGATGCCTTCGGAGAGAAAGACCGCGCCCACGACGAGACGGATGAGGATCACGACGCCGGGTGCGCTCGTTCGAGTTATCTTCCGCCAGAAACTCATGCCGACACCTCCTGCCTATTATGTGCCCGACACCTTCGGCGGGGGCGGAGCTGTGAACCGGGAGATGTCGGCGAGTCCGAGGCTGCCTTCGATGTCGGCGATCTGCTTGACCGCCGCCTCGTAGCCGTCCGAGCCGAACTGCTCTTTTTCGATGTCCTCGAACTTGTCGCCCATCTCGTCGTACTGCTTGGCCGTCATCGTCTGCTTCCAGGCGGGGAAGATGATCGTGTCTTCTCTCGCGGCGTGATGCTGATACATGAGTACAAAAGCATCCAGTGACTTCGCTAACTCCACGGCGTTCGCCGCGCCGAGTTTCGCGCCCCGTGTGATCGCGATGACGTACTCAGTTATCTCGCGCCCGCGATTGTGCTGCACGACGAGGATGTCAGGGTAGCTCGCAGCCTGACCGCCCGCCTGCTTAACCGCCGGGAAGATGTACGCCTCTTCGAGCTTCTTCTCGTGATAGTCCTCGCCGAAGGAGCGAAACAGCTTGGCGGTTTTCTGTAAAGCGTCGGGTGGAACATCGGAAGCGTTCGCGCGCAGTTTCTCGGCTGCCGCCCTGTACACGAGAAGCGCGCGCCTCAACACGCCGTGCTCGCGCATCAGGTCTTCGGTCGCGGTGACTTCGATGCCCTTCTGATTCTCGTCGCTCTTGGCTGACGACTGGCTGTTTGTCTGCTGCCCAGACTGGTTTCTATTTCCGCCAGCGCAACTGCTCATGACAAGTCCGGCCCCGACAATAGCTGAGGCGCGCAAGAATTCGCGCCGCGTGTTTTTCTCTTTCATCTTCGCTTCCTCGAACGTGAATTTCATCCTTCCTCGAACAAGTCACCGACCAACTCTCGGACTTTGACCTTAGCCGCTTCGAGCGCCTTCCGCCCGGCAGGCGTCGCACGGTAAAGGCGACGCACCTGTCGCCCCTCTCGTTTCTCCGAAGCGCGCAGGTAACCTTTGTGCTCTAAGCCGTGTAGGATAGGGTAGAGGGTTCCGGGACTGAGCTTATAGCCGTGCCGCCCCAACTCCTCAATGATCCCCAAGCCGAAGAGCGGCGCTCGCGTGGCGTGATAGAGAATGTGCAGGCGGATCATTCCCGAATAGAGTGCTTTGTCACCCATCGCTCTGGATTGTCCGCATAAGTTATCGCATTCCGTTGTCGGAAAACGATAATGTAATTGACATTTACGGTAACTCTATAAAGGCATAAATATACTTGACTCATCGGCCTGACGGATTCATCGATAATTCGGGACGTGCTAACCATGGATGGAGGATGTACTAGGCGCTTTTGCAGACTATGAGGCGATCAAAGAGACACAGGTGAAACAGATGAGTTATTGCCCAAAGAAGATATTATTGATTGCTTCCACTTTCACGCGCGCCAGCGAAGTGTATACCTCGGGCACGACGATCTCCTCAGAGCCATCGTTGGACGTGTCTTCAGCCAGCACATACGGAAAAGTGTCGCCGCCGTCCCTAGACAGGGTAATCCTCACGCGCTGACAGTTGATGGGCGGCTGATCTGTATTAGCCACATCCCACCTCACCGTTTGCACTGTGTCTTGTGTCTAGACCACTTCTCCGCACCCGAGAGGGCCACAGGGTCTGGGGTTTGGGTCAGTGACGACGAATGGCCCGGCGGCGGCGTGTGACTGAAGATCAACGATGCCTTGACCTATACCGCCGCGGTTGTCACGCACTGTTGCCCTAAACCTCAAGAAGCGCGTAGTGGTCGGCAGCGTCTCTCCGGTCAGACAGTTGATAGGATTCCCAACGGCATCGGAGGCACACACATAAGTCGCCGGCGGGTTGTTGGCGTTGGCGAGGATGTATTGCAGTTGCGGAAACGTCCGCGAAAAAGTGCTGGTATTCGCGGGCAGTGGCGCTGGAGCGATTGGCCGGAAGAGGGGTCGGCTGCCGTCGTCACCTTCGGGCGGAGAAGCCGTGCCCATGTCATCCTCTTCCCAAGTGTAAGTGATAGCGTCTCCATCCGGATCATTGGCCCCGGTAGCAGTCAAGGTGAAAGGGGTGCGGCTGGGAATGTCAATCACGGGGCCCGGTAGCGGCTGGAACCCCGGCGCCCTATTACCTGTATCCGATTCTGCGTCGCAAGAGCCAGCAAGGTGTAGATCCAACTCGATCAGGTTTTCGCCGTTGAAGTAATTATCTCGGCCTAGTTGCAAATCTTCCGGACTGCAACCGCCCGCATAAGACATGAGGGTCGAGCCGCTGCCAACTTCGTAGGCCGTCGGCCCGTTGCGTTGGCTGCCGCCATTAAAATTGCCGCAGAATCCGGACGTGCTGTTGAAGATGTGATGCGCGCCGAGTTGGTGGCCAAGTTCATGAGCCGTGATGTCAACGAAATTGCCCGTCGAAGCGCCCTTGCCTTTTCGCGCGTTGTCGCAGACCCCGCCGATGTTCGCTAAACCGCCGACGTTAGGGCCATCAAAAACTTGACCGAGATCGTAATTGTCATCGCCAATGACTGATTGCAGGTTGCTCTGATTCTCACCAATCAAGCTATTAAGGTTGCCGCTGGTGTACGGGTCAGTTGTGCCATCCGTGTAAATGATGGAGTTCTCATTTCCGATCAAAGTCAGCCGAACGCTTATTTCTTGTGCGTAAATTGCATTTACTCCGTTAATCGTCGTAGTGATGGCTGATAGTGCCGAAGCGACGGTGCCACCCTGCGCGGCCGTATATTCGCCCGTCGCCGCGATGGCCAAACGATAGGTGTGCAGGTTGCCGTCGAAGCCTGCGGAGTTATGCCTTTTCGCTGAGCAGAGAGCTTCGCCAACTCTTCTGGTTTGGGCGGCGCGGAGTCCTCGTCGGTGACGAAGCAGTGGGCGGAAGCTTCGGCCGGATTATCCTTCTGGTAATAGCTGATGTAAACGCTTGCGTCGCCGCGCGCGCGTAAGGGGCGATGAGGATTGTGCCTTGCGATGAAAGAATGATCGCTTGAAAGCCGTTGTACGTCAGGTCGAAGCGCGTGGTGATGGTCGGGTCGTCAACGCCGCGCCCGCTATAGGTCTTGATCTCCGGATACTTCGCCGCCAGCGCAGGCTCCAGCATCGGCGACTCGACGATCTTGAAACGGCCGAACGAGCCATCCGGCAAAGGCAGGGTCAACTCAACTGGCGCGCGCTTAGCCTTTCGGTGAACGCCAGCGGGGCTTGTTCGATCAAGCCGCGTAACACATCCCTGTTCAGACGCAGCGTGCGATAGGCCGTGGGCACGACCTCGCGCTGGCCCTTGACGGACAGTGAGCTTTCGTCCACGTCTGCCCACAGTCCGTCTGTCGATCTCTGGCCTGCCTGCTGCGCTGACGCAGCAGCCCACGAGTGCCGACCGGCCAAGATGACGCCCACTCTAACCGCGAGCAGGCACGCCGCCACAGTTAGCACTCGCCGCAGACGCGCGCGCGGCTGACGTGAATTTTCTATTGGCTGTTGGTAGATCGATCTGCTTTCTTTCATAACGAGTCGCCCGCGCACGTTAGTCGAGTAATAAGACGGCAGAAATTAAGTACGGCAGCGGGCACAAGCGTCTGCGTTAGGTCTCGCGCTCGGCGGCCGATCTCTTTAGGGATTGGGACTGCCGAATCTGAGCCGGTACTCGGTCGAATTCATAAACCCGTTGACCATCGTGCGAATGTCACCGCCTTGCAAGACTCTGAGCCACGCCTGATAGCCGGCCGCCTCTGGCTTGCGCCGCAAGTAGCCGTAGTACTGCATCGCCACAAACGCATTGTTGAACTCGGCCGCACTCACCTGATCTGAGTCCGCGATGGCACGTAAAACCTGTGCGCGCGCGAGCGTGTTATTGTCCAGTTGGTTGATGAGATCGGCGCTCGTCAGCGTCACCTTCTGCGTGCCGTCCGGCTGTTGCGGGTCGGGCGTGTTGATCTGCGTGAGTTGGTATTTGCCGAGCAGCGTGTTGACGAAGTTCGCATTTGACAGTTGCTCGTAGGCGCTTTGAAACTCTTGGCGCGCAGTGAAGTTGACCGCCAGTTGCGCCTTGCGCGCAAAGACCTCTTCGGGGGTCGCGCCTGCCACGAAGCTCATGTCTGAGATGATCTCCGGGTATTCGGGCAGACGGTTAAAGGCCAGTTTGTAGAAGCGAAAGACGTAGAAGCCTTTCAACTGAAACTCCGGCGAGCCGAAGAAAGATTGCGAGACGAGGATGCGATCACAGGCCGGGTTGTTGTTCACATCCGAGCAGTTGTTCAAGACATTGAGCCATGCTTGGAAGCCCGCCGGCTCAGGTTCGCGGGAGAGGAAGTCGAGGTATTGCTCGCGGACGAAAAAGGATGAGGCGAAGATCGGGTTCGGCGCGCCCGCCACATCGTTGTCATGGATGGTGACAGTGGCGATGGCGGGCGGGCCGATGGTGGCGCTCGCGCCGTTCATGAGCTTGACTTGGAAAGTTTCGTCGCCTTCGACGCGCACATCATCAATGATCGGAACTGTGATCGTCTTGCTCGCCTCACCCGGAGCGAAAGAGAGCGTGCCGACGGCGGTGGCGAAGTCGCAGCGCCCGTAAGCTCCGCCGTGATTGTTCGTCGTGTCGGCACACCCGACGGTGAACGTATCGGTGTCGGCTGTTTGATAATCAACGGAGGATGTGTTGGAAGTGTCGCCGGTGCGCGTGACGGTGAGCGTGACCCGCCCGCCGCCTTCGTTCACTATGTAGCTGGGCGAACTGAACTGCATCATCAAGGCCCCGGCCTGCGTGACTGTGAAGGTCTGTCCGGCAATCGTCAGTGTCCCGACGCGCGGCGTGGTGGCCGGGTTGGCGGCGACTGAGTAAGTGATCTGGCTATTACCTGTGCCGCTGCCGCTTGATGTGAGCGTGATCCAAGGCGCATTACTCACCGCCGTCCAACAAGCGCCGTCCGGCACGGTCACCAAGTTCAGACTGTCGTTACCGCCCGGGCCGGGGAAATTCTGATCCGCCGGGAAGAGGAAGAAACCGTAGAAGGCTTGCGCGAACTCCGAAGTGTTGCCGGCAGGATCGGTCGCCGTCGCCGTGATTGAGGGCGAGGGGCAGTTGGGCTGCGGCGGCAGGTTGATGTTGAAGTTCGCGCTGCCCTGTGCGTCGGTCGTCACTGTGGTCGAGCCGAGAAAATCCTTGCCTTGACCTTGACCGAACGGGTCGCTTCTGAGGCTGTTGAAGAATTCGATGCGGAACTGCGTGTTGGGCGTGGAGTTGAGCGTGCCTTGCACGTCGGTGTTGTTGGTGGAACTGCTGACAGCGGTCAGCACCGGGAAGTTTTGCAGCTTGTTAGGGCCGTCGTGGCCGGCTGAATCGTTGAAGGTCACTAGGTCATCGCCCAAGTCAATGCCCATGACTCGGTTCGAGAAGATCGAATTCGCAAGGATGGCGTTGCCCGTGCTCAGCGGGTTATCGAGATTACTATTGGCGAGGGCGATGCCGGTGCGGTTGAAGGCAATCGTGTTGCCCGCGCCGTTGTCCGCGCCGCCGATCTGATTGTTGCTGCCGTCTTCGATAAGGACGCCTTTGGACGTGTTGGCGAGCGGCTGAGCGCCGGTCGCGTCCGTGCCGATCAGGTTGCCTTGCACACGGTTGCCGGTTGCGCCGTCACCGGCGATGACAAGGCCGTTGCCGTTACCTGAGATCAAATTGCGCGCTGATGCGTTCGTGCCGCCGACGAGGTTGTTCGACGCATTGGCGATGCGGACGCCGGCTGACGCAGAGACGCTCAAGGGGGCCGTGCCCGCCGCATTCGGGCCGACGTAGTTGCCGACGACAGTGTTGCCGGTCGCGCCGTCGCCGATGATGAGCACGTTATCATTGGCGTTGCCGGAGATGACGCTGCGCGCCGCAGGTGTAGTGCCGCCGATGATGTTGTTAGGCGAATTGTTGATAAGGACGCCGACGCCGTTACTGCTAGCGAGCGCGCCGCTACTGTCTGTGCCGATGTAATTGCCTTCGAGCGTGTTGCCGCCCAAGCCTGCGAGCAGAATGCCTGCGCCGTCGAAGCCGTGGATGGAGAGGCCGCGCACGATGCTGGCTTCCGTTGTGATGGTCAAGCCGTTCGCGCCCGCGCCGGCATTGCTGCCATCTAGTTCGATGAGCGGGTGGTCGGTGAAGCCGGGTTGAGTCGTAGCGTCAATCGTGACGGCGTCGGAAACTTCCGGCAGCGGCGAAGCGAGCCGGATGATGCGCGGGCCTGTGCCGGGGATATTGAAGCCGATGGTATCTGCGCCCGCGTTGGCGTTTGAGTCAATGATCGCTTGGCGCAAAGAGCCTGCGCCGCTGTCGTTGGTGTTCGTGACGACAAAGGCAGCCGCGCGCACACGTCTGAGGCTCACGTGCTCGGACAGCAACAGACTTAGGGCCAACGCTATGCCGACGAGGAAACTAATATATCTGCGGTTCATAACCTCTCTCTGCTCCATCCGCTTGCCGGTTCGCAACGAAGCGGATGTGTCCGACCGGCACTCAACAGAATTCTCCTCTGCTTAACGCTCGGGCGCGCGCCCGCTCATTAAAGTGGCGACGCGAGACCGACTATTGGTGCGCGTGATTTAAGCACCGCAGGCGGGCGCGTGATAACTACGCAAACAGGTAGGGCGAGCCGAGGTGAGCCACGTTCGCCGCTCGCAGTTTCCGCATCACACTCCGCCCGCCGACGCTTCAAGGCGGCTATCCGTTTGAACAGGCCACGCGGCTACTGCGGGTAGCCCGGACGGGACGGGATCGCGCTCAGGTACTCGTAGATGGCCCTGAGGTCTCGGTCGGTCATCTTGCTGAAGACCGGCCACGGCATGACTTGCAAAAGGTCGTGGTCATACGAAGGCGCGTTCGGCGGGAGCTTGTCGTCGTCCGCGCCCGTGCGGATGATGTGCCGGAACTGGTCGAAGGTCAGCCCCGCCGGCAGCCCCTCGGCGTTCGGCGTTAGATTCCGGCTGATGAAGGGGCCGAAGGCCTGCCCACCCGCCAGGTAGCCGTCCGTATTCACCTGCTCGGGCTGGCCGAGGAATGGGTTGCCGCCGAACTTGAAAGAGGGGTTGGTGTGGCACTCGTTACACGACCCTTGGGCGTTGACGATATAGCTGCCCAAGCCGACGAGCGCGCGGTTCTTCCCCGCAAGGTTGAGTGGGACGGGTGCGATGGCGAAGCCGCGCTCGATCTTGCTAGCTTCGTCGTCATCAGCCTTAACTTTTTGACCGCGCGCGCTAAAGTCCGCGACGCAGACGAGCACGGCGGCGAGGGTGAAAGCGAAGAGTGTCGTTAGCTGGATGTTCCGTTTCATCTGATGCTCCTTTCCGACAGAAAAAGTTGCGGGGTTTCTGCCCGCACTACCGATTCGAGGCGACGCCCGACAGCCGTTGCGCAGTCGGTCTGGATCAGTCGGTCGTCGGTGTCGAAGATTTCGTTCGTCGCGTTGGCCTTGAACTCGTCTCGTTCGTCCCTGACCTCTATGATCTGCGTGAGCCGCTGCGTGCCCGTCCAGACGCCTTCGGCGTCGAACAGGAAGGCGTCAATCGTCGCCCTGTAAGTGTTCCCGCCCATGTGCCGCCAGACGCCTTGACCGGGGCCGCACCGCGCGGGGCTGAGGCCGGTCGTAACTTCGATCACCGTCCCGCCGGCCGCGAAGCTGGCTAAGGCCGGGAAGGTTCTCAGCGCCGCGCCCGTCTGGCAGTTGCGCAGGGTCACGCTGATGTCCCAAGTGCCGACCATCTTTAACTTTCGCGCTGGCACTCCTTCCCTTGAGCTTCCGTATCCTTAGCTCAAGTATCGCTGCTCGCGGCTGCGTCCCTCGATGAGCAGCGATACTCTTCAAAATCGCTCTGAAAGTCTTTAGAATGGTCTGAACATTTCTGAAAAGATTTGAAAGGCGGCATGGGCGAGCAGGCGCAAATCTATGAGTTCGGCGACTTCCGCTTAGACGCCGCGAAGCGTCTGCTGCTAAAGCGCGACGGCGAGGCGGTGCCGCTCACGCCGAAGGTTTTCGACACGCTCCTCTACCTGATAGAGAACCGCGGGACTGTCCTCACCAAAGACGAGTTGATGACGGCGCTCTGGCCGGACACGGTGGTCGAGGAGAACAACTTGGGGCAGAACATCAGCAAGTTGCGGGGCGTGCTGGGGAGAACAGGGGCGAGCACCGCTACATCCTGACCGTGCCGGGGCGCGGCTACCGTTTCGTCGCCGATGTAAAGAGGCGCGAAGATGCGAGCACGCGAACGGGGATTTCTTCCGTCTCATCAAGTAAAACCATAGCCGTGCTACCGTTCATGCCTTTAGTGGCAGAGTACAGGGACGCGGCTTTGGAAATGGGGATGGCCGACACCTTGATCGCCCGGCTCAGCAACATCAGAGAAGTGGTTGTCCGCCCCATCAATTCTGTGCGTAAGTATGCTGAGCTGGATCAAGACCCGCTGGCTGCGGGTCAGGAACTGGGCGTCGAATCGGTCTTGGAAGAGAGCATTCAAAGGTGGGGCAACTACATCAGAGTCACGGTGCGACTCGTCAACGTCCCGACCGGGGCCTCTCTGTGGACCGGAACCTTCGACGAAAGGTTCACGAACATCTTCGCCGTGCAGGACGCGATTGCCGAGAAGGTGGCCGGCGCGCTGGCTTTGCGGTTCAGCGGTGAGGAGAAGCAGCGCTTAATTAAACGTCATACGGAGAACGCCGAAGCCTACGAGCTGTACCTGAGGGGCCGCTACCACTTTGTCAAATTAATACCGTCAGAAACTCAAAAAGGCATCTCCTACTTCAAACGGGCGATAGAGATCGACCCAGCTTACGCGCTCGCCCACGTCGGCCTCGCGGACGCATATCGCTCGCTTGCACTCGCCGACGATATGCCTGCAACTGAAGTTTTTCCGAAAGCGAAAGCGGCGGCGCAAAAGGCGGTCGCTATTGACGACACGCTCGCCGAAGCCCATGCCGTGCTTGGTTTCACCATAACGTGGTACGACTGGGATTGGCGCACAGCCGAGCAGCAATACAAACGAGCCTTAGAACTCAATCCGAACAGCGCGACCACTCATTGGGCTTACGCGCATTTACTCTCCAACACCGGACGGCACGCGGAAGCACTCGCCGAAATAAGACGCGCCAGAGAACTTGACCCGCTTAATTTGATAATCAACGCGGGCGAAGGGCTGTATCTACTCCATGCCGGACAAACCGATGAAGCGTTAGCCAGATTGCAGCAAACTTCTGAACTCGACCCAAATTATTGGCTCGCTCATCTGTTTACTTCAAGCGCTTATATTGAGAAAGGAATGTACCCGGAAGCCGTCGCGGAAGCCCGCAAGGCGCGCGCACTTTCCGGCGTTAGTTCTCAACCAACAGCTTATGAGGGTTACGCTTTAGCGAAGTCCGGCAGGCAACGGGAAGCGCGCGTCGTGCTTGAACAATTATTGAAATTATCAACCGAACGTTACGTTCCGCCTTACTACATTGCGCTCGTTTATAACGGCTTGGGCGAGCGCGATGAAACGTTTGCTTGGTTGGAGCGCGGGGTCGCGCAGCGAGACCCGAAGCTGACTTTCCTGAAGGTCGAACCGAAGTGGAATAATCTGCGCGACGACCCGTGCTTTACGGCCATCCTCAAACACATGAGTCTCGACGCGCCATCGAACTGAACCCCAAGTTCGATGAAATACATTACCTTTACTCTTTCTATCTAGTGGTGACGGGGCGGTTCGCAGAGGCCATCGCGGAGGGCAGGCGGGCGCTTGAGCTTGATCCTTTCTCTCTTCGCATCAACCAGCATCTAGGTAACAGCTTCTACTGCGCGGAGCGCAATGTGTATGCGCTGCTCATTAACAGCGATCCCTGCTACGACAGCCTGCACTCGGATCGTTTCGCGTGTGACCCATTTCATGTTGATACCTCAGGCGTGTGCCTTGTTAGCTGGCGCATTGTTCCTCGACGGCGGCGGCAAAGACGAGCGTGCCAATCAGACCGATCACGCCGGCTGTAACGAACGGCACCTGCGGCGTGATCTTCCACAGCAGGCCGCCGATGGCTGCCGAGGGCGTGATGGTGATACTCCTAACGAGGTAGTAGAGACCGACGGTGCGCGCACGCAGGCTCTTAGGTAGTTGATTTCAAGCTACTGCTTCAATTGGCCAAAGAGTTACTGAGTTGACGATTTATGACCGGCGGCAAGTAGCTGATTCCCATAATCTTCATCATGGCCGATAGCGGATGCGGTATTAGTGCATCTTAAAGGGGCCGCCGTGCGGCTCCGGCTCTAAATCTGGGCGGGTCGAATCTTGTACGACCTCGTGCAACTCCAACACATTCGATCCGGAGAACGCCTCCTTCGGCAACGTGCCGGATTGAGCGTGCCCTTTGACGAACGCGTCGGAGCGCACCCAGTTGAGAAAGTCTTGTCGGCTCTGCCAGATGGTGAAGACCACGTATGGGTCGCCCTCGTTGACTGGGCGCAGCACCTGATTGGAAATGAAGCCGGGCATCTTGTCCACCAGTCCCGCGCGCTCACGAAATCTCTGCTCGAAAGCGGCGGCATACTCCGGCTTGACGTAGATACGATTGGCAACAGTGATCATGCAAAGTCCCCCTTTATCTTATGATACTAACATGCGGCAACCGGTAGCCGCTCCTGTGGCGCTCACTCATCTGTGGCTGGCTTTGAGCGTAATTGCTTGATGCGCGCGCGCCGTGCCTTTGCTTCGAGGGTTCGCTTCTTCGCGCTGCGCGGAACGCGGGTTAGCACACGCTTGGCGGAGCGGTGATTTAGTTGCGCGACCTTCGCGCGGAGCTTCCGCAGGCAGAGCGCCTTATTCTGGTGCTGGCTGCGCTCCTGCCGGGAGGTGATGACGATGCCCGAAGGTAGGTGCTTGAGCCGGACGGCACTTTCCGTCTTGTTGACGTGCTGGCCTCCGGGGCCGCTCGCACGAAAGGTGTCGATCTCACATTCCCGCAGTAGGTCTTCGTCAGATTCAGGCAATAAGATCATGGTGACTATCTGCTTGACGCTAGATAGATAGTTTATCTCAGGATGCCGCTTCAACTGGTCAAAGCTTTACCCAACTATTAAGGCGCGGGCGCGACGAGATCACGAGCGTGGCGCGCTGGCCCGAAACAGCAGGCGAGGGGGAAAGACTACCGGCGAACTCATGACTTTCTTTTTATGATGAGTGCTGCGCTCAGCGCCGCCGACAGTGACAACGCGGCGGCAACCATTGACACCACGCGAAAACCGGCCACGAAAGACTCGTCCACGGCGCGTCGCAACTCCGCCCTCGCCGGCGGCGGAAGGTCTGTCGGAAGTTCCGCACCGGCGAGCCGGTCGCGCTGAGCCTCCAGTTGTGCGCGCACGATGGGCGCGATACTGAGGGCGTTCATGTGCCGTGCGAGGCTCGTATCGAA